>JACCEC010525285.1_pt1 | contig 57383 bp, 49 predicted proteins | sample 7450121 | NCBI WGS metagenome assembly JACCEC01 (sample SAMN15323455, study PRJNA562643) | freshwater metagenome | isolation source: river surface water | place: USA:Blue River Watershed | collected 2017-08-18
AATTTCTAATGGGTTAGCTAACACAACTGCAACACTCGGTAGTTTCTACTGGCTAGGTTTTGAAACATCAGGGCTTTCACCTGACAAGAAGCGCCTTGCTTGGCTCGGCGCACAACAGTATTTATTCATATCCCATTTGACCGTTATATCATGTAGGTATTACGGCTAGCACACAATCAGATAATCCTTGCTGTTGCAAGGATTTTTAGAAAAAACCGTTCGTATATCCAGATGGTGCCTAGACTAGTAAGGAACAGGTCATCTGGGGGCTGATATACGAACGGATCGGGAGCTGTTGCCGGTCAGGCTTGGGGCAAGGTGGCCATGGCGCGGCGGGTGGCCTCGACGGTGTCGGCCTCCTCTTGGTCCATGTTGGCCAGCATGTTAGCCAGGTCGGCGGAAATTTCGCGGCGCATGCGCGAGACCAATTCCACGCCCTTCTGGGTGATGCGCACCATGATCTTGCGGCGATCCTCGGCGGCGTGGATGCGCTCGACGTAATCGAGCTTCTCCAAGCGGTCCACCAAACCGGTAGCGGCGGCGGTCGAGTGACCCATTTTTTTGGCGATGTCGGACATCGTCAAGTATTCCTCACTGGACAGGTAGGCCATCAGGAAAAACTGGGGAAACGAGACATTTCCTTTGCTGAGTTCTCCGGAGAGGTTGAGAATGCAGCTGCGTTGCGTGAACAACACAAAATCTGCGAGGCGATCGGCTTCTGCTTGTACAGCAGAGCCCGTATTCATCGAGTGAACATGTTTCATGGCTGGTGGATGGATGAAGACAAACCCGCCGAATTGGGACGTAGGCGCGCTTGTCGGGACGGCCGCAATCAATCGAAAACCGAGATAGTAATCAAGACTAAATTTTAAAATCTTCTTATTAACTCACCTCGCATGATACCTTTGAAAGCCCGATAATCGCCTTAACTATTTACCAAACCATTGATATTGATTGATTTTTTAGGCACTCACCGAGGATGAGACCTAAACTCGCAACTCGATGAAAAATTTTGAAATTTTTGATCCAATCACAAAACTTTCGAGCGAATCATCACCCAACCGAATACAAAAACGATCGTTTCAATCAAATGTTTCAAACAGCAATGCGAGCCTCAATCTCCGTGATGGCCCACTGGGCGTGCTCGGCGATGAGGGGATCATCACTGACGGCGGCTTGGCGCAGGGCATCGAGGTCATCGCGCGTGCCGGTATTACCCAGAGCCACGCAGACATTGCGCAGAAAGCGCGCGCGTTTGATGCGTTTGACCGGAGACTTGGCAAAGACTCGACGGAAAGTTTCGTCATCCCACGCCAAAAAATCCCGCAGGGAGTGGCGGAAAATTTCCTCGCGCGCATGAAAGCGAAGGTCGCGGGACATCCGGGCGAATCGATTCCACGGGCAGGCGCTGAGGCAGTCATCGCAGCCGTAGATGCGATCGCCCATCGCACGTCGGAATTCGAGAGGGATGGACTCCTTATGCTCGATCGTCAGGTAGGAAATGCAACGTCGGGCATCCACGCGGTGGGGCGCGGTGATCGCCTGCGTGGGACAGGCGCTGATGCAGCGTGTGCATTTGCCACAATGGTCGCCGAAGGGAGCATCCGCGGGGATATCGAGCGTGGTGAGAATCTCCGCCAAAAACAACCACGTGCCGAACTGGCGATGAATCTGCACCGTGCTTTTGCCATTCCAGCCCAGCCCGGCATCGGTCGCGAAGTCGCGCTCCAGCACAGGGCCAGTGTCCACGTAATATCGCTGAGTCCCGCCTAGCTCCTGCAAAAACAAATCGAGTTGCTTCAGTCGATTGCCGATGCCGTCGTGATAATCCTCGTTCCAAGCGTAGCGGGCGATGCGGTAGCCGGATTGTCCCGAATCGTTTCCCGGAAAATAATTGAGTCCCAGGGAAATGACCGTGCGACAGCCGGGCAGCACCTCGCGCGGATCGCAGCGACGTTCCTGATTCCGCTCCATCCAGCCCATATCCGCATGCATCCCCTGCCCGACCCAGTCGAGATAGGCATCGGCATGGGTCGCGCGTTGTGCGGCGGCGAAGCGACACTCGTCAAATCCGCAAGCGATCGCCTGACGCCGGATCGTTTCCGCCAAATCCTGTATCTGTGTGGATTCCATCATTCCTGATTCGCGAAATGATACCGTGCGCTCTCGATGATGCCGACGGCGATTTCCGTGCGATTGAGTCCGCCCACATCGATCACCAGATGCGCACATTCCCGATAGATCGGCTCGCGTTGCTGCAACAGATCGGCGATCACCGCGCGGGGATTTTTCGTTTGCAAAATCGGCCGGTCGCGATTCTTTCGCGTGCGTTGATAGACCGTCTCGGCACTGGCGCGCAACCAAACCACGTAACCGATCTGCCGCAGCAGAGAACGATTCTCCTCCCGCAGGATCGCCCCACCTCCGGTGGAAATGATGGTGGATTGAGGCGGCCCACACGCCAACGAGCGGATCACTTCCGTCTCGCGATCGCGAAATCCCTGCTCTCCTTCACGCGCGAAAATTTCCGTGATCGAGCACTGCGCCCGCTCCTCGATCACCTCATCCGTATCGATCCACGCATAGCCGAGCATGCGTTTGAGTTCTCGGCCAACGGTCGATTTGCCGCAGCCCATGAAGCCGATGAGAATGATGTTTTGGACCTGAAGTCCGCTCTGATTCATGGGCGTATCCTGACAGGGAATGCCAGCAGGGTAAAAGAAAAATTTCCGTCACGCGGAAAGCAAGAATCATGAGCGCGTTCCCTGCCGGAATGCCCTCAAGCCAAACCTTCGCGCAAGTCTTTCGCCTCATTGAGCCATTGTTCCAAGGCCGCGCGATCGGCGGATTCCAGCAAACGCGTGAGATCATCGATGTGCTGGCGGGAGTCCTGCAAGGCGTGCAGCACCTGATCGCGGTTTTCCAGAAGAATTTCCGACCACATCGTGGGATTACCCGCCGCGACCCGAGTGGTATCACGCAAACCGTTGCCGCAATAAGCGCCCCATGCCGGGTCCTGCAACGCGACCTTCGCCCCGATGCAGGCCAGCACGTGAGGAAAATGACTGACCCGGCCGACGATCGCATCGTGCTCCCCTGCCGTGGTCCAGGCCGTGCGGCAACCCAATGCCTGCCAAAAATGCTCAAGAGCCTGACAACACTCTGCGGGTGCGGCTTCGTCATTGGTGAGCAAACACGCGGCACCCTGATACAGCCCGGCGCGGGCGTGTTCGATGCCGCCCTTTTCTCCTCCTGCCATGGGATGACTGCCAATGAAATGCCGGCCCTCCTGCTGAAGGAGCGAGCGCAATGCCTCGTGAGGCAGTCGTTTCACACTGCCCACATCGGTGATCAGGCAGTGCTTGGGCAAACCTGCGGCGATGGCATGACGCAGCAAATCCGCCATGCTGCCGACGGGAACACAGAGGATCAGCAAATCCGCATCGCGCACCGCCTCGGACAGATCGGAGGTGGCATTCATCCCACGGGCGCGGGCTACAACTGTTGTCTCGGGTCGTCGCGACCAGACCGTCACCTGAGAGCCGATGGCGGGTGACAAAGCCAGCGAACCACCGAGCAGACCGCCACCGAGAACCGAAATCTTTTGGAAAGAACTCATGGGAAAAAGTTCGCCGGGCATCGCCCGGCGAGAGAATTCAGAAACCTGTCAGCGCCAACCGATCAAGGCACGCGGAAATGTTTCTTTTCCGCAGCAGGATACTGCGGGTCCGCGACCAAGGTGCCGCTGGCGATGCCGCGCACGTCCACGACTTTATTGTTGAACGGACTGAATACGAAGCCTGGCTTACCGGGAACGGCAGCGGCAACAGGATGATTTTTCGGTGGAGTGGTAGGTTTCGGCGGATCCACGGGGCGATTGTCAGGATTGAAATCAGTCGTGGCAGTCGATCCGGAACCAGTGTCTCCCGTGGGAAGGCCCTCTTGCTTCTTGCGCTCCTCTTCTTTCAAGCGCAATTGTTCGCGCTTGGCCTCGATTTCCTGCTGCTTCGGATCGGTCACAGTCGTGCGGGGATCCGATTTTTTCCGTGGTTCGATGCGACGACCGTATTCATCATAAGGAACACACGACGAAACGATCACAGCACTGAACAGTGCTACGAGAGAGAATGAGAACGAGCGGTTCATGATGGGTGAAGAGATGGTGCACGAATTCAGCAACACGTCAAGCATGCAACAGAAGAAATGTGGCGAAAGACTCAGCAGGGCGAAAAGGAATTCAGCGCGTTGCGGCATCCGCCTCAATCCATTTCCACAAGGAATCCAACGATGCTTTCACGGCCGACTTGGCATCGGCCAGCGGCAGATCGGCAGCAGATCGGCCGAACAGGTAGAACTTGATCTTCGGTTCCGTGCCCGAGGGCCGCACGGCGAAACGACGGCCATCAGCCAGATCGACAAACAGCATTTTCTCCTTGGGCAGGGCGTCACCCTCCTCGTCGTAGAGATCCTGCGAGGCGAAGTCGCGCACGCGCACGACGGCGGAACCATCGCACTCCTGCGGTGGATGGGCCGCGTAGGAGGCCGCAAGAGACGCGATTCTCGCCGCACCATCCGCGCCCTCCATGACCAACGATTTGCCGATTTCAAGGAAATAGCCAAACTGGGTGTAGATTTGATCCAGCAGTCCCGGCAGCGTGAGCCCCACACTTTTCGCGTAAGCCGCAACTTCCGCGAACATCACGGCCGCGCCGTTGGCATCCTTGTCGCGCACGAAATCACACCCAAGATAGCCGTAGCTTTCCTCGCCACCGAAGACGAAGAAACGGGAAAATTCGAGGCGCAGTTGACGCGATTGATCTTCCGTGAGGGAGCGATATCCTTCGCCGGCGAGCTCGGCAATTTTCGGCGCGGGAATGGTGTTTTCATACTTGCGCAGTTTTTCGGCAATGTACTTGAAGCCGGTGAGTGTATCCACCACCCGGATACCAAAATGGTCAGCGATGGCACGCTGGAGTTCGGTAGTGACAAAAGTCTTGATCAGCACCGCGTGACTGCGGGTGGCGGCGGTGATCCAGCCGAGATCGAATGCGGTTTTCACCCGATACCAAGCCATCAGCGAGCCGATTTGATTGCCCGTGAGCAGTGCCATGCTGCCGTTGGCATCACGCGCCGCGATCCCCATGCGGTCACTGTCAGGATCGGTGCCGATCACAATTTCCGCGCCCGTTTGTTCGGCGAGGTCGATCGCCATTTTCAACGCCGGAGCGTTTTCGGGATTGGGCGAGTCCACGGTGGGGAAACGTCCGTCCTCGATGTCCTGTTCCGCCACGGTGACGACATCGAAGTCCAGCTCGCGCATCATCGGAACGACGATTTTTCCACCCGTACCGTGAAGATTGGTAAACACCACCTTGGCCGTCGATTTTTCTAGCAGCTCAGGCTGCATCAACAACGAGCGCAGGCGGTCCATGTAGCGGCGGTCCATCGCGGCATCCAGAATCGTCAATGTGCCGCGCGAGGATGCATCGACTTTTTCGTAGGTTTCCGTATCGAGCGCATTGACCAAGCCGATGATGGCCGTGGCATGAGGATCCACAATCTGGCCGCCGTCATTGAAATAGGCCTTGAAGCCGTTATCGTGCGAGGGATTGTGGCTGGCGGTCAGCACCACACCGGCATCGGCGCGCAATTCGCGGATGGCGAAGGACAACTGCGGCGTGCTGCGGGCGCTTTCGAAAAGATAAGCATCGGCTCCCAGCTCCGTGCACACCTTGGCGCAGAACTCGGCGAAGTCGCGGGAGAAATGCCGGGTATCATGGGCAAAGACCAAACGCGCCTTGCGGGCATTGCCGACGTGTTGTTGCGCGTAAGCGACGAGCCCACGCACTGCGCGTCCGACATTGAAAAAATTCATTGTGGCCGTGCCGACACAAGGATGCTGCGGGCGTCCGTTCGGTCCGCCATCACCTTGTTCCAGAGCGGTGATCACACGACCAACCGTGCGTCCGCGCAGGCCGCCGGTGCCGAAGGCCAGCTTTTTGAAAAAGCGGTCGTTCAATTCATTCCATTGTTCTTTTTCCACCAATTCCTCCACCACACGCGAGGCGAAATCATCCGCCACACCTCGCAGCAACGCCGCGATATTTTCCCGGGATGAGGACAACAATTTTCCTGCCTGTACCGCCGCATCCAACTGCTCGAACAAAGAATTCATCGTGCCCCAACAGTGCACATGCGACCATCAGTTGGCAATGCCTTTTTCGTTTCACGGAGCGCCTTCTGCGATCGTGATTGACAGGGTCTTGCCGTCGATCATAGTGCATCCAGATCATGCTCGCGGGAGAAATGAGGTTGTTTCAGGATGCAAGCGCATGGCAGGTGTTTGCATCGGGTCAGGCGGAAGGACGGGTGGAATCCACGCAGGGAGCGGACGGAGGATTGGCATTGCGATTGCACTATGACTTCCACGGCGGCAACGGATTCATCGCCCTGCGCCGCGCCATTTCCCTCGATATTCCCGCGACGTTTCAGATGCTACTGCGGTATCGAGGCGAAGGACAATCGAATGATTTGGAATGCAAGGTGTGTTCGACCGGTGGCGCGAATGTGTGGCGGAATGAATTGCGACAAGCGCCACTGACAGACACATGGAAAACCTGGTCGTTTTCCGAACGCGATCTGCGTTTCGCCTGGGGCCCTGCGGGAGGAGGCGCGCCCGATCAGATCGAGGCTCTCGAAATCGTGATCGTGGCGGGTGCGGGAGGTCGGGGTCATCTGGATTTGTGCGACTTTCAACTCATCGACGAAACGCTCACCCAACCTGTCGCGATTGTTGCCTCGAGCGAACGCGAACATTTCCCCGCAACGGGCGGCTATGCGGCAAATGCCGACGAATGGCGGGCAAGGACCGATGACGCCCATCCCTGGTGGAGCATGGACTGCGGACGCATGCATCGGTTTGGCGGAATCATCGTCGAATGGCCTGCCGATCTTCCACCACGCGCTTTCCTGGTGGAGATTTCGCCGGACGGGCAATCCTGGCAAACCGTCTATCAGGCCCGGTGTGCCGAGGGCGATCGCACCCACATTCCCACACCCCTGGCGGAAGCGCGCTACTTGCGATTGCGTTTCGAACAGGCAGCCACTGCCGCGCTGCGTGCGGTTCATCTGCAAGCCGATGCCTTTTCCCAGTCGCCTAACGAATTCCTGCACGCTGTGGCAAAGGATTTCCCGCGTGGCTGGCATCCGCGTTATTGGCACCGCGAACAAACGTATTGGACCACCATCGGACTCCCCGAGGGAGGGAAACGCGCGCTGATCAACGAGGAGGGAATGATCGAAATCGATGAGGGCGGATATTCGTTAGAACCGTTTCTGATCACGGATGGGGCCTTGTCTTCCTGGTCGGACATGACATCCACGCCCGGGCTCGTCGAGAGCCACCTGCCGATGCCGGTCGTGACCATCAGACATGACGACATGTCCTGTGAGATCACACCCTGGATGGAGGAAACGGCAACACAGCGGATTCTCCACGTGCGCTATCGATGGCACATGGCGCGACCACAACCTAACAGGAAATTCGCCATCGCGGTCCGTCCCTTTCAAGTCACTCCCCCATGGCAGGCGTTTCGCAACATCGGCGGTGTCAGCCCTATCGAAAAAATCGACCCTACCGGCGGAAGCATGGTGCTGGAAGGAAAAACCATCCACGTTTCCCCTGCGGCCGACGAGCAAGGTGCCGCGATGATGGAGCAAGGCGGTGTGGTCGCTTATCTCTCACGCGGAACATGCCCGCCATGCGAGAAAATCAGCGATCCCGGCAAGCTCGCGTCCGCAGCATGGATCTGGCACATCCCCGCTGATGCGACCACGTGGGAAGTCGTGGTCTCCGCGCCCTACGGTCAAGCGATCGTTGACAATCTGGATTCCGACATCACAGGTGCCGATCGACATTGGCATGAAGTGTTAGACACAGTCCAATGGTCCGTGCCGGATTGCGCGAAAGCGGCGTTCGACTGCTGGAAAACTTGCGCCGGTCACATCCTCATCAACCGCGATGGAGCGGGATTTCAGCCGGGACCACGCCGCTACACGCGTTCATGGATTCGCGACGGTGTGATCATGGGGGCGGCTCTGGCGAAAACAGGGATGGTAACTCCTTTGCAAACCTTCATCGAGTGGTATGCGGCATTCCAGCGTGATGATGGCTTTGTGCCCTGTGTTGTTGACCGCGATGGCATCGACTGGTTGGTGGAACACGACAGCCACGGGCAATTGCTCTGGGGCATACGCGAGGCTTATCGCTATCAGAAGGACGAGGCATTCCTCACCCGCATGCTTCCTCACGCCCGCAAGGCGGCTGGATATTTGTCGAGTCTGCGGAATTTGCATAAAAACACTACGGATTATAAAAACACGACACATGGTTTACTTCCTGAATCGGCGAGCCATGAGGGCTATCTCGCCCACCCTGTGCATTCCTACTGGGATGACTTCTGGGGCATCCGCGGCTTGGAGGCATGTGCGGAACTTTGTGCATGGTCGGGTCAACACGACGAAGCCGAACAGTGGCGCGTCGAAGCTGACAGTTTTCGCCGCGACGTGATCGTCTCAATGCAACGTGTCATCGAGCAGCATCAACTGGGCCATCTTCCCGGTTCGGTGGAGTGGGCGGACTTTGATCCCACCGCCACCGCCAATGCCGTCGGCCTGTTGGACTTTGCCGATGACCTGCCCACCGCGCCCTTGCAGCAGACCTTTGCCACCTATCTCGAAGAACTGCGGCGAAGGCAATCGGGGGAAAACACTTCGCAAAACTACAGCGCCTACGAAATCCGAATCATCGGCGCGCTGGTTCGTTTGGGGCATCGTGATGAAGCGAACCGATTGTTGTCGTTTTTCCTCTCCGAACGTCGTCCTTCCGCTTGGAATCAGTGGCCGGAAATCACCTGGCGCGACCAACGTGCACCGGGACATCTCGGAGACCTGCCCCACACCTGGATCGCCGCCGAATTCATTCTGTCGCTGTCGCAAATGATCGCCTCTGAGCGCGAATCTCGACAACAACTGATCTTGGCGTCCGGAGTGCCATGGTCATGGGTATCGGAACAAGAAGGCCTCCGCGTGCAGGGTTGGCCCACGCTTTTCGGCCTGTTGCAAATGACACTGCGGGCAAATGAGTACCATGAATTATGGATCGAAATCGACGCCGGTTTCCCCATTCCCGACGATGGACTCCTTTTATCGCCGCCCTCTCCAACCGGCATGCGATACGGTGCTCTGATCGTCGTGTCAGGAGCTTGCGAGTTGGAAAGTTCACGCACTTCACTCAGCGTTCAAAAACTTCCGCTCCGCGCGCGACTGTTGTTTGATCCTGATACCCTTGCCGATCAGCCAACGGTGATCACCACGTGATCGACCCCGCCACTCGCGGCTCGTTGCCACTCATCGAACAAGAAACAGATGCCTCCTGTGCGATAGGGATTGGGGAGACGCATTCCCACCAGCAGTATGCCGTTGACTTCCACCGACTGCACACCGGATCCCTCAGTGCCGACACGATACGTCACATGCCAGTGGTGGTCGTCTATCTGCCATTCCACTTCAAGGCCTGATAGCGATGGATCGATTACCGGATCAATGATGACGGAATGTTTTCTCGCGCGCAGTCCCAAAAAACACTGCACCAGCAAACGCACCGCGATGCCTGACCCGCTTGAATACACGCGCCACCCACCTTCGAGAGCAACGTCGCCGGTCCGCACTTTTTCATATTCCAAGGATGCTTCGGTTCGATCGCGAAAATCAGCATCGGAGCTGGAATAATAACAATTGAGCTGTCGCAACGACGCGGAAGCTGCCAAATCCCGCAAGCCGATCGGATTGATCTGACGCAGAGCGAGCCACAAGGCCTGCGCATCACCAAAACGAGCGAGAGCTTCGGCGTATCGGATGTGAGCGTGCATGTACATCAGACCAATTTCACGACCGAAAAAGCTCGCGGTCTCGGCTCGTTGGAAACGCCGGGAGATTCCGCCCCGGTAGGCGATCGGACGATCAAACAAGCGCGCGCCATCGGGTCCCGTCAAATGTTCACGGATGAGTTCCAAATGATGGCTTGCCTGCTCACGAGTGAAAAGGTCGTTGATGATGGCATGGATCATCGGCAAAATGCTGTAGCGAATGCCGGTTTCCTCATCGCGCGGATGCAGCATGGCACGCGGCGGACCATCAGGCGGAAAGTGCATCAAACCGGTCACCACGCCATCGATCACCAAACGATCTTGAAACTGCTTGTGGATCTCCGCGGCTTCATCGCGCAGGGATGACACATGTTGCGTCATGCCGAGTGCCTCGCAAGCATCCGCCCACGCGCGCATCGTTTGCACATGAAGTGTCACTGTCCAAGCACTGCAGAGATTTTTCCGCAATTCCGCTTGCGCCGGTTGCATCGAATCATTCCAGTCGCCATGACCGTAAGCTGACAGCATCGTACCGGGAATCACGCGAAGACGAATGAGAGCCAGCGCGCGCTCGACATGCTCCCGTATTGTAACCGCTGCGCCGTGATCTTGAGACGAAAAGTATGGTAGAAGTTCCTGCAATACCGATGCATCACGACTTGCCAGCAGGTATTGCGACAAGGCCAGCACCGGCCAGAAAACGATGTCACCATGCGAATCAGCGGGACGGATGTGACGCTCGCGATCAAAAAACATGAACCACTGCGGCCAATCGCCATCGGCGTTTTGTTGACGGAACACGCGCAACAAAAGATCGCGTGCTGCGGAAAACCTCCCCAAGGCCAGCATCAGCTCCATCGGTCCTTGGCAAACATCACGGGTCCCCCACCCACCGCCAGAATACTGCTCCAATCCGCGAGGTGAAAGAAGATGCACCAGGGCATTCTGCACGAACCACGGCATGATGTGATCCAGCGCGGAAATTGCTTGTCGGCTTGCATGATCGTCAGGCAGTTGCAATCGCACCAGTGGATCATGGTCTTTCTTCGTGAACTCAGATGAAGCCAACAATCGCCCTTCGATTGCCAGACTCATGGCATTCGCGATGTGAGTTTTCAGACAGAGATACGGCTCACCGCGTGAGCGATGATCCTCCCACAACATTTCATCACCACCGATCTTTTGCCACAAATGAGCCTCATCCGAAGTGATCGCAAAACAGCCCTTCGGAAATCGTTGCCCCACATCACTGCGTGGCGCGGCTTTGACGATGATTTCGTTAGACACATGCTCATACAACACCGGGCCCGGTGTGAGCCCGTCATCGCCATTCAAGGCAACATGGAAAATCAGCAAAAATCGGCAAGCTGGACCAGACACCACCTGGATATGCAGTGTCAATCGTGAGAGATTCTCATCCGCCGCGGATCGCACTTCGATCACGCTGGACTTGTATCGATAGATCCAACGGCACTCTCGTTGCGACATCGAGAACGCCGATGGCACTCCCAACAAATACCAGTCATCATCAATTTCCACCATGATTCTCAAACCATGGGAACGAAAAAGCCCGAGATAACTGTGTGTGGTCGAAAGAAAGCGATTGATGCTGACATGCCCCTGCGTAACCATGGAATGAAAAACCCCATTCATCCATGCGGTGCTGGTCATGGCGGACTCATCGGGCAACCAACCTGAACCGGAACGCATGATCATGCCATGCGGTCGCAGTACCAGCTCCTCCTTCTGACGAAGAACGACGTGCTGTTTGTCCGATGAAAAAAAGGACAAGAGCTTGCCTTCGTGCCATTCGACATGTTCACGGACGTCACCGAAGAAAAAATCCACTTGGTTCTCGCTCAAATCTTCAACCCACAAGTCGCGAGTCATAGAAAACCATCCGAACGTACGATTGCGAGGGAAGTCAACGGGCCATGCAGGAGCCGTCGATTCCGGCAATGCACGCACGAAATCCCTATGCTTTCGATCATCCTCACGAAGCGCTTCGGGATGATCCGGTATGACACTCACAAAAAATCCACGATTCGTTTTTTTTCCGCTGCCTAAGAAAAATTTCTCCTCCTGCAATGCCACCAACGAATGTTCGTGCTGTCGTTTCTCCCCGGGCAATCCGCCACTGATGCAATCGGCCACCTGATGTGTCCGGTATCCCCGCCCGTACACTGAAAGCGCATCCGTAGCGTATGAAACGGCGCGCCCCAGCGAAGCCACGAGTGCAGCCGGGTATCGTCCGCCCATGGGTTGGTTCTGCCGCGATGCGACGCAGATCCCGTGGATTTCATGACGAAGAGGAACGTGGTCGATGTAATGGCTCACGTAGTATTCGTTCAACCGCACGGCACCGTAGGAGGCGAGACCGAGATCCTGCGAGAAAATCAGATCGCATGCCACATCGGAGGATCCTTGGTTTTCGATTTCCACATGCCAGAACCATACGGGCGCTTTGTCAGCGATCAACAGACGCACGCGGATCAACAAGTCATACCACACTGCCATGCCTGCGGCTCCACATTCATCGTGCTGCCAGCACAAGATGGAGCCAGGACCTAACAACGGAAGAATGTCTTTGAGTGTTGGCGCAAAAAGACGCAACAGCAGTTGCGATGGGCCAGCTTCCGTCGCATGAACGGGAAAAAGATTGACGAGAATGTCTCCACAATCCGCTCGGCGGATGGAGCCGTGCGGATTGATCGTCAGACGAAGTCCTGCCGTATTGCAGATCACGCGCGGAAAGGAATCGTCAACAACATCGCTCGCACTCATCGTCTCAAATCATCGACATCGGATCATCAGGGACTGGTCCCGCATCCGTGCCGCATTTTTCGGCATGTTCATTGAACTCCGAGAGCCTTGCGACCACCGAAGCATAGGAAGAAATTGCCTGAAACTGGGTGACTATCAGAGAAAATGCACCGAGCAACGTGGCAAAGGCCATAGCTGCTTGTCCGATCACACCAAACTCGACATCGCCCTTCATGAACATCGGTGCCACGATAAAAACGGGAATCAGCTGGATCATGTAATTGTAGCCCGTGCTGAAAAATCCCAAATTGCGATTTACCCCGATGATTCGCCGTGCGTTGATCACCAGCTCATCAATGCGCATGGCCACCACCTGATGGAACTTTTTCGTATCCAAAACCCCGCCTTCGTGCTCCGCTGTCTCGCGCAGACGAATCAATTCCAAACGCAAATTCGCCTCGCAATCGGCGCGTTCGTAGCTCAATCGAATCAACGGACGGCCCAACCAAATCGTCAGTATGGAACCCAGTGCCGCATACAACACCGCAAAGCCAAAGAGCTTCGGGCTGATTTGCCACATGACACCGGAAAATGATAGCACGGTAATCGAGGCATTGATGACCATCAACAAAAACGACACGCTAGTCGTGGTCAATTGCTTCACATCTTCCGTCATCCGCTGATCCGGATTGCTTAACACGGATTGTCCACACAGAGGCATATAAAGATGGCGCGAGATGTAGATATCAGTGATCCGCCGGGTCAACGATTCCCGCCACAGCAAACCCAGCCGCTCCTCTGCAAAACGAAACAAAACAGCGAACAAGGTGCCCGCCGCAAACACCGCAACATACCACCAAGCATAGAGAAAAAAGCCAACATGATCGCGTATTTCGATCGCCGACATGAAATAGCGTCCGACGTAGCTGCCTAACACATTCATGACATTGATTGCCACCATCAGAAGCAACAGTGCCGCGAACAGCCACTTGGCTCTCCACCCCTCGGCCGATGCCAGGAACACCCTGATCGCCGAACTCAATCGGCGCAGCGTATGCCTCACCGGAATTTTGTTTTCCTGACTCATGCTACCATCCAATCGAAGTGAGGACTGGCGCCATCACCCGCGAGCGGGTGGAACCACGGGAAAAAGGCATAATTCAAAGGCAACAAAGTCGCTAAGGTCACGCGTTGGTTGTATGGCAAGCCTGACAGACAATCAAGATGCATCTTTGAAACTCCTGCGCATCCATCGATTGACATTTGCCCTTGTCGAACCCTGACGATCGCGGCAACGTGTCCGTGTGCCTGACGCAAAAACACTCTCTGTCACCCAGTTGCTGCGACGCATCAAAAATGTGGTCGAGATCGAGGTGGGCGAAGTGTGGGTGGAGGGTGAAGTGAGCAATCTCAAAAAACAGGCGAGCGGGCATTGGTATTTCACGCTCAAGGATGAAGGCGCGCAGATTCAGTGCGCGATGTTCGGTGCGAGAAAACGCAGTGGACACGAATGCTTGAACGATGGCGCCAAAGTCCGGGTCTTTGCCGAGACCAGCATTTACGAGGCTCGCGGCAGTTTGCAAATCATCGTTATGCGCGCCGAAGCGGCCGGACAGGGTGATTTGCAAGCGCAGTTCGAGGCGCTCAAACGAAAACTTCATGCCGAGGGATTGTTCGATGCCGCTCGTAAAAAAGCGTTGCCACGCTTCCCGAAAAACATCGGCATTGTCACTTCGGAAACAGGCGCGGTCATTCAAGACATCCAGCAAGTCATCGCCCGCCGCGCACCATGGGTGAAATTGTTTCTGCTCCCCGTACGCGTGCAAGGCAAAGGTGCGGAGCGCGAAATTGCCGCCGCCATTCACGCCTTCGCACATCATGCCAAGTTCGGGCTGCCCGCTTGTGATCTGCTCATCGTTGGACGCGGCGGCGGCTCGCTGGAAGACCTCTGGTGCTTCAACGAGGAAATCGTCGCGCGTGCGATCGCCCGCTGTGAGATTCCCGTCATTTCCGCGGTAGGACATGAAATCGATTTCACCATCTGTGACTTTGTCGCCGACCTGCGGGCGCCCACGCCCAGTGCCGCCGCGGAGGTCGCAGTGCCTGATGCTGCGGAACTCAAGCGCCGCATGGAAATCATCGAGCGCCGCATGCAACAACAAGTGCATCGCCGCATGGAACAATGGCAATACCAACTGGACGCCATGCGTCGCGGCACTTTGCAGCGGCGCGGGGAACGCATTTTGCGCGAGCCCGTCATGCGGCTCGACTCCCTGCGCGATCGCCTGTCGCGAGCCATCGAATCACAACTTCTGCACGCCCACCAACGACTGGAAAAACTGCGTATCGCCCACCGCAGCTTGCATCCGCGATTGATTTTGGAACGCCGGGCCGCGCTGCACACCGAGCTGGGCCGAAGACTGCAACAAGCGATGCGGCAGATCATCGACCGTCGTGAAAAACAGCTGAAACATCTCGATGCCATCCTGCGCACTCTGGGACCCGATTCCTCGTTGCAACGAGGCTACTCGATTACCTTCGATGCTGACGGTCGCATCCTACGCAGTGCCGATGACGCGAACGTTGGTGAAACGATCACCACCAGGCTTGCGCATGGCACCATCGAAAGCACAGTCACAACAATGGCCCAGCAGTCTCGATCTTCTGTGAGCTGAAATCCTCTGGTTCCAACTGATCGATGCGCTAGTAACCGACGCCGTTCATTTTGATTGGCTGAGTGGGAATTTATTGTATACTGATTTCATGCAGAAAACGGAACATCGCGAAATGATTTTCGATGAATTGAATCTGCTGCTTGCGGAAAAACGCACAGCGCTGTCCATCCTGCGCACCGGTATCGCCATTTTCTCCATTCCCTTGTCCATCGGATCGGTGCTGATCGCTACTTCCCAACTCTATCAACCGAAGAACATCCTTTTTCTATTAGTCCCGGTCCTAGGCGGCTGCACTTTGCTGGTGTTCATCGCGTTGTGGCTCATCATCCATGCTTTTATGAAACTGCGTCATGTCGACAAGGCCATCATCGGCATCACCGGCAAAAACCCTTTCTTGCGCAAACTTGTCGATTCCTGAAAACCCATGAAGCGCCCACGCATCCTCATCACCCCCGGCGATCCGGCGGGAATCGGTCCGGAAATCATCGAAAAGGCCCTCGCATCGGCGGAACTACCGGTGCATTGCGATTACGTTTGCATGCCCTATCCCGGTGGAAGCACACCAGGGCAACCCGATCAACAATCCGCGCGAATCGCGTTGAATTGCTTGGAAGAAGCCGCTCGCCTCATGAAAGAAGGCAAGGCCGATGCCGTGGTGACGGGACCGGTCAGCAAAGAATCTCTACAATCCATCGGCTTTCCCTACCCGGGACAGACGGAGTTTTTTTGTGACCGTTTGGGTGCCCGGGATGTGACCATGTGCCTGAGCGGTGATCACCTTACTGTGGCTCTGGTCACCATTCATATCTCTCTCGCTGACGTGGCGGGCAATCTCTCCATGGAGTCGATTGTGACCAGTGGCCACCATCTTGCAAATTTCATGCAGCAGCGTCTTGGTCGCCAACCACGCATCGCCGTCTGCGGACTCAATCCCCACGCTGGGGAAAACGGGGCCTTCGGAGACGAGGAAATCAAGATCATCACTCCTGCGATTCACGCGTTGCAACGCATGGAAATCGGTGAATTTTCCGGACCTCATGTGCCCGATGCGATATTCCGTGATGCAGTGCGCGGACACTACGATGCCGTGCTGTGCATGTATCACGATCAGGGATTGATCCCGTTGAAGTTGCTCGATTTCGATAACGCGGTGAACATCACGCTCGGACTGCCGCGCCCACGCCTCAGTCCGGATCACGGCACAGCTTTCGCCATCGCAGGGAAAGATATCGCCGATCATTCTTCGATCTTGCGGGCTATGCAACGGGCTGCGGAAATGGTAAGCCATCCACACAACACATGACTTTCTTCTCAATCAAATGCGCGATCATCAGCATCGCGCTGGGTGCCGCGGTCGCCGCCTGCGGATACCTGCTCAGCACCGCATCCTACGTTGGCAACTCCAGCACCCTGGTATTGCAACCCAAGGTCACTGACTCCGGGACGATGTGGACCGCGGAAAACGACGAGCTTGCCGTGGAAGTGCGATACATCAGTTCGGTGATTGAGACTCCTGCCATCGCCATCCGCAAAAAACAACAGTGGCGCAAACTCGCGTTTGCCATGGCTGGTGGTATTCTGCTCGCCTATGCCTGCTACCGACTGATGATGCGCAAGGCTCCGGTCATACCCGCAGAAGTTCTTCCGCAGCATGCGCTTCCATCTTCCGCACAAGAATCCGACATTCCCGAATCTCGATGAAAATACTCAGCTTCGCCCTCATGCTCGTAACCGTGAGCTGCTCACCCTTCGCCGCCAACTCCGCCGCAGAAAACACCGGTGCGTTGCCGCAGTTGTCGAACGCACAAAAAAACGCCATCGGCAGAAAAATCTGGCAGAACGAATGCGGTGGCTCGGTCGAAGGACTTACGACCTGGAATGCGGGCGAGGAATTTCCTTCGTTAGGCATCGGCCACTTCATCTGGTATACCGCCTCACACAAAGGTCCCTTCACAGAAACTTGGCCACTGTTCATGGCATACTGCAAAGAGCATGGCGTTACGCCCCCATCCATTGCGCTTACTCCTCATTCTCCATGGAGCTCCCCGGCTGACTTCAAAAAAGAATTCCGCAGCCCGCGCATGAACGAACTTCGCCAGTGGCTTGCCTCGACCGTAACCTTGCAAACCGAATTCATCATCACCCGCTCTCGCGCAGCGTTGCCGAAAATTCTGGTCGGCGCTCCCGCTGCAGAGCGTGCCCGCATCGCCGCGAACTACCAAAAAGTCGCCACCACCGCTCAGGGGCAATACGCCTTGATCGACTATGTGAATTTTAAGGGTGATGGCCTCAATCCCACCGAACGCTACAACGGCAGAGGATGGGGCCTGCTGCAAGTTCTGGGTGGCATGAAAAACGTCTCCTCAGGTCCCGCTGCTGCAGCGGAGTTCGCCGCCTCCGCGACCCGCGCCCTGAACCGACGCATCGACAACTCCCCGCCCGCGAGAGGAGAAGCTCGCTGGCGCGCAGGCTGGACCAATCGCTGCCAAACCTATGCTCAAAGCATTTGATCCATTGGCGTTTCATCTCGACAAAAACCGATGAATCAATGCTCGCCTCCAAGTCAGGCAAGAATGCTCGATTCTGATTGAAAAACCATCGTTGTGGAGGCGTAATGCTTGTATGAATTTGCCTCAACACCAGCGTCACTTGATTTGCGGAATCATCGCATGCGCACTCTCTTGGCCTGCAATCGCCATTCCGCCTGCCCTCGACTTCACTCCCCAGCCGCAGGTGCCGTTTCTCAATCCCCAGGAATTTCTCAAGACCGTGCAGTTACCAGAGGGCTACCGACTCGAGCTGGTTCTGAGCGAGCCCGACATCAAGGAACCCGTGGCCATCGCCTTCGATCCCGATGGTGCGATGTATATTGCGGAAATGCGCACCTACATGCAGGACATCGATGGCACTAACGAAATCACACCGCGCAGCGTTGTCAGCAAACATGTGAGTAGTAAGGGCGATGGCACCTTCGACAAACACAGCGTCTATTTGAAAGACCTGCTGTTACCTCGAATGATCCTACCACTCGACGACCGCATTCTGTTAGGCATCACCAACACATCAGATCTAACGATCCACGGGGACAGCAACCGCGATGGCGTTGCGGACGAAAGCAAACTCTGGTTCCAGGGAGGTCCGCGCGGCGGCAACATGGAGCACCAGCCCAGCGGCTTGGTGTGGGGCATGGATAACTGGATCTACACCACATACAATTCCTATCGCTTGCGCTGGAACGGCGAGAATGGCGCACCCTTGCAAGAACCTACTTACCCTAACGGCGGTCAGTGGGGACTGGCCCAGGACGATTACGGCAAGATGTGGTGGAGCAATGCTGGTGGCGAAAAAGGTCTGCATACTTATCAAGTGCCCATCGTCTATGGCAATTTCAATCCACCCTCACAAAAAGAAAAGGATTTCGATGTCACCTGGCCTCTCGTCGGAGCCCGCGATTACCAAGGTGGACCGAACAAATCCCGCCCCGATGGTACTCTTAACCATTTCACCGGTTGCGCAGGACAAACCGTCTATCGCGGCGACCGTCTGCCGGCCGAACTCTATGGCAACGTCTTTCTGCCCGAGCCTGTGGGGCGACTGATTCGCCGCGCCGTAGTCAATGACAAGGAAGGTCTCACCGTTCTCAGCAATCCGCATCCGCAATCGGAATTCATCCGCTCCACCGATCTCTGCTTCCGCCCGATGAATATGACTACTGGTCCGGATGGCTGCCTCTACATTGTCGACATGTATCGAGGCATCATCCAGGAGGGTAACTGGGTGCGCGATGGTTCCTACCTACGCAAGGTGGTGCAACAGCACGGCTTCCAAAACAACGTCGGTCGCGGTCGGATCTGGCGTCTCGTGCATAAGGATTTCCAACCGGGGCCGCAACCGAAAATGCTAGCGGAATCACCCTCCCAATGGGTCAAACACCTCGCCCATCCCAATGGCTGGTGGCGCGACACGGCGCAACGTTTGCTCATTTTGAAAGGTGATCCTTCTGTGCTGCCGGAACTGCGCGAAATGCTCTCACAGCACCCGAATCATCTCGCTCGCATCCATGCCCTTTGGACCTTGGAAGGCATGGCTGCGCTGACTCCCGATTTGGCACGTCTGGCCTACCAAGACAAGGACGCCATGGTGCGCGTGCAGGCCATCCGTGCGAGTGAGTCGCTGCTGAAAGCGGGTGACACCTCCTTTGCCGCTGACATCAAGTCAACTCTCGCCGATCCCCATCCCCATGTGCGACTGCAATCCGTGCTAACAGCGAAACTACAGAAATTTCCTGATTGGAAAGAAATCGCCACCCACCACCTTATCACCACCGGAACACCGGGTCTGAAGGATATCGGCGCCGCTCTTCTGACCTCGGGGCCCACTGTCTCACAGAGTTTTTCTCCGGCCGATCGCAAACAACTGGAGCGCGGGCTCAAGATCTATCAGGAAGTCTGCTTCGCCTGTCACGGTCCGGATGGCAAGGGCACCCCGATTCCCGGTTCCCATGGCCAGACACTTGCACCGCCACTGGCGGGATCTAAAACCGTGCGTCAGGGGGATGCCATTCTACGCGTGTTGCTCAACGGCTTGGAAGGGCCGATCGACGGAAAAACCTATGAATCGCAAATGATTCCGCAGAACACCAATAGCGATGAGTGGCTTGCCGACATCAGCAGTTACATCCGCAACGCTTTCGGAAACAGCGCACCACTGGTCGACAGCAAACAAGTAAAGACGCTTCGTAAGGAGATTGGCACACGCACCAAGCCGTGGAGCATCGAGGAACTGCGCGCACTATCGCCTCAGCCGCTGCAAAACCGCAAGGCGTGGAAACTCAGCAGCAGCCACAATACCGCCAGCTTGAAGCACGCGATCGATGGCAATCATACCACTCGCTGGGACACCAAAACCGAACAAGTGCCGGACATGTGGTTCCACATTGAACTGCCCGCGCCCACATCCGTCAACGGCATGGAATTGCACTACGCCGCTTCACCGAACGATGGTCCTCAGAAATACGAGATCCAATGCAGTAGCAATGGCAAGTCATGGTCCACACTCGCCAAAGGCAGCGCTGCCGGCGGATCGGCCTTGATCTCATTTCCCGCCACCACCGCGACTCATCTGCGCATGATTCAGCAAGGTCGAAAATCCGGAAAATACTGGAGCATTCACGAATTGGAAATTCTCGCATCTCCGCAATGATCCAGTCGCAAAAAACGCGTCATCTTTTTCAAATGACGCGTTTTTTTCTACGAATCAGAAATCGCTCCAATCAGTGGCCTTCATGATCGGCCAAGTAGCGTTCGGCCTCCAACGCTGCAGCACATCCCTGCCCCGCTGCCGTGATCGCCTGCCGATAATAATGATCCGCCACATCACCTGCGGCGAAAAGACCCGGCGTCTTCGTGGAAGTGCGGCCCGGTGTCTGCAGAATGTAGCCATTTTCATCAAGATCCACCAAACCTCCCAGGAAACCACTGTTCGGCACGTGACCGATGGCGACAAACACACATTTCACCTCAACCTCTCGCTCGCTGCCATCGACCAGATTCTTGAGAAGGATCGCACGCATCTCCCCTTTTTCATCCGTGAGATAAGCGCTCACGCCGGAGTTCCACAGCGGTTCGATCTTCGAATTTGCCAAGGCTCGCTCCGCCATGATCTTCGAAGCTCGTAGTTCATCACGCCGGTGAACCAGATACACCTTGCTGGCGAAGCGAGTCAGGAAGCCAGCCTCCTCGCATGCACTGTCGCCACCACCAATGACAGCGACGGGAACATCGGGATAAAATGCGCCATCACAGGTGGCACAGGACGTCAGTCCACGACCGATCAATGACTGCTCGTTGGGCAGACCTAGGTGACGCGGCGCCGCACCGGTGGCAACGATCACGGTTTTCGCCTCATGCGTGGCTGTGCCAGTTTTCACAGCAAAAGTGCCATCGTCGCGACGTGTTACGGACTCCACCATCTCATAAGCGATGCGGGTGCCGAATTTCTCCGCCTGAGCCTGCATGCGCATCATCAACTCGGGACCCATGATACCCTCAGGATGACCGGGGAAATTTTCCACCTCCGTGGTAGTGGTAAGCTGACCTCCGGGCTGTGTGCCGGACAGCATCAGCGGATTGAGGTTGGCACGAGCAGTGTAAATGGCAGCGGTATATCCCGCGCATCCGGTTCCAATGATGATAACGTCTTCCATGATAATTTCCGAGGTCAGTGTCCGGAATCAGACCGTTTTGTCAATCTCACATGTGGAACTCGGGCTTTTTCTCTGCCGAGGCAATAGCGAGGCGTGACAACCTCAGCCGATTTCACAACACGCGAACATTTTCGTCTTTTCATCACCCACCATTCCGGTCTGACTGTGGCCGTGCGACCACCGAAAAAATTCCGGCCCGATCCGTTTCCCTATCATCATGAATTGACCCTGCATGTCGATTCCCTGACCAACCTCGGCATGGGAGTCGCACGAGTGGACGGCTGGGTGGTCTTTATTCCACACTGCCTTCCGGGCGAAACGGTGCGGGCTCGGATTTACCGCAACGAAAAAAACTTTTCCCAAGCGGATCTGGTGGAAGTATTGACTGCTTCCCCCGATCGCGTCATACCCCTATGCCCGCTTTTCGGCGAATGCGGAGGTTGCCAATACCAGCATCTCTCCTACGAGGCACAACTCGCATGGAAAACCAGGCAGGTCACCGAGCTGATGAAACACATGGCAGCCGTGACTTTTCCGGTGAACTCCTGCCATCCTTCACCGCAGCAATGGGGCTATCGTTCAAAAATCACCCCACACTATCAGAAACCGCGCTCCGCCGAAGAATTCATGCCCATCGGCTTTCTCGCCCAGGGACGCCGCTCACAAATTCTCGATGTGCCGCAATGCCCCATCGCGATGAAAGAAATCAACGAAGCATTGCCCGCCATACGAGACACCACAAGAAGCAGGCCCGGCAAAAAAGGCGGCACGCTGCTGCTGCGTGCCACCGTCGATACCAAGAATCAACGACAAGTCACCACGGACAATAATGCCGTAGTGACCGAAGTCTGCGGCACAACGCGTTTTGATTTCCTTGCCGGCGAGTTTTTCCAAAACAACCCCTTCATCCTCGAGGAATTTGTCGGTTACGTGGCAAAACAAGCGCGATTGCCTGACACTCGATTTCTCATCGATGCCTATTGCGGATCAGGACTGTTCGCGCTATGCTTGGCACCACACTTCCAACAAGTCGCCGCCGTGGAGGTCTCCGAAGCAGCAGTTGACTGGGCACGCAAAAATGCCGAAAAAAACAGCATTAGCAATGCAACATTCCTCGCCGCCAGCGCCGAGGCGATCTTTGACGGCATCACCTTCCCCGCGAAGGAGACTACGGTGGTCATCGACCCGCCACGCAAGGGCTGCACGCCTGAGTTCCTGCAACAGCTCATCGCCTTTGCCCCACGACGCGTCGTCTATGTTTCCTGCGATCCCGCCACTCAAGTTCGCGACCTTGCCATCCTGCGCGATGCCGGATTTACGCTCAGCGAGGTTCAGCCCTTCGACCTCTTTCCTCACACTCGCCACGTCGAAAACATCATGACTTTTGATGGCCCCATTTGATGCCCCCTTTCACGCCTGCCACCATGAACTCCATCCCAAGCATTACTGTCACCGAACTTGCCGAACTCCTGAGAAACCAAACGAACATTTGTTTGGTTGATGTACGGGAACCGGTTGAGCATGATGTGGCATCGATTTCAGGAAGTATACTGGTACCATTGGCAACTGTGCCGGAACAAGCCGGTCAGTGGTCGAAGGATCAGGAAATCTACTTGCACTGCAAGGCCGGCGGTCGTTCGGCGCGGGCGACGAAATACTTGCAGGATCAGGGCTTCACTCATGTGACCAACGTCACAGGTGGCATGGATGCCTGGCTGGCAGCGGGCTTGCCGGTGGCGCCAGACAGCATAACATAACCGCGGCGCAAGCCGCTTTGGACTGCTGCGAGCATCGCAGCTTTCCGGTCGCGGACGGAACGTTGGGAAAAGAAAACGGATTCGTAGCAGAATGTCGCTCGGCCCATCGCAAAGCGGTGATTCTCACCGCAGTCCAAAGCCTTCGGCGACTCAACGAAGGTGAGGATTTTTCTGGATTTCCGAACCGAAATAGCATGGGATAGACACCATGAGACAATTCTGGCCACATGCGCCCCCGCACTGGCTTCATGAAGCGGGACTGTATTTCGTGACGGCAAGCACTTTGCACAAAATCAAGATTTTCAACACGCCAGAAAAACTCGATTTCCTAACGGAAACATTACTTCTGTCGGCAGAAAAATTCGGCTGGAATCTCCGCGCTTGGGCCGTCATGGCGAACCATTACCATGTGGTGGCGCAATCGCCCCGTTCCGGTGGAACGAGCTTACGCAACTGGTTAACCGAAGTGCATCGCGACACCGCGACACACGTCAATATGATCGACAGCACACCGGGTAGAAGAGTGTGGTTCCAGTTTCGAGACACGCAATTGACCTATCAAACGTCCTACCTCGCTCGTTTGCATTACACCAATCAAAATCCCGTGCATCACGGCTTGGTGAGATGCGCCAAGGATTACCCCTGGTGCAGCGCGGCGTGGTTTGCGAAACACGCGAATCCATCCTTTGTGAAAAGCGTGGCACGGTTTCCCTTGGATCAAGTTCGTGTGAAGATGACTTCTGACCGCGGCGCAAGCCGCTTTGGACTGCTGCGAGCATCGCAGCTTTCCGGTCGCGGACAGAACGTTGGGAAAAGAAAACGGATTCGTAGCAGAATCTCGCTCGGCCCATCGCAAAGCGGTGATTCTCACCGCAGTCCAAAGCCTTCGGCAAAAAAAAAGACTCCGGGAACGGATCCCGGAGCCTTCATTTTTGTTTTTGTTTTTCAGTTCGGGAGCGGGCATTCCAACGGAAAACCCTGATCCCGAAAAAGGTTTTCTCAATTGTCTGCGGCCGGATAAACGATTCGATAGAATCCCTTGCCAACCAGAGGATTCGGATCATCGAAAGTGACAGAACCACTTTGAGGAGTTGCCACCGTACCGATCTGGGTCCAAGTTGTCAGATCGGAGGAACGCTGAATGCCATAGACTCGACCGGGAATTCCACCAAAGCTGAGACGTTTCACCCCACCAGTGAAATCCGAAAGCACGGCATTTTTCGATGCATCGGTGAACAAGGTGTCAACCGCTGGAGGCGCATTCACAATGACAGAGACGTCCAAGGTCACCGAATTGTTGTTTACGGTATCCGAAGGAGTAAAGGTCACGCTTTGGGTGGAGGCTCCCACCGCAGGGGCCGTGGTAGGCGTGGTGAACGCAAAGGTGCCGGGCACACTGGCCAAACCACCGGTGAGGGTGGAATCCGCAAGAGTTTGCCCTTCGTTGATGGCCGATGCTGTGGGTGCCGTGGTGATGGATGGCGTGGCTTTCTCTTCGACTGTCATCAACAGTCGAATGTCATCGACACGCCAGTTGGTTGAGTTCTGCGATGGGTTGCCAACACCCGCGTATCCATAAATGCGGAAGGTTTGCGGCGCACCGAAAGAAACGGATAGGCTGCTGTGCGACTTCAAGACCCAGAAGGAATCATTGAGAAAAGTTCCCGTGGCCAAATCGGCAACAAAGCCATCTGCGGAACTGCGGATGGTGTATGCCTGAGGACCTGTGCTCGTACTGCGTGAACCAAAGCTGAAATCAGTGATTGTGGATTTGAAACCAGCCGCTGGAGTCACGGTAAATTCAAAATAACCACTGCCATTCGCCTCCTGAATCAGAGCGCCTGCGCGGGCAGCAAGTCCCGCATTGTGAGTGCCGCTGAGGCCCAGCGAGGAGGTCGAAGCAGATGTCGTCGTGAGGAGTGCATTGGTCGTTCCGAAATTGTTCCCACGGGAAAACGCTGATACCGTAACGTTTGCAGGAGAAGTGGCAGCCGTGTCAACACCACCAGTAAAATTCCACAGAAGGGGCACCGGAGTGATCACCAAAACCCTCTCGACAGCGACTGCAGGATTGTAATTGTCGTCGCCCGCCTGACTCGCCGTAATAGTGGTCGTCCCCAAACTGACGATCGTGACCGTCGATCCTGACAAAGTTGCCACTGATTCATTCGAGTTGGCAAACGTAACAGGCAAAGCAGAAGTCGCAGTGGCGGTGAGCGTGAACGGAGCATCGGCGATCGATCGCGCCGCCAGTTCGCCAAAATTGATCGTTTGATCGGCTTTGACAATCGTGCCCGTAAGGGTTGGCTGGGTAATCGTGTAGTTCGCTGCATCCGTGCCGGTGATTTGCATCGATGTGGTGACAACGATGTTTTCCCCTACATTGGCCTGCGCGAATGTCCCGACCGTATCATTGGTAAGAGTGACAACATCGCCATTAACCACTCCATCGAGTGTAGCTCCGAGGATAGCAGCCGAGGTGTTCGTATTGTATGGGCGAGTGGTGACGACAGCACCGATTACCGTCAGATTTTTCGCTGTGATATTGGCGGACAGTGTCGGTTGCGTGACGGTGTAGTTGGCCGTGGGGGCGGCAAATTCCCCCGTGCGCACCAAGGTCTTGGCATTCGCCACGGTTTTGCTCGGAAAGGCCCAGGTTACCGCGCCGGATGGGGAGAAGGTTTCTCCATTAACCAAGCCGGAAAATTCCGCAGTTCCAGTAACGCTGACATCCGTGGTGCTGTCATATTCCTTGTTTGCCGCAGAGAGACCGGTAACTGTCAACCCCTTGGTAGCCTGGGTGTTGCCCGCTGCCGTTGTCGAAGTGCTCTGGGAGACAGCACCACCACCGGAAACCACTACGCTCACGCCGTTGTAAACGCCAGCTGCGGCACTTGCCTTGAGACGCACGTAGACAGCAGTGGCGGAAACCGTTCCCTCCGTGGAGACTAGAGTCAACTGATCGGCATAACCGGAGCCGGCCGATAGCGACACCTCCAAGCCCGTCGGAGCCGTCACCGTCAAATCTCCCGAGAGAGTGGAACCGGCGACGGTGAAATTCTGCGGCGTCGATGCGGTGCCGTAGGTGGAACTGAGAGCACCACCAAGAATGGCCGGAGTCACGGAAATGGTAGCATCCACAGGAGCCTCTGGCGTGCCTTGAGTCGTAGTGGAAGCCGCACCACTACCGATGGAGTTGACCGCGCGGATCTGGACATCATAAGTCGTCGCATTCGTCAAACCGGAGATCAAAAGAGGACTGGAGCTGACCGCTGGGGACGGAGTGGTCCAGTCGATACCGCCATTTACCGAATACTCATAATTGGTGATCGAAACCCCGCCGTTATTGGCAGGCGCGGTGAAAGCAACACTGAGCTGCTGGTTGCCGGGAGTGATTTCCGTGATCGTGGGTGCGGGAGGAACTACTCCTAAAATGGAGGCAGTAAAGTTTGGCTGAACAACAGTGTAATTGGAAGAGGGCGGCAGGTAACTACCTGTTCTGACCAGTGATTTGCCAACACCTATGCTGGAATCCGCAAAAGTCCAAGTCACAGTACCCCCTACGGTAAATGTTTGTCCATTGACCAGCCCCTCATAAGCAGGAGTGCCGACCACAAAAGCCGCGGTGGTTCCGTCCCAATCCTTGTCTTGCGCTGCTAAGCCCGTGATCGTCAAAGACTTGGTCGCTACCGAATTACCCGCGGCAGCCGTAGTAATGTTGACCGAAGATGCGCCGGTACTGGAAAGACTGATGTTCTGTGAGTTGTATGTCCCCGCTGCTGCTGTAGCAGCGAGACGAATGTGCAGAGTTCCAGTCACGGATCCCGCCACAGGTGGAAAGGTGGTGCTGTCGCCGTAGTTGAGCCCATCCGAAGAAACCTCAAATCCCGCAGGAGCGGAAGCAAGAATATCAGAGGTGAGGTTCGCACCAGAAATGGCAAAACTCTGAGCAGCAGATGCCGTGCCGTATGTGGTCGTGAAGGCGGTTGCAGTTGCAATGCCGTTGATCACGGGCTGTGTCGGATCAGGATTTGCCTTGATGGTAAAATTGTCAATCGCCAAGCCTTGGGAGTTGGTGGACCCCCCCACTCCCGTATATGTCCAGCGCAAGTAGTATGTGGATCCGTGAGGAATACTCAACCCCGTAATCGAAAACGATTTGTTAGTAGTAGTGGGAGGGTTGACTACTGCGTTGGCCGCATCTGCCGCATATGACTGATTTCCCTCCGTGGCTGCTGTCGTTGCAGCGGACGTGGATCCATGAAAAAACGTCCAATCAAAGGCTCTCGTTCCTGTGCGATACTTTTCATAGTCCCATGATAGATCAATAGATATAACCGTGGCACCTGTGTTGTTGGTGAAAGCATACATCACACTGCGAGGGCTTGCAAAACTTCCGGTCGTCAAAAACCCAAGAGCTCGATCTGTGGATGAATCTCTGAGGCCATTCGCCCAGTTGATGACACCACCAGAAGATGAACTCGTAACAGCTCCTGAGCCCGTTGAGCCATATGTCAACGTCGTAGCTGAAGTGCCGGTTGACCAGTCTGCTCCAGTTGCTCCTACTTTGAATCCCGCCGGCAGTGCCGCCGTGGCACTGAAATTCATACCATCAAAGGTCTGACTGACGGGTGTGCTTGAAGTGATGGAAACTTGAGCAAAGGAAATCGACGATACCAAGGAGAGCCCGAGAACAGCAGTGAGACCAGATGAAATCCATCTGCGATATCGATAAACCAAAGCAGAAACACGTTGTAAGGATATGTCGGTATGCATGGCAGTGGGTGGTGGTGTGTGGGAATGTGACTTGCGGACTATGACAGACATGGGAGCATGGGAAATGAGATTTTGAGCAACGAAGTCGTCACATCGTAATGAGATTCTCCGAGAGCGCAATGGAATCGTCAGCAAAAAATGCAAGCAAGAAGCATGCCATTTGAACCGTAAAACAACAACCGCATTCTACCTTCTAAAAATGATGCCCGATCTCCCCTATCATGCTGCTCACTTGGCACTTGTTTTCGGAATCTCATTGACGGTGTAAAAAGCATTGCGGTGAAGCAGTTCTTCCTTGTCGCAGGAACGGAGAGCGCCGAGGTCAAGCTCGTGGCAATGACCTTTGTAGCGGTCAACTTCGATTTCGGCACTCAGACCATCGGCGGCAAGCCTGACCGCCCTGACCGCAGGGGATTGCTGCTCGATTTCCGGACCACCATAGCCGGCGTGATACGGGTGGGTAAAGGTTTTGATCACGTAAGACTTCGGATCGGATCCGGTGGTGGGGTCGACGGGCTTGGTGAACTTCACACGAAAGCCTTGCGGCGTGATGGTGACTCGTTCGATTTCAAAGGGCATGACTCCGGTCCAGTCGAGTCGCTCCAGAGCGAAGGGCTTGAGCCCACGCACAGGCCAACCGCGGTTCGTTCCACCAGACAGCAGGCTGCCCTGCTGAGTGAACTGCAGATTCATGATGCCCGTGGATAGCCCCTCGCGGAAAGGATAACAAGCACCCTGCCAGACGCCGTTGATCTGTTCCGTAGTGGCGCGCATGATCAGTGAGAGCGTGTAATCACCGAGAAACATCTGGTTTTCGAAGGGACCGAACTTGCCCTTCGTGTCATTGATGACGAAGCCCGTGATCGAGCGCCCCATGCGGATGTAGGGAAAAATCACAGCGTAGGGATCGAGCTGCGGGATCTTTTTGCTCTCGGCGATGAGGCGCGATCCAGACGTGGGCGACGCTGGTGCGGGACCGGCGTTGGGCGCATACGGATACCAATTGTAGCTGGCCGGATGCCCCATAAATCCTCCCTCCTTGACGAACTTCAGGCTGCACGATGAATTCCACGGGCCCTGACTCTCGATGTAAAACAACGCTCCATGTTCGTTCATGCCGATACCGCCAGGACTGCGCATGCCACTGGCGATGGGAATGCTCTTGCCGTCTGGCGTGATCTTCATCGCCCAACCGCGCAGAAGCTGCCAGGAATTGTAGGACATGGAAAGGCCCAGCGCGACGTAAAGATTGCCGTTCTGATCGAACTTCGAACCGAAGGCATATTCGTGATACGTGCCGAATCCCCAGGCATCGGAAACACAGTCATAGCGGTCAGCCTTGCCATCGGCGTTGATATCAGAAACTTTCGTCAACTCACACGTTTGTGTCACAAAAAACGATCCATCTTTCCAGGCGAGCCCGAAAATTTCGTCCATGCCCGAGGCGAAAATTTCATACTTGGGCTGTGGCTTTTCGGCATCGGCGCCAGAAATGAGAATGATTTCCCCATGCCGGGTGCCCACGGCAATGCGACCATCAGGAAGCGCCGCGAAAGCGCCGGCCTCGATCACAAGTCCCTTGGGCAGAGGGAGGTCGACGATGCGATAATACTCGCGTTCGCGCACCTCGGTGCCCCAGCGTTCGCCCACTTCCTCGGCGTGAAGGGAAAACAGCGAGAGGCTGATGATGGCAATGTTTCGCAAGAGAGTCATGGATGAGAAGAATGAGTCGTTGAGGAGGCAATCAACAGGCGGGACGCCTGTTCCCCTTTTTGTGAGATCAGGGCTGCAGAGCATAGTCGATGGTGAGAGTGGTGGTTCCTTTTTTCAGGCTCAGCGGCAGCAGCAGTTCCTGCTGGCCTTCCTGATCGCCGAACGGACGCAACTGCGCGGGCACAGAAACAGTCACGCTCAACTCTTTCGTTTGATAGACCCACTGCATGGGCGATGTGATGGCACCGGTGAGCAAGCGGAAAACCAGCTTGGTGTCCTGTTCTGTGGAGAAAATCAGTTCGCGGCGTAAAGTTCGGCTCGGCGCGCTGCTGGGAACCATGGGATGCGGACGAATGACATCCGTGATCGTCACTCCACCGCTTCGATAGTGGAGCGCAGGAATATCATTTTCGTCGAGAATGTATCCACAGAAGGCATACCCATGGGCGCGAGGATAAGTGGGATCGGGGTTCACGGGGGCCTCCTTGGTGGTCTGCGGCAACAGCGGCCAGCTCGCGGGAGCGGTATCCAGCGGCAGGAAACTCACATCCTGCGGCAGCGATGCGAATTTGCCGACGGGATGAAAATCCCCTGCCCCCTGCGACTTCCAGTTCACCGTCACAAAGTCACCAGGCCAGATCGCAGCGAGCGAGCCGTTTTGCGCGTTGAAGGCGTAATTCAAGCCACCGGGCAATCCCACGGCGATACCTCGATACCCCGCGACACGGCTGCGGCCGCGGTGGATGACAGCCTTATCCTTTACCACCAACCGTATGTCGGACTGCTTCAGACCCGAGGGATCGCGCGCCGAACGCCCTAACGAAAACGTGTACCAGATCGCCTGCAACTGCTGCTCGCTATCGCCGTTAAGAATCTCTTTCTGCAACGCTTTGCCATCCGGCCAATAACTCGGCATGATGATACCCGGACGGAATGCACCGGGGTTTTTCATGTAGGCAAAAAACCATTCGGGCGTGAGACGCTGGTAACTTGTCATCAGGTCGATACCCTTCATCCCCGGGTAATCCGTGCCATTGTAGTTATGGCATGCGATGCAATTGAGTCCTTTGTCGCCCAACAACTGCAATCCCGCATCGCGGAGCTGGTTGCGTTTTTGATTGTCTGGTTCCGGCACGATCACGGGTTTCATGCGATCCACCTCGACCAACCATCCCGCCAGATCCCGCAACGCGACCTCGCCATAGTGCGGCATCCGGGTGATCATGTAGGGACGCGAGCGTTCACGATCGTATAGAACGCGGTTCAACCAGTCCGCCCGCAATTTTCCTCCAACCCCTGTCAGTGGAGGCGGTATGCGTGATTCGTTGCCCAGAGCCTCTTCTTTCGAATGGAAAAACGCATCGCGACTGGCAGCGACACCACCGTAATCATCGCGCTGATGACAAGCGATGCAATTGAGTTGTGTCAAACGCATCTTGATCCGGTCCGCAGCATTCGGTTCAACCTTGGCCGTGAGAGCAGCGCGTATGGCCTCACGCTGGGAATCTGAGAGCGAAAAATCCGGAGCCTTGCCGGGAGACTCTGATAAGCAGCCCTGATCCAGCTTCATCGCATCGCGCGAAGGCGCGGAGGCGGGTAATGGAGTTTTGACATCATCGCCTACTTGATGGCAGGAAATGCAGTTATAGGCACGAAAATGCTTGGCTCCCAGCTCGGCGAGCTGCGGCTTGACCTTGGACACAGCATGGGCTTTTTTACCCGCCATCAGGTAAGCAGCGAGAGCCTCGGCATCGTATGGATTGAGATTCATATCCGGCATGCGCCCACTCGGCCGAACTTTCAGCGGCTCATACAAAAACGCAGCTAGCGCGCGCGGTTGGTATTTTTGCGAAACATGCGCCAACGACACATAGCCCTCGGGAGCGATTTCCTTCCCGGATTGATCACGCGGCGGATGGCATGCCGTGCAGCCCAAGCTGTGAAAGCGTTCAAATCCATCGTGCTCCTCATCAGGCAGCGGATTCACGTCCACCTTGGACTTTGCCAGTGACATGAGATAATGACTGAGCGCAAGACTGGTTTCCATGCGCTTTTCCTGACTCTCGGCGACGAACATCTGCGGCATGGTGCTACCGGGATGAAACTTCGCGGGATCCGCAATAAATTTCTGCATGGCCTCGAGCGTCAGCCGCGTTCCCGCCTCGCGTAGATCGGGGGCTTGTTTCATCTGCGACGCATCCAGTCCTTCATGACAGGCGGCACAGCGCAACTCTGACATCAGCACGGCACCCTGCTGAGCCTGGTTGAGCGGATGCTTCTGGTGAAGGCCAGGCACCACAGGAGCCGTGGTTTCCATAGCCATTACTGAAACTCCCTGCATCAACCAAAACAGCAAGGCGGAGCGAATGAGTCGAAAATGCATAAGCGTGGTTTCTTTCGATGAAAGATCTCTGATTCTTCCTCAGTGTAAATGGCCGCTTTCGATTCGCAAGAGCAATGTTCTCAATCGCGACGTTCTCAGCAAACCGCGGATGAGCATCGTCACAGGGACGTTTTTGCTTATGCATGGCGCTGACACTTTATCCGCTTGCACGCGTGGGTGCCTCTTGATAAACATGGGGCATGGCATTTTTTCCTGATATTCCCAAGATCAACTTCGAAGGACCCAAGTCCAAGAATCCATTCGCATTCAAGCACTACAATCCCGATGAACTGGTGGAGGGCAAGACCATGCGCGATCACATGCGTTTCGCAGCGGCCTATTGGCACGTCATGCGCAATGGTCTCTCGGATCCCTTTGGTGGCGCCACCGCGCTGATGCCCTGGGATGACCAGTCTGACACCGTGGACAACGCTCTCAAGCGCGCCGATGTGTTCTTTGAATTCCTCGACAAAACCGGCATCGATTACTACTGCTTCCACGATCGTGACATCGCACCCGAGCTCAACGATCTGGCAAAGTCCAATGCCGCTCTGGAAAAAGTCACTGCCCACCTCAAAGGCCTGCAACAGGCCCACGGCAAAAAACTTCTCTGGGGCACGGCCTGCTTGTTCTCTCATCCCCGCTACGCTCAGGGTGCCGGCACTTCGCCCAGCGCCGATGTCTTTGCCTACGGTGCCGCCCAAGTGAAGGCCGCCATGGATGCCACGCTCGCCCTCGGCGGTGAAGGCTACACCTTCTGGGGTGGTCGCGAAGGCTACGCCACCCTGCTCAACACTGACATGAAACGCGAGCTCGATCACCTCGCCGCACTGCTGCACATGGCGGTGGATTACGCCAAAAAAATCGGCTTCACCGGTCAGTTCTACATCGAACCAAAGCCCCGCGAGCCTTCCACTCACCAGTATGACTCCGATTCCGCCGCGTGCCTCAATTTCCTCCGCGAATACGGTCTGATGGGTCACTTCAAACTCAACCTCGAAACCAACCACGCCACGCTGGCAGGTCACACGATGTTGCACGAAATGACTGTCGCCATCGCTGCGGATGCACTCGGCTCCATCGATGCCAACCAGGGCGATGAACTCATCGGCTGGGATACCGACCAGTTCCCCACCGATCTCTACCTCACCACCAGCATCATGCAAAAAGTGCTGGAGATGGGTGGATTCACCACCGGTGGTCTCAACTTTGACGCCAAACGCCGTCGCGAATCCCACGAGCCCGAGGATCTCTTCCACGCCCACATTGGCGGCATGGATGCCTTTGCTCGCGGCCTCAAAGCCGCCGCCGCACTTCGCGCGGATGGCCGTATCGCCGAATTCGTCGCCAAGCGCTATTCCTCATGGGACAACGGCATCGGCGCTAAGATCGAGGCCAAACAAACCTCGCTGGAAGAACTCAGTGCTTACGCCCTCGGCAACGGCGAGCCGACCATCGGTTCCGGTCGTCAGGAGCTGATGGAAAACATCCTCAACGAATTCATCTGAACGCACTGATGCATTTTACCAAGGCCCTGTCACCCTCGTGGCAGGGCTTTTTTTAGCACCGAAGGAGACCGCTGCTCTGTCGATCGTCGCAAAAGTTGTCGACATATCGAAACGCCAGCATGCCGAATCAGTCCAAAAAACACGATTTCCGCATAGCGCACTGGGTTTCATGGAAAAAATGCTTCAAGTTTCCTGAAAATCAGGCTTGCCGCAGCACTGAAAGCAGTTCAGTCTCTTGCTGCCATGAGGGCGGCAGCATATGCCAAAAAACGACAACATCAAACGCGGCGAGCCAGCGCCCGAGCCTGACAAGCGCCATAGCGAGATCATTGGCATAGTATTGCTCGCATTCGGCGTTGTATTTCTGTTGGCTTTGATCTCCTACAACTCGCATGACTCTCCAGTAGCGGGTTTTTACGGCCACGAAGCCAACCCGAAAAGGCGCAATCTGATTGGACCGACCGGTGCGCTCCTGGGAGCTGCCCAAATTTTTCTGCTGGGCGCGGCGGGTTATTTGATTCCTGTTGCCATGTTGTGGTTTGGTATCGCCAAACTCTTTTTCAACGCGCGTCTGTGGGGCAGAACGATGATCGGCTTCGCGATGCTGACAATCAGCGCTGCCTCACTATTGCACGTCTCGGGTCTGTTTTTCCCGGATTGGGAGAAAACCTACGGCATTCCCGGGCCCGGAGGCCTGCTGGGAAAAGGTCTAGGCGAATTTGTCTTTGCGAAATTCATCGGCAACATCGGCGCACTGATCCTCTTCTCCTGCCTGTATTTGGTTGGATTGATCATGATCACTGGCGTTCCTCCCCTACAATTCATGCGCGCCTGCCTGGCTGTGAGCCAGCAAAAATGGCGCGCAAAACGCGAACAACTGCAAGCAGCCCAATCGGCAGCCGAACGCGAACAGCAATTGCTACGCGACCGCGAGGCGGAAAAGGAACGCCGACGCCGCGAACGAACACCTGCTCCCATGGTGAGCACTGATGAAGAAAACGGTCATTTCAAACCATTGTTTAACCCGGCGCCGGAAGACAATCAGCAATTCTTGCCCTTGGTAAGCACCCCTGCTCCTAAGATCATTGATGCCTCCGCCCGCCGCCCTACGGCTCCGCAACCCGGTGATAAGCCCTTCGAACGCCAAGCAAAAACCGATCTCTCGCTGTCAACTACGGGTTTTGAAAATTACGAATTGCCCGGCTTCGATCTGCTCGATCTTGATGAAAACGAAGAGTCGCCCGAGGCCGATAAGGATGAACTGCTGGCCACTCAGCGCAACATCATCGAAACGCTGAAATCCTTTAATATCGACGTTACCCCCGGCGACATCACCCGCGGTCCGACGATCACGCGCTACGAAATCTATCCACCGCCGGGCATGCGCGTCTCGAAAATTTCCCAATTGGAAAATGACCTCGCCCGCTCAACCTGTGCCGAGCGCATCAATATCCTCGCCCCCATTCCCGGCAAGGATACCGTGGGCATCGAGATCGCCAACTCCACCAAAGTGGCCGTGCCACTGAGGGAACTCCTGCAAGACCCGGAATTTCGCTCGGCCAAGAAGAAAATCCCGCTCGCCCTGGGCAAGGATGTGTATGGCAAAACTGTCATCGGCGACCTCGCCGCCATGCCGCACTTGCTCGTCGCCGGTGCCACGGGATCAGGCAAATCGGTGTGCATCAACTCCATTATCGCCTCCATTTTGTTCAAGTTCGGCCCCGATGAGCTGCGTTTCATCATGGTCGACCCCAAGGTGGTGGAAATGCAAATTTACAACAAACTGCCCCACCTCGTGGTTCCCGTGGTGACCGATCCGAAAAAAACCGTGGCCGCGCTCAAGTGGGTGGTGAACGAGATGGAGAAACGCTACCGCATTTTTGCCAAAGTGGGCGTGCGGAATTTCGATGGCTACAACAACCGGCCGCGTCCGGAAAAAACGGTGATGGGCGATCTTCCCTTCGAAGAGAAAGAACAAGAAACCGAGCCCGAACCCGAACCCGACATGGAGCAAATCGAGTCCATCGCCGCAGCGCTCGAGTCCGGTGAATTGGGCCCTGAGGAAGAAGAAGACGAAATCATCCCCGATGACGACAAAATCCCCGATCGTTTCCCTTACATCGTGGTGCTCATCGACGAGCTAGCAGACCTCATGCAGACCGCCCCCGCCGATGTCGAGGGCTGCATTGCCCGCATCGCGCAAAAAGCCCGTGCCGCCGGCATTCACCTGATCATCGCCACCCAGACCCCGCGCGCCGATGTGGTGACGGGCATCATCAAGGCGAACATCCCCTGCCGTATCGCTTTCCAGGTTTCCTCCCAACTCGATTCCCGCGTGATTCTTGACACCAAGGGTGCTGACAAACTTGTGGGCAAGGGCGACATGCTCTATCTGCCGCCCGGTTCGGCGAAACTCGAACGCTCACAAGGAGCCTTCGTATCCGATGCCGAGGTGGAGCGCCTTGTTGAGCACTGTGCCGCTTTTGGCAAACCGAACTTCGAAAGTGACATCCACAAGGCGATTGAGACCGGCAATGTGGGCGACGATGCCAACGATGACGAATCGGATGTGGACGAAGAAATGGTAATCAAATGCATTGAGGTGGTACGCCAAGAGCAAAAAGCCAGCACCTCCCTGCTCCAGCGTCGTCTACGCCTCGGCTACACCCGTGCCGCGCGCATGATCGACATCCTCGAAAGCCGCGGTCTCATCGGCCCCGGTGAAGGCGCCAAGGCCCGCGAAGTCTTCATCAAGGATTAATGTCAAAGGAACGCCGACGTCCCCGTCGGCACGTGGCCATCAACATGGCTCTGGAGAATCATGCCGACGAGGACGTCGGCGTTCCGTGCGAACGGGCGCTGGACCACGCCCAATCTTGTGGCTCACGACACAACCCAGCCTTCACGGGATTCTGATGCACATAGCGCACAGCCGCATGCAGATGATCTTCATCGCGAATGAAGCGATCATGATATTCGCGCATCCAGACCCGGCGGGAATCTCCGAGCCCCAAACCCAATGCATGGTTTTGCACCAGCATCCATCGTGATGTGTAAGACTTCCACGCCTGCACCATGTGAGCCATCGGTGTCATGGGATCCACCACCACATGCACATGATTCGGCATGATCACCCACGCCAGCAATCGATAGCGCTCACCGTCAAAATGGAGGAGACTGTTCTGAACAAACGCCGCCACGGATGGGTTTCCCAAGGCGCAACAGCCACTACCGGCATCCAGCCATTGTTCGACTTTTTTCCTCTTTTCCCGACTTCTTTGGTCTGGTGGAACCGTGGCAAGCTCCTTCTCCATGGCCAGAATCACTGAATTTGGCAAACTGTCGGCGAGGCGGAACGTGATGCATTGCAGCAAATGAACGCAGTCCCGATGAGGCAGCTATCCGCGGGAATACCATTCCTTGCGACCTGAGGGGCAGAATGTGGAAACAGGCGGGATGGGTTTCATGGAATAGGTTGAGATGGTTTTGCCGTGAAGGCAGGATGGTTTTGCCGACGGGGACGTCGGCGCTCCAATAAACTCATGAAATGATACTCAAATGAACATATTAGTCAATCTTTTGCCCGAAAAAATTGATTTTCTTGCTTGCCATTTCAGGAGCAGTATCACAAACTTTCTTCCCACCCATGCACGGGTAGCTCAGCGGTAGAGCAACCGGTTTACACCCGGTCGGTCGGCGGTTCGATCCCGTCCCCGTGTACCATCATTTTTGATCCAACCTCACCTCTGCGGTGAGGTTTTTTCTGTCCACAAAAAAGCCGCCGTCCTCACCAAGGAAGACGACGGCAAAAAATCGTTAGACCGTAATTCAGTAGTCCAGCTTGGTCCACGCCGCGTTGTTTTTCGATGACTTCACGGCCGCCTCGATGAAGGCCATGCCGGTGACGCCGTCGTCGACCGTGGGGAAATCATAGCCTTCAGCAGGAGCGGGATTGCCCAAAATGGCATCGGTGATCGCCTCGGCCGCCGCGCAATAGATATTGGCAAACGCTTCGATAAAGGCCTCCGGATGGCCAAAGGGCGTGCGGGTGTTTTTCTGCGCCGCAGGACCATTGTAGCTGTTGCCCCGGCGCCAAATTTGACGCGGTTGATCGGCAAATTTCACAATCAATTCATTCGGATGCTCCTGATGCCACTCGATGGAGGCCTCGGTGCCATAAATGCGGATATTGAGATTGTTTTCATCACCAGTCGAAATTTGCGAAGCATACAACACTCCACGCGCACCGCCTTTGTAGCGTAGCAGCATGCTGCCATCATCGTCGAGCGGGCGTCCGGGGATGAAGGTGTTCAGCTCGGCCGCGACTTCCTCGAGCTCCAGCCCGCTGATGTATTGCGCGAGGTTTTCGGCATGCGTGCCGATATCGCCGATGCAGTTGGAAACGCCCGATACGCTGGGGTCCATGCGCCAGTTCGAGATGGCGCCATCGGTCGCGTCTTTCAGTGCGGAAATGGCATATCCTTGGGGATATTCCGCCACCACTTTCAGAATGCGGCCGAGTTTGCCCTCGCGCACCATGGCACGGGCTTCCTTGACCATAGGGTAACCGGTGTAGTTGTGGGTCAGCGCAAAGACCAATCCACTTTTTTTCACAATCTCGCGCAACTCCTTGCCCTCGGCGAGGGAGAAGGCCAGCGGCTTCTCGCAGATCACGTGAATGCCTGCTTCCAAAAAGGTCTTGGCCACCTTGTAGTGCAAATCATTGCGGGCGACGATGCTCACGAAATCAATGCGCTGGCCCGGAGGCAACGCGGCTTCCCTTGCCGCCATTTCCTCATAGCTGCTGTAGACGCGGGAGGGATCGAGAAACAAATCCTGACCGGAAAGTTTCGATTTTTCCGGATCCGATGAAAAACATCCGGCGACCAGTTGGATCTTGCCATCGAGATTCGCCGCCATGCGATGAACCGCGCCGATGAATGCTCCGCGTCCGCCGCCGACCATGCCCATGTTGAGTTTGCGATTGAGTGCCATAAGTTTATAAAAATGTGAAAACAGAAAAATCACGGGAGCCGTCGACATGTCGAGCAAAATCCACGACCTACGGATCGCAGTCTAACAGATAAGAACGCCACACAGGGACATCGGCGGGCGCCCAATCGAGTGAGGAAAATTCGCTCGTCGCACACCAGCGCCATTCGGCATGCTCAAGTGCCACGGGTTCGCCCGCGATCAATCGACAGACATACGGCATGAGATGTAACCTCTTTTCTCCATAGGACCAATCCACCGCCACACGGGCCGCACCCACTTCGATCTCGATGCACAATTCCTCGCGCATTTCGCGCACCAGTGCCTGCTCGGGCGTCTCGCCGTTCTCCACCTTACCACCGGGAAATTCCCACAGACCCGCGAGGCTTTGTCCCTCTCCCCGTCGGCATACCAAGACCTTGCCATCGTGCCGAACCGTGATCGCACAAACCACATCCATGCGTGAAATCATCGGACTTTTTCCCCGCCACGTCAATGCGTAACCCTTGTGCGCATCCATCGCGCTCAAGGGTTGCCCCAATGATCCGCAAGCATTTCCCGCAGCATCTTCCGGGCGCGATAAATGCGCAATTCCACCGCCTTGTCCGAGCTGTTTTGGATGCGGGCAATCTGCCCGTGGCTCAGGCCCTGCGTGGTCGAAAGCAGCAAGGCCTCGCGCAAGGATTCCGGTAGCTTCTGGATCGCGGCATCAAGCGCTTTCATCGTTTCGCCGCGACTCATGACTTCGCTGGGATCCTTCTGCGTGGAAGTGGACGAGAGTTCCGCGATCGTATCAGGCTCATGAGTGTCTTCCGGATGCCGTTGTTTCCAGCGATGGAAGTTTTTCGCTAGATTCGTGGCGATGGTGAAGAGCCAGGTGGAAAATTTTTGATGCGGACGGTAGTCGAGTTTATGACGATAAACGCGCACGAATGTCTCCTGCGCCAAATCTTCTCCCGTCGCGGCGGATCCGGTGAGTTTGATCAAATAGCCGATCAGAGGAGCGGACCAATCCGCCATCAGACGATTCAATGCATCATCACACCCCTGCGACAGTGCCAGCATCAGACTTGCGGCTTGTTGATCGCGTTCCTCGGTCATTTTTGCGCTTTCTCGGACAACGCACGCTGGTGATCGATCCGTTGTTGGTGCACTCCCGCGGTAAAGTCATCGAGAAAACGCTTGGCTTGTTCGGGAGGCAAAAGAGCCGCGACGTTCTGCAAGTGCTTTTGTGTTACAACCTCAAACTTCTCGCACAGTTCCTCGTCCTGCTGGATGAGAAGTCGTCTCGTTTGTTCGGAAACGGCAACCCGCCCTCGCCCTTCAAGCAAATGGCGGTTCGCATCACTGATCTTCATGGACATCGCTTCGCAATCGGCAAAGTATTGTTCATGCAGACGTTTGACCTGTTCAAAAATTTCCGGACTGAGTTGATACTCGGAACGCATCCACTCCAGGCCGGTCTGTCGGGGACTGTACTGGGACTGCAAATGACGCCTCACAACGCTATAGGTCACATAAGCGGCTAGGCACAGAAGCAAGAAATATCCCAGAAGTTTGCGCGTCGCACTCATCGCAGATTTCCGTCAAAATGATGAGGGTCGAAAGGACTGATCGAGATCAAATACGCGTCATGGGGAGTGTGGTCCGGCAATGGCGGATGGGTGAAAGCCCAAATCAGGGCCATCAGGATCACCAATGCCAAGACCACCACCTCACGCATGGGCCGCAGCAACCACCAAGCGATGCGTTCAAACAAGGTATGCCGATGCGGCCCCGCCAACTCCACGCGCCGCCAGACTTCTCGTTGGAACTCAACGGGAGCCTCGACAGATTGCTGCCATTCGGCAAGAAATCGGTCGATGGATTCATCCAGTTCTTCGTCGGTCTGCTGCATGGCGGTGGAGTTCTACGATAGGCGCAATCTCTGATTCATCAAGGCTGTTCATAAAGATCCACCCACTGCACGCCCGTTTTGGAACCGGGTGGGTTGAAGTACTTGCGACCCACGTATTTGCCCTCACCCTTGTAGGAGGTGGGAACCGTGGAGTGCGTGGAGCGGGTCAGCAAAGGCTTGCCGTTGGCAGAGGGAATATTGCCGGCCAGTCCCGAACCGGTGCAAGAGGAAAGAACAGCGATAGTTCCCACGAGTGCGATGATGTTGTGTGTTTTCATAATCGAGTTGGTTGTAGTGTTTGTTTTTCTGATGTGGCTCCTTTCGCAAGGCGCCTTCATCAGTGTCTACCCCGCTCCGGATTCATCCCCTCAAAAAAAACACAAAAAAATTCTCCAGCCCTCTTTTTCCTTCTTGGAAGCACGTGCCGGGGAAAAATTCCCCTTGATTCCTTTGGGGATGTTGACTATTCACTTCTCCGCAATAAGACATGCCACGTCGTAGAAACAAACTGGAATTGCCGCAAAAGCGAACGCGCAATGTTTCGCGTCCCAATTCTTCGTTTGTGGATCAATTGCGCGCGGCGGGTTTGCGCGCACGTCTGGTAGCCAATCAGCCCACATCTTCGCGATCCTACCGCCACATTCGGGCCACACTTGCGGAGTCGCAGGAATTCGATGAAATGGAATTGGGGCTTGGCAGCAGGTTTCTGCGCTGGATCATCGCACTGCTACTGCTGCCCGTGTGTTTGATCACCACCTACACTTTCGTGACGATTCTCTCTCACGAGGAATTGCATCAATCCTTCTGGCGCTCCGAGGAGTTTTTGTTTTTCGGTATCGGCGGCGCATTGATGATCGGCCTTCTGAGCCTTGGGGTCTGCCGACGTTCCTTATTGTATCTGTATGTCCTGGGCCACGAGTTCACCCACGCCTGTTTTGTCTTTCTGCACCGGGGGAAAGTCATGGACATGAAAATCTCCGCGCATGGCGGATACATCGCGACAAACAAATCGAACATTCTGATTTCTCTCTCGCCTTACTTCATTCCCATCTGGTGTGTGCCCGGCGTTGCCATCTATGGTTTTCTCAGTTGGTCCATCACACTGCCCTGGTATTCGAACATGCTTTTGTATGCATGGATCGGAATCAGTTGGTCATTCCATTTGTGGTGGACCATGTGGATGATCCCGCGCGATCAGCCCGACCTCAAGGAGAACGACACATTCTTCTCACTTGTGTTCATTTACCTGGCCAACATCATCGTGCTGCTGGCCATGCTCTGCATGGCATCCGGCACCTTTTTGATCGGAGCCTTTTTCGCTGCATGGTGGATTCACGCCGAGCAATTCGCGCGGTTCTGCGTGACCCTATTGTCGCGTTGACAAGCCGACAAAGGATCATGAAAAAAAATTCATTTTTTGATCATTTTTTCTTGCCATCGATCCATTTTCTGCGAATCTCTGCGCCCCCAACCACAGCATGACCCGTTCGTCTATCGGTTAGGACTCCAGATTTTCATTCTGGCAAGATGGGTTCGACTCCCATACGGGTCGCCAATTGGCGATACATCATGCAACCTATGCTGGATAAACCACCACCTTCGGGTGGTTTTTTTATGCCTGTTTTAGCCGCGATTTTACCAAGCTTTACCGGCCCTCACCGAAGCTCCGCACTTGAGGCTAGAACACATTTGCGTCACAGTGCCCGCATGTGCACCCTGCGACGCATCATCCGACACACCATGCGTTTTCCGTTGGCGAGTCTACTATCCCTGATCCTTGCGGTCGCCTGCACCTCGCTGGTATTGGTGCTGCCATCAGTGACGATGCGATTCATCGATGGGATCATCCCCCAAAAACGCCATGATCTGATCGTTCCCACGGCGTTGTTAGGTATTTTTGCCATAGCAGGAAGACAAGTGCTTTTCACCTTTCGCACGTATTGCAACAATCTGTTAGAAATGCGCATCACCCATTTGATCCGGGTGGAACTCTACGACCGACTGCAACGACTGCCGGTCAAGTGGTTCGACTCCCATTCGTCAGGAGAAATCATGACGCGCGTGGCCGATGACGTTCCCACGATGGACCGCGTGGTGATCGATGGCATCGATCAGGCCCTCGCCGCCTTGCTGCAATTTGTCATCGTCCTAGCCTATCTGTTTTATCACTCATGGCAACTGGCGTTGGTCACGTTGCTGCCCTTGCCTTTCATCGGACTGCTCACGTCATGGTGGTCACGGCGGTCCGAGCCGATGTGGAAAGCTTCTTCGGAAGCCTCATCAGCGCTCAATGCACTGCTGCATGACAATCTCGCCGGCATCCGGCAAATCAAAGCCTACACGGTGGAACCGGAGGCGCTCCAACAATTCGACGAGGCCTCGCGCAAGGTAGGCGATGCACACCGCCATGTGATGAAAGGGCAGGCTTTGGTCTGGCCCGGCGTCTCACTGATCGCGGAATCTGGCATCATCCTGATGGTGGCCTTTGGGTCGTGGTGGGCGATCGAAGGGAAACTCAGCGCCGGTGTGGTGATGTCGTTTCTCGTGGCATGGGGATTCTTGTTTGATCCGATCTCCCGCATCAACGCTCTCGCGCAAACCTTCACGCGCGGCGTGGTCGCGGCGAAGCGCGTTTTTGCGATCATCGATACCCCCGGTGAAAGCCAATTGACCGAGGGACTGCGTCCATCAGCTTTTCGCGGTGGCGTGCGTTTTGACAAAGTCTGCTTTTCCTATTCCACCGAAAGCCCGGCGGTGCGCGATCTCTGCTTGCAGGCACTCCCCGGACAAACCATCGCACTGGTGGGACCCACCGGTGCTGGGAAATCAACCGTGCTCAACCTGTTGACGCGGTTTTACGAACCGGCCGAGGGCACCATTTGGATCGACGACGTTCCCATTACCGAACTTTCCAAAGAATGGCTGCGCGATCAGACTGGTTTCGTGACGCAGGAAAATTTTCTCTTCAACACCAGCTTGCGGGAAAATTTGCAAATCGCCAAGCCGGGCTCCACGGACGAAGAAATCTGGCAGGCGCTCGATGCTGCCAACGCCTCCGTCTTTGTCCGACAGCTCCCCGAGGGACTCGACACCATCGCCGGTGAGCGAGGCGTCCGGTTTTCCGGTGGCGAAAAACAACGTTTGTCGATTGCCCGTGCTCTGCTGAAAAACCCACCGTTGCTGCTGCTCGATGAGGCCACTTCCGCCCTCGACAATCGGACAGAGCGACTGGTGCAACAAGCACTCGAGAGACTGCGTAGCGATCGCACCTGCTTTGTCATCGCCCATCGACTCTCCACGGTACAGCAAGCGGATTGCATCCATGTGATGCAGGACGGGCAGATCGTCGAAAGTGGCACCCATACCGAGCTCATGGAAAAGCAAGGCATTTACGCCCGGCTTGCGGAACAGACCTTGCAATGAGGGCACCAGTGTTGTGCCGCCGCGGAAATTTGTCCGATTTCCCGAAAAATTGTCGCTTTTTGCTTGCCAAACCGCGGAGTCTCCCTATTTTCACCGCCCCTTCTTGTGCTGCCCATCAACCACGAAAGATCGAAGGGACCCGAGCGGCGGATCTTTCAAAAGCGCCCTTTCTGCTTTAAGAAGGGACAACCTCTACACTTATGATTAACGAACTTATCTCGGAAATGGTGGACGCTGGCGTTCACTACGGTCACCAAACGAAAAAATGGAATCCCAAGATGAAGCCTTATCTCCTCAAGGATAAGAGCGGGATTTACATCATCAACCTCGAAAAAACCGTCAAGTGCCTCGACAAGGCAGCTGACTTCCTTGCCGGCCTCGCTGGTAAGAATAAAAAGATTCTCTTCGTCGGTTGCAAACGCCAAGCTCAGGAAGCTGTGCGCGAAGCCGCGGAAGCCACCAATCAAAACTACGTCAACCATCGTTGGCTCGGTGGCATGCTCACCAACATGGCTACCGTTCGCAAGAGCGTGGAGCGCTTGAAATACCTCGAAAACATCGAGAAACAACCGGAGTTCAAGGCCATGTCCAAAAAGGAACTTGCCGCCCTCGGTCGCGAGCGCGAGAAGTTGCTGCGCAACCTGCGCGGTATCCGTAACTTGGAGAAAGCGCCGGATGCCATCGTGATCGTGGACTCCGCTCGCGAGTCCATCGCCGTAGCAGAAGCCCGCCGTCTGAAGATCCCGATTGTCGCCCTCGTCGATACCAATGCGGATCCATCCAAAGTGGAATACCCCATCCCCGGCAACGACGACGCCATCCGCTCGATCCGCATCATCCTGCAAAACCTGGTTGACGCGATCGTGGTTGCCTCCAAGGCTTGATCCCTCATCCCATCGGGCGGCCTGAGCAACTCAGCGCCGCCCTTTTTTTTCTCAACACACCCACCATTCACAACACTATGATTACTGCTGCTACTGTAAAAGAGCTCCGCGACAAAACCAACGCGGGCATGATGGATTGCAAACGCGCTCTCGAAGAAACCAACGGTGACCTCGATGCCGCCATCACTCTGCTGCGCGAAAAAGGTATCGCCAAAGCCGCCAAGAAAGCTGATCGCGAGGCCAATGAAGGCACCATCACCGCACGCATCTCCGCGGATGGCAAGTCGGGCATCCTGCTCGAAGTGAACTGCGAAACCGACTTCGTTTCGAAAAACGAAAACTTCCAGGGCTTTGTCGCCGGCATCGCCGATGCATTGATCGGCTCCAGTGCTGCGGACATCGCAGGCGCCAATGCCGTCACCAGCAACGGTCTGAGCATCGAGGACACCATCAAAGCAAAAATCACCGAGATCGGTGAAAACCTGCTGTTCCGCAAGTATGTCCGTTACGAGGCTCAAGGCGAAGGCGCCATTGCTTCTTACATCCACATGGGTGGCAAGGTGGGCGTTCTGGTCGAGATCGGCACCACCAACGCTGGCACCGCCGCCACCGATGGTTTCCGCGATCTGATCAAGGACATCACCCTGCACATCGCCGCCCTCAATCCCCGTGGCCTGGCTCGTGAGGACATCTCCGCCGAAGTCGTCGCCGCCGAGGAAGCGATCTACCGCGCGCAAATGATCGAACAAGGCAAACCGGAAGCCATGCTCGACAAGATTCTGCCCGGCATGATGAAGAAATTCTTCGCCGAAAACTGCCTGCTGGAACAAGGCTTCGTCAAAGACCCCGGTGTCACCGTCAAAGCCCTGCTCGAAGCCAAAGGCAAGGAACTGGGCGACACGCTCACACTGCGCCGCTACGTGCGTTTCGGTCTCGGCGAGTGATCGATCGCGACCATTTTTCACACAACGCCCGCTGTCATCCAGCGGGCGTTTTTTTGTGCTCCTTTTTGTGCACTGGACCCAACATCACCGCAGCTCACGCATTGAATCCATGCTCCGGTCCTGCCAGATGCCCCTATCGCAAAAACCTTGTTGTGATCCCTGCTCGCATGAATGATGCCCCCACAGGGACCATGCGTATCTGTCGAACATATGGGTGAAAACATGGAACCCCGCCTTGGTCGCCAAGAGTCTCCCCCCAGACACTCTCGACTTTTACCAAAGCGGGGAACGCGCGCAGAATAGGAGAACCCTAGTAATGCGCAACGAAAATATATGCAGTTTCATCTAACGGCAAAAATCCGGCTCAACCGTGGAGACCTTGACGATTTCCATCGCATTCCGATGAATCCAAATGCTCTGCACCAAGCCTAGCATGAACATGCACATGACAACAAATGTTCCGGAGTAACTGATCAAAGGCAACGGGATGCCGGTGATGGGCATGATTAAAACACACATGCCGATGTTCTCGAAAATATGAGCGAAGAAAAACGCCACCACACAAGCAACGATCACCCTGCCCATGAGATCCCGGCTGTAAAATGACACATACAAACAAAGAATCAGCAAAACGGCAAACGCCGTGACCAGAAACAAACTCCCGCGAAATCCGAACTCCTCGGCGATTACGGCGAAAATGAAGTCGTTGTGCGCCGTTTTCCACGGGATGTAGCGCTTATCATGCAGCGAACCGCGATCTGCAGAAGCATTCCAGCCACTTCCACTCATACCGGATTTACCCACAGCCATGGAAACATAGTATGCCGCGTAGGCAGGCCCGGAGATGTCCACAGGCCGTTCTTTCAGCATGTCCAGGTAGAGCTGAATCCGCTCGGGACCACGCGTTGAGACACTGGGCAGGACCACCATGTAAATCATCGGAACGCACCCGAAGCCGAGAATGCCCATGAGACTGAGGTAACGGAACGGCACGCCACCGATCAACAATGCCACCACTGCCACAGGCAACCAAACGAGCGCCGATCCCATATCACCCATTTTCATCACCATCAAAAACGGTACACCGGAACAAATCGCAATGATACCGATCCGCACAATCGGCAAACCCAACCAACGATGCAGCCTTGGCAAGCCTTGCAGCAACCACGCGATCATCAGCACCCCGGAGGCCACCCCCAATTGAGCGGGCTGGAATACAATGGGCCCTAAACGCAGTTGGTGCACCTCATCATCACTACCCATCACGCGAGCCATGCAAAACAGACTGATTGCATAAATCGGCAAGGCTAACCAACGGATCCAACGATAATCAATGAGCGCCGTGGCAAAATACACCACTGTGCCATACACAATCCAACGTTTCTGCAGATCGGCATAATAGGCACCGGCGGAACCGAACTCCTCCAGCAAGCGGGCACTGACCGGCAAGTGGCGGGCCGCACTCTCAATCGCATAAATGCCGAAAATCAACAGCGCATACATCAGCAGCACCAACACCCAATTCATTCCCAGGATTTTTCGTAAAATGGGTGACATGCGATAAACTTCCGCGCCCTACATGCCTGATTCCATCACGACTGACAAGCCACGGTTGTCGGACCATGCAAAAAAATCGCATTTCCCTGCTGTTTCCTTCTTGACATTCCCCAGTTTTTCCCCAAGAGTCCGCGCCCCAACCGAATTTTCAACCTAACCACAACCAATTCAGCAGCATGCGCGGAGTGACTATGAAAAAAGGAGAACCCGTCGATCGGGCTCTCAAACGCTTGAAGACCAAACTCGATGCCGAAGGCATTCTCGAGGAAATCCGTCGTCGTCGGGCATTTGAAACTCCCACCGATCGCTTCAAGCGCAAGCTCCGCACCGCTTCCAAGCGCAACAAACTGCGCTGGCGTTTCTCGACGGACAAGCCGACGCTGATCCTCGATGAGGCAGTGGATTGAGATTGACCTCATTCTTCACCCAAAAAAAGACACCCGCTGTGGTGTCTTTTTTTATGCACGGATGAGCCGACAGCATCAGGCTTTCGTGCATCAGGAGAGATTGAGATTGCACTGATCAGAAAATCCGTTTGCAATAGCCGCCCATGCCTGACGCACCCGCTGTTTCCAGCAAAACCCAGACGTTTTTGCGTCGCACCTTCAGCACACTACTCCTGTGGGGCGTGGTAGGCTTGGCCTTCGGTTCGATGAAACCATGGGCTCACTTGGCGCTGATCAGTTTTCTCGCACTTTGGGCGATGGTGGAGTTCTGCTCTCTATCGCGTCTCAGTGGCATCGCCGTTCACCGTTTCTGGGCTCTATCGCTCAGCGCCGTTTATGGCGCAGCGGTTTCCTACTTTCTTTGGCACGGTCAGTCCGTGCCCGCGGAGCTCGACATCGCACTGCTGTTCCTGCTGGTATGCGGAACACTGATCGGTCAATTGCGACGTCCGGTCGATGGAGTCCAAAGCGTGCTCGCCGTCACTTCCACGATCTTCGGCGTGCTCTGGCTAACCTGGTTGTTTTATTTCACCGCGCGATTGGATTTTTCCCCACGATTTGATGGATCGATGCCCGGCGCCTTTGTCTTGCTGTGGTGCATCGCCGTAACAAAATTTACCGACATGGGAGCCTACATCACAGGCTCACTGATCGGTAAGCACAAGATGATCCCGCATATCAGCCCAGCGAAAACGTGGGAGGGTTTTGCGGGCGCTCTGGTCTTCGCTGTAATCGCGGCCGGCGGCTTGTATCTCCTCTTCCCCACGCAGCTCGCGATTTTTCCTTCCTGGCTTCACGTCATCGGACTCAGTCAAATCGTGGCACTGCTCGCGGTGGTGGGTGACCTAGCCGAGAGCCTGTGGAAACGTTCTCTCGCGGTAAAGGACTCGGGCCACGCGCTGCCTGGCATTGGCGGCGCGATGGATTTGATCGATAGCCTGTGCTTCACCGCTCCCGCCGTTTATCTTTACGTCGTTCTCTTTCTCTGATCATGCCCAAGAAAATTGTGTTGTTAGGTTCCACCGGTTCGATCGGATGTTCGACGATCAAAGTGGCACAGGATTTGCCGGAGGAACTCGAAATCATTGCCTTGGCCGCGCACGGCAGCGTGGAAAAGCTCGCCCAACAGGCGCGCGAAACGGGCGTGAAACATGTTGCGATCTATCGTTCTGAATTGGCGGATTCACTGCGCGCACTGCTGCCCGATGATGTCACGATTCACAGCGGAGCGCAGGGCTTGATCGACATCGCCACTCTCGCGGAGGCCGATACGGTGTTGGTGGCGATTGTGGGAACAGCGGGCCTCCACCCAGCCCTTGCTGCCATTCGCAGCGGCAAAGACTTGGCCGTGGCCAGCAAGGAGATTCTCGTGATGGCCGGGGAAATCGTCACCCGTGAGGCGCAGCAGGCAGGTGTGCAGTTGCTTCCGGTCGATAGCGAACACAATGCGATTTTCCAATGTCTCGATGGGCATCGCGGCGGCGAAAAAGAAGTGTCCCGTCTCATTCTCACCGCGTCCGGCGGACCATTCCGCAACACTCCTGCCGAGGAGTTGCCGCACGTCACCCTGTCACAGGCACTGAAACATCCCACCTGGGATATGGGGCGCAAGATCACCATCGACTCCGCCTCACTGTTCAACAAAGGCCTGGAAATGATCGAGGCACGCTGGCTTTTCGGCATCGGCATGGACCGCATCGATGTCATAGTCCACCCGCAAAGCATCATCCACTCAATGGTGGAGTTCATCGATGGCTCCGTGCTCGCGCAATTGAGCAATACCGACATGTGTTTCCCCATCCAGTATGCCCTGACCTGGCCCAAGCGCATACGCGGTGGCCTGCGTCCGCTGCGTTTCGAGGAATTGGCAAAGCTGGAGTTCATCGCCCCGCGCGAGAACGATTTCCCTGCCCTGCGTCTCGCCCGCGAGGCTGGTCTCACGGGTGGCACGTTGCCCGCCGTTTTCAATGCTGCCAATGAAATTGCCGTGGATGCCTTCATCGCCGGCCGCGTCCCCTTCCCTGGCATCTGGGATTTGGTGGAAAAAACCATGAACGCCCATGCCGTGCAGCAAGCGAGTGAACTGGAGCCCATCCTCGAAGCGGATGCGTGGGCGCGGACAGATGCCGCCTCCCGTCTTCCTTTGTGAACAAGGTTATTCCCCCCACTCCATCACCCCATGCATCTGGTCAAAGACATTTTCACCTTCGCCTGGAGAGGCAGTGGCAAGTATGTGATGATCATTTGTGTCGCGCTTTCGCTAGTTGCCGACATCGTCGGCTTTTCTCCGTTGTTTGGCGGCATCGCCACGCTGCTCCTCAGCGGTTACTTTTGCGCGATTTTCTATCAAATGATCCAATCGACGGCGACGGGCGGAAAGGAAGCTCCCGAGTTTCCCGACACATCGGATGTATTCGAAGACATCATTTGGCCGATGTTGCAAACCACGGCCGTAATCGCTGTCTCGTTCGGACCATTCACGGTGCACCACTTTTTGACCGATGAGCCGAAAAGCGATTCGGTCCTCTCGTATGCTCTCTTAGGTTTCGGGGTGATCTACTTTCCCATGGCCATGCTCGCGGTTGTCATCCTCGGCTACACCGGCGCACTGAGCCCGCACATCGTGATTCCCGCCGTATGGCGCGGCGGCGGCACCTACTGGTTTTGCGTTTTGTTGTTCGTGCTGCTGTATGGCATCAGCGACTGGATCGAAAGCATGTTTTCGGGACAAATCATTGTCAGGCATCTGATCATGGCGGTCGTGGGTTCCTATTCGCTGATGACACAGGCCAGAATTCTCGGCGTGGTCTATCGCGAAAAACAAGAAGAACTGGGATGGTTGTAGTGCGAGCACCGGATCTCCTGCGTCTCAGCGCTACGCAAAAAATCCAAATCCACGATTGCCGCGATGGGGATTTGCGATTACAACACCGCTTCGTTCCATCACCTGACCACATCCATGCCTCACGCGACTTTGCTCAAATACCCCGGCACCAATTGCGATGCCGAAACCGCCCGCGCCCTGCAATTGGTGGGCTTCACCACAGCCATCATTCCCATCGCCGATGCCACGGTGTCCGACATCGAAAAATCCCAACTGGTGATGTTTTCCGGCGGGTTTAGCTATGGCGACTACGTGATGTCGGGCCGCTTGGCGCAATTGGTCACGGAATCAAAACTCGGTGATGCCATCCAAAACCACCACGCCCGCGGAGGTTTCACCTTCGGCATTTGCAATGGATTTCAAATTCTCACTAAACTCGGCATCCTGCCCACGGGTAGCCTCATCGACAACACCACCGAGCGTTTCGTTTGCCGCTGGGCGAAACTGCAAGTAAAAAACTCCTCCAGTCCTTATCTGCAAGGATTGCCTGAGGAATTCGAGCTACCTGTCGCCCACGCAGAAGGCCGGTTCGTCACCTTCTCCGGCGATGCCGAAACCTACCTCGCTAACGGCAACGTGGCACTCACCTACGCCGAGAATTTCAATGGATCCACGCTGGCGATCGCCGGCTTGCAGGATCCCAGCGGTCGTGCCTTCGGCCTGATGCCGCATCCCGAGCGTTTCATCCAGAAAAACCATCACTACGATCCCGATTGGAACCTCACACCCGATTACGGCTGGGGTTACTACATGTTCAAGAGTCTTGCCTCAGCCTTGGCCTGAGCACTGCCATTCCGTGACAAAAAAGACTTGCACGCCCTGCATCCACAGACTACCCCCGCTGCCGATGAATACTCAAACGTCACTCATTCTTTTCAAACCCGATGCTATCGAGAAAAATCTCGCCGGCACGGTCTTGGCCCGTTTCCAAGCCGAAGGATTTCGCATTCGCGGCATCAAAATGATGCAATTGGACCACGCGATTCTGGCCGATCACTACTCCCACATCGCCGACAAGCCGTTTTTCCCAGAAATTGTCGCCTTCATGAGCAAGACGCCGATCATCGCCCTAGCGCTGGAAGGTGACAACGTTATCGCCCGCGTGCGCGACCTGCTGGGTCCCACCGACTCCAAAGCCGCCGCTCCCGGAACGATTCGCGGCGACTTCGGCGAAGACAAAATGGTCAACGTTTGCCATGCCTCCGACTCTCCGGAAGCCGCCGAAGCAGAAATCAAGCGCTTCTTCCGCGAAGGCGAAGTTTTTGCCTGATTTCCGTTTTTTTCATACCAAAAGCCCGCCGGATCATTCTTGGCGGGCGATTTTTTTTGCATCCGACGACTATGCTAGTCCTGATCATTTTCTCCATCATCGCAGCCGTTATGTTTCATCGAAAAACAGTGGAGAAAGGATACTCATCACCACGGTTCTGGATGTATCCGCTGATCGTTGGAAACGGCATGTTGCTTTTCGCCATCGCGTTGAAGGCGATCGCAGACGCGGTCATCACCGAACCCCGCCCCACTTGGTTCCCGCTCTATGCTCCGGTAGTTGACATTCTCGCCATGGTGACCTGCTTTGCCATCATCGGCAAGGCGTGGAGGCAAATCCAGCAGTTGCCACCGCGGCTATGATGTCATGAGCGAATGGATGGATCAGAGACCCAGCATCTCCTGGATTTCTTTCTTAGACAAATAACGATCGCGATTTTTGTTGTATTGGGCGAATTTGCCCTCCGCATCCTTACCTCCTGCAGCACTGGAGAACTCCTCAAGCGTCACCGAGCCGTCTTTATTGCGATCATGATCCTCAAGGAAATCATCGATCGCATTGTCGATCTTGTCGCGTTTGGCTTTTTCCGCGGCTTCTTTTTTCTTTTTCTCCGCGATGGCCTTCTGCGCTGCCTGATTGCGACCGCGATTCCGCTGCGCCGCCACAGGCAGAGAGCCTAACAAGAGAAAGCATGTGAGCCAATAGAAGGTTTTTTTCATAATTGATTGTCAATTGGTGTAACAGCGTCAGTATGACAAAGATGTTCACAGGAATCAAGAAAAACGATTCTTGCCATTTCGGCTCATGTCAAAATTGCGGATTGCTACCGAGAGATGCTTTGTGATACAACCGCGGAACAATGAGTGCTGCATGGTATGTATTGAGTGAAGGACAACAACTCGGGCCCTACACGGGAGAGCAACTGCAACAGTATGCGCAGGAAGGCCGTGTGGCTGCCGAAACCATGGTATGGGCGGAAGGTATGGCGGAATGGCAACCTGCCGCGCAAATACCCGGACTTTTCCCGGAAACAGCCGCTGCTGCCGCAAAACCGGCACTCGCCACCAGCAACTGGGCACCCCCAGGAGCACGTGCTGCAGGAAGCACTGCTGTCGCGGGCGCCTTTTCTCCCTACACCGCTCCCGGTTCCTCCCTGACCAGCGCCCCGGTGGGCGGCAGTTATCCGTTTCTCTCCATCAAACCTGCGAGTTTTGGCCTTTGGATGTGGACATTCATCGGCGGCTTCATTTGCTTTGGTCTTTTTGTGGCCTTTCTCATACTAGGTATTGCATCCTCTTCATCTTCTGGATCCTCCAACAACGGAGCAATGAGTGCTCTGGTCGGTCTGGGAATGCTTGTCGCGGGGGGAATCTGCTTGATCTTGTCAGCCGTTTTTTTCTATATGAACCTTTATCGTGCATGGAGTTGCCTCAGGGCCGGTTCGCCACGCACGACACCCGGTATGGCTGTCGGGATGCTTTTTGTTCCTCTCTACAATCTCTATTGGCTGTTTGTTGCCATCGCAGGCTTACCTAAGGATTGGAACCGCATCGTGGCGAGTTATGACGATTTGAAAAACGCCCCGCGCTTGAGTGAAGGAGTATTTTTGGCCTATTGCATCGGAATCTTCATCCCGCCATTGGCTTTGATCATGTTGTTCCCCATGATGTCACAACTCTGCCAAGGGATCAATTTCTTCGCCTACCGCCGCAATCAAGCCGCAGGCTCCACCAGCGGCTTTGGCGGCATCAAATTCGGCTGAACCCCTCAGCTCTTCATCAGCCAACTGAGGTGCGGCGTGTAAAGGTGCGGCTCTAACAAAAAGGAGTCGTGCCCTTTGTCCGAGTGCACGGTGATCTGCGTGGCATTGATGTCGGCACGCTCCAGGTGCAAGGTGAGATCCGCCTGTTCCTCTGGGTAGAAGCAGAAATCGCTGTCGATGGAAAAGACCAACCAGCGCTGGCCAGCGGCAGCGGCACGATCCAACAGTTCACGCGGGCTTGAGGCATTGCCCTCACTCACGGCATCGTAGCGCGACCACATGTCGATGATGCGCAGGTAGGTGTTCGCGTCAAAGCGGCGCACAAACTTTTTCCCCTGATGCAGCATGTAGGACTGGAACTGGTCGCGGACCTTATACCAGGAAAGAGTGTCGTTGTCCTGAATGATGTCCTGGCGGGCGCGGCGCTCGATGGCATCGAGATGCACGAACGTTTTGTGAGAAATCATGCGCGCTAGGGCCAGACCATACAGAGGCGGCTGTCCGTCGTAGTAATCGCCGCCGTTGAAATTCGGATCATTTTCGATGGCCAGAATCTGCTCGAACAGGATCAAGCGGTTCAACACCGTGGTTTTGAATCCCGCGGCGATCGATGCCACGCGTTTCACGCGCCGCGGATGAATCGTGGCAAAGGTCAATGCCAGCAATCCTCCGACCGAGGGGCCGACCACGGCGTGCAGGACATCGATGCCCAGCGCATCCAGCAACAGCGCCGAGGCCTGCACTTGATCCGCGGCACTGATCTGAGGAAACGAAGAACCCCACGGCTTGCCCGTTTCCGGAGAAATCGAGGAAGGTCCCGTGGTGCCGTAACAGCCGCCGAGATAATTGGCACAGATGATGAAAAACTCATTGGTGTCCAGCGCCTTGCCGGGGCCGATCATTTCCTCCCACCATCCGTCGTGCATTTCCGGTTGCCAAAAATTTTCCACGCCGGGGATGCAAGGATTCAATCCCGCCGCATGATGCGAACCGGACAGGGCGTGGTAGAGCAGGATCGCATTGGAGCCATCCTCACGCAGGGTGCCCCACGTTTCATAGGCAATGCGCAGACCGGGTAGCACCGCTCCGCCCTGTAGCACGAAGGGACGGTCGATGTCGCAAAATTTTGTTTCAACTAGTTCTGGCATGATGCGGCGGGCGAGCGTTCTACGGGCTTCTTGCTCCGAAATCAAATGTAAAACATGCTGTCACCCGGCGTGATGGTCAACTGGGCGAGACTGATCTTGGACAAATGCTCTTGCAATGCCTTGGCAATCGAACGCCATGACTCTGCCACCGCGGCGCCGGACTCCCCTTCACTGCTCACGCTGCAAATCAAGAGAGAAGGATCAATGGCATCGACAATTTCCATCAAGCTGATCCGTTGCGGCTCCTTCGCGAGCAGGTAGCCGCCCTCCTTGCCGCGCTTGCTTTCCACCAATCCGGCACGGCGCAAGTCATTGAGAATCTGCACCAAAAAGTTGGCTGACACGTCTTCTCGTTGCGCAAGTTCGTCAAGTCGTGTAACAGTGTGCGAGCCGTGATGTTTGGCAAGTTGGGCAAGAGCCCGACAGGCGTATTCAAGCTTCTGGGAAATCCGCATAGGGAAAATGAAACACAATCAGGAAGAAAGTGCGAGCGCTAAGGTCAATCGATTTTGCGGCGGAAGGGCCATCGATATCGAGGCCTTGTGGCAATTGATCCGCAGCGAGGCCGGGCTGATCCGCCAACACGAACCGCAAATGCGCGGTTTGCTGGACGATGTGGTGCTCCAGCGTCAGAACCTGGGCGATGCCCTGGCGGCACGCCTGGCCCGCAAGTTGGCGCGCGAGGACATGAAACGCGAGGAATTGGCTCCGTTGCTGGCGGGACTGTTTGATGAGCATCCCGCGCTGGTCTGCAGTGCGGCGAAGGATCTCATTGCCATTCACGAGCGCGATGCGGCCTGCGATTCCCCCTTGCAGCCCCTGCTTTTTTTCAAAGGATTTCTCGCCATTTCCACCTATCGCATTTCGCATCTTCTCTGGCAGCACGAGCGCCGCGCACTGGCCTTGTATTTCCAGAGTCTCGCCAGCGAGGTTTTTTCCGTGGACATCCACCCCGCGGCACGCATCGGCTGCGGCATCCTGCTCGACCACGCCACTAGTTTTGTCGTCGGAGAAACCGCCATCATCGAGGACGATGTCTCCATCCTGCACGAGGTCACGCTGGGAGGCACGGGCAAAGTGTCCGGTGATCGCCATCCCATCGTGCGATCCGGTGTGCTCATCGGTGCAGGAGCCAAAATCCTGGGCCGCGTGGAAATCGGCGAATGCGCCAAGATCGGCGCGGGCAGTGTGGTGCTAACCGATGTGCCCGCTCACGTCACAGTGGCCGGAGTCCCGGCTGTCATCGTAGGCGTCGCAAAAGAAGACGCCCCCGCTCTCGACATGGATCAACGGATCTAGCGATCGCGATGTCTCATTTCGATCTATTTCGGTTGCGGGGAATCTTACACATCATGCTAACAGAAAATAAAAATGTTACCGCGCGAGGACCCCTACGAAAGTCACAGATCAGGCTCAGCTTCCCAAATCACACCACATCCACCCGCAAGTCGCGCATACTCCACAGCACGCCTTTCGCATCGCTCGCCGTGCCTTTCATCGCCCGTGCTCCATCCTTGCGCTTCTCGGAGAATCGTTCTCGCGCGCTGGCGAACGCTTCATTCACAAACGCCTTGCTGCCAATCACCGCCCCCGCCGTGAAATACCTCACGCGATAGCACAGCATCGCCGCCATGTTGAGCTCTTGATAGACCGTGTCGTTATCCGCCTGCTTCACGGCATTCGGATCAGGTTTTTCACCAGGTTTCAAAGATTTCCGCGTCACTGCTTGCAGGCGTTTGGTTTTCGCAGTGGTCACTTCCTCGCTCGCACTACCGCTCTTGCGCTCAATCGCCAGACCTAACAATTTCCGATACATCTTCGCCACTTCCTTCCATTTCTCTGAGTCAAAGCCCACGCCCTTGTGACCCATGCACGCCCGCACCAAGCCCTCGCGAGCTTTTTTCCCATTACCTTTCGCTCCGCCGCCAATGGCCTCACCATAGCAGCTCCAGCGATACTCCGCCGGGTCTTTCACCATCCCAGCACGCACTGGATTCAGATCAATATAGGCCGCCATCATCCGCGATGCCGTGCCATCCTCCACGATCACGCTCTTGTAGCGCTCTTCCCACAAGGTTCCTTTGCGTTGATGGCACAGGTTGTACCACCGCGTCATGCGTTGCAGCATGGTCTTCATGAACTGGCTCAGATCGTGCATGCGGTAGGTGTAGCGCGCATGAATTTGCTCCGCGTAGATCGTCAGGCCTTTTTCCCGTGCCTCGCGCAATTCCTTTTCCACCGAGTCCACCAGCGCATCGCTATAGATCGCCCGCAAACGCCTGAGCAACTCTTCATCAGTCAGCCCACCCTGCGGCATCGGCGGCACTTCCAGCAGGATGTGGAAATGATTCGACATGATGCAATAGGACAAAATCCGGCATCCCGTAAAATTCTCATACATCCGCAAGTAGATGCGAAACTGCTCCCGCTCCGCATCCCCAAACACAAACCGCCGATCCACCACCCGCGA
>JACCEC010173298.1_pt1 | contig 57328 bp, 55 predicted proteins | sample 7450121 | NCBI WGS metagenome assembly JACCEC01 (sample SAMN15323455, study PRJNA562643) | freshwater metagenome | isolation source: river surface water | place: USA:Blue River Watershed | collected 2017-08-18
AAAACCGCCTCAATAATCAAATCATCGCGATTTACACTTACATCTATGTAGGCACCTAAATTATCAATAGTATGTTTTAAACTTTCGCCAGGATATTTTTGCGTACCCTCCAACAACAAATCCGATAACAACCTAGCAACAAAGGGTTTATTTTGATATTTAACACCAGATTCCAACTGAATTTCCACCTTAACCAAATCCGTTTCCGCATCCTCTAAAATATAAAAATCCACCCCATTTACCACTTCATGATTAAAAGGCAACAATTGTAAGCTAAACTCATTTTGTATAGTAGGCAGCATCATTAATTAGATTTAGAAAAGTACAATAATTCGTTTTGTTTTTGAATGGATAAATATTTTTTAGCAAAACCCAACACATCTGCGCAAGTAACTTTTTGCATATCCTTTAACCAATCGTTGATATCATGCGTGCGATTATCCGCGGCCAAACTGCCTAAAATCTTCGCCCTACTTTCCACCTTTAAAATAGCGTACATAAAGGAAGTTTCGCATTTTAATTTTTCGCGTTGCAAAAATTCCTCGGTAATATAATTTTGTAAATTAGCTAAAACTTCATTAATTATTCCTGCAACCTTTTCCATTTCCACACCCTGATTTAACATAGCCACCACAATCATCACACCCTCTTCCACTTCGTTACTTAAAAACACCCCAACATCTGAGCACAATTCATCATCCATCACCAATTTTTTATACAAAATCCCTGTACCATCCGATGCTAAAATTCCGGTTAATAAATCGGCATACAAATACTCTTGCGATGCGTTTTTAGGAATTTTATACGCCTGATAATATGCATTTAACGGAACATCACGATGAACAATTTGTTGCCTTTTTTTGGATTGTTCCTCTTGTTTTTGAATTACAAATGGCGGTAAAATTTTAGGTGATATTTTCCCGAAATACAACTGAATTTTTTCTTTTAGTTCCGAACTATTAAAACTTCCTGACACCGATAAAACCGCATTGTTTGGTGCGTAATATTGTTGGTAAAACTTTTTCGTGTTTTCAATATCAAAACCTTGTATATGCTCCAAATTTAGTCCAATTGTACTCCAACGATAAGGATGATTAGGATAAACCATATCCTTTAACAAAGCCATCACATCGCCATAAGGCTGATTGATATATCGTTGTTTAAACTCCTCCATCACCACTTCTTTTTGCGTATCAAAAGCAGTATTATCAAAAGCTAAATTTTGCATTCTGTCTGCCTCAATACACAAAGCCAATTCGTAATTTTCTTTAGGTAAAACCTCGTAATACGATGTAATATCCGATGAAGTAAATGCATTGTTACTAGCCCCAGCATTTTGTAAAATCGTATCAATTTTTGGAACTAAAGCTGTTCCTGTAAACATTAAATGCTCTAAAAAATGCGCTAAACCCGTTTGATTTGGATTTTCGTGCTTGGAACCCACATTGTACACCACACTTACCACTACCAATGAGGATGCTTTTGTAGGATTTAAAACCACTTTTAAGCCGTTAGCTAAAATGTACTCTTCGTATTTTACCATGATTTTATTTCCAGTTTAAATGCATCATTTGATTGTATGCCATTTGATAATCGTTTTTAAATTCGTTTATAATTTCCTCCACCGTTTGCAATTGTGTAATTCCTGCTGCCACTTGTCCAATTTCCAATTCTCCCTCCTCTAAATCGCCTTCAAAAATTCCTTTTTTTGCCCTCCCCTTTCCTAACAATTGTTTAATTTCCTCTACCGATTGATTATTTTGATAAGCCTGCGCCACTTGTTGGTAAAATTGATTTTTTAACAATCTAACTGGTGTAATTTCCTTTAAAGTTAAAACTGTATCGCCCATTTTCGATTGAATTACAGCATTTTTATAATTGATATGCGCCGAGCTTTCTGCACTTACCGCAAAACGGCTTCCCACTTGTACACCATCTGCGCCCATTGCTAGTAAAGCAAACATGGCTTTTCCGCTTCCAATACCTCCAGCAGCAACAACTGGTTTTTGGGTTAATTTTCTGATTTCGGGAAACAAGGTTAAGGTTGTCATTTCCTCCCTACCATTATGTCCGCCGGCTTCCGTTCCCTCTACAATTAATCCATCCACACCCGCCTCTAATGCTTTTAAAGCAAACTTTGTATTGGCAACCACATGAAAAACAATACAACCCATATTTTTTAATTGCTGGGTATATGTTGTAGGATTTCCTGCCGAAGTAATAACTATAGGAACTTTATATTGTTGAATAACACGAATATGCTCGGAAATTTGTGGGTACAACAAAGGTAAATTTACGGCAAAGTTAAAGGTTTGATTTTGATGTAATTTTACGATATGTTCCTCTAAAATTTCGGGATACATGGAACCGCTTCCTAAAACGCCCAAAGCGCCTTGTTTACAAACTGCATGCACCAATTTCCAACCACTACACCAAACCATTCCGCCCTGAATAATTGGGAGCTGAATATTTAATAATTGTGTTAACTGATTTTGCATATTTATTTTTTAAACTCCATCGTAATAATAGGACTCCAAAGCATATCGTATTTTTTTTAATCGGTACACCAACTCTCCCATATCCTCTGTTGTTTCGATAAAATTTTTGATATTTTTTTTGTTTTGACTCAATCTTAAAGGAAAAATTATGCGCTGTAAAGTTTGTTTTCCCTTAGAAAAATTAAAATCGCTGTAGGGCGGTATTGTTGAATATATAAATGGTGGTAATGCACGTATTGCATCCATTAATTTTTCATCTGCCAATGTACGGTCTTGTAGATGTTTTTTTAACTCGTTATAACACGTTAACCATCTATCTAACTGTAAATAAATCAAATGATCTTTTGGCAAACCATTCCATTTTACCTCCCAACCTTTAATTTTATTCCACTCAATCAAAATATTTTGATGATATCTATCCAAGTAAGTTACCTGATTATCAATAAACTCAATATCTTTTTTAATATCCACAGCGAGTAAATTTTATTTATACCATTTATTTTATGCAAACTTAAGTATTACTAAATGCATAAAAAACTGCTTTTGAAATAAAGTTTTATATTTTTGTTGTTGAAAATTTTTTTGAATGAGCGAATACCGTATCGAATTACTTAACGACGATAATTTTAAAGATTTATTACCCATTTACAATAATGCTGTTGGAAATGATGTGGATGTGGAAACTTTACGTAAAAAATTTAACACGCAATATACTGGTTTTAAAAATGTTGGCTTTATTGCTTACAGCCCACAAAACGAACCTGCGGCTTTTTATGGGGTTTTACCTTGTTGGATGGAATATAATGGGAAACGAATTTTAGTGGCACAATCTGGTAATACAATGACCCACACGAAACACCGCCGAAAAAATTTATTTGTGATTTTGGCTGAGGCTACTTATGATTATTGCAGAAAAATTGGTGTAGAAATGGTTTTTGGTTTTCCAAACGAGTTTTCGTACCCTGGTTTTGTTAAAAAATTAAATTGGACGCATCAGGAAAATATTCAGGCTTATATCACTAAAACATTGTGCATTCCACACATTCGAATTACGAATATTCTTAAAATTAATCCAGAAAAACACATCCAATGGGCAAATTTTGTGTTTGGCTTTTTACCCAAAGGAAACGCTCCATTTAAAAGCATTCAGCAAATGTTTTGCGAAAATAAAATGGATAGAAGTAAAGAATTTTTCGATTATAAAACCTATCACTCCAAACATTTGGTAAAAATTAACGGCAAAAATGTTTGGTTTAAGTGTAACAACATGTATGTTTTAGTGGGTGATATAGAGGAATGTACGGATGCCGAATATTATGCAATTGTAAAAAAATTACATCGTTATTGTTTTTGGGCAGGAATTCCACATCTAAGATTTCATATTAGTCCGAATTCCCACCTCGAAAAATTGTTGCAGCCTATTGCTAAAAAGTACGACAAATCCTATCCTATTGGATATGTTAATTTAGGAAATATCGATATAGATATGAAAACCATCAAATTTACCTTAGCAGATTACGATACTTTTTAATTTTTTTAGACTTATATTTAGAGATTAAAATTGATTCCACGGGATTTTACCAGTAATTATTTTCAAAAAATAAATAATCTCTCACAGAAATCTCAGACTAACACAGATATTATAGATTTATATTACGCTGATTACGTTACACTTAACAGATTTACACAGATTATTTTATTTTCAATAAAATTTAAAAATTTGATTTAAGGAATCTTGAAAAATTGGTTTCCAAAAAAACGAAGTTTTTGATTCTGTGAAATCTATCAAACGAAGTGGAATCTGTGAAAAAAAATATGAATAAACAACTCTGTAAATATCTGTGCGTTCTGTGTGAAATTGATTTTAGGTATTATAAATGGGTATAGGAAAATAAATTTATAATCAATTAAAACTAATCTTTTATTGATTTTAACTATATAGATTTTTGTTATAATTTTTAAAACAATATATAAATTCGTAATAAAAATATCAGTCATGGAAAATCATATCGAAAAAGAACAAGCGAAATCTGTAGGTAAAATTATAAGTGTAATTTTAGGATTTCTAGTATTAATAACATTTACAGTGGTTTTATTTTCATCACAAAGTAAATTTAAAATACCGGATAGTCCATCTTACCATCAGGCTCCAAAATATAAAACTTATTCTAGCGAACTTAGAATCCAAGCACAAGATTATTTTAAAAACATTCAACAATTTGATAATGGCAACATCGACGAAAATTTAGTTGCTTTAGGTAAGGAATTGTATTTTGATACACAATTATCCAAAGATGGTAATATCAGCTGTAACTCTTGCCATAACCTCAACACTTTTGGCGTAGATAATTTACCTACTTCGCCTGGTGATTTGGGGCAATTTGGCGGACGAAATTCGCCAGCATCTATTTATGCCGCAACACACAAAATGCAATTTTGGGATGGCAGAGCCAACGATGTGGAAGAACAAGCTGGAATGCCAATTTTAAACCCAATTGAACACAACATTCCGAGTAAAGAATTTTTGGTAAACAGATTAAAAGCTTTACCTAATTATCCCGAAATGTTTAGAAAAGCATTTCCAAACGAAGAAAATGCTATAACCTACGCTAATTTAACTAAAGCTATTGGTGCTTTCGAACGTAAATTAATGCCAGTTAGCAGATTTGATAATTGGATTTTAGGCGATGACAAAGCTTTAACAGCAAAAGAATTAGTGGGAATGCAAACTTTTATTGATAAAGGTTGTGTAAGTTGCCACAGCGGAATTAGTTTAGGGGGCGAATCGTTACAAAAATTTGGAGTATATGGAAATTACTGGGAATTAACTAAAAGCAAAAACATCGATAAAGGTTTATTTGATATCACTAAAAAACCAGATGATTTGTATGTTTTTAAAGTGCCTGGTTTAAGAAATATCGAAAAAACCTACCCTTATTTTCATGATGGAAGTGTAAAAGATTTAAAAAATGCTGTTAAAATCATGGGGAAATTACAGTTAAATAAAGAGTTAAACAATGATGAAATTGAAAATATAGTTGCCTTTTTATCCGCCTTAACAGCCGATGTAGATGCAAAATACAAAAAGTAAAACTACTTAAATCAATCTAAAGCCAAGCATATACGCTTGGCTTTTTTGTTTTTATAATTTAATTTAAATTTTATAAATTATTGACATACTTTTATTTGAAAGTAAGTAAGTAAAACTTTAAACTTTTGTTATCTTTGCACCGCTATTAAAAAATAGTTTCACATTCAATTTATAATTTAAAAACATTTATACAATGAAGGTATTAAAATTTGGAGGTACATCAGTGGGCTCGGCTCAAAGAATGAAACAAGTAAGCGATATTATTTTAGATGGAGAACCTAAAATTGTTGTATTATCAGCTGTTTCGGGAACTACAAATGCTTTAGTGGAAATTGGCGAAAAAATTGGCGCTAATTTACAAGATGAGGCTAAAAAATTAATCGAGAAATTAGAAGCTAGCTACTATGTAATTATCGAGGATTTATACCAAAAGCAAGAAAGTAAAGATAGAGCTAAAGAAATTATTTTAGAGCACTTTAATTTCATGAAATCTTTTGTTGTAAAGGTGTACAACGTTTTTCAGGAAAGAACTTTATTGGCGCAAGGGGAATTAATTTCTACTAAATTATTTCATATATTTTTATTAGAAAACAATGTAAATGCCGTTTTATTACCTGCATTGGATTTTATGCGTATCGATATCGATGAGGAACCTGATATGCCTTACATCCGCGAGCATGCAGCTAAAGAATTGGCTAAACAACCCGGTGCCGAAATTTATATTACTCAAGGTTTTATTTGTAGAAACTCTTTTGGCGAAATTGATAACTTAAAAAGAGGTGGATCGGATTATACGGCAAGTATTATTGGTAACGCAATTAATGCTTCCGAAATTCAAATTTGGACAGATATTGATGGTATGCACAACAACGACCCTCGTGTGGTTGAAAAAACTAAGCCTGTTGCTAAATTAAACTTTGATGAGGCTGCTGAGTTGGCTTATTTTGGTGCTAAAATTTTACATCCACAAAGTATCCGTCCGGCTGCACAAGCTAATATTCCTGTTAAATTGTTAAATACAATGGAACCAAGTGCAAAAGGTACAACTATTTATAAAGATAGCGACACTGAGGGCGATAAAATTAAAGCAATTGCTGCTAAAGATGGTATTGTGGCTATTAAAATTAAATCGGCTCGTATGTTATTGGCTTATGGCTTTTTACGTAGTGTATTTGAGGTTTTTGAGCGCTACAAAACACCTATCGATATGATTACTACTTCTGAGGTTGCGGTTTCTTTAACTATTGATAAATTAACACATTTAGATCAAATTATCGAGGAATTAGAAGGTTTTGGAAATGTTGAAGTAGATAAAAACCAAACCATTATTTGTATAGTTGGAAATATGATTAACGAGGAAGAAGGTATGGCTGCAAAAATATTTACAACTTTAAAAAATGTGCCTTTACGAATGATTTCTTACGGTGGTAGCAAAAACAACGTAAGTATTTTAGTGGATTCTACTTATAAAAACAAAGCTTTAAATGAACTAAACAACGGTTTATTTACTTTCTAAATTTATTTTCATGTTATTAAAAAACAAATTAAAGGTGTTGGGTAATTTACCCACACCTTTTTATTATTACGATATGGAGTTGTTGCACAAAACGGTGCAACTGGCTAAAAAACAAGCGGATAAATATGGTTATCATATTCACTATGCTGTAAAGGCAAATTTTAACGATACTATATTAAAAACTATGAGTGGCTATGGTTTGGGGGCGGATTGTGTAAGCGGACAAGAGGTGCAAATTGCTATTGATAATGGTTTTAAAGCTAGTGAGGTTGTTTTTGCAGGTGTAGGAAAAAGTGATAGCGAAATTATTACTGCTTTAAATCATGATATTTTTATGTTTAACTGCGAAAGTCCGCAGGAAATCGAAATTATCAACGAATTGGCTGTTCAGCAAAATAAAATTGCGCGTATCGCTTTGCGAATCAACCCAAATGTAAATGCCAATACGCACAAACATATCACTACTGGTTTAAAAGAAAATAAGTTTGGTATTGATATGTGGGCAATGGATGGGGTTTTGGAGGTAATTAAAAAATGCTCTAATATTCAATTAATTGGTTTACATTTCCATATTGGGAGTCAGATTACCGACCTAAATTCATTTAAGGAATTGTGTACGCGTGTTAACACCATTCAGGATTGGTTTATTAGCCGACATGTAGAAATTAAAATTTTAAACATGGGTGGTGGTTTAGGAATCAATTACCATGATCCAGAAAATCATCCTATTGCAGATTTTGAAGAATATTTCCATATTTTTAATCAGTTTTTGGATATCAAACCTAATCAAGAAGTACATTTCGAATTAGGTCGATCCATTATTGCTCAATGCGGTTCGTTAATCAGCAAAGTTTTATACATTAAAAATGGTATAGAAACTAATTTTGCTATTTTAGATGCTGGGATGACAGAGTTAATCAGACCAATGCTGTACCAAGCACATCATCATATTGTAAACTTAAGCTCCGAGGAAAGTGAAATTGTAAAATACGATATCGTAGGACCAATTTGCGAATCTACCGATTGTTTTGTGAAAGGATTAGAAATTCCTAAAACCAAAAGAGGCGATGTTTTCCAAATTTTCTCAGCAGGAGCATATGGGGAAGTAATGGCATCCAACTACAACTTAAAAACCTTACACCCACCCGTTTTTTCGGATAAAATTTAAGAGAATTTTCTGACAATTGCGACTAAAGCGAAAATTGAAGATATTAAATAGGAATGATATAATTTCACGCGAAGTTCGCTAAAAAATCACGCAAAGAAAAACGCAAAGATTTCATTATCAAATTTGTAAACATTTGCGGTTCTTTGCGAACAACTTTGCGATTTATGCGTGCAATCAACATGAATCTAAAAAAACTGCCCTTGTGAGGCATTTTTTGGGACAATTGCGTATAAAGCGACAATTGAAGATATTAAATAGGGACTTTCGTCCCTATTTTTATTACCCCTTATCTCTACTATCTAACAAAATTGTAACAGGTCCATCGTTTAGTAATTCAATTTGCATATCGGCACCAAAAATTCCGTTTTGGATGTTTTTTTGGGTAAATTGGGCCAAAGAATTTGTGAAGTCCTCGTACATTTTTTTAGCGATATCAGGGGCTGCACTTTCGATGTACGACGGTCGGTTGCCTCTGTGCGTGTTGGCTAGGAGTGTAAACTGACTCACCACTAAAAAATCGCCATTCACATCCAAACAACTTAAATTCATTTTACCATTTTCGTCACTAAAAATTCGCATAAGAGCAATTTTTTTCACCAAATAATCCAAATCTTCCATGGTATCACCCTGTTGTACGCCTAAAAAAATCAATAAACCCTTATCAATTTTCCCAACCACTTGTTGCGAAACACTTACTTTTGCATATTGCACACGTTGTAATACTGCTTTCATTTTTTTGGGTAATTTGATGTTTTTACAATTTAAGGTTTTAAATTAGCAATATTTTCCAATACTTTACCATGAACTTAGCAAATTTAGCCAAAAACGATACAATTATTGCTCCTGCAACCGCTCCAGGAATGGGTGCTATTGCTGTTTTACGTATAAGCGGTCCCCAAGCAATTCATTTTGTACAACAACGCTTTAAATCGCTAAAAGGAAATAAAAATTTATTGGTACAAAACAGTCACACGGCACATTTTGGCTATTTAATGGATGATGGGAAAGTGGTGGACGAGGTTTTGATTACCTTATTTAGTGCAGGAAAATCATACACAGGAGAGGAAACGGTAGAAATTAGCTGTCATGGCTCCACCTATATTACCCAAAAAATACTAGAAGTTTTTTTAAAAGACGGTTTGCGAATTGCGGATCCTGGAGAATTTACCATGCGTGCTTACCGAAGCGGAAAATACGATTTAGCACAAGCAGAGGCTGTGGCAGATTTAATCCATTCCACCAACCAATACGGTGCCGAAATTGCTTTGGAACAAATGCGTGGCGGATTTTCCAATCAGATTGAAGATTTACGTACCCAATTGTTAGATTTTGCGAGTTTGATAGAGTTAGAATTAGATTTTGCTGAGGAAGATGTAGAATTTGCAGATCGAACTCAGTTTTTACAATTGGTTGCCGAAATTCAAAAATTATTAAGCTCGTTAATTCAGAGTTTTCAATGGGGAAATGCCATTAAAAACGGAATTCCTGTTGCAATTGTAGGTAAACCTAATGTAGGAAAATCTACTTTGTTAAATTTAATTTTAAATGATGAAAGAGCAATTGTATCGGATATTGCAGGAACTACGCGCGATGTAATTGAAGATGTGATAAAAATTGATGGTTTAGATTATCGTTTTATCGATACAGCAGGTATTCGAGAAACTACGGATTATGTTGAAGGAGAGGGCATTAAAAAAACTTTTCAGAAAATTGCACAAGCTAAAATTGTACTACATTTATTAGATGTGCAAGAGCTTACCCATGAAAATAGCATAGATTTTTTACAAAATTTATTCAAACAACAATACGCTCAGTTTAGCGATAAAAAAATTGTTTTTGTGTTAAACAAATCGGATTTATTATCTAATGAGGCATTCAACACAATTACTCAAGCCAAATATCCTGTTGATTTTGATTGTATATTAATATCAGCAAAAGAAAATCAGGGAACCGAAAAATTAATTGAAACACTCACCGAATTTGTAAAAAACGGATTGGTAAGCACATCGGATATCGTAGTAACCAACATCCGCCATGTTCAAGCCATGGAACAAGCCCAAAACGCATTAACCCGAGTTACCCAAGCTATGCAAACACAAATCCCATCGGATTTAATCGCTATCGACATCCGCGCCGCCCTACAATCCCTAGGCAGCATCACGGGGCACATCACAACAGATGATTTATTAGGGAATATCTTTAGCAAGTTTTGTATTGGAAAGTAAAAATTAAAAAGCTTGTAAATATTTTAAACAAATTTTATAAAGCGTATATATTTGGCATGAAATTTATTAAGTTTGATAGGTGAAAAATTTAGATTGTAACTTAAAATAATCTAACTGATCGAAAAAAAATAAAATTTTAAAAATTATTTTATGAAATGAGCCATGACTCGTTTGGACACAAACACCAACGAATATCGGCGAATAGCATATGGCAACTAAAAATTAAAAATTATATTCATATGAAAATTACAACTTATATCCTTAGCTTTTTACTTTTAAATGTATTGGTTTTAAATGCGCAAACTGTACAAAGTAATATTGCAGAAATTAGCCTTTTCCCCCACTCTGCTCAAATCACAAGAGAAACACAAGTTAATTTAAAAAAAGGTAAACAAACTTTGGTTTTTAAATCCTTAGCCAACAACATACAAACAAATTCTATTCGTGTTCAATCTAGTGTTGGAAAAATATTAAGTGTAAAACACACCAACAATTACATGGAACATCCACAAAATTCTGTTAAACACAAAATTTACAAGGATTCGTTAGAGTTGGTACAAAACGAAATTAAAAAAGTAAAATTTCAGCAAGATGCATTAAAAATGGAATTAGATTTAATCAAATCTAATCAAAATATAAAAGGAAATACCACCTTAAAATCTGTCGAAATCAACGATATTTTAACTTTTTATAAAAATACACTTCCTCAAATTCAAAATAAATTAATATCAACCGAAAACCAATTAAAAACCCTACAAGCTTTAGAAAATCAATTAAATAATCAAATTAGAAATATTAGTGGTTTAACCCAATTGTATGTTGGAGAAATTGAGGTAGAAATTGAATCTGATAATATTGCCAAAACAGAAATTGAATTGTTATATGTTTGTTACAATGCAGGATGGCAACCGCATTACAACATTAGAGCTTTTGATGTAAACAAAGATATTGAATTAGAATATACAGCAATTATTCATCAAAATACTGGTGAAAACTGGAAAGATGCTAAAATTATTTTAGCAACTGGAAATCCAGATGTAAACAGTACCGCTCCTAACCTTTATCCTTGGGTAGTGAATAACCAAATTGAACGTAAAGTTATGATGAAAAGAGCAAAAGCCTATGAAAGTGAAGTTGTAATGGAAGATATGGAAATGGCACCAATGGCATTATCTCAAGCAAACTTTAAAAAAGAAGAAACAGAACAAATAGAAAATTTAGTATTTTCGGCTTTTGCATTAGCAGGAAAACACACGATTGATAATGGAACAAATGAATTAAAATTAAATGTCCAAAATCATCAATTGAGTTCTGCATATCAGTACTTTGCAATACCTAAATTAAGCGACAAGGTATTTTTACGTGCATACATTACTAATTGGCAAAATTTAGGTTTGATACCCGGAAACTCGAGTATTTATTACCAAAATACCTATATCAGTAATTCGTATTTAAATCCAAATATTATTGAAGATTCCTTAACAATATCTTTAGGATTTGATAAAAACATTGTGTTGGAACGCAAAAAAATGAAAGAAGAAAGAAAAAACCAAACTTTAAGTAACAAACAAATTGCCGAATTTCATTATCAAATCACTGTAAAAAATAACAAAAATTCGGCGATTAATATTTTAATTGAAGACCAATATCCAATAGCATACGACCAACAAATTAAAATAGAAAATAAACAAAATGATAAAGCAAAAGTAGATGTAAATGAAGGTAAATTAAGTTGGGAAACCCAAATTCCAGCTCAAAAAAGTTTTACAGTGAATAATATTTACGAAATTAGTTTTCCTAAAAAATATCGTTTAAATTTATAGCGAATTTACCCTTATACATGCGTAAAAACTATATTTTTTTACTGTTTTTTGTTGTTGTATTTTTAAATCAAAATACCAAATCCCAATCTTTTTGGAAAAATAACACCTCTCCAGATAAAGGATTACTTGGTTTTAACATTGGTGGAGCGTTGTTGTTTGGCGGAAATGGTGAAATTTTTAATAGCGCAACTGAAACTCCACATGGCGAATATGGAATTTTAGCTGGATTAGATTATTTTATCAAGATTAATAGATTGTACAACATCAATATTAGTTTGTTAAGTAATTACCAACAAGCCCATTTCCATTATGATATAAACACCGAAACATACGATGGATATTATAGGCATTTTTTTATAAATATACCAATAGCATTTGAAATCCCAATTCCAAATTATACTTACATACATCTAAGAGCAGGAGTTTCTATTAACTCCAGAAATATTTGGGAACCTGTTGAAAGTAATATTGCAGGATTCCCTTATACAACTAGAATTAATACACAATTATTTATGTATCCTGAAATTTTTATGGGTTTAAGCTTTTTGGAAGAGGAAACCAGTAATTTTTTCATTAGAGCATATATTCAATATTCGGCAGACATATTTAGATCTCAGATACAAGAAACCGAATTACAATATATTAGCAACACATTACAACACAAAGGAATATACAATTCGAGCAGGGCACAATTAATATTTTCGTTTTATCCCAAATGGAAAATAAAATCAACCATTAAACAATCCAAAGACTGTCCGGTTTTTTAAAATAATCTATTTTTTTTGAGTAATTAACAAAATTCCAATAATTACTATAAATGTTCCAATTATATGGAAAATTGTAACGGATTCATGTAAAATAAAATAAGATAAAAAAATTACTGAAACAGGTCCTGCCATAGATAAAATAGAAGTTGTTGATGCTCCTAAAATTTTAATAGCCAAACCAATCATATAAGTTGGTAAAACTGTACAGAAAATCGCTAAAAACAATCCTAAGAGATAAACTTCATTTGGAAATTGAAATAGTTTTGGTGGTGTTTGAATAATTAAATGAACAAAAACCCACAAACATGAAATAATCATGATATAGGATGTAAACTTTTGGGCACCATATTTAGGAATTAATTTTTCGCTTCCAATTAAAAAAAACGAATACGTTAAAGCGCTTAAAAAGACAAAAAAGGCTCCAAGAGCTAAATTTGGACTAGAATGATCTTGTTTATAAAAAGAAACAAACACTCCAACATAGCATATTAATATTGCCAACCAGCTGTTTATGGAAATTTTTTTCTTTAAAATTAGAGCACTTAAAATTGTGGTTAAAGTTGGGTAAACAAAAAGTATTAAACGCTCTAAATTTGCTGTAATATATTGCAAACCAATAAAATCTAAATAACTAGATAAATAATATCCTAACAAACCCATTACAACCATAATAAAAATATCTTTTTTATTCCATGTTGCAACACTATCGTTTGATTTGTTTCGAAACCATTCGATTAAAATATAAAATGGTAAAGCAAAACCCATTCTTAAAACCAAAACACTTAAACTATCTGCTTGGTATTGATAAGCTAATTTAACTACAATGGCTTTAGATGAAAATATTATTGCAGCAGAAAGTGCCAATAAATATCCAGCCGACTTTTTAGATAAATTTTGCATAAATACAAAACTATCTAAATATTAATAAATATATGAAATTTGAGAAATAAAAGGTTATAATTTTTCTTTACTTAACTGTTCCAAATGTTTACCACACTTGGTATTTAACAATTTATCTGCTTGTAACAAGCCTAAATGACTTGATTTTTTTAAATCCAAACAAGCATCATAAGTGTAAAAAAATCTGGCTTTTGATAAAGCACGATTGTAATAAATTATAGGTTGGTCTGGATCAATTTTTAATGCCTGGTTATAATCGTTAATTGCTTGAACATGTAAACCTAATTGAGCCCAATAAGCACCTCGATTGGTGTAGGCTCCAATATCTTTAGGATTGTCTTTAATTTGCTTAGTATAAACATCTATAATTGCCTTAGCTTGAGCACGTTCGGCTGGAGTTAAATCTAAATTATACAAATCATCCAATTGATAATCTACACTTGTATCAATATTTTTACTCGCCTCTTGTCCATCTTTACTTTCATCATGTTTATACTCCTTATTACCATGAACATACACCTTAGTTTGAGCATTTGCATAAAAAGATAAAATGAAAAAGAATACAAAATATTTAAACATAAGTAAAATCCTGATTTATTTTAATCTACAACAATATTACAACTTATTTACCTAAAAACACATAAATCATGTTTTTTTTGTACATCATGAGTTTAAATTTAGTTTCAAAAAAATATAAATAATTAAAATTTTATTCGAAAGGAGAAAAATGATGAATAATTAAAGTTTGATAAAAATCTTCAAACTGGTTGAAAAATAAATCTTTATTTGCCTCAAAAATTGGAATAGAATCCGAAAAAACTACAATATGCTTAATTCTTCCACTCATTTGATTCATAATATTTTGCATACCTTCTAAAGTTAAATAATCCATCAACCATTTTCTTTCAAAAATTAAATCTCCTAGAGCCAGCATTTCTGATGGCAAATCATTTCTTATCAAATCATAATCCATTTTTAAATCCATACAATATGAATTGTAGTTAATTTTTTTAGACAAAATTTTATTAGCTAAAAAAAAATCAAAGTACATATCAATAGCAATAGAAGTGAACTTACCTAAAACAGGCTGTAACAACTGTTTTTGATTAGAGAAATTTGGATAATTATCAATAAATTCATCCAATTTTCGGTGTAAAACTACTCCTTCAATTACCAAAGGATTAAAATTTTTAAAATTACTTCCTTTTATAGTATCTGCTAACATATTGCTACAACGAACAATACTATTTTGAGGAGAAAAAAAGCTATGCGCTAAAAAATTCAATTTGATTTTATTTTAAAAAGTTAAAAAAAATTTAAACTTAGTAAATAGTTAATAAGTGAGGAGTTTTTTTAATAAATACTCACATAAAACACCATTTAAGTTATGATTAATTCCTTATTTTTGCCCAAAAGAAAAAACTTAAATACTAAGATATAATAAACTTCGTTATACCCATTTAAGTTTTCATTAAATTTAATACACAATGTTACATAAAACTAGTATAATTTATAGTATAATTTGCATTTTTAGCTTACAGCAAGTTATAGCACAATCACAACAAAATATTGATGATCAATTAGAAAGAGTAAGAGGAGAAGGAAGATTAAATACAATTACTACGGCTGTTCCTTTTTTAATGATTAGTCCAGATTCAAGAGCTGGAGGTATGGGAGATGTAGGTGCAGCAACTACTGCGGATGCAAATTCATCACATTGGAACAATTCTAAATACGCATTTATAGAAAGTAATATGGGCTTGTCATTCTCATACGTTCCATGGCTTAAAAATTTAGTTCCTGATATCAACATGAGCTATTTAAGTGGTTACAAAAGAATTAATGATCAAATGGTAATGAGTGGCTCAATTAGATATTTTACATTAGGTGAAATTAATTTAACAGATGAAGGAGGAAACACTTTTCAAGTAATTAAACCTAATGAAACAGCCGCTGATGCTGGTATTGCTTATAAATTATCCGAAAAATTTTCGGGTGGTTTTAAATTGCGATATGTTCACTCTAATTTAACAGCAGGTGTTTCTACATTAAATGATACCAAACCAGCAAGAGCTGTTGCAGCAGATTTAAGTGGATTTTATACTACAGATATAAAAGTATCACAATACAATAGTAAGTTAAACTTTGGTTTTAACATTTCAAATATTGGTAATAAAGTTTCTTACTCAGAAGCTGCTCGTAGAGATTTTATTCCGATTAACATGCGTTTAGGATCTGGTTTAGTGATGGAGTTAGATGAATTTAACACATGGGGAATATATGCCGATGTAAATAAATTATTAGTACCCACTCCCCCAGTTTTACTTAGAGATGACAACAACAATGTTGTTATTGGAGATGATGGAGAACCTGCAATTTTAGCTGGAAAAAATCCTAACGTATCTGTTCCTGTAGGTATGATTAATTCGTTTTACGATGCTCCAGGAGGTTTTAGAGAAGAATTAAGCGAATATACACTATCGGTTGGTACAGAATATTGGTACGATAAACAATTTGCTATGCGTGCAGGATATTTTTACGAAAATCCTAACAAAGGTAATCGAAAGTATTTAACTGTTGGAGCAGGAATAAAATACGAAATGTTGTATATTGATTTTTCATATTTAGTTTCTCTAGATCAAAGAAATCCGTTGGAAAACACTGTTCGTTTTTCATTAAAATTAGATTTAGATCAATTAAAAAAGTCAAACGATAAAAATTAAAAATATGCAACCATTTAGAGTAGGATTTGGATTTGATGTTCATCAGTTAGCAGAAGGACATGATTTTTGGATAGGAGGTATTAAAGTTGAACATTATAAAGGTGCTCTAGGACACTCGGATGCAGATGTTTTAATCCATGCTATTTGTGATGCTTTATTGGGTGCAGCAGCTTTAGGAGATATTGGTGTACACTTCCCAGATACTTCTATGGAATTTAAAGGTATTGATAGTAAAATTTTATTAAAAAGAGTGGTAGATTTAATTCGTGAAAAAGGTTATGAAATAGGTAATATTGATGCTACAGTAAGTTTACAAAAACCCAAAATAAAACCTGTAATACCAACCATGCAAAAAGTGCTAGCAGAAGTAATGGGTATTGAAGTTGATTTGTTATCTATAAAAGCAACTACAACCGAAAAATTAGGTTATGTTGGAACTGAGGAAGGTGTAAACGCTCATGCAGTTGCTTTAATTTATAAAAATAACGCATAAAATTTAACTTATGGAAGAACTTTTACAAGTTAAAAACCTAGATCAATACATTGCTTTAGGAGAAAAATTTATTGTTAAATATGGCGTTAAACTTTTAATAGCCATTGGGATTTTATTTATTGGTTTATGGGTAATAAAAAAGTTGTTATTTGCCATAAATATCATTTTTGAGAAAAGAAATTTCGATACTTCTTTAAAAGGTTTTTTACGCAGTTTTATTGATATTATTCTTAAAGCCTTATTAATTATTACAATATTATCAACTTTAGGTGTAGAAATGACTAGTTTTATAGCAATACTTGGAGCTGCAGGTTTTGCTATTGGTATGGCTTTATCTGGTACTTTATCTAATTTTGCTGGTGGAGTGATCATTTTAATTTTAAAACCTTTTAGAGTTGGTGATGTTATTGAGGCTCAGGGTTATTTGGGTAACGTAAAGGAAATACAAATTTTCAACACCACTTTAAATACTTTTGATAATAAACGAATTATAATTCCTAATGGTGCTTTAGCTACTGGAAATTTAACCAACTACTCTATTGAAGAAACAAGAAGAGTGGATTGGACTTTTGGAATTTCATATGGAGATTCATTTGATAAAGCAAAAGAAATTATTTTTGATTTATTATCAAAAAATGAAAAAGTTTTAAGGAATCCTGAAATTTTTATCGCCTTACAATCTTTAGGTGATAGCGCCGTTAACATTGTTGTTAGAGCTTGGTGTAATACTCCAGATTATTGGGATATTTATTTTAGATTAAATGAAGAGGTTTACAAATCATTTTCCGAACAAGGTATTAGTATTCCTTATCCTCAAATGGATATACACATTAAAAAAGATTAGAAATTATCCTTTTACCAAGTGCCCAGCTATACTGTTTTTTTGCGCACCAGTATAACTATTGTAAATATTTATTTGATTATTTACTCTTAAGTATCCTAAAAAAGCAAAAATTAATGCTTCTTTAAAATCAACTGTTTCTTTACTAGGAACAAACCAATCTGTATTGGAATTAATTGTATTTAAACAATTTATAAAATGTTTATTATATGCTCCTCCACCCGTAATTAAAACTTTTCTAACTTTTGGCGCTATCAATTTATTAATTTGGAAGGCAACATGATGATTAAATGTACATAACTTATCAGCTAAAGAGATGGGAGAAGTGTGTATAAAAGAAAAATTTGCATCAATGTACTCTTTACCTAATGATTTAACTCCCTTTATAGAATAAAATGATACTTTATTCAATTGAGTTAACAAATCCTCATTAACAACACCTCTATTGGCTTCCTCTCCATCTTTATCCATTAACCAACCTAAGGAAGCTACCAATTGATTAATAACTAAATTAAAAGGTGCAACATCCAAAGCAAGTCTTTTCTGATTTTCTTTTAACGAAATATTGGCTATTCCACCTAAATTTAAACAGCAATCATATTCCGAAAACAATTTTTCATCTCCAATAGGAACCAATGGCGCACCTTGTCCACCTAATGCAACATCCATTGGTCTAAAATCACCTACTACATCACAATTTAAATGAGCTGCAATTTTATCTAAATTTCCAATTTGATAAGTAAATCCTAAATGGGGTTGATGAAAAACAGTATGGCCATGAGAAGAAATTAAATCATATTCATTTCTATCAAAATTATTTTGAATTGCATTTACCAAAAAATCAGTCCACTCTAAACTTAATTTAATCAAATCTAATCCAGATAAATGTATAGCTTCTTTTAATTTTTTTTGAAAATATAGAGGATAATCCACCATTAAAGCTTTATGTATTTTGTAGGTATAATTTTGTTCCTTAAAATCAAATGTTACCAAACATAAATCTAGTCCATCACAAGATGTACCCGACATAACACCAATAATTTTAATACTCATACAATTAAAAAAAATCGTTTTTAATTACCTTAACCAACTCAATTTTAGTATCACTAACTTTTTCAACAACAAAAGAATAATCTTCACTTTTTAAAACTTCTTTATCACTTGGAATTTTTCCAATTTGATTAAAAATCAAACCAGCTAAAGTTTCATAAGCATCACTGGTAGCAATATTTAAAGCATATTTTTCATTAACATAATCAATCTCTAATCTACCCGAAAACACAAAAGTATTCTCATCAATTTTTTCTTCAATATGTTCTTGAACGTCGTGTTCATCTTCAATTTCACCAAAAATTTCTTCCATCAAATCCTCAATAGTTAACATACCAGCTGTTCCTCCAAATTCATCAACTACAATAAAAACACTTTTACGCTGTTTTATAAAATTATTCATAGCATTTTGAGCACTCAAAGTTTGAGGAATATAACCTACTGGCAATAAAATTTCCTTAATAGAAGATGGATTTTTAAACAACTCATAAATATGAACAAAACCAACTATTTCATCTATAGAATCCTTATAAATAATAATTTTTGAATAGCCAGTTTCTATAAATATTTGTTTAATTTTTTCGATAGAAGTATCCATTTGCACAGCTTCAATTTCGTTTCTAGGCACCATACATTCTTTTACTTTAACCGATGAAAAATCTAAAGCATTTTTATATAAAACTACTTCATTATCTACCTCTTGTAAACTATCCAAATCCGTTCTAGTTTCTAAATACTCCTCCAATTCAATTCTACTAAAAATAGGCTTATCTTCTTCTATTTTTATTTTAAAAAACTTTTTAAGTATAAACTTTGATATTGAAACAAAAAAATTTACCAACCATTTACTTATCCAGTAAAAACTAAACATGGGAAAAGCAAAAATCGCTAAAACTTTATTTTTCAATATTCTAAACAAAGTTTTTGGTAAAAATTCGGCAAAAATTAAAATTAAAATTGTAGAAATAATCGTTTGAATAATTAGCATTAATATGCTATTAGATATAAATTCACCCAAAATTGGTGCAAGGGCCTTATCCATATAAATACCATAAATAACTAATGCTAAATTATTACCTATCAATAAAGTAGCAATAAAACGAGAAGGATTTTTTACAAATATGGATAAAATTTTATTTACTTTATCTTCGGGCTTATTACTATTCATTTCTATCAACATCTTATCCGATGTGATATAAGCAATTTCCAATCCTGAAAAAATTGCTGAGAATATAATCATGAAAATAATAATCCAAAAAGAAAGCATTATTTATCGGTTGTTTTTTTGTATTGTTTATATCTATTGTATCCAAAAAATATAGATAAAATAGTAATCAAGAGCATTTTATAAGCAGGATTCCATCCATCTTGATAAAATTTAACCACAAACATGGTTAAAAAAAATAGTGCTGCAAAAAACCAAAAATAAATTAATATTTTAACGAGCTTATTCTTGTCCATTGATTATAAATTCTCCTCTTGGGTTTGATAAAGTGTAATTTAAAAAATATTGATCAGAAATCATACTATCTCCATACAAAATTTGATCTTTTTTTGTAATTTTCACTGGTACAGGAGCCTTAATTTTTCCAGTTTTTTCGTACCAAATAATTTGTTCTGTATTTAATTTTTCACCGATTTCGTTAAACACAACTATGTTATTAAAAGCATGTAAATCACCCTCTTCACGATATCTAATAGCTTTATCAGCTTTCATTTGGCTCTTCACACTTCCATCAGCTCTGTATAAAATTAAATGAACATTACCAACCATTAAATCATGTGCTGGTTTAAAATCCTTTGCTTCATACTGTTTTAAAGTATCTCCAGTAATTTGAGAAGTTGCATAACCAGAATCCGAATAATTAATTTTAAAATTATAATATACAGATTCGGGAAAGTTTTCTCCTAGTTCAATTTTATCGTTATTTTTCAAATCGTTTTCACAAGCAAACGAAAAAAGCACAAGTAGTAAACTACATGTGCTTTGAACTATTTTTTTAGGTAAACTAAGTTGTTTCATTATTTTTTCGATCTAACTCTTGTACTTTGTCCAATCCAACATCCAACCTGATAACTATCACCATCATTTAAACTTTGTAAAAATAAATCTTTTTGTTCAGGAAAATAGGATGCATATTTATTAGCTTTTTGTTGAGCCGCAGATTTTATTTTTTCGTTATCTCCAGCAGCATTTGCGGCTCTTTGAAAATAATCTACAGCTACCCAATAAATTTCTTTTCCACCAAATTTTAAATCTTTACATGATGAAGCACTGTAAGCAATCGCATCACCAATAATCATTAAAGCTTGTGCATCGCCATTTAAAATAGTATTCGCTTTTTCTGCATTTCTTTTTGCCTCCTGAAACTGATTGTTACTCAAGTTAAACTTTGCTTTATCAATGTAATTACCAGCTAATTTATTTGAATCTTTTTCTAATTCAATTGCTTTATTTAAAAACATTTCTGCTTTGGATTTATTGGAAGCAACATAAAATTTACCTAAAGATGAAGCTGTTTCTGCATCTGGTTTAGAGTTAAATCTTTCTTCCATCAACATTACTAATGCTTTTCCAGAAGTACATTTTTTAGAATTCAAAACCTTAATACCTTTATCCACCCATGTTAAATCGGATTTTTTTGCAGAAAAATTAGCCACATAAACCGAATCTAAAATTTCACAATCCAAGCATTTTTCTGAATAATCGGTTATTTTTTCTAATGTTGATTCAAATTTAGCTTTGTTTTTTTCATCTTGATTAGCAGCCAAATCACTTATGATAAAATAATTCTCTAACATTTCATCACATTTAATTTTTTTAGTTTGTAACATAACTTTTGCATTATACATAAAAATTTGCAATTCGTATGTTGTAAATTCGTTTGGATAAGTGTTTAAAACTTCTTTAAGCATTTTATAAGCTTCTTCATATCTATCTTTAATCATATAATGACCTATTAAAGAACCCAATGAAGTTGTAATTTTTGCTTTTTCCTCTGGAGAATCAGCAAAATACTTTAGTCTATTGGTTAACAAAATTTCTAATGTATCCACATAACCTTGTTTTTTTGCTTCATTAGTTTCCGTTTTCAATAATTCACGGTAAACTTTTTCACCAATTATATAAAGGTTTCTGGTGGATTGCGGACAAATTTCTAAAACTTTTCTAACAGATGGCAAAGCATCCAAATAAGCTTTTTGTTTGTAGTAAGTGGACATTATAGAAATTTTCTCCTTACACAACTCTGGATTTTCTCCATAAAAACCTTCTTGAGCTTTTGAAGTAAAAACCGAGAATAAAAAAACCACAAAACTTAAACTAAATAAACGCATAATATAAAATTTAAAAATTAATTAAACTTACGTTGTATAAACCATTTATCGTTTAACACAACCGATAAGTTGAAATGAAAAATATTTTCGGCTATAACACTGTTTACACCTCTGTATCCATAACCTAAACCAAAATTTAAATACGAACCAAATAATTCTGTTTCATACTTCATTCGTTTCAACGGAGCACTAATACCAAAATTGATGCCATACTCCATTATTTGATTATTTTCGATTATATAAGGTGCTTGCCCTGCATAAAGTCCCATTCGATAATTCATTTTTCTCCAAAAACTACCATAACCGCCAGCATTTATATTGGGTAACCATTCTCCACCAAAAGAAATTTTCTGCGCTAAGCTTAAATAATTACGCGAATTATTCAAAGCAAAATTAGTCCAGTTTTCATTGTTGTACTGCAATGAAAATAAATAACTATTTTCCTTACTATAACTGATTCCAAAATCATATTTAGAAGGCAATAAAACTTGTTGAGTTGTTCTGGAATCATAATTATTAAATAGATTTACAGAATTGTCATGACGTTCAATTCTTACAACTTCACCATCAACAATTTGAGTGGCAATTAAATAATCATTTAACGTTTGATAATTAGTATTAAAAAAATAATCATAAACTCTAGCATTACCTCCAATTATCCATCTTTTTTCTTCATTAACTTTTAGTTCTATTTGAGCTCCTACATCTAAATTAAATCCACGAATAATGTTATTGTCTATTTTTCTAACATTTACAAAATTAATCGAACTATACTCGGCTTTGGAAATATTTTGTAGGTTTCCAAATAAAAATGAACCTCTAGCACCCACGGATAAAAACTTTAATTTTCCTCCAAAACCTAAAAATAAATCGGAAACATTACCTTTTCCTTCGGATTTTTTGGTTACCATCAAATCCCCATCTACACTTATTGTATTTTCGTAAGCATAATTTTTAGAGGAATATGGTAAAATTCCTGCAGCAAACCCCAAACCTCCACCTAAAGGAAAACCTATAATTGCTGATGTACTTGTGAAATTATTATAAACCGATGTAGCATTATTTTGAGTGTAATTATTTTGAGATATATGTAAACCAGTTTCTGCACCAGTGTAACGTAACCTGCTTAAACTTGCTGGATTATATGGGTTAATATATTTTGTAGATACGTAAGCACTTGAAATTCCTCCCATTGCAAAATTTGAACTTAAACCTACAGGATTTAAATTTCCTATGCCTAACTCCGACAGAGGCGATTTAATTTGAGGATATATCTTTAAAATAGTAAAGAAAAGAGCTAATGTTATGTAATATTTATTTTGCATTAAGTTGAATTAAACGATTTAAACCTTCTAAAAGTAAATTAGGTCGTGCAAATATCTTACTTTTTATATCATCTACAAAAAGAATTGCATCTCCGCCTGTTAAAAAAACTTTTAAATCGGGATTATTTTCTTGATAACGAGCAATAATATAATTTATTTCACCCAAAACACCATACCATGCTCCACTATGCATACAATTTTTAGTTGAATTACCTACTAAGTTAGGTTTCTCATTAAAATAATCCAACATAGGCAACTTAGATGTAAAATTATGCATTGCTTTTAAGCGCATTTGAAAACCTGGAGAAATTCCTCCACCAATAAAAGTATTTGTTTTATTTACATAATCATAAGTAATACATGTTCCTAAATCCAACACCAAAAAAGGATTACCTTTGGCAAAAAAATGCGCTGCAGACAAACCAATTATCCTATCTACACCCAATGTTTCTGGTGTTTGATACTGAATATCGAAAGGAAATTTTGATTGAATATTGATTTGTAAATTATAAGGAAAAATAGAATTTATGAGTTTTAAAAAATCAGGTTGAATAACAGATGAAATTGCACAATTTTGGATATTGTAATTAGATTTTAAATTGAATAATTCAAGTTCTAAATCAACCGTATAACTATATTTAAATACATTAATTAGCTTATCAGAATCAAAAACTCCAAATTTAACAAAAGTATTTCCTGCATCAACAACTAAATTCACTACTTAATTTTTTTTCAAAAGTAAGTTAATTATGTTAAGCTAGTATTAAAGTTTATTAGGATTTTAAAAAAACTTCTTGTAAAACACCAGATTCACATTTAAAAATTCTACCAGGATAATCTAAAATAATACCTGTATCATGCGTTGCCATTATTACAGTAGTACCTCCTAAAGAAATTTCCTTAAGTAAAGCCATAATTTCTTTAGTGGTTTGAGGATCTAAATTTCCTGTAGGTTCATCCGCTAAAATAATTTCAGGTGCGTTTACCAAAGCCCTAGCAATTACAACTCTTTGTTGCTCTCCCCCACTTAATTGATGAGGAAACTTTTGATTAACACCCTCTAAACCAACCTGTTTCAAAAGTTTATCCGCTTGATCTTTCATCATTTTTTTATCTCCCCAATTGGTAGAACTCATTACAAACATCAAATTATTTTCGATATTTCTATCAGGCAAAAGCTGAAAATCCTGAAAAACTATACCTAATTTTCTTCTTAAAAAAGGAACTTTACTCGATTTAATTTTTCTCAAATCAAAATCTAAAACATTTACCTCTCCTTCAGCAGCTTCTAATTCTTTATATAAAAGCTTTAAAATAGAACTTTTACCACTTCCCGTTTTACCTATGATATACACAAAATCACCCTTGTTAACTAAAAAATTAACTCCATTTAAAACAGGATTTTTTTTATGATATGCGGTTACATTTTGTAAACTTACTATTGGATTATTCATTTTAATAAATATTTACTTCGCGTTCTAATCTTATATTATACTTAGCCATTACCTCATTAATAATTTTTTCGGATAAATCTAAAATATCCTTTCCGTTTGCCCCACCATAATTTACCAAAACTAAAGCTTGATTTTTGTGTACACCATAATTACCAAAAGTTTTTCCTTTCCAACCTAAACTATCAATTAACCAACCTGCTGCAACCTTTGCTTCCTCTTCATTAATTGGATAATAAACCATATTAGGATAAAGAGTTAACAAATGATTTAAATGCTCTACACCAATCACTGGATTTTTAAAAAAACTTCCAGCATTTCCAATCTCATTCGGATTAGGGAGTTTGGATTGACGAATTTTTATAACTGCATCACTAATATTTTTAATTGTAGGATTTTCAACTCCCATTTTATTAAGCTCGTCCTCTATTGCTCCATAAGATGTATTTAAAACATGGTTATTTTTGGTTAACTTAAAAGTAACTCTTGTAATTAAATACTTATCTTTTAATTCGTTTTTAAATACACTTTCTCTATAACCAAATTTACAATCTTCATTTTTAAAGTAATGAATTTCACCAGTTTCCAAATGTAAAGCTTGCAATTCGTAAAAAACATCTTTTATTTCTACGCCATAAGCACCAATATTTTGCATCGGGCTTGCACCTACACTACCAGGAATTAAAGATAAATTTTCCACCCCACCCCAATTTTTTGCTATACAATATAAAACAAAATCGTGCCAACCAACTCCTGCTCCAACTTCTACAAATACTTCCTTTTCATTTTCGAATAAAATATACAAGCCCTCAATTTTATTTAGCAAAACCAAACCATTAAAATCATTTGTAAACAACACATTACTACCTCCTCCTAAAATAACAAAAGATTTATTTTTAAATTTCGAACTTAAAATAATTTTCCTAGCAATATCCTCATTGGTAATTTCGCACAACTCTGTGCATTTTACATTCATTCCAAAAGTATTATATGGAAGTAATGAAACATTGTTTTGATATTCGAAAAGCATATTAAAAATAATTTTTACCAAAGTAGGAAAATTGATTCATATCTAATCTCAATTTTTAAAATAGTTGTTAAATGGCATTTGTCAATTATCTTTTTATTTGGATTTTATTATATGATTTCACAATATAAATTTTAGACTATAAAAAAATTGATAGAATTTTGGTAAATTTATCTTCCTTAAAAAATTATAATGAAATTCAAATGCTACTTTTTATTAATTTTTATTGTTAATTGCATTTGTTCGCCTTTTAAATCCGATGCACAAATTAACCCCAAATTTAAAGCCGATGTAACTTATAAAGTAAAATATGGATTTATTATTCCACACTCACCTGTGGTTAGAGAATTTCAAAATGGAATATTCGATATACACGAATTTCATATCGAAAATAAATTATGGGGAAGTAAACACCCTAATAAAAATTTGCCAAAACCTATATTCGGATTTTATTTTTCATATTCCAATTATAACAACCCCAGTTTACTTGGCAATATTTTTGCTATAGTACATTATGCTAAATTTACCGTTTTTAAATATAATTTTTTTTCCATTCAAACCAAATTAGGAACTGGTATTGCCTATATTAAGAATGGATTTGATACAGAAACAAATTTTAGAAACTTGGTTATTGGTGGAAATTGGAATAACCAAACTGATTTTGTGATGGATTTCGCTTTTAATTTATCCAAAAAATCAAGTTTTATTTTAGGATATGGTGCTCAGCACAATAGCAATGGTGCTCTACGCCGACCAAATTTAGGTTTAAACATCCCCTATGTTTCTCTTGCTTTTCATTATAAGTTTTTAGAAAATTTACCAAAAAGAGAATTTGACCCAAGTGCTTTGGACACTGTTAAATATCAATTTTATACTCAATTTACATACGGGCAAAAAAAAATATTTTGGGGCGACCCTACAACTTTTTACAAATTTAATTTTGCACCAGGAATTCAATTTAATTTAAAGAAAAACAGATTTTTAAATGTACAATTAGATTTTTTTTACGACACCTCTATACCCTTCTTAAAAGATTACGAATTTAATATTAAACCAACTGATAAATGGTTAATTTGTCCTTTTGTATCCTACGAAAAAGTTTATGGAAATTTAGGGATAGTGTTTGGTTTAGGGCATTATGTTCATGCAATTTACGATACATTTGGCAGAGATTTAACTTTTGCAAATAGAGGTGGAAATTTTACAAATAGAGGTGGTTTAAAATACTATTTCAAAAATTGGTATTTAAATGCTTACATTTATGCTCACAGTGCCGAAGCTGATAATTTTGAATTTGGATTTGGAAGAAGATGGTAACAATAAAATTAGATCCATTTAATTTTTCTAAAATATATAGATTAATAACTTTTTCAATATATCCAATATTATTTTTTTTCACACAAAATAGCTGTGCTCAAATAAATCCTTTTTACAAAGCAAATATAACCTACAAACATAAAATTGGATTTATAATTCCTCATTCTGATAAAACTAGAGAATTTCAAAACGGATTATTTAGTATTTACGAATTGCACTTTGAAAATAAACTCTGGGGTGATAAACATCCTAATAAAAATCTGCCTAAACCAATAGCAGGATTTTATATTTCTTACTCAAATTACAACAACCCTTCATTATTAGGGAATATTTATACTGCTGTTCATTATCTAAAATTCAATTATTTAAAATACAAATCGTTTTTTATTCAAGGAAAATTAGCAACTGGTGTATCCTTCATAGAAAAGAGTTTTGATAAAGAAAATAATTTTAGAAATTTATTAATTGGAGGAAACTGGAACAATCAAACAGATTTCCAAATGGATTTTGGTTATAACATTTCAAAAAAAGCTACTTTTTTAATAGGTTGTGGAGCTCAGCACAATAGTAATGGTTCGTTAAAACAACCCAATTTAGGCTTAAATATTATATACACCTCAATTGCATTTCATTATAATTTTTTAGAAAATCCTCCAAAAAGAATTCATGAATCCATGGCAAAAGATAGTATAAAATATCAATTTTACACTCAATTTTCTTATGAAAAAAAAACATATTAAAAGGAGAAACAACTACTTTTAATGTTTTTAATTTTACACCAGGAGTTCAATTTAATTTAGGAAAAAATAGATTTATTAACACCCAAATAGATTTCTTTTACGACACTTCAATACCATTTTTAAAAAATTATGATTTCGATTTAAAAACAAAAAATAACTTTTTGATTAGTCCGTTTATTAGCGCCGAAAAAGTATATAGAAACCTAGTAATTGTTCTTGGAGGAGGATATTACATTTATTCTGTTTATGAAAAAATTGATAGAGATTTTGAATTTGCAAATAACGGTGGTAAATTTGTTCATAGAGCAGGATTAAAATACTACTTAAAAAATTGGTATTTAAATACTTATATAAAGGCTCATAGTTTTGAAGCTGATAATTTTGAATTTGGATTTGGAAGAAGATGGTAAAAATTAATTGGATTATAGTTTTTGTTTCTATTTTATTTTGGAATTGTTCTAAAAACAACGAATGTTTTAATTACAATCAAAAAGAATTAAGCACGATGGAAATTTCCACCGATTCTATTAACGAGATAGAATTGTATAATAATATGGTTTTTGATTATATAGAATCTCCAGAAAATAAAATATTCTTAGAGTTTCCATCCGATTTAAAAAACAATATCGAATCTTCATTAACAAATCATACACTATCAATAATAAATACTGTTGGTTGCAGAATTTTAAGAAATAATAGTAAAGATATTATTCGTGTTACACTATATCAAAAAACTTTACCTAAAGTAATTTTACATAATCAATCAAGTTTTATTAGTACAAATAAAATTACCCAAAATTTAAATATTGAAACTTTTGTATCATCTGGAGTAATTGATTTAGAATTGGACAACAACTCAACTGTTATAAAATTAGAAAGTAGCGCTATGAATGTAAATTTAAAAGGCAAAACGAATTACATGTATATTTATTCGCTTGGAACCGGTGTAATTAATGCTAAAAATTTAGATGCAAATACTCTTCATATAAACAACCAATCAACTGGCGATGCACAAATTAAAGCTACGGATTTAACCGTTGAGCAATATGGTTTAGGAAATATAATTATCCACAATACTCCTAATACAATTAACATTGCAGAACATACTGGTAAAGGAAAAATTATAAAACGGTAAATTATAACTTAATTATCGTTTCACCAGAGTTAAAATCAGAATATTCGAAAGTTAATTTGTGCTGCTGAACCAACTCTTTAATTTTGTTTTTTAACACACCTTTACCTTTTCCATGAATTAAAACAATTTTCTTTCGATTTATTCTTTTAGCCTGAGTAATGAATCTATCAGCAGCTTTAATTTGATAATCTAAAATTTCAAAAGGATTTAAAGTTTCAGGTTGTGGATGTAATTTTTCTATGTGTAAATCCTTAATATCCTCTAAATCATCATCATTTGTAATGAAAATATTTTTTGGAGGAATGGGTTTATTTTTGATATTTTGTTCCAAATCAAGAACATCTTCGGATGTAAAACTTAATGATGTAAATTTTTGAAAAAGAAATACTAATCCATTTGTATTTAAAAAATCTATTTTTTGCAAATCGCTTTTATCCATAAATTTTTTAGGCGCTATTTTAACCAAATAATGTTGCGCTACAGGCAATTCCTTTTGAGATAATTGCAAGGGTAAAACTACTATTGCTACTTCTTTAAAATCGGATATCTCATTCATTTTTAATGTAAAAACTGGAGTAAATGAATGAGCTCCAATAGTTTCGGAACATTGCAAAACCCAATCCCCTTTTTTACGAAGATACAATTGAACCCACATTTTACCATTGAAATTATTTAAAAGATACATATCCCAATTTTGTGAATTGGGTGTAGCAATTAAATAAATTGCTTGATGAAAATTAGTAGTCTTTTGCGTTTGGATAGATTTTACATCTTTAACCTCAGCGTTTTGCGCAGTTGGTTCTAATCCAATTTTTATAATTTGATTTGTTAATGCAGGAATTCCAAATCCATCAACATCCGTAACTTCAACAGTTGTATTATTGATAATTTTTGTAACAAAACCCTCAATATTTTCATCCTTAAATATTACTTTATCTCCTACTTTAAATTGCATTATTTTAAAATTCCGTTATTGTATAAATACTGAAAAGTAATTAAGGATGTAAACAAACCTAAAGTTCCCCCAATAAAAGCTTTGTTTCTTTGTTTAATTTTTGCTTGATCTGTAAATCCAGCAATAAAAACTTCATTTTTAAATAATAAATTATCGCCTTTTTCTATTTCTTTCAAATCTACAGGTAATTTATTTGCTACCGTTCCATAAATTGCAACCGGTAAAATCCCCCACATTAAACCAAAATAACCTGATCCTAAACCAATTACATATCCAGCTGTAAAATTTTTTGGTGCTTTATAATATGCACGAGCATAATTTATTCCTTTTAAGTATAATTTCATATCTTCAATACTCAAAAAGTTATCTATGGTACTATCTTGCTCATAAATTTGTATTACTGTTCCATCAGATTTAATTAATTGAAAAACATTCTCTATATTTTTAAATGATTTTCGTTTAGGGATAATTTCACCGTTTTTTATATCAATTTTTTTAAAGTATAACCTATCATTATCCATTTCTACATACTTTACCAAAACACTTTTACCATTTAATAAACGCAAAGTATCTTGAGCAAAACTTGTTAATTGAATAAAAAATAAAAAAAATAAAAGTCTAATCATAATATAGTTGAAAAAAAAAGCACATCCTAAGATATGCTTTTTTTGGGTTTAATACATAAAATGTTTTATCATCAATTCGATTTTGCTTTTTAAATTTTTTCGTTCAACGATAAAATCTAAAAAACCGTGTTCTAATACAAACTCACTGGTTTGAAAACCTTCAGGTAAATCTTTTTTGATAGTTTCTTTTACTACTCTTGGACCCGCAAATCCAATCAATGCTCCAGGCTCTGCAATATTTATATCACCTAACATTGCATAAGATGCGGTAACACCTCCAGTAGTTGGGTCGGTTAATAAACTTATATAAGGTAAGCCAGCATCAGCCAACTGAGTTAATTTTGCTGAAGTTTTAGCCATTTGCATCAAAGAATATGCAGCTTCCATCATTCTTGCGCCTCCTGATTTTGAAATTAAAACAAAAGGTAGTTTATGTTTTATTGCGTAATCAATACCAATTGCAATTTTTTCTCCCACTACAGATCCCATCGAACCTCCAATAAAATTAAAATTCATACAAGCCACAACTACACCTAAATCATTTAACTTACCATGCGCCACACTAAGTGCATCTCCTAAACCTGTTTTTTGTTGAGCATCTTTTAATCTATCTCTATATTTTTTAGTGTCCTTAAAGTTTAATGGATCACCAGAAACCATATTTGGAGCTAATTCAGTATATTTTGAATCATCAAATAATATAGCAAAATATTCCTTTGAATTTATCCTTTCGTGATGTCCACAACTTGGACAAACCCATAAACTTGATTTATGGTCTTCGGTAGTCATTACTTGTTTACAACTCGGACATTTATACCATAACCCTTCTGGGGTTTCTTTTTTTGCTACAGTTGGTGTTACAATACCTTCCTTAATTCTCTTAAACCATCCCATAATATAAGTTGAGTAACTTTAATTTTAATCACGCAAAAGTAATTATTTTAATTTAAAATAGATAGTTACAGCATTCATTTTTTTATATTCCTTGTTTTAATTCATCAAATTGCCTTTAAATTATAATAATTGTTTATTTTTTTAACAAAATACATAGTAATTGACAAAACTCATATAACAACACCAACATTTTTATTAATTTTAAACTTTTACAAATTCAAATATGGAAAACAATACAAACAAACCTAAATTCAATTTCATTTGGGTTTATGCAGTTATTTTTGGCATGATACTTTTTGCCAATATATTTATTTTTAGCTCAAATACTAAAGAAACTAATTTTTTAGAGTTTAAAAACAAAATGTTAATTCAAGGTGATGTTCAAAAAATCACAGTTATAAATAATGAATTAGTTGAAATTACAATAGTAAAAGACTCGCTAAATAAACCACTATACAAAAATGTTTTAGGAAACACATTTAATGATAACACAAATGGACCTCACTTTACTTTTACTATAGGTTCAATAGAATATTTCCAAAAACAATTAGATGAAGCAATGTTAGATTTTCCTAGCGATAAAAAAATAAGTCCGAAATTTGAAAAACGTGAAAATTGGCTTGCAAAATCTGCTGGTTGGTTGTTACCAATTGTTGTTATCGTTTTTATTTGGATATTTTTTATTAGAAAAATGCAACAAGGTGATGGCGGAATGGGAAATCCCATGATGAATATTGGCAAATCTAAAGCTAAATTAAGTAATCAAGGTACCAAAATAGATATTGATTTTAGCATGGTTGCTGGATTAGAAGAAGCAAAAGTTGAAATTATGGAAGTGGTTGATTTTTTAAAAAATCCAGAAAAATATACAACTTTAGGGGCAAAAATACCAAAAGGAGTTTTATTAACTGGTCCTCCAGGAACAGGTAAAACCCTAATTGCCAAAGCAATGGCTGGAGAGTCTGGAGTTCCATTCTTTTCTATTTCGGGTTCAGATTTTGTTGAAATGTTTGTAGGTGTTGGCGCTGCCAGAGTAAGAGATATGTTTAAAGAAGCAAGAACAAAAGCGCCTTGTATAATTTTTATTGATGAAATTGAAGCTATTGGTCGATCTAGAAACTCTTCTAAAACGCAAACCAATGATGAACGTGAAAATACTTTAAATCAATTGTTGGTAGAAATGGATGGTTTTGAAAGTAAGGAAACAATTATCATTCTAGCTGCTACTAATCGTCCGGATTTGTTGGATAGTGCTTTACTTCGACCTGGTAGATTCGACCGACAAATTTTAATAGACAAACCCGATTTAAATGGTAGATTAGAAATTTTTAAGGTTCATCTAAAAAAATTAAAATTAGCAGATAATATTGATGTACAAAAATTAGCCGATCAAACTCCTGGATTTGCAGGCGCCGAAATTGCAAATGTTTGTAACGAAGCAGCTTTACATGCAGCTAGAAAAGGAAAAAAAGTAGTAGAACCGGAAGATTTTGACTCTGCAATAGACCGCGTAATTGGTGGTTTAGAGAAAAAAAACAAACTAATTTCACCAAGCGAGAAAAAAATTATTGCCTACCACGAAGCGGGACACGCTATCTGTGGCTGGTTTTTACCCAATGCTCATCCTTTAGTAAAAGTATCTATTATTCCTCGTGGAGCAGCAGCATTAGGTTTTGCTCAATATTTACCAAAAGAACAAAACTTATATACTTATGATGAATTAATTGATACGATTTGTATGACTTTAGGTGGAAGAGTTACTGAAGAAATTATTTTTGGTAATATATCCACTGGTGCCCAAAACGATTTGGAACGAACTACACAAATGGTTTACAGTATGATAGCAGTTTACGGAATGAATAAAAAAGTTGGGGCATTTTCTTTTAAAGATTTACAAAATGAATATGCTATTAAACAACCTTTTTCTGAAAAAACTTCAGAATTAATTGATGAAGAAGCTCGATTTTTAATAGACTTATGTTACCAAAAAAGCAAGGCTATTTTAGAAAAGCATATTGATTATTTACATACTATTGCTAACGAATTACAAAAAAAAGAAGTATTATACAACAATGATTTTGTAAGGATTTTAGGAGAAAGAACTGCAAATTAAAAAGTTAAAAAATGACTCAAACTTACTTTAATAAAAGTAACAAAATATTTTTACTAATTTATTTAGTTTGTTTAGTCATTTGTTTTTATCCAGTATTTTATCAGGATAAAATTTATTTAATAAATCAATACAACCTACCTAAAAACAATATTCTTTTACCATTATTTCGTTTTTTAACAAGTTTAGCAGAAGGAGTTTTTATCACATTCATCATAATTTATTTTTCATTTAAAAAAATAAAATACGCATTAGCCTTATTATTTTCAGTTATAGTTAGTGGAATTTTTGCTCAATTTTTTAAAAAAGTAATTTTTTCAGATCATTTTCGTCCTTATTACTATTTAAAAAATAACAATAACTTATCTTGGATGGATATTCATGAAAAAATAGAATACTTTAGTTTTCCATCAGGACATACAACCTCGGCATTTGCTTTATTTTTTGTTTTAATTTTTATCAGTTCAAAAACTTGGCTAAAATCATTTTTATTTATCCTAATGATCTTAGTTGGAATTAGTAGAGTTTATCTTTTTCAACATTTCCATAGAGATATATACGCAGGCTCAATTTTAGGCACTCTATTCGCAATATTAAGTTTACCAATTTTAAAAAGTAAAAAAAATTTTATGCAAAAGCCTGTAAATGAATTATTTTCGAAAAAATAAATATTCTTGATTATGCAAAATCTAAAAAAATTAAACTTATCAAATCATTTATAATATATTTGCAGCTTAATTTAATTATTAAACGAATTGAGAATTTTTAACAATACACATACCATTTTTAAAGTATTTAGTAGACTAAATTTTTCGATTTTATATTATAAATTAAGCTTTAATAAAAGTTATATCTTCTGTTTTGTTATACTTATATTACCTATCTTTTCATCTCTTAGTTTAGCACAAAACGAAAAATTAATAACACACCAACCTCAATTTTGGAGTGAAGGAAATTTTTTCGAAAGATGGTCGCGCAAATGGGCAACTCAAGTTGATATTCAATATGCCAGACAAGGCTCAGAAGATGAATTAAATATGTTTAAATATCAACAACAATTAACTATAAGAGCTTGGGGACATTATTATTTTTGGAATAAAAATGAACGAAAATTTAGAGTTTCTGCTTTTATAGGAAATTGGGACAATCATAAAATACCAGAACTAGATATCAAAAGAGTTAACGAATATAGGGCTGCTATACAATTAAATGTTTTTAACAAAACAGAAAACCCTTTAATAGTTAACCGTTTAAGGATTGAATATAGATTATACGAAAAAACAGCTGGTAGCCCCTCTGAAGGATTTAATGAAGCATATAGATTACGTTATCAAACAAGAGTTTACAAACCTTTAAATCAATCAACATTGGATTCTGGAGCTTTGTATTTTATGGGTTTCCAGGAAACTTTTTTGTTTATTTACGATCAACGAGGAAGAATTTCTTTATATGATCAAAACAGATTATTTTTAGGTTTAGGATATGTGTTTTCACCTTATTTTGCAATAGAAGCAGGTTATTTTGGTATGTTTCAAATGAATAGAACAAAACATATTTACGATATGAATCATATTTTTCAAGTAAGCCTATATTTCGATAATTTAATCAGTAGGAAATTGAAAAATAAAATTTATAGAACTCAAAAGAGATATCACACCAATAACAACAATCACTTTTTTTTGGATAATTAATTATTTAAAAAAAAAAGGTGTGAATTTCTTCACACCTTTTTTAAATAACTCAAGTATTATTTACAACTTTATAACAGAAACATTACTTGCTCTTCCGATTACATTAAATGCAGCAACTTTAATTTGTTTAACTTCAGCGTTAACTTCAACAGCTTCTGTGTATAATGGAGAATCTTTTTTCGGTTCACTTCCATCTAAAGTATATCTTAATTCAAAACCAGGAAAATCGTGATTAATCATTAACTTACCATCTGTTACTTTTGCACCTGGAGGAGCTATACGGTAATTTAATCCGCCGTTGATATAGGATAATTTAGGAAACTCGAAATAGCCTATTTTAGCAGCAAATTCACCCCAAGATACATTCATAGCTTCTTTTCTTTTGGTTTCGTTTTCGATAGATGCCCATGATGGATTTTTTGCCCAAGCACGTTCCACTAAACCTAACATTTTTGGAAATAAATAATGTTCCATTCTTTCGTTTCCAATTACTGTTTCGGACCATAACTGGCCTTGAATTCCTAGTATGTTTTTAGCACCAACAGGAGTTAATCTAACTTTATTAACCAAATCTTTTGGATTAACAGGAGCCCCCATGTTGTTAAATAAATCACCTTTATAAATATCCATCGGGATAAAACCCCACGCTGTTTTAGTATCCACAAAACCACCCCAATAATAACCAGGATCAGAAGGATCTTTATCGTAGGCTAAATCAAAATACAAATTATTAACGTTAGACAAAACTACTTTATAACCAGCATTAGCCAATTTATAAGCTCTATCCTCTGCACCCCAACCCCAAACAGTATTCCATACATAAGGAATAAAATTACGATTTAAAAATGCCGAATTTACACCTGGAACAAATTCTTCTTCTTCTTCATTCCATTCTTTTTTCATTCCAATTTCTTCCCAACCAGCAGTTACAATACCTTTAGACGCTAAGATTTTACTAAACTTATCTACAAAATAGTAAAATAAATCTTCGGGTTTTTCATATTCTGATTTTCCCAACAAAGCCTTACAATTAGGAGATTTCATCCAAGCACCATGATCAGGATCATCTTTGGTTGGATGTGGAACCTCATCACCGCCAATATGTACAACTTTTAACTCAACACCTGCTTTTTTGTACAAATCTAAAACATCATCCACAACACGTTCTAAAAATTTATAAGTAGATTCCTGACAAACATTAACAACATTATCATCATACATTTGTACAGATTTATATCTTGATGCATCATTAGGTTCGTGTAATAAATACATTTTTGCTTCCTTTTCTTTACCCTCAGCCATCAATCTTCTTTCTCTAGCTTTCATACTAATAATAGCAGCTCTAGCATGTCCAGGGAAATCTAATTCTGGTATTACCTCAATATGTCTTTCCTTAGCGAATTTTAAAATTTCAATAAAATCTTCCGCAGAATAATATCCTGTTCCTGGCGTGTTATTAACTGTAAATGGACCAGATCCATAAGCAGGATTTAATTTATCAAACTCATTTTTTGTATGTCCTCTTTTAGATCCTACAGCAGTTAATTCTGGCAAAGATTTAATTTCTAATCTCCAACCTTCATCATCAGTAATATGAAAATGAAACTTATTTAATTTATATAAAGCCATTAAATCCAATAATTTTAACACAGATTCTTTAGTTTGAAAGTTTCTACAAACATCTAAATGTAAACCTCTGTACTCAAATCTAGGCTCATCTTCAATCAATATATTTTTGATTTTAGCATCCTTTTTTGTGTAAGCACTTACTGGAACTAAATTGCGTAAACTTTGGATACCATAAAAAACGCCCTGAACATCAACACCTTCGATATTAATTTTATTTTGTTCAATTTTTAATTTATAAGCACCTTTTAAATTTGTTTTATTAGCTTTTATACTTAATTGTATATCACCATCTTTATCAACTAATTTAGTTTCTATACCAAAATCCAATTTTAATTTAGACTGTAAAAAACTAACTTCGGATTTTAAGTTTTCATTCGCCGATATAGTTTGTACATTTCTTAAATCCATTTCACCATTTAAATACTTAAATGAACTTGGCGAAGGAATTAATGGTAAAGTTTTTTCCCTATCCGTAAATTTAACTTTAGCATTTTGATCAAATCTACTTAAAGCGTTTGGCACAATCAAAGGATCATCAGCAGCTCTTTTAGTTTGTTTTTCGTTTAACATTGGATCATAACTCAATTGATTTAACAATTGTGGTTCACTTTCGCCAGTACTATCCGCATAAACAATATATAAACCAACAGGCGCATCTACTAATTTTAAAGCCCACCAAGAACTTTCGTAACCAATAGTTACAGATTCACCAGATAATAAATTTTTATATTTGTTACTAGGCTCTAATTTAAAATAATCACCGTTTATATGTGTGATTTTAAAACCTTCAGTAACAGTTTGTGATTCTACCGTACGAGGTTGATGAAAATATATAGTCCAATTATTTTTTAAAGCTGAATCTGAATGATTAGTTAAAGTAATTTCGGTTAAATACGCGCTTTTACCCTTATAATTATTTTCTTTAATATTCACAAAAACTTGGATATCATCCGCACTTGGACCCCAAAATTTTGGTCCTTGCGCCACTGGTTGTTGGTCCTTACAACCCATTAAAACAAATAGAAATGAAACAATAATTAGGTTTATCTTATTCATAGTTATTATTTTTATAATTTCGCTTTAGCAAAATAATTTTTCCCCAAAACTAATTAAAAAATAATATTTTACTAAATAATAAAAAAAGACAATAATGGGACAGAGCTACGAAATACAAAACAATCAATTCAAAATCAGTGTTTTAAAAAAAGGTGCACAATTGTGTAAATTTATTAACAAATTGGATAATACTGATATTTTATGGGAAGGAAACCCAAATTTTTGGGCAAAACACTCCCCTATTTTATTTCCAAACATTGGTAAACTTAAAAATGATTTTTACACTTTAAACCAAAAAACTTTACAATTACCCAAACATGGCTTTGTGAAAGATGTAGATTGGGAATTACTTGAAATACAAAAAGATTGTATAAGTTTAAAAACCAAGAGTTGTGAAGAAACTTTAAATATCTTCCCTTTTGATTTTGAAATTATTATAAATTTTAAACTATCCGAAAAAGGTTTAAAAGTTGAACATTTAGTAAAAAATAATGGATTAAATAATATGTATTTTTCGATTGGTGCACACCCTGCATTTAAAATCCCATTTCATCAAAACAGTATTTTTACAGATTACCAATTGGTATTTGAACAAAACGAAACCTGTACTGAAATGAATTTAAATCCAGATGGTTTTTTATTAGGGACCGAAAATGTTTTATTAAATCAACAAAACACAATTGCTTTAAGCGAAGATTTATTTTATCAAGATACTGTAATTATACCAAATTTACAATCCAACAAAATCACAATTGAAAATCAAAAACACAATATAAAAAAACTAAGTTTTTCATGGGAAAACTTTGATTATTTAGCGATTTGGAAGCCTAAAAACGCTCCGTTTTTATGCTTAGAACCTTGGCAAGGTTTGCCTGATTTTGATAATCATGATGGAAATTGGTTAAATAAAATTGGCAATGATTGTTTGCAACCAAACCATAGTAAAATGTATAGCTGGACAATGGAAGTTTTAAAATAAATCAAATGCTTAATTATATTTAAAAATCGTATACATAAATTTAAAACACTTAACTTTATCTCGAAATAAAATTTAAATTTCATGAAAAAAATAACCTACAAAATAGCATTAACTTTTACATCAATTTTATACTTAAATTCTTGCGGAAACGTTAGCACAGAATTAGAAAATAAATTAAACGAATTAAAAACCAAAACTGAATCCTTAGATTCGTTAATAAATTATGAGGTTGAAAAAGTTTTAACCTTAGATTCTATTGTGAATTTGGAAAGTGAAAAAGTGAAACAATTGGATACCATCTTACATAAATCATCGGCGAAATTAGATTCTTTATCTAAAAAAGGGACTAAAATTATTAAAAAAATAAGCAATTAAGAATTTTGGAGGGCTTTAAGTATTTTTAATACCTGAGGCACGATTAATTTTTGATGATTATATATAATAAAATCACAAAAAACTCTGCGTTCCTCATCCGAAATTTGATTTTTAATTCTTTGTAAAATTGCTTCTTGATGCGTTTTATCTCGAAAAACACTACGTTTAATCCGCTCTTCCAAAGGCGCTTCTATTGCTATAATTTTATCACATTTTTTATACCCACCAGATTCTACTAATATTGCAGCTTCTTTAAAAACAATAGATTTTTTTTGTTTTTGTTTCCAATCCTTAAACAATTGATCTACAAAAGGATGAATTTTACTATTTAACCAACCCAATTCTTCTGGGTTACTAAATACGATCGCAGAAATTGCTTTAAAATCTACCTTTTCATCAACAACAACATTTTTCCATCTATTTTTTAATTCGTTAATAAATTCCAAATTATTATAAATAGATTTCGCTTCAGCGTCAGCATTAAAAACAGGATATCCTAATAACTCAATAACTTTACAAACTGTGGATTTACCACTACCTATTCCACCTGTAACACCAACAACCATAATTAATTTCTTTCTATAAACTCCACTTTTGCTGGGTAAATTTTAATTTCCTTTACAAAATTTGGAAACCTTTCTAGTTGCACATTTAATCTATCATCTTCTAAATTTACTTTTTCGTAATCTACAACAACCTTAAATGATTTTTTATTGATTAATTTAAATTGCTCAATTCCACAAAAAAAAGTAAGATTAACTTTGCCTGGAAAAAATTGTAAAATTTTATTTTGCGGACAATTTACACAAACAACAGGAACACTAATTTTTTGCAATTTTAAAGCATCTAAATAAATATTTAAATCGATTTTTTCAGGAATAGATTTTTTAATTCCAAAGGGTAAATCAACAGGGAATTTACTTTCATAACGATTATTTTTTATTTGAATTTTTCCTAAATCCATTTCCCAAAACTTTAAATTTTGAATTTTCGACTTTGCGCCAATAATTAATATAGAATCTGGCTGCGTATGAAAAGACTTTATAGTATAAAAAGTAGAATCGAATAAAGCTTTATAAGAAAATCGAATGGGGAGTTTTTTATTCACCATTTTATCCGAGTAAAAAGTAATTGAATCTTTTTCAAAATCCTGAATTTTAGCAAATTTACCTAACTGTTCGGAAAAATTAATATTGGTTTTATCCAAAACACAAAACCATTTTTTTCCTTTATTAGTTTTTACATAATTAAAATCATTAGAACTTAATATGAATTGTTTTCTTTCAGGATTTAGATAAGAAAGCAACAACTCATAACCTTTTGCTTCTAATTGCACCTTAATTTTAGCAGGTGGCGCTTCATAAATTACCTCATTTGGAATATCTGGTAATTCATAACTCATGTGTAAAACAATTTCCGTTTTAAAAGTATCCGATAAGGTTTTTAAAGTCCAAAACAAACAAGAAATAAAAACACAAATAATAAAAATCTCCCACTGCTTTTTGTCTTTTGGTAGCCATTCGAAGTTTTTTTCCATGAAAAATGCTTACAAATAAAATGATTCGTGAATATTGGGTATAAAAATATGTTTAAAATTTGATTTTTTTAGCTCTAACTTTAAATTTTCTTGAGATTCTCTTTCGCCATGTACAATAAATACTTTTTCAATTTGTTGTGGATCTTGGCAACTTAAAAAACGTAAAATCTCACCATAATCTGCATGAGCACTAAAGGAATCAACAGCTACCACATCAGCATTAACCTGATACATATCTCCAAAAATGCGCACCTCTTTTTCTCCATGCTTAATTTTACCTGCCAAAGATTCCTTTTCTGCATAACCAACCAACAAAACAGTATTGTGGGGATTACCAATATTATGCATCAAGTGATGTTTAATTCTACCGGCATCTGCCATTCCCGATGCCGATATAATGATACAAGGTTCTTTAATTTCATTTAATCTTTGTGAATCCTCCCTCGATTGTACATAAATCACATCTTCAAAACCAAATGGATCACTTCGTGTTTCAATAAATCTTTTTACGCTTTTATTTAAATTGTTTAAATAGCTGCGCATTACATTGGTTGCACTAAAGGAAAGCGGACTATCTATAAATATTTTTACATCAGGTAATAATCCGTGTAAGTCCAATTTATTTAAAGCGTAAACCACTTCTTGAGTTCTACCTAAACTAAAAGCTGGGATAATTAACTTGCCTTTTTTGCGCATACAAGTATCAATAACCGCATTTAAAATTTTGCTTTCGGATTCCTCCATTGGTGAATGCAAACGGTCTCCATAAGTAGATTCAACAATAATTATATCTGCTTGAGGAAAACTATGCGGATTTTGTAACAAAGGCTGATTATATCTTCCAACATCACCAGTATAAGCAATTTTTTTAATTTCGCCCATTTCACGAATCACAAAATTTATAGTGGCACTCCCTAAAATATGCCCGTTATCTGTAAAAGTAAATTTTATAAAGTCATTTACTTTATATTCCAAATCATAATCAACCGCAACAAATTGTTCCAAACACTTATTTACATCATCAATAGTATAAAGTGGTGTAATTAAAGGAGCTCCTTGTTTGCGCATTTTTTTGTTGATATGTTTGGCATCAGCCTCTTGTATATGCGCACTATCGGCTAACATTATCTTACATAAATCGTAAGTAGCTGGCGTACAATATATTTTACCTTTATAACCCTCTTTTACTAATGCAGGTATTAATCCAGAGTGATCGATATGTGCATGAGATAAAAATAAGTAATCAACTTCATGTGGTTTAAATCCAAAAAACTGATTAAGCTCAAAGGTATCTTTTCCAAAACCCTGAAACATCCCACAATCCAATAATAATTTTTGATTATTTTCTAGAGTAATTAAATGTTTACTTCCTGTAACCATTCCTGCTGCGCCATGAAAAGATATCTTCATATGTAATAATTTATTGGTTAATATAACGATAAATTATTGGATATCTTGTAATAACAAAGAAAACACTGCAATTTTACCGTTAAACTTCTCCACCATTTCGTTATGAATTCGTTTACCCTCTGATTGTAAAAAAAGATTCAAATTTTGAGTATTATTTACCGAAAACTGTATATTATAAGTAGGATCAGGTTGGTCTTGAGTTAAAACCTTAGTAAATCTGTATTCCATAAATTCGCCATGCTGCATAAAGCGTGGTATAAAATCGTTTTTTACAAAGTTTAACCACATTAACTCGGAGTTTACCTCAATTACAAAGGACATACTGTAAAAATACATATCAATCTACTATTTTTTTAAACCCATTTGTACTAAAATGAAAAATTCCGTTTTGTATATTTTTGATACGTTCCATAGGTGTATCATCACTTAAACCCATTCGTGGAATTTTATAAAAATCTAAACTATTTTGTGGATAAAAAACATTACCAGGATGATTTAAAAAACCAGTTTTATATCCAACTTTTTGTAAAATTTCATATTCGCGTTTTCCTGCATCATTTAAAGAGCCATAAGGATAAACAAAATGATGAATTTTTTGTTGAATATACTGTTCTATTTCTGCTTTATTATCTCTAATCTCTTTTTCGGCAACCTCAATATTTTGTGCTTTCAACGACAAATGATTTAATGTATGTCCGCCAACTGTTACCAAAGGATGATTGTTTAAAACACGAATATCATCCCAAGATAAAGCCAAACTTTTTCGCCAATTTTCATTTAATTTTTCCCCATCCAACACCATAGTTTTTACCCAATCGTTAAATTGTTGATGAGTATACGACTTAACAATTTCTCTAACTTTTACACTATTTTTTTTAGCCTCAACAACGTTATCCCACTTAAAAACTGTTCCATCTAAAACTTCTATTTGCGAGCAATTTAACATGTGATTTTCCATTAAATACCACCAATAATTTGCCGTTTGATTTGGAAAACAAGAGGTAATAAAAATACTTAATGGAACCTGATGTTTTTCTATAACAGGTAATCCATAAATTAAATTATCCTTATAACCATCATCAATAGTTAAAACCACAAACTTATTTTTAGGCTTAAAATTCCTTTGCAAACAATTCAGCAGCTGTTCTACACTCCAAAATTCGTAGTTATTTTGTTTAAAATATACAATCCACTTTTCCAAACCTTCTGGAGTAATTGCTAAACTTTTGTTCCAGTTAAACTCGTTTTTTTGTTCCAAAGGAAGTACTCTATGCAACATAAAAACATGACCTAAACCTCCCCAAATTTTTTGTGAAATTTTACCTTTGGTTTTAACTAAAAGCGCTAAGGTTTTATTATGAATAAAATTATTTTGCATTACAAATTAGTAATTTACCCAGTCCATACCCTTTTTTAGTAACTCAAGTGTTTCTTCTTCTTTAGATTGTGCTTTGGGTATAAAATTATATGGCCATGAAGCATTATGAGGTAAACTCATTAAAATACTTTCAATTCGACCATTGGTATCCAAGCCAAACTTTGTACCTTTATCATATACTAAATTAAACTCTACATAACGTCCTCTTCGGATATTTTGCCATTGTTTTTGTTCGGGCGTAAATTTTTTACCTCTATTTATAGAAATTAAATTGGTATAAATTGGAGCAAATGCATTACCTACAGCTTGCACAAATTCAAATCGATTTTGCAAACTAAATTCCTCAGTATTTTGTAATCTATCAAAAAAGATTCCTCCAACTCCTCTAGTTTCATTTCGATGTTTAATAAAAAAATAATCATCTGCCCATTTCTTAAACTCTGGATAGTAATTCGAATTAAATTCGTTGCAAACAGATTGTAATTGTTGATGAAACCAAGCAGCTTGTGATTTATCAATATAATGAGGTGTTAAATCTATTCCTCCACCAAACCAAGCAGCAACTATATCTTTAACGTCACTCTCTTTTTTCGTTTCAAAATAGCGAACATTCATGTGTATAATTGGCACATTAGGATTATTAGGATGCATTACTATTGATACTCCTGTAGCAAAAAAATGAGCCACCTCTAAACCTAAAGCTTTAGCAATAATAGGAGGTAAAATACCTTCTACAGCACTAAAATTTACCCCACCTTTTTCTATAACATTTCCCAACTCCATTACACGGGATCTTCCTCCTCCGCCTTCTGTGCGCTCCCAAACATCTTCTTTAAATTTTGCTAATCCATCAGCCTCTTCCAAAGCAGCACAAATTTGATCTTGTAAGTTTTTGAAATACTCTGTAACCTGTAACTTAAAATCCATTAGTGCACTTTTGTAAATTTGTAATTATTGTATTTATAAACCGAACTTGCAGTGTTTTTTAATCCACCCGAGCCATCTGCCTTAGCAAAATAATAATCCATTAACATACCTGTTAATTTTTTATTTTCTAAACCACTGGTAGTATAATTTTTTGCACCAATTAAAGGTTTAAAATTTACCCATGCAGCATCAAAACCAATCATTGCATAAAAACTCATATCCACACCACATTTATTAAAATATTTAGATAAAATCTCTGGAAATTCTCTTTGATAATACATATAATTTAAACTTCCTGCTATATGTATATTTAATTCTTCCCAATGAATTATATCTATATTTTTAAAATCAACCCATTCTTCTGTTCCAAATACTTCAATATTTAAAGATTTTTTACTGTATAATTTGTTAACCAAACGCGATGGATAGCTTTCTTCATCGTTCAGAACCCAAACTGCATTTTTAGAGCCATCAATTAAATTATTTAAAGGCTGAAAAATTCCTTCAGCTAAATGTATTTTAATAGATGAATTTTTACCAGATAAATAAGATTTCATTTTTTCGGCAAGCTTAGCATCACCTGTTTCGTAGGCTATTACTACGTTTTGTCCCGAGTAATTTTTAGCTAAATAATCGGCAGTTGCGTAATATTTTCTATCATTATCAGGACGCATTCTTACTGATGTTGGTAAATTTTTAATTACTTCATCATTTTTACCTAAAGGATTTATAATTAATATATTTTTTTCTTTAGCATATTTGGCTAAAATTTTAAATTCGGGTGTATAAATCGGACCAATAATCACATCTGGTTTGCCAATACTTTTATTCGAAATTAAGCTTTTAACATATGCTGTATCGTTACTTGTATCAATTACTTTAAGCTTAACCTTCAAACCTAAATCTTTTAATGTATCTAACGCCAATAAAAATCCATTATAAAACTCTAAGGACAATTGTGTGTCCTCATTAATTTTTTTCTTCTCCGTATCCCAAGTAACCGTTTTTAATTTTAAAGGCAAAAAAACTAAAACTTCAATATACGATGTTTCAATTCCTGAATTATTTCGATAAATTGGTATAGGAGTTTCAACTACTTCTTTTACATTTTCTTGCTGTGGCTGAGGTTTAGGTTTATCGATTGTTTTATTTTTTAAACCTACTATTACCTTTTCGCCAACTTTAAGTCCGTTTTGAACCACAGCTGGATTCCATGCCAAAAAATCTTTTTCGGAGATGCTATATTTCTGAGTTATACTAAAAATTGTTTCCTTTTTTGCAACGGTATGTTGAGTTTGATTTTCATCGATTTTTGGTTGAATCAACTCTTTACTAGCTTGTTTTTCTTTTTCTTTTTCTTTTTTAGCAGACTTAGGATTAACGCCAACATTAATTTCAGTACCTGCTTTTAATCCTTTTTCTTGTAAACCCGGATTTAATAAAAAAATAGAATCGGTTGTGATTTTATATTTCCTAGTAATGGCATACAAAGTTTCTTTTTCTTCAACCTTGTGAGTTAAGTATTTAGTTGTAGATTCAGAATTAGATTCTATAGGTTTTTCAGAACCATTATTTTGATCTAAATGAGGAACTTTTACAAAATCACCTATATCCAACTTTTCTACAAATTCGGGATTTGCTTCTTTCATTTGGGCAAATGGGACATTGTATAAACGCCCCAAACTTGCCAAAGTTTCTCCTGCTTGTACCTTGTGAATTGTATATTTTTTTTGTTGTACAACAACAATACTATCCGTTTGAATTTGAGCATTTAAACCCAAAGAAATCAAACAAAAAATAAACAAAAAACTATGGTATATCTTAATCATATTTTAAATTTTATGGAAACAATTATATTGTTAATCAAATACTATTCCCATTCGATAGTTGCAGGTGGTTTAGAGCTAATATCATACACTACCCTATTTACTCCTTTTACTTTATTAATAATATCATTAGATACCTTTGCTAAAAACTCATATGGCAAATGTACCCAATCCGCCGTCATACCATCTGTAGAAGATACAGCACGTAAGGCTACTACATGTTCATAAGTTCGCTCATCACCCATTACTCCTACACTTTGAACTGGTAAAAATATTGCGCCCGCTTGCCAAACTTGATCATACAAACCACTATTTTTTAAGCTCTCTATAAAAATTGCATCTACTTCTTGTAAAACTCTAACTTTTTCTTTTGTAATTCCACCTAAAATACGAATTGCCAAACCTGGTCCAGGGAAAGGATGCCTACCGATAATTTCCTTAGAAATTCCTAATGATTTCCCAACTGCTCTAACCTCATCCTTAAATAAAGAACGTAAAGGTTCTACAATTTTAAGTTTCATAAAATCTGGCAAACCTCCTACATTGTGGTGCGATTTTATGGTTGCACTCGGTCCGTTTACAGATACAGATTCGATAACATCAGGGTAAATAGTACCTTGGGCAAGCCATTTTACATCGGTAATTTTATGTGCTTCATCATCAAAAACTTCAATAAAAGTTCCCCCAATAATTTTTCTTTTTTTCTCAGGATCAGACACTTCGTGTAATGCATCTAAAAATCTATCTTTAGCATTTACACCAACCACGTTTAAACCTAAGTTTTTGTATTGATCTAAAACAGATTCAAACTCATTTTTACGTAACAATCCATTATCTACAAAAATACAATACAAATTTTTACCAATAGCTTTATGTAACAATACCGCAGCAACACTACTATCCACACCACCAGATAAACCTAAAACTACTTTATCGTTACCAATTTGTTGCTTTAATTCGGCTATAGTTTTATCAATAAAAACTTCACTTGTCCACGCTTGTTTACTTCCACAAATATTTACAACAAAATTTTTAATTAAAGTTGCCCCATCAGTTGAGTGATAAACCTCTGGATGAAACTGGATACCAAAAGTTAATGTATTTTCAATTTGATAAGCAGCCACACGAACATCATGAGTACTTGCTATTACTTTAAAATTTGATGGAATTTCTATAATAGTATCACCATGCGACATCCAAACTTGGGAGCCATTTGGAATATTATCCATTAAAGCATTTCCAAAATCCACAAATGATAAATTAGCTCTACCGTACTCTCTAATTTTAGATGGTGCAATACGTCCACCATGAGCATGAGCCAAATATTGAGCGCCAAAACAAACTCCTAACAAAGGCAATTTATTTAAAATATTTTCCAAATTTGGAAAAGGTGGTTTTTCATCTAAAACAGAAGATGGACTTCCCGACAATATTACCCCAATAAAATCGTTGTTGATTTCTGGAATTTTACTGTACGGATGTATTTCACAATACGTATTTAATTCTCTTACTCGTCTCGCAATCAATTGAGTATATTGCGAGCCAAAATCTAATATTAATATTTTTTCTTGCATGGGTGCAAAAATAATATAATTGATTGAATTAGTTTAACAAACCACAAAAAGGTTTTAAATTATTTATCTACATGTAAATTTTAAAAACCTTTACAACAGAAATTAGATTAAATTTAAGCGTTCCAATTTTTTTAGTTAAATCGAAATAATAAAAAAACACCAATAAACTAGTAAAAGGGCATTTCCTCCTGGAAATAACCCTTTTACATTAACCAAACCACAAAAAAAATCTTTAGAATAATTTAAATCTTGTTCCTGGATGACAGTTAGGACCATGCTGTAAGTAACCAAAGTTTAAGTTAAACTCTAAAACTAAAGCTACAAATAAATTTCTATAAGGTTTATAAGAATAATCTGTTGCATCAACAGCTGGTTGATAAATTGCAAAACCTCTATCTGTTTTATCCGCATTAATATCCACTAAAGGCATAGTTGCTCTAAAGCCTAAGTTAAAACCAAATGCACTAGCTCCACCAATATACTGTCCGCCACCAATAACTAAATCATAACTCGATTTCACAAATTCACTTGTAACATCATTATCACCAGCAGTAACGGATTGAATCAAACTAATTTGCGGTCCGATTTCCAAATAACCTCCATTATCAGAATTTTTACGGTACATGATAGGAATTTGAGTGATTTTAAATGTAGGTACAGTAATAATTTTAGAACTGTACATTGGATTTAAAGTACTAAAATTAACCTCTGGAGTAATAGAATGAATTGGATTAAAATTTACGCCCAATTTAAAACCATACATATAACTCATTTTACCTCCGCCAAAAATTGTATAATTTTCTGATTGATCATTCATAATATTTGCGTTAACAGGAGCTGTTGCGCCTAATGCACCTTTTGCACCAATATCAAACCAAACCTGACCTTTTGACAAAAAAGAAGAAGAACTTAATAATGCAATAAAAAATAGTTTTTTCATTTGTAATAAAAATTTTAAATTAATAAATAAATTTTAAATGTGAAAAGGGATAAATAATATATATGGAATACACATTAAGTTTGTATAAAACAAAGCCTTCTTAAAAAGGTTACACAGATAGTTAAAAAAAATTACAAAAAATATTTAGCTCACTGATTAATAACTACTTAAATTTTATAAGTAATTCCTAAAGATAAAACTTCTTTAAATTGGATTCCCCTACCATTTATTGCGCTACCATCAGCATTAAACCCTTTTGGTACCATAATATCATGATCATAAATTAAAACAGCCAAAATATTAAAGCTTAAGTATTTATTTACTTTAAACGTAACTAAAGCATCCCAGTTTACATCAATATTTTGAGGATCTTCCATGTAATTGGAGAATAATTGCATTTTAGTATCTAAAACTACATTTGTTAACACTTCTTTTTTCCAAGCTACTCTCATTAAGCCTCCAAATTCATATCGTACTGGATTTCCTGGCTCTACACCAAATGCACCAATGGATTTTAAACTATCGTTAGTAACAACGGTTACTTTTCCTGCTAAAGGTGATAATGCAAACGAAAAATCTTTATTGGGTTTGTAATCCATACCAATTGCTAATGTTATGTATGCTGGCGAAAATAAATCGGATATCAAATCATTTTTTGTATTAAATCCTGGAGCAAACTGAGTTCTAAAGTTAAAACTTCCACTGTAAAACCAATTGTTATTAGCTCTTTGTCCAAAGGCAGAGTTAAATTCTATTCGGTCATCTGTTTTTCTAACACCTCTATTTCCTTGTTTTATAATACCATAATTAATATCCAAGTTATTTGTCCACGATTTATTTCCTTTTAAATAGTTTGCGTTTGATTTATGTAAACCTGCTAAAGCAATTGAATTTTCTCCACCAGCTGTCCATTGATAAAATGAACTTTGCGAAAATTGTATTCCAAACAAAGCACTTTTTTCCCAATATGAGGTATCTTTTTTGACGAAACTTTCTTCTTGTGTAAAAGCAACTAATCTAGTTAACATTAACAATATCAATAATTTTTTCATTACTTTTTTTTAAAATTTTAGCAAATCTAATCATTTTTGTGTTAAAATTTTTAAACACACCACATTCTCAAAACATGATAAAATGAATATTTTTATAAAAAAATATTTGATTTTTAGTTGTTTATATATTTTATTATTCCTAATTTCGATAATATAATTATAATTTATAAATATTTTAAAAGCTTAAGTTATGACAATCACACAATTAGAATATATCATAGCAGTAGATACCCACAGGCATTTTGCTAGAGCAGCTGATAGTTGTTTTGTAACACAGCCAACTTTAAGTATGCAAATTCAAAAATTAGAAGAAGAGCTAGGTGTTACTATTTTTGATAGAAGCAGAAAACCACTACAACCAACAGATGTTGGAGCTCAAATTATAGAACAAGCGCGAACTGTAATTATTGAAGAAAAAAGAATCAAAGAAATTATTCAATTACATAAAGGCGAAATTGCTGGTGATTTTAAATTGGCAATTATACCTACAGTTTCCTCGAGTTTATTACCACGATTTTTAAAATCATTTTTAAAAAAATATCCAAAGGTAAATTTGCAAATTGAGGAGTTACAAACTAAGGTAATTTTAGAGCGATTAAAAAACGGCATGTTGGATGCAGCAATTATGGCAACGCCATTAAAACAAGATAGCATTATAGAAAAACCTTTGTATTACGAACCTTTTATGGCTTATGTTCCTAAGGACCATAGATTATTTCCTGAGAAATTTATCGATAACACCGATTTACAAGAAAATGATTTGTTGTTACTTAACGAGGGGCACTGTTTTAGAAACAGCGTGATAAATTTATGTAAGAATTTTTTCGATAAAAACTCAGAAAAAAGCGTTAAATTAGAAAGTGGAAGTTTTGAAACTTTAATTAGATTATCCAACCAAGGTTTCGGGATGACATTGGTTCCTTATTTAACATCATTAGAAATTAAAACTAGCGAAACCAAAGATTGTGTTAAACCATTTAGTCGCCCTCAACCTATGCGAGAAATTAGTTTAGTGCATCATCGCACACATTTAAAAATATCTATCATCAATGCATTGGCAAAATGTGTTCAAGAAACTATCCCCTCTCACATGTTAGAAAACAAAGATGGAGATGTTATAAAACCATACTAAATAATAGTCTTTTAATCTTAAAATGCTCCAAAAAGTTACAACTTATTGGGGCATTTTTTATCAATACTAAAATCAAATTGAATCTTGAACGTGAACTAAATTAAAATTACAGATTGATTATCTTTTTGCTTTCAAAAAGATAAATAATTTAATTAAAACTTACCAAGGAATTTTTTTAAGTGAAATTCCTAAAGTTTTTTCAATTTCTATAATTCTTTTAATTTCTTTAGGTTCAATTAAACATAATGAAATACCTTTTTTACCTGCTCTGGCAGTACGGCCGCTTCGATGGGTAAAATTTTCTATTTGTTCGGGAAGGTGATAATGAATTACGTACGATAAATCATCAATATCAATACCACGTGCTGCCATATCTGTTGCTATTAAAATTTGTAATTTTGTGTTTTTAAATGCACGCATTACTTTTTCTCTTTCGCTTTGCATTAAATCTCCATGCAGGGCATCGCACGAATAATTTTTACTAATTAATTGTTTGGATAAAACCTGTGTATTTACTTTTGTTTTACAAAAAATAATTCCCCTATTTTTACCTTGTGTTTTTAAAAATTCTATTAAAATCGCTAATTTATCGTCTGGTTTACACTCTAAAAATTTATGTTCAATATTTTTATTAATCAATATTTTTTCATCAATTTCTATTTTTAAAGCGTTGTTAGCCATATAAGTAGAAATTATATTTTGTAAAACATCGGGCATTGTAGCCGAAAATAACCAAACATTTCTTCGTCCGTGTGTATGTTCCAAAATTTTATCAATATCTGGCTTAAAACCCATACTTAACATTTCATCTGCCTCATCCAAAACAATTGTTTTAACATCATCTAAATTAATTGCTTTTCTGTTTAACAAATCAATTAATCTTCCCGGAGTTGCTACAACAATATGGGTTGGACGACGCAACCTACTTATTTGCTGATCAATATTTGAGCCTCCAAAAACACCTTCAACAAATATTTTTTCGGAATATTTTGTGAATTTAAATAGTTGTTTGGCTATTTGTTGCCCTAATTCGCGTGTTGGAGCAAGTATTAAAGCCTGAACTTGTGTTTTTTTAGTATTGATTCTTTGCAATAAAGGAAGTCCGAATGCAGCCGTTTTTCCCGTTCCAGTTTGTGCTTTCCCTATAAAATCACTTCCCTCTTTTAATAAATATGGTATAGCTTGCTCTTGAATTGGTGTAGGATATAAAATTCCACATTCTTTAATTCCCTTAATAAATGCCTCAGAAACCCCTAATGATGAAAATGTTGTCAAAATACTTATGTAAAATTAGTAATAGCTCAAAGATAATTGAATATTTTAGGAATGCCTTAAAAATATTTTAATTGAGATGCTAAGTATAAATATCTTAATAAAAACTTAGATGTGTTATTATTTGATAAAAACGTTTATCGCATTTGATTTATCAATTGTTTTAATTTTCTGCTTCTAAGGAAAGCTATTTTTTTATTTAAACTTTGGTTATATGATTATTCTGTCCATCTTTTGTATATCGAAGTTGAAAATCCACTATCTGAACCACCAGCAATAAGAACAAATGCCCAAGAATTTAAAGTATGGTCTAAAATAATGTCGTTTCCAATTTTTCCTATTCTAACTCTTTCAAAATTATGCCAATAAAAAATAGGAAAAAAAGGTATTATAAAGACTTTGGGTCTAACATAAAAGTAGTTTTTTTTAAATTTTCCACGAATGGTTTTTGTGAATAAAAAAGTTCCGTTTTGATAGGCACTGATAGTCGCCTTTTTATTTGAAATGAAATTAATTTCTACAGTTGTTTCTTTATTATAAACATTATCAGGGTATAAGATAAAAAGTCTATCAAGAAGTCCTTTGTTATTTTCATCAATTCCTCGCCCAGGGTAATGTTCTATTTTTCCAAAGACAGTATCTTGAAAGTTTTTATACCTGCCATTTAGTTTTGTGAATTCATTTTTGTTTATTGGTTCAATTTTGTATGTTGCAGGAGTGAGATTTTTTAGAGGAGTGCACCCCATAGACATAATTATTACAAATAACACAAGAAGTTTTAAATGTTTCATTTCCATGATTTTATGATAGTATTGTTTAGATATTTATAATTGCTACGTACATCAATGTTAAAATTTTCGCAATTGAGTTTAATTTATTTCGCCTTTTTGCGAAGGTTCACTCAATTCTCTAAAAAGATAACATTTTAGTTTTCCAAAAATAGACAAATAAATCATATATCAAAATTATACAATGGGATTTTAATTTTATCATGTCGAAGATGGAATCCGAGATTGTGAATACCATAAACAAAATAAATTTTAGGAATCAAATCTTTTAATCAGGGGCACTCCCGAATTAAAATAAATAAAAAAACTCCGAAGTTAAATTAACCTCTAAGCTTTTTTCTACTCTTGTCATCTAATCAAACAAATTAATCAGGGACAGTCCCGAATTAAAAAAATCTCAAAACCATTGATTTTACTAGGTAATTAAATTGTTTTTAAAGATAAAAAAAGTATGTTTTTTTAATACTTTTTTTTAGCGATTTGTAGAGCGATTTTTTAATTCGGTAACTACTTTTTCGCCGTTTTTTATGATGTTTTGCATCCATGCGATAAGCACTTCTTCTTGCTCTTGTTGTGATAAATTGTAATTGTGAACTTTGTTATGAATTTCGTTTACAAAATGTTGCATGCACAATGCTGCGCTAACGGAAATATTGTAACTCTCGGTAAAACCAAACATGGGAATTTTTACCAATTCGTCGGCTTGCGCTATTGCATTGGCACTTACTCCTTTAATTTCATTTCCAAAAACCAATGCTATTTTTTGTTGTTCCACCGGAATTTCATGGATAAACCTTTTAGCTTTAGGACTGGTTACCAATATTTTATAACCTTTCTTTTTTAATTCTTGAAAACATTGTTGTGTTGATGGATAAGAATAAATGGAAGTCCATTGTGCCGCTCCTTTTTCTACTTTTGGATTGATGCTTTCCTGATAATTTTCGCCAATTACATGCACATCTTGCAAGCCAAAACAATCGCACGAACGTATTACGGCGCTTAAATTATGCTGTTGCTCAACATTTTCCATTACCACAGTTAAATATCTTGTACGATGTTGAATGATGTCCCGAAAAAGGTTCCATTTTTTTTCTTGAATCATCGATTTTAACCGCAAAATCAACTCGGCATTACTCATTTACTATAAATTTAAGTAAACTGATAAATCATGTTACTTTGTTTTTCGTGCGCTATAGTTGTGGTTTCGCCATGACCAGAGTAAACCGTGTAATCTCCTGGTAAATTAAATAACTTAAGCATGATACTTTTTACCAAATCTTGAATATTTCCACCAGGTAAATCTACCCTACCAAAACTTCCTTTAAACAAAACATCTCCCCCAACAACAAATTTATGCTTATGATTTACCAACGCAATATGCCCCGGTGAATGCCCGGGAACAAATAAAACATTCAACTCATCGTTTGCTAAGTTAATTGTATCGCCCTCTTTTAAAAATTGAGTTATTTCGGGCGATTGCTCACATTTAATTCCATATTGCAAACCCCAAATAGGCGATTTTTCCAAAACGGTTTTTTCCATTTCGTGCGCTTGCAAAGGCAAGGAAAAAGTTTTAGAAACCAAAGCATTACCCAAAATATGATCGATATGGCAATGCGTATTTATTAAACCCACAGGATTTAGTTGATTTTCTTTAATATAATTTAAAAATAAACTTTGTTCGCTTGCAGTGTAACAACCTGGATCGATAATTAAACAATCGTTATTTGGTGCAATAAGTAAATATGTATTTTCCTGAAAAGGATTAAATGTAAAATGATGAACTCTCATAAATTAAATAAACGATTTTAACTGATTTTTCCCTTTTAATTCCTCCACAATTTGTTTGATATTTTGTTCGTTTTGTTTTTTACAAATCAGCAAAACATCCTCGGCATTTACTACAATATAATCATGCAAACCCTCCACTACCACTAATTTTTGCTGTGTGTTTACTACTAAATTCTTGCTACTTTCAAAATATTCTACAAAATTACCCACTTTTGCGTTTAAGTTTTCGTCCTTATCTTGTAAAGTATATAAGGAACCCCAAGTTCCTAAATCAGTCCAACCTAAATCACAAGGATACACATAAATGTTGTTCGCTTTTTCCAAAATTGCATAATCCACACTGATATTAGGACATGATTGATATGCTTGGTCCACAAAGGATTTTTCGTTAGCAGAATTAAAACTTTGCATCCCCTTGTTAAAAATTTCATGTAAATCCGGACTATGATTTTTAAATGCTTCCACAATTGCCTTTGCACTCCAAATAAACATCCCCGAGTTCCAATAAAAATTACCTTGCGCCAAAAATTCCTTAGCTTTTTCCAAAACAGGTTTTTCTTTAAACTGAGTTACTTTTTGTAAAAACGGAAAATTATTGTATTTAATTTTACTAGATTCGATATAACCATAGCCAGTTTCGGGGCGGGTAGGCTCTATGCCTAAAGTGATTAAAATATCATCCGTAGCTGCTGCAAAGCACTGATTGATAGTGTTTTTAAAATTTTCTTCATTTAAAATTAAGTGATCCGAAGGCGCAACTAAAATTTTAGCATCGGGATTTTTTTGATAAATTTTATAACAACCATACGCTACACAAGGAGCAGTATTTTTGCGATCAGGCTCGGTTAAAATATTTTCTACAGGTAACGATGGCAAATGATTTTTACACAAATCAAAATATTCATTACTTGTTACGATATAAATATTTTCGTTGGGACAGTTTTTAAGTAATCTTTCGTAGGTTAATTGTATTAAAGATTTACCAATTCCAAGTATATCTAAAAATTGCTTAGGCTTATTGGATTTACTCATAGGCCAAAACCTACTTCCTACGCCACCAGCCATAATAATTGTGTAGTTATTTTGCATCTTTTTTAGTTAAGGTTAAAACCCTTTTTTATTCAAAATCAGGATTTTATTGATTGTATTATTTTTTATTTTTTTTACTCATTTCCCTTCTATTTTTTAACCATTCGGGCATTGGTTTTTTATCTGTGGATTTATCTTTTGTAAAAGGTTTTTGCGCAAATTTACTTGGCAACAATACTTCTTTTAAATCCTCACGCTTTAATTTTTTTAATTCTTTTTCGATTTTAGCCTGATTTTCCTGTTTATGCCAAAAGAAAAATATGTTTTGATCCTTTTTTTCATCGTGACTAATAGCCGTAAAAGTTGGTTTTAAAGTATAAGGATGCACACCCGAGTAATAAATTACAGTTGCCACCGTCATTGGAGTTGGTGTAAAATCCTGTACTTGCTCCAAATGAAAACCTAATTTTTTGGTTTCAGCCGCCAGCTCTGCCATATCTTCCTTAGATGTTCCAGGATGACTAGATATAAAATAAGGAATTAAAGGTTGTTTTAAATTAAATTTTTCGTTTATTTCATCGTACTTTTTCTTAAAAGCAATAAAATGCTTAAACGATGGTTTACGCATAATGCGCAAAGTATTATCAGCTGTATGCTCTGGAGCAACTTTTAATCTACCCGAAATATGTCGTGTAATAACTTGCTCCATATACTCTTCCAAACTATCATCCGCTTCTTTATTGTACTCTGGCGTTAGTAAATCGTACCGAATTCCCGATCCAATAAATGCTTTTTTAACTTTTGGATGCTGATCCACCTTACGTAATAAATTAGTCATTGCGGAATGATTGGTATCCAAATTACTACAAACCACAGGGTGAATACAAGACGGACTCACACATTTATCGCAAATCTCCTGTACCTTACCTTT
>JACCEC010669920.1_pt1 | contig 57242 bp, 62 predicted proteins | sample 7450121 | NCBI WGS metagenome assembly JACCEC01 (sample SAMN15323455, study PRJNA562643) | freshwater metagenome | isolation source: river surface water | place: USA:Blue River Watershed | collected 2017-08-18
CAGGGGGTGACCGGTTAAAGCAGCTCAAGAAACCGGCAGGCGGCCAGAAAATCCCGTTTGCGGGCGTCGCGGGCGGCCAGTGCCCAATCATCCTCACCCCAGCATTCGGCCTGCCACAATTCATCCAGATGGGCGAGGGCAAAGGCATCTTCGGGCAGCACCGCTTCTTCGAACAGGGCCAGCCCGATCACCAGGGAACCGCCAATGGTGATAATCGGTGACAAGGCGGCAAGCGCCGGGGCCGGAATGGCGGCAACTTCATGGGCCAGCCGCGTGATCGTCGCGGCCGGTTGCGGCTGGTGCATGATGCCTGTCACCACATGGAACGCCACATCATAACGCTGACGGGCCCAGTCCAGCAGCGGATCCCAGCGTTCGGCCTGGCGGGCCACCAGTTCGGGCGGGCTGTCGGCGCGATAACACAGCAATTCGGTTTCGCCATATTGCGCAAGGCCGGCGGCAAAGGCGGCGTGTTCGGGTGCCACGCGATCAAGGGCGGCATTGGCAAGGCCGGTCAGCGGCATGGTTTGCGGCAGAATATCGTCGGTTTGTGCGCGCCATTCCGCGGCCACCGCTTCGGCCAGCTGCACATTGGGCAGCCGCAATGGCGCGCGGGCGGGTGTTTTCACCGGGCGGCCATCCAGCAAGATGCCGCCATCATCCGTCACCGTGACATGCGTGTAAAATCGCTTCATTCCGAAGGGGACCTCCACCGCCGCTTGAGCCAGACGGGCAAAGTGTAAAAGCTGCCAACGCCTGCGAAAAACAGCGCATAGCCCAGCCAGGGTGCCGTCGCTGGCCACAGCTTGCCCGCAATATTTGCGATGCCGGCAAAGACCAACGCGATCGAGGCAAAGCGCGCCAGCGACATGATCTGAAACCGGGTTTTGGCAAGATCTTCGGGATCGGGTGTCATAAAGCCTCCGGAATTTGATCGGGATGGTCCGCAATATGATAGGCGCCAGACGCCCAAAGGTCATCGATGTCGTGATAGCCCCAGCTGACGCCCAAGGCGCGGGCACCGGCGGCAACACCCATCGCCATGTCAAAGCTGGTATCCCCAATCATCACCGTGGTGTGCGGAGCAGCCCCGGCCTCTGCCATGGCCTGTTCAATCATCGACGGATGCGGCTTGGACGGATGGCGATCCGCGGTTTGCAGGGTGACAAAGCGGTCACGCAGCCCGTGATGACGCAGGCACAGGTCCAGCCCGCGATCCGATTTGCCCGTCGCCACGCCCAGCAGCCAGCCCTGCGCCTCCAGCGCGTCCAGCGTGGCCGCAATGCCGGCAAATAGGGGCTCATCGACCAAGCCTTGGCCGCGCAGGCGGTGAAACGCTGATTTATAATCTTCGGCCAGCTGGATATGCAGTTGCGGATCCGCATCGGGGTGCAGCGCCGCCATGGCCTGCACAAGGCTCAACCCGACAACGCGGCGCGTGGCGGCCCGTGAAGGCGGCGTCAGACCGGCCCGGCCAAAGGCGTCCTCCATGCACAGGATGATGTTGTGCTGGCTATCCACCAACGTCCCATCGCAATCGAACAGGGCCAGCTTGTTCATCAGGGCAGATGCCGCATCAGATCAGCCAGCGCCGTCTGGCCTTGGGCCGCCAGCGCATCTGCGGTCCGCAAGCGCACCTCTTCCGGCTTATTCTGGCTCAGCTTGGCGGTGCCGCGCCACAGGGTGACGCGCAGTTCAAATCCCCAAATGCCAGCCAATAATCGATCCATCACAGCAGGATCCGTCTGGTCGCGGGTCCATGGTGTCTTGGGGGCAAGGCGCGCCTCTTCCTGCGCCGACAGCGCGTCTATCTGCGCAAGAAGCCCGGCATCGTCCAAACGAGAGACGGGGCCTTCAAACTCCGCCGCCAGATAATTCCAGGTCGGCACCTGATTGGGCAGGCCATAATGATCGGGGCTGACATAGCTGTCAGGCCCCTGCACGACGAGCAGCGCGGTCGACCCTGCAAGATGCGGCGCCAGCGCATTGCTGCGGGCGATATGAAAAAGGAAGCGGTCGTCTTCGGGCTGAACAAAGGGCAGATGGGCCACGCGCGGTCCATCCGGGGTCTGAACAAACAGGGCGCCAAAGCCAATCGCTGCGGCAAAAGTCCGAAGCGCCGCCCGATCATCCCAGCGAAAGGCAGGGCTCGGGTGCATGGGTCAACCCCGGGGGCGCTTGGGCGGTGCTTTGCCGCGCTTGGCCGGGGGCGCTGCCTTGGCGGCACCCCGTCCACGCCGTTCGCCCTTGCGCTCTTTGCGGGCCGCCTTGGCCTTTTGCGCCACGACGCGCTTCTTGCCTTCGGCCGTATCCGAAAACTTCACCTCATCCATGGGCAGCATATCGCCATCCATCAGTTGAAAGCCCAGATCTTTCAGGCTCTCCAGAAAATGGGCGGGCAGGTCGGCCCGGATGTCAATCTGCCCGCCATCGGGATGGTCAACGCGCAGGCGCCGCGCATGGAGATGCATCTTGCGGCTGATTGTGCCGGTCAAAAAGGCGTCGCGCCCCCCATATTTGCCATCACCGACAATCGGGTGGCCAATCGCGGCCATGTGCACGCGCAATTGGTGGGTGCGCCCGGTAAAGGGTTGAAGCTCCACCCAGGCGGCATTGTTGCCGGCCCGGTCGATCACGCGATAGCGCGTCCTTGCGGGGGCGCCTTCTTTTTCATCGACGTGCATTTTCTCACCGCCTGTGCCCGGTTGTTTGGCGATGGGCAGTTCAATCATCCCATCTTCGATCGACGGCACGCCGACGATGATGGCCCAGTAAATCTTGCGCGCGGTGCGGCTGGAAAAGCTTTTTGAAAAGGCCGCCGCTGCCCGCGGTGTGCGCGCCACCAGGAGCACGCCCGACGTATCCTTGTCGAGCCGATGGACAAGCTTGGGCCGTTGATCCTGTTCAAACCACAAGGCATCCAGCAGGCCATCGACATGTTCGGTCGTTTTGGTCCCGCCCTGGGTGGCAAGGCCGGGTGGCTTGTTGAGGACAAGGGCGGCCTTATCCTTATGGATCACCAGCGATTCCGCAAAGGCCATCTGGTCATCGGTCAGGCGTGGCCGTTCTTTCTTTGGCTTGCCATTGGCCACGGCGCTGGCGGGTTCGGCCGGGGGCACGCGGATCTGCTGGCCAGCCTCGATCCGGTCGCCCGGCGTCGCGCGCTTGCCATCGATGCGCAATTGTCCGGTGCGCGCCCAGCGCGATACGGTGTTGAAATTCGCATCGGGCAGATGTCGCTTGAACCAGCGGTCCAGGCGAATGCCATCATCTTCGGCATCAACGGTGAATTGGCGGACGCTGTCGGTCATGCGCGGGCCAATCCATAACCAAAGGCAAGGGCGGCGATTGAGCCGATAACAGAGGCCATGGCATAGCCAAGCGCCAGGCCCCATTGGCCGCGGGTGATCATCTGGAAACTTTCAAGGCTAAAGGCGGAAAAGGTTGTAAAGCCGCCCAGCAGGCCGACCCCGGCAAAAAGCCGTAAACTGTCCGACGCCGTCCCGCGCAGCACAAGCGCGGCAAGCAGGCCCATCAGGAACCCGCCGACCAGATTGACGGTCAGCGTCCCCAGCGGCCATCCGGCGCGCGGGCCAAGGCTGGCCGCAACCAGATAGCGGGCCGCCGCGCCCAGTGCGCCGCCCAGCATGACAGGAAAAATCGGATGCATGGACGCCGCCTTAGCCCGGACGCGCCGAGAAGAGAAGCGTTGAGGCGTTTCCGCCCCAGATCAGATGCGGACCGTGCCTGAAATACAGGTCACGCATTGGCCGCCAACATGGATGTCGCCGCCGCTGATCTGAATATGGATGCGCCCATCGCGGCCAACCTCGCGGCCTTGCCGCGCGACATAGCCATCGCCGCTGCCAATCGCGCCTTGCAACAGCCGATAGGCGGCAACAGCGCCATTGCCGCTGCCGCAGACCGGGTCTTCGGCAATGCCATCGGCGGGCGCAAAGGACCGCACGCAGACATCATCGCCCTGGGTCGCAAAAAGCGTCAGGCCCGTGGTTGCGTGGCGCCGGTCATAGGCGGCCAGACGGGCAAGATCAGGCGTCAGCTCTGTCAGCGCCTTGGGGGACGCCAGTTCGCCGATCACCCAACGCGGTCCGACATCGATCATCTGGGGCGCGGCCTTCAACACAGCGGCATCGCCCAGCGCGGCGGCCAGATCGTCGGGCGCGGGGGCGGGTTGGGCGGCATAACGCGGCAGGCGAAAGCTGCGCATATCCTGTGCAACCGTCACCTCCACCAGACCAACGGCGCATTGCTGCATCAACCGACCGTCCACGGGCGCGGCCAGCCCCGCCTCCAGCACGGCGTGGGCGGTGCCCAACGTGGGATGCCCGGCAAAGGGCAATTCCGCGCGCGGCGTAAAGATCCGGACCTTGTAGCTCGCGGCCGGATCATCGGGCGGCAGTACAAAGGTGGTTTCGGACAGGTTGGTCCACTGGGCAAAACGCTGCATCTCGGCATCGTTCAGGCCGGTCGCGTCCAGCACCACGGCAACCGGATTGCCGAAAAAGGGCCGGTCGGTGAACACATCAACTTGTTTGAATGGGCGGTGATCTGTGGTCATGCCATGTGTTTAGCGGGCCGTGCCGATTTGGGCCAGCGCCGCCTTTGCCGATCACACGCCATTATTGACGACAAGGTCGATGCTGGTCCCGCCGCTTTGCACAGGCGTCAGGACGATGAAAAAGGCCGCGCCATCGCGGCGCGTGCCGCTGATCAGGCTTTGGCCTTCATCCACATCGGTGCTGGTCGCATAGCCCGCCCGGCGGGCGCTATGGAGGTAGAAATCCTTGACGTCCTGCACCGATGCCGCACTGGTCATGGTCACGGCCCGCAGGCGACAGGCCGGCGTGTTGACGCCCGCCGCTTCGTCAACGCGGCTGCGCGGATAAAGCGGGAGATGCGCCGGCAGGCGCAGCGACCAGCGCAGGGCATAGCTGATCTGCCGGGCGCAGCCGCCAAAGGCCTGTTGCCGGGCTTGCTGCGCCGCCAACTGCCCCAGGGTCAGGCCATTGGGCGGGGCAGTATCGGGCAACAGCGCCGCCCGATTGGCGGGATCAGATCGCGTGGCTTCAACGCTGATCTGGGCGGCAAGCGCCTGTGTGGTTGCATCCTTGCCCGGCTGATCCGCCATGGGCGTATCGGGTGCCGCAGAACAGCTCAGCAGCGGCGCAAGGCCAAGGCTCGCGAGGCAGAGGGCAACATAACGGTGCATCCCACCCGCTTAGCAGCGAGAGGTTAGTGACAGGCTAATGCCGGTTAATTGCGATCGGCGATCAGGATGGTGCCGGTCGTCGTGCCCGCTTCTGCCGGGGCAAAGGCCATGGTGAAGCCATCGCCATCGCGCGTTGTGCCCGTCAACCCGGTGCCCTTGGCGGTCGCGGTCAGGCCATGATCTGCAAAGGCCTTGGCAAACCAGGCGCGCACCGTGTCGGGACTTGCGGGCGCCGCAAAGACAACTTTCACCTGCGATTGGCCTGCCGTTGCCGCGGAATTGGCAACAACATTGATCGCTGAAATCGAGGATCCGGGGTAAAGGCGCACGCCATCCAGGTCGAAATTACTGTCTTTCAGCACAATTTTGGGCAGCGCCACGCGGGCATCCACGCCGGGCAGGTTTACAGAGACCTCGCCCGAATTGGCATCTGTCTTGATACCCACATCCTGCCCGCTGTCATCCTTGGCCAAAACAGAAAGCGATGTCCCCTTTTCATCGGTTTTGGGCGTTTCTGAATTGGTATCAAGGCCGCAGGCGGCAAGGCCAAGGCACAGCGGCAGGCACAGGATCAGGGCACGCATCATCATTCTCCAAACTGTATTATTTAAATAATACAGTTCATGGCCCCCTGGGTCAAGCGGCGCGCGGGACGATCCGCACAGGCAGGCCATCGCGCGGCTTGGGGATCGGCCAGGCCTGCCATTGGGCGCCGCTGCCTTCGGGCAGCTCAATGCGATAATCGCGCAACATGTGCCACATCAGGATCTTGATCTGCATATAGGCAAAGTGAAGCCCCAGGCACATATGCGCGCCACCGCCAAAGGGCACCCAGGCATATTTGTGCCGCGCCTTGACCTGATCGGGCGTGAAGCGCATCGGATCAAACCGGTCGGGATCGGGCCAATATTCGGGCATTTTATGCGTATAGGCCGGGCTGATGCCCACATAGGTCCCGGCCTTGAAATGATGGCCGCCAAAGTCAAAATCCTTAACCGCACGCCGCGGCAGTGACGGGACAGGCGGCATGATCCGCAGCGATTCCTTGAACGCATAATCGGTCAGCACAAGATCGTTCAGTCGATCATAGGGCAGATCCTGCCCGGCAATGCCCAGCCCCATCATTTCATCGCGCAGCCGGTCTTGCCAATCCGGGTTTTGGCCCAGCAGCATCACCATAGATGTGGCCGAAGAGGTGATGGTGTCATGGGCGGCCATCATCAGGAAGTTCATGTGATCGATGATTTCATCATCGCTCAACACAGCGCCATCCTCATTGGTGGCGCGGCAGATCTGGCTGAACATGTCTTGCGCATCAGAGGCGCGCCGCTTGGGCACTTCGCGCCCGAAATAGCTTTTCAGATAAGCGCGCCCGGCGACGCCCTTGGCCATTTTTGTGCCCGGAATGGGAATGCGCACCACCCCGACCGAGGCTTGCACCATATCCACAAAGGCCTGGTTGATCCGGTCGGCCTCTGGACCCCAGGGAATGCCCAGAAAGGCGGTTGCGGCAAGATCCAGCGTCAGATCCTTGATCGCGGCGTAAAAGCCGATGCTCTGGCCGGACCAGCTCGCAATCCGATCCCGCATCCCTTCATTGATCGCGTCCGAATAAAGTTTCATCGGCTCTGGCTTGAACGCGATCGACAAGGTCCGGCGATGCACGCGGTGCTGTTCAAAATCCATCAGCATCAGCCCGCGGGGAAACAACAGGTTGAGGACCGGGCCCCAGCCCTGTTCCGATGAAAAGACCTTGTCCCGATCAAACAACACAAGTTCATTGGCATCCGGGCCCAGCAGCTGAACCGTGCGGCCGCCAAAGCTGCGGACCCGGTAGATCGGGCCATAGGTGGCCGCCATTTTGCGGGTAAAGGCGTGCGGATCTTTCAACTGTTCAAAGGTCGTGCCGACAAGCGGCAGGCCGTCGGTTCCCGGAATGGCATCGGTGGCCGCGCGGGGAAGGCGGGGAAGCCAATGGGGGTTGGCGGCGTGCGTATGGGCATAGGCCATGGCGTTTCCTCTCGGCTGGGCGACACTGGGGAGGTCGCTGACATTGTTGTTAATTTGGCGTGATAGGTAGGAAGCAACCGGGCGGCTTGCAATGCCAGCAAAAGGTCGTCACTCTTGCGCCATGCGCAACATGATCTCTTTGCTGATCGGCTTTCTGGCCCTGCTGATGGTCGCGATCGCGTTCATCCCGTTGCTTGGCTGGGCGAATTGGCTGATCATTCCCTTTGCCATTCTTGGGCTGGGGATTGGCGCCACATCCGACAAGACGGCGGGGCGCAATCTCAACATGATCGTCATCGCCATTGGCCTGCTGCGCCTTATCATGGGCGGCGGCCTCTTTTAATCGACGCTGCAAGGGGTGGTTTTTCGCCAGATTTGGCGAATCGCTCTTGCGCGCTTAACCTGTGTTACGGCGTTGAATTTTGGGGAGATGCGGTCATGGCATGGGGCAAGACGGTAGAGATCAGCCAGCAATCGAACGGGCGTTCCGTGATCGGTGCAGACGTTGCCGTTGCCGGGAACCTGACGGCCAGCGGTGACCTTTATCTTGATGGCGCTGTCGTGGGGGATGTCAGCTGCGCCACCTTCACCTTGGGGGCAACGGGCCGCGTCAAAGGCAATGTGACGGCGCAGCGGGCCACCTTGGCCGGGACCGTTGAAGGCACGGTGGTCGCAACCGACCTGGTTGTTGAGAAAACGGCCCAGATTCTGGGCGATGTTGCCTATGAAAGCATCTCGATTGAAACGGGCGCCCGCGTTGACGGCCGCCTGTCGCAAAAGGCGCCCGCGCATAATGAGTTGAAACTGGTCAATTCAGGTCTTGAGGATCTGTCGGCGTCTGCATGACCTGCATTTTGCAGGTGCGCGACTGATCAACTGCGCCTAAATGGCGCCCATGACCGATATTCTTGCACAAATCCCCACGCTGTCTCTGGCTGATCAGGCGCATGATCCGGATGGATTTGCGCAGGCCTTTGGCGATTCGTTCCGCCGCTTTGGCTTTGCCATTGTGGCCAATCACGGCATTGACGCCGGCCTTATTGAAAATGCCTGGGCGCTCACCCGGCAACTTTTTGATCTGCCCGAAGCGGTTAAGCGGCATTATTACGCCGCAGATCTTGCCGGACAGCGCGGCTATACGCCCTTTGGCACAGAGATTGCGAAAGACGCCCAGCACGTCGATCTGAAGGAATTTTGGCATATCGGGCGCGATTTGCCGGCCGGGCATCGTTTTCGCGATCATATGCCCGACAATATCTGGCCAGCAGAGCTGCCTGATTTCGAACCTGTGTTCAAGGCGATGTATGCCGCCTTTGACGATGCCGGAAACCGGCTTTTGGCGGCGATTGCGCGCTATCTGGGGTTGGCGCCCAATTGGTTCGCCCCGGCCGTGCGCGATGGCAATTCCGTGATGCGGCTGCTCCATTATCCGCCGATCCCGCAGGATGCCCCCGGCATCCGGGCCGGGGCGCATGGCGATATCAACCTGATCACCCTGTTGCTGGGCGCCGAAGAAGGTGGCCTGCAATTGCTGACCCGCGATGGCGACTGGCTATCCATCACCCCGCCCGAAGGTGCGATGGTCATCAATGTGGGCGATATGCTGGAACGGCTGACCAACCATTATCTGCCATCGACCATCCATCGCGTGCTGAACCCGCCGCCGGAACGACGCCATATCCCGCGATATTCCATGCCCTTTTTCCTGCACCTTGCATCCGATTTCATGATCGAGACGCTGCCGGGCTGCATCACGCCGGATGCGCCCAACCGGTACCCGACACCGATCAGCGCGAACGACTTTCTGGTCGAACGGCTGATCGAAATCGGTCTGAAAAAGGCGGGCTAAGCGGCTGCCGGCGCCCGTTCAGGGCGCGGGCGTAAAGGTGACAGAGCGGCAGAAGGGGCCAACACAGCCCTTGACCTTCAGCGTGCCGTCCGGCTGTTTTTGAAGATAGGATTTATAGGTCTTGCCGGCGCGCGGATCATAGATCTGCCCTTCCCATTCATTGCCTGATTCCCGGAATCCCGACAACAGGGTGATGCCTTCAATCGGCCGGGACCGCAGGGCCGGATCCGGATTGTTGGTATCAAGGGCCTTGCCGCCCCCCGGCGGCGCCTTCAGCACCTTGGCCACCTTGCCGCAGACAACGGGGCCACAGGCGCCAATCTGGACGATGCTGTCGCGTTCTTCGGTATACCAGCGGCCTGTGACCGGCACAGCGGCCAGCGCAGGGGCGGCAGACGCCACCAGAAAAAGGCCGATCACGGCGTGACGCATCGGGAAGTCTCCTCAGTCAATTGGTTCTTGGCTTGAACATCGGTTGATGCAATGAATAGGCCATGAAATGGACTTTGATGCAAGCCGCCGCTGTGGCCATGATGGTCACAGCCCCCGCCTCAGCTGCCACATGGCCGGTCGCGCCCGGCCCGGATGCGCAGGAACGGCTTCAGTCCGCGCTGATCGATGCCAAGCCCGGTGATGTCATTGATATCGCGGCGGGACGTTTTGATCTGACCGATGGTTTGTCGCTGGATGTGTCTGGGGTCACGGTGCGCGGCGCCGGGCCGGACAAGACCATCTTGTCATTCAAGGGGCAGCAGGCGGCCGGTGAAGGGCTGCTGGTCACATCGGATGACGTGGTTCTGCGGGACTTTGCGGTTGAGGATGCCCGGGGTGACGGCATCAAGTCCAAGGGTGCGGATCGCATCGTGTATCGCAATATCCGCGTTGAATGGACGGGCGGGCCCAAGGAAAGCAACGGGGCCTATGGCCTTTACCCCGTGGAATCGCGTGATGTGTTGATCGACGGCGCGGTTGTCAAAGGCGCGTCGGATGCCGGCATTTATGTCGGCCAGTCGCGCAACATCATCGTGCGCCGGTCAACCGCGATGTTCAACGTTGCCGGGATTGAGATTGAAAACAGCTATGACGCTGATGTTTATGACAATCTGGCAACGCGTAATACCGGGGGCATCCTGATTTTTGATCTGCCCAATCTGCCGCAACAAGGCGGGCATAATATCCGCGTCTTCAACAACCGCGTCATCGCCAATGACACGCCAAATTTCGCGCCCAAGGGCAATATCGTGGCCAGTGTCCCCACGGGGACAGGTGTGATGGTGATGGCCAACCGCAATGTCCATGTCTTTGAAAATGAGATTGCGGATCATGGCACGACCAATGTCATGATCGTGGCCTATCAAACGCCATTTACCGATCCCAATTATAACCCGCTGGCCCGCGATGTCGTGGTGCGCAACAATCGCCATGGCCGTGCCGGCTGGGCCCCGGCCTTTCCGGGCGGGGCAGAGCTTGCTCAGGCGATGGGCGGCAGCTTCCCGGCAATCTTTTGGGATGGCGTGGGCGGATCTGCGGCCAATGTGCATTTGACCGATGCTGTGCCGTCCGTTTCGCTCAACCTGCCGGCGCAGGCCGCGCCCGTCACAGCGGCGCGCCCGGCGCTCTATATGGCGCCCACCACGCCGCCACCTGCCGCTTTGCCCGCCATCCTGATGCCGGCGGCCATGGAGGCTGCGGCACAGTGAGCCGGGGTCTGCGGGGGCTGGTGCTGGCGGCCTTATCCGTCGCGCTGGTCAGCGCCCGTCCGGCGCCTGTCGTCAATGATGCCTTGATCTTGGGGGATACGCTGCCGCTGCGGCTTCAGGATTTCGGGCTGTTGATAGACGGCAAAACGCCGGTGGCCGGGGTGCGGCCTTATCATCTCAATACACCGCTGTTCAGCGACTATGCGGAAAAATACCGCTTTTTATACGTGCCGGCGGGCAAGGTCGCCCGTGTTCAAGGCGATGGCCTGATTGATCTGCCGGTGGGCAGCGTCCTTATCAAAAGTTTTGGCTATCCCGCCGATCTGCGCCAGCCGGATCGCGATGTCCGCATTCTGGAAACCCGTTTGTTGATCCACCGGGCCTCGGGCTGGGTGGCGCTGCCCTATGTCTGGTCCGCAGATGGGCGCGAAGCGGTGCTCAAGCGCGCAGGGCAGCGCATGACCGTCCGCTGGACGCATCTGGACGGAACGCCCCGCACGATCAGCTATGCCGTCCCCAATGCCAATCAGTGCAAGGGCTGCCATGCCACGGGCGATGCGGTGACGCCGATTGGCCCCAAGGCCCGCAATCTGAATGATGGGGTGCAGTTGCAGGCGTTGCGCAAGGCCGGGGTCCTGCGCGGATCGCTGCATGGCCTGTCGGCGCTGCCCGTCTGGACGGCGCCCGCCTCTGCCACTGTGGCGGCACGGGCGCGGGCCTATCTTGATGTCAATTGTGGCCATTGCCACAATCCCAAAGGCCCCGCCGATACGTCGGGCCTTTGGCTCCATTGGGACCAACCGGCCAATGCCAATCTGGGCATCGGCAAACGACCCACCGCTGCTGGTCGGGGAAGCGCCGGCCTGGCGTTTGCGATTGCGCCCGGCGCCCCGGATCAGTCCTATCTGGTGGCGCGTATGGCCAGTCTGGAACCGGGCATTGCCATGCCCGAACTGGGCCGAGCGACGGTCCATGAGGAAGGCCTGGCCCTGATCCGCCAGTGGATCGGAGAGATGAAGTGACCCTGCGGCTTTATGATTATTGGCGGTCCTCGGCGGCCTATCGGGTGCGGATTGCGCTGAATCTGAAAGGCGTTGCTTATGACGCGGTGACGGTCAGCCTGGTTGATGGGGCGCAGCGCGATCCGGCCTATATCGCCAAGAACCCGCAAGGCTTTGTGCCGATGCTGGAGGCGGGTGATGTGCGCCTGACGCAAAGCATGGCGATTATCGACTGGCTGGACGCGACCTATCCTGACCCGCCTTTTATGCCGGCAGACCCGGCCGCGCGGGCGGCCGAACGCGCCAAGGCGATGGTGATCGCGGCGGATATTCATCCGATCAACAATCTGCGCGTCCTGACATATCTCAAGGCAGAGCTTGGCCATCATCAGGAGGACATTGACCGCTGGGCGCGCCACTGGATTGCGCAGGGCTTTGCCGCGCTGGAGGCGATGGCAGATCCCGATGCCCCCTATCTGTCGGGCGCAGCACCCGGCCTTGCCGATATCTTCCTGATCCCGCAAATGGCCAATGCGCGGCGCGTGGCAACGCCGCTGGATGCCTTTCCCAAGCTGGTTGCGATTGATGCGCGGGCCACCGCGCTGGATGCCTTTGCCAAGGCGCGGCCCGATGCCGTCCGGCCTGACCCTCACTCTGGAGAAAAAGGATAAAGCCATGTCGATCACAGGTCGCTGTTATTGCGGAGATGTGAAATATCAGGCTCAAGGCCCCGGCTTTATGAAGTTTGAATGTTATTGCCGCGAATGCCGTTATATTTCGGGCGGTGGGCCGGTGATCGGCATGGCTGTGCTGAATGACGGGTTTGAAATCACCCAGGGCGCGGTCAAGGACTTTACCCGGTCTGATCTGAAAGGGGCGGTGACGCGCCAGTTCTGTCCACGATGCGGAACGCATCTGTTCACCCGCGCGCCCGGCTTTCCCCAGGGTGTGATCGTGAAGGCTGGCAGCCTCGACAATCCGGATGATTTTGGCGGTGCAGACTTTGCGGCCTTTGGCTGCGATGCAGAGCCCTGGCATCGCCTGCCCAGTGACATTCCGGTGCATGATCGCTGGCCGGGATAAGATTTCCCGATACTTACCCCTTTTTTGTTCCGGTCAGGACTGCCACATGCGCTGGCATGAAACGCTCGCTCCTGCCCGCCGCCCTGTTAGTCACATCTGCTGCGGCATCGGCCGATAGCGGAGACATCATTGTCACGGGCCAGCCCCTGCCGCCGTCAATTGGCGATGCGGCCTATGATGTCGCGACGATCAACCGGGACCGGATTGTGGCCACAACTTCCGGGCGCATCGAAGATGTGCTGCGCGATGTGGCCGGACTCAGCCAGTTTCGCCGCAGCGATGCCCGCTCTGCCAATGCGACAAGCCAGGGGGCAACGTTGCGCGGACTGGGCGGCAATGCCTCCAGCCGGGCGCTGCTGGTTCTGGATGGCGTGCCGCAAAGCGACCCCTTTGGCGGCTGGATCACCTGGCCGGCCTATGCGCCCGACCGGCTGGGGCAGGTGCGCATCACCCGCGGCGGGGGATCGGGCGTCTATGGCTCTGGCGCGCTGGCGGGGACGATTGAACTCGACAGCATTGGCTCCGGGTCGGGGCTGACGGGCAGTCTGGCCTATGGCAGCCGCCAGTCGGTGGAGGCCAATGGCATGATCGCCGGGGCCTTGGGCGGGGGCTTTGGCTTTGTGAACATCAATGCCGCGCGGGGCGATGGCTTCATCCCGATCATTGCCCGCCAACGGGGCAGCGCGGATATCGCAGCGCCCTATGAACAGCTGACGCTCGCCGCGCGCGGGGTTGCCCCCATTGGGCCTGAAACAGAGCTTCAGGCGTCGGTGCTGGGCTTTGTCGATCGGCGGGAACGGGGGACCATCTTGTCCGACAATGGCGGCGATGGCGCGGATGCGAGCCTGCGGATCGTCCATCGCGGGGCATGGGGCGTCCAGGCGCTGGGCTATGTTCAGCTGCGCAAATTCACCAGCAATGCGGTGTCGGTCAACGCCGCCCGCTCCATTGTGACCCAATCGGTCGCGCAATATAATGTGCCCTCGACTGGCCTGGGTGCGCGGGTGGAATTGCGCCCGCCGGTGGGGGATGCGGTTGAGCTGCGGCTGGGCGGGGATTGGCGCCGCACCACGGGTGAGACCAATGAATTTTACAGCTATGTCAACGGCCTGCCGACCCGCTTGCGCGAAGCCGGTGGCACCAGCGACACCATGGGCATTTTTGCCGAACTGTCGGCCCGCACCGGCGCGCTGACGCTGACAGGCGGCGTTCGGGCCGATCATTGGTGGATCCGCAATGGCCGGCTTGTGGAAAGCCTGATCGCCACGCGGGCCACAACCCGCAATGATCGCGCGGCCAATCGTCAGGATTGGGCGCCCACGGCGCGGGCGGGCCTGTCCTGGGCAGCGGGGCCGGTCACGTTGCGCAGCGCAGCCTATCTCGGCTGGCGATTGCCGACATTGAATGAACTTTACCGCCCGTTTCGTGTCGGGGCAGATGCCACCGCTGCCAATCCTGACCTGAAGCCAGAACGGATGCGTGGGGCTGAAATCGGGCTGGATCTGCGCCCGGCACCCGGGCTGCTGGTGCGGGCGACGGCCTTTGACAACCGCCTGAAAGATGCGATCGGCAATGTCACGCTGGCTAATGGCCCGGGCATATTCCCGGGCGTCGGGCAGGTCACGGGCGCCTATCGCCAGCGGCTCAATCTGGATGCGGTCAAAAGCACGGGGCTGGAACTGGATGCCCGTTATGATCTGGGGCCATGGGCGCTTTCGGCAAGCTATGCCTATACCGATGCGCGGGCGAAGGGCACCGGCCCGGCGGCGGTGCTGAACGGCCTGCGCCCGGCACAAGTGCCTGCGCATATGGCCAGCGCCACCTTGGGCTGGAAAACCCTGTCGCTCACCGGCCGCTATGTCGCGGCGCAATTTGAAGATGATGCCAATAGCCGGCGGCTGCGCGATGCCGTCACGCTGGATGCGGTGGCAAGCCTTCCCCTGTCGCCACGCCTGTCGGTCTTTGTCCGGGGGGAGAATATCACCGACGCCCGGGTGGACACCGCGCTCAGTGGGACGGGCATTCTCGAACGGGCAACGCCGCGCACGCTTTGGCTTGGCCTGCGGCTCAACTAATCCCGGTCATTTGCGCAAAAAGAGCGGCCGGCAAGTCACCTTGCCGGCCGAGTGTGGTTCGCAGGTGGAACCTGGTGAGGGAGGCCGCATCATGTGGGAGAGGAGCGCGACCTCCCAAGCTGATATCTGGAACGCTTAATAGTTATAGGCGCGTTCCCCATGGCTGGAGAGGTCCAGCCCTTCGCGTTCGGCATCTTCGCTCGGCCGCAGACCCAGGGTCTTGTCGAGGATGAAGAACAGGACGGCCGTGGCCACACCCGACCAGAGCAAGGTGATCGCGACAGCCTTGATCTGGGTGATCAGCTGCGCGCCCATGTCATAGGCGCCAACGCCTGCCGGGAAGACGGTATAGTCAAGGAAGCCCTGACCGCCGAGGGCCGGATCAGCCACAATCGCCGTGCCGATGGCGCCAACAATGCCGCCGATGCAGTGGACGCCAAAGACGTCCAGCGTGTCATCATATTTCAGCTTGTTCTTCACCACCGCGACAAAGGCGTAGCAGATGGGGGAGACAGCCAGACCCAGCACGATCGCGGTCATGGGGGCTGCAAAGCCCGATGCCGGGGTGATCGCAACCAGACCAGCAACCGCGCCCGTCACCGCGCCCAACAACGAGGGCCGGCCATGGTGCAATTGTTCAATGATGGCCCAGCTGACAGCGGCAGCAGCGGTGGCAACAAAGGTGTTGATGAAGGCGAGTGCCGCCAGGCCATTGGCTTCAAGGTTTGACCCGGCGTTAAAGCCGAACCAGCCCACCCAGAGCAAGGAGGCCCCGATCATGGTCATCGTCAAAGAGTGCGGCGGGGTGGCTTCGCGGCCATAGCCCAGACGCTTGCCGATCATCAGACAGCCGACCAGACCTGCAATGCCGGCGTTGATGTGCACAACCGTGCCGCCCGCAAAGTCCAGCGCGCCCATGCCCCACAACAGACCGGTATCCGTCGGATTGTCGGGCAGGAAGTCCGGACCAGACCAGTACCACACCATGTGCGCGATCGGGAAATAGACGACCGTCAACCATGCCACCACGAACAGCATCAGCGGCGTGAACTTCACCCGCTCTGCAAAGGCCCCGACGATCAGCGCCGGCGTAATGCAGGCAAAGGTCATCTGGAATGCCACGAAGGCATATTCGGGAATATAGACATTGTTTGAGAAGGTCGCTGCCAGCGTGGTCGCATCCACGCCCTGCAGGAACATTTTCGACAGGCCGCCAATATATGGCGAGCCGCTGGTAAAGGCGAGGCTATAGCCCCAGCTGACCCAGACGAGCGCTGCGATCGAAACGATCATAAACACCTGCATCAACAGGCTCAGCATATTCTTGGTCCGCACCAGCCCGCCATAAAACAGCGCCAGTGCCGGGATCGACATCAGCAGCACGAGCGCGGATGAAATCAGCATCCAGGTCGTATCGCCCTTGTCGACCATCGTGGCCATTTGTTCGGCCGTTGGCGCCTTGATGGGCCCATCGGCTGCAAAAGCGGGGGCGGTTGCGAGCATCGTCGCCGCCCCGGCAATCCATGATGTGAATTTGGTCATATGTCCCCTGCTTTTCGTTAGAGTGCGACCGCGCCCGTTTCCCCGGTGCGGATGCGGACCGCAGCGCCGAGATCGAGCATGAAAATCTTGCCGTCACCGATGGATCCGGTGTTTGCGGCTTGCTGAATCGCTTCCAGCGCCCGATCGGCAACGGCATCGTCGCATGCGACTTCCACCTTCACCTTGGGCACCATGTTGGTGGAATATTCGGCCCCGCGATAAATTTCGGTTTGGCCTTTTTGGCGGCCGAAGCCTTTGACTTCGGTAATCGTCATGCCGGAGACCCCCAGCGCGGTCAGCGCTTCGCGGACATCGTCCAGCTTGAACGGTTTGATGATGGCGATGATCAGTTTCATTGGACCCCCTTCGCTTTGGTCAGGGGATACTCTGCAAAGGCTGTGCCAGTTTGCGCCAACCCCCGAAAATCAGAGGGAAATAGGGTGTGTCATGCCCACGCGCTGCCCCGGCAGAGGCGCGTCTCTGCCTGATTCCGGGGCAGTGTATCGAATGTGCCTAAAATTTAGGCAGGCAGATGGCCCGCCATGGGGCAGGTGGTGTTAGGCCGTGCGCAGATACCAGGCATAATCAAGATCAGGGACAGCCCCGAAAAAGCGTTCCTGCTCCGTCCGTTTGACGATGCCGTACATCTCAACAAAGCGCGCGCCGAGATAGTCCTTCATGATCTCAGAACCGGCAAACCGGTCGAGCGCGGCAAACCAGTTGGTTGGCATGGGCGGGGCGGTTGTTTCCGCAACATAGCCATTGCCGACCACCGGGGCGCCGGGATCCAGTTTATGTTCAATGCCATAGCACATGCCGGCGAGCATGGCGGCCATGGCAAGATAGGGGTTGGCATCGGCGCCGCCGATCCGGTGTTCAACATGGCGGCTGGCGGGCGCCCCGGCGGTCACGCGGAAGCTGACCGTGCGGTTGTTGACGCCCCAAGTTGGGGCAACCGGGGCATAGCTGTTGGCCTTGAACCGGCGATAGCTGTTGGCATTGGGCGCAAAGATCAAAAAGGCCTCGCCAATTGTGGCTTGCATCCCGGCAATGGCATGGCGGAGCAGGGGCGTGCCTTCAGGATCGGTGCTGGCAAAGGCGTTTTTGCCATCCATGCCCAAAAGCGAGGCGTGCAGATGCATGCCATTGCCCGCGCTATGTTCAAAGGGCTTGGCCATGAACGTGGCTTCCATGCCGTGCTTCTGGGCCACCGCCTTCACCATGCGCTTGTGCATGATCGCATCGTCGCAGGCGCGCAGGGCATCGGCCTTATGGGCCAGGGTCATTTCAAACTGGCCGGGCGCATATTCAGAAATCGCGGCCTCCAGCGGCAGGCCCTGCGCCTCTGCACAGGCATAAAGATCATCGAAAAATGGGCGGAATTCTTCCATTTCCGCCAATCCATAGACCTGAATATCATGCGGTGTCTGGCCCGATATGGGGGACCGGGCGGGCACGGGCCGTCCATCTGGGCCCCGCTGCGCATCGACCAGATAAAATTCCAGCTCCACCGCAACATCGGGCGTCAGGCCATGGCCCGCCAAGCGATCGATGACGCGCCCCAGAACATGGCGTGGGTCAAGATCATTGGGCGTGCCATCCAGCTCGTAAAAGCCAGTCAGAAACTGGGCAGCGCCCGGCCCGGCCCAAGGCGTTGGCACCAATGTGCCGGGGATGGGGCGGATATGCCGATCGGCATCGCCATCTTCCCAGACCAGGCCCGTTTCTTCGGTGTCCCGGCCTGTGATATCAACGATGACCGCAGACCCGGGCAGGAAGCGGCCATCCTTGTACACGGCCAGCACCTCATGCCGCCGCAGCCTTTTGCCGCGCGGCACGCCGCACATATTGGTGAAGATGATATCGACGGCATCGATATCGGGATGTGTGGCGAAGAACGCCTCTGCTTCTTCAAGCGATGCGATCTGGTGCGAGGATTGGGCGTGTGTCATGGCTCTTCATTCCAGTTCGCAAAGGGCGGCGTCAAGGTTTGCGACAAGACGGTCGACCTGAATCATCGTCGTCGCCGGGCTGACCAGCATCATATTGTGGAATGGGGCGAGCAATGTGCCCCGGTTGACGAGCATCAAATGGATCAGGCTTTCCAGATCATGATCCATGGCGGCCCGCGCCTGAGTGCCATTGGTGGGCGGGCGATCAGAACACTCAAATTCCACGCGCGCGCCGACCCGCGCGACGTGCCAGGGCAGCTTATGGCGATCAATAACGCCCTCAATCCGTCCCGCCAGCTCTGCGGCAAGATCGGTCATATGGGCATAGGCCGCCGGCGACATCACCTCGCCCAGCATCGCTGCCATCGCGCGGATGGCCAGCGCATTGGCAGACAAGGTGGTGCCAATGCCCGAATGGCCGGGCGGCAGGTGCGCGCGCGCGGCCTCCATGCCCCTCGCCACCGCATCGGTAAAGCCAAAGGCGGCGCAGGGCACGCCCCCGCCAATGGACTTGCCAATGACGAACATGTCGCCGCCGGGCCCAAATGTCCCGCTATGCCCGCCCGGGCCGGATGAGATGGTGTGCGTTTCATCCCAGATCAGCAACGTGCCGGTCCGGGCGGTTGCCGTGCGCATCAGCGCCAAAAAGCCGGGCTGGGGCAGCACCATGCCGCAATTCGTCATCACCGGTTCGGCCAGCACACAGGCAATTTCGCCCGTGGCGAGCGCGGCTTCCAGCGCCGGACCATCGTTGAATTCAATGGCGATGGTATGGTCACGCACATCCCAGACCTGCCCCACCAGACTTTGGCGGGTTTCCGGCTGGCCATCGCGCAGATCGACAAACACATCGTCGACAGCGCCATGATAGCAGCCGTTAAAGATCAGGATCTTGGATCGGCCGGTGATGGCGCGGGCCCAGCGGATGACGGCGCGATTGGCCTCTGATGCGGTGGTCGTCAGCTGCCAATGGGGCAGATGAAAACGCGCGGCCAGCAATGCGCCAACTGTCGCTGCCGTGTCGCTGGGCAGCATATAGCTTAAGCCCTGGCTCACCTGCTCTGTCAGCGCACGCACCAGCGGCGCTGGCGAATGGCCGAACATTGATGCGGTATCGCCCAGGCAAAAATCATCAAGATCCTGCCCATCAAGCGTGGTCAGGATCGATCCCTGGGCGTGTGCTGCGGTCAATGGAAAAGGGGAGGGCCAATCGCGCATCCAGTGAAAGGGCACGCCCTGATGCCAGCCCTGGGCCCGGTCTTGGGCCGCTTTGGCAGATCGGGGGTTTGCCGCCACAAAGCGGGCGTCCTCTGCCGCGCGCACCTGGGCGATGCGGGTGGGATTGATCATAACGCGCCGGTCCCTTCCTCAGATGATCTGCACCACGGGCTGTGCCATGTCATAAACGATCGCGCAGCGCGTACCAAAGCAGACCCAGCGTCGCCAAGGGGCGGCGCAACAACCGCCCACCGGGAAAGGGCCGCGATGGCAGGCTGGCCATCACGTCAAAGCGTTCGGCCGTGCCCGCCATGGCTTCGGCCACCAACTCGCCGGCCAGCGTGGTCACCAGGGCGCCATGGCCTGAAAAGCCATGGGCATAAAAAAGCGGGCCTTGGCGCCCGATATGGGGCAGGCGGTTCATGCTGACCGCCACCGCCCCGCCCCAGGCATAATCGATGTTGATTGGCCCCAGCGTTGGGAAAACCTGATCGATATGGCGGCGGACAAAGCCGGCAATATCGCGCGGCGGGCGTTCGACATATTTTTCCCCACCCCCGAAAATCAGGCGCTTGTCAGCCGAAAGCCGGAAATAATTGAGGACAAAGCGGCTGTCGGCAATCGCCGCATCGCTGGGGATCAGCGCATCGGGCGCGGCCAGTGGGGCGGTTGCGACATTATAATTCATGATCGGGATGGTGTGGCGGCCAAGCCGGGGGGACAAATCTGCCATCCAGGCATCGGTCGCCAACAGGCCAAAGCGCGCCGTCACCTCTGCCCCATCGAGATGGGCTGTCACCGCCCCGTCGGTGTCGACACGGGTCACCCGCGCCCCTTCAAACAGCCGCACCCCGGCCTTGGTCGCTGCCTCGGCCAGCCCCAGCACATAATTCAGGGGATGAAAATGGCCGCCCTTGGGGTCAAACACGCCGCCATGATAGGCAGGGCTGGCGACATAGCCCGCCATGTCCTGGGGCGCGATAATCTGTGCTGGGTGGCCATAATGCGTGGTCAGCCAATCGGCGGCCCGTTGCATCTCGATGAAATGCGATGGTTTGACCGCCGCCTCAACATGGCCGGGCTTCAGATCGCAGGCGATGCCATGACGCGCGACCCGATCCCACAGGCGGTCGCGCGCGCCATAGGCCAGATCAAAAATCGCCCGCGCCCGATCGCGGCCGAAATCGGCTTCAATCTCTTGCATGGACCAGCGCAAGCCGGGGATCAGCTGCCCGCCATTACGACCGGATGCGCCAAAGCCGATTTTTTCGGCCTCCAGCAGAATGACGTCATAGCCGCGTTCGGCGCAGGCCAAAGCGGCCGCAACGCCGGTAAAGCCGCCCCCGATGATAACAACATCGCACCCCAGCGCGCCTGTGGGGGCAGCGGCCAACGGCCGTGCCTGCGCCGTGGCTGCATAATAGCTGCGGGATAGCGGATCGCCCACGTCAGACGCGGAGCAGCAGATGCTCCCGCTCCCAGGAGCTGATCACGGACTGGTAATTGAACAGCTCACATTCCTTGATGGCGTAAAACACCTCAAAGAAATCCTCGCCCAAAAGCTGACGCACCGGCTTGCAATGCGAAAAGCGGTCGAGCGCGCTTTCCAGCGTGCGGGGCAGGGTGCGGGCGCGATTATAGGCGCTGCCCGTGATGCTTTTGGGCGGCAACATCCGTTCCACCATGCCGATATAGCCACAGATCAGCGATGCAGCGATGGCCAGATAAGGGTTGCTGTCGGCGCCCGGCAGGCGGTTTTCGATCCGCCGGTTCTTGGCGTCGGAAATCGGCACGCGCAGTCCGCAGGATCGGTTGTCGGTGCCCCATTGCACATTAATCGGGGCGTCGCTGTCGGGCCGCATCCGGCGAAAGCTGTTGACGTTGGGCGCAAAGAGCGGCGTCACCTGCGGCAAAAGCCGCGCTAGCCCGGCAATATAGCTGCGGAACAACGCGCTGTCCTTACCGGCCTGGGTTGAAAAGATATTCTTGCCCGTCTGAATGTCGAGCACCGATTGGTGGATGTGCATCGCGCTGCCGGGCTGGTCGCTCATCGGCTTGGCGAGGAAAGTTGCATAGACGCCGTGCTGCAACGCGACCTGGCGGACCAGCCGTTTGAACAGCAAGACTTCATCGGCCAACCGCAGCGGATCGCCATGCAGGAAGTTGACTTCCAGCTGCGCCGCCCCGGATTCATGGATCATCGTATCAATGTTAATCCCGGCCTTTTCGCACCAGTCATATGTGTGTTCGATAATGTCTTCGAACTCATTCAGCGCTTCCAGCCCATAAGGCTGGCTGGCGGTTTCCGGTCGGCCGGATCGGCCCGTTGGCGGCACCAACGGAAAATCCGGATCGACATTTTGCGAGACCAGATAAAATTCAACTTCGGGCGCAATCACCGGGCGCCAGCCGCGCTCTTCAAACAGGCGCAGCACCCGTTTCAGGATCATGCGCGGCGCGATATCAACCGGCTGGCCGTCCTTGGTAAAGGCGTCGGCAATCACATAGGCGGTGGGTGTTGCAAAGCCCGGTGCTTCGCGGATGGTGTCGGCATCGGGAACCATGACCTGATCGGGGTCATATTCCGGGACGATATGGCCAATATCTTCGGGATATTCCCCGTTGATCGTGACCGTGAAGATGCTGCCGGGAATGCGGAGGGTGCCGTCCTTGACGCCAGACAGAAACTTGGTGGCGGGCAAAACCTTGCCGCGCTGAACCCCGTTCATATCCGGGACAATACATTCAACCTCACTGACGCCGTGTTCTGCGATCCATGACGCGAGTTTGGCTGACATGTTATTTGTGCGCTGGGCGCACCCTCCTCTTCTTTATGGTGTGCTTAGAAAGACTTGCTGATCGACAGAACCGCCGTGCCCTTGGCGAGCGGGTTGTTCTGCGTATGGGCGGTGTCGATATATTTGGCGCCAATCACAATGCCATGACCGGCATCGAAATCAGCCCCGATCGACCAATCCTTCTTATTGTCCGCAAAGGCGCCATCTTCGATGCCGAAGGACGCGTTGAGCGTCAGCTTGTCACCCACCGGGTGAGAGCCGGACACGCCAACATAAATATTGTCTTCGTTGCCGGTATTGTTCTGGCTGGGCGCATAAGCGACGTTAACGGCGACATTGCCCTTGCCAACGCTGCTGCCGACAGAGCCGAGCAGTTCGACATAGTTAAAGTCCGACGCACCCGGATAGAGATAATAAACAACGCCAGCGTTCAGGTTGATCGAGCCGACATCGCGCGAAAAGCCGGCGGTCAGATCGATTTCAATGTCATCGCCGCCATTGTCAGCAATGTTCGACCCCCAGACCGACGCGTAAAAGCCGGACTGATGCTCCAGCGCCAGCTGCGGCTGGATCGCCGGATCCTTGTCGCTCAACGACACACCGCGAAAGCGATAATCGCTGACGCCGGTCAGCGAAAAGCTGATGTCGAGTGGCTTGGCTTCATCCTGCGCGAGCGCGGGCGTTGCGGCCAGTGCGGGCAGAGCGAGCGCCACCAGAGCGAGGGTGCGGAGGGATTTGTTCATGATGTTTCCTTGCGGTTTCCCAAAAAATGCCCGGACACTTTGCCAGATTTGGCAGCAAAAGCCAGAAGCGGACGCGCAATTTGGTCACAGTGTTGCAAATTTGTCGATCTGCACGCGACTGCTGCACCGTGCCGCTTCGGCCCTTGCCTCTGTTTTTCAACTGACCAATAATGTCTGCGGAAAGCCACGACGCGCGGCTTTCCCGGGGTGTAGCAACCCTGACAACCGGCTTGGTGTCGACCGCATCGGCACCACACTTCCTGACCCTTATGGTCGGGGAGCCTGTGGCGTATGTCCAAGGCTTTCCAGCCCAAAGGTCGCAGGAGCCGCGTTGTCGGTTTGCTAACTCCCCGATCACCAAGGGATCATGAAGTGAGGCCAAGCGGGGGCGCCCGCGCCGGCCCAGGGGGAGGGCGCATGACGATCGGCGATCGCGTGGAGCTGACCGGTCTGCTTGGCTGGATGCCCGATTTTGGGGTTTATCTTTTGCTGCTGGATGGCGGGCGCTTTCGCGTCCTCCATATCGATGCGCCTGACCCAAAGCTGTCGGGCCATCAGGTCCATGTCATTGGCCGCAAGGGCGGGCCCCATGTGATTGAAGTAGATGCCATGCGCCGGGCCTAGGGGTGCCGTGGCCGCGGGCAAAGAAAAAGGGCGGCTCCCGCAGGAACCGCCCTTAATCTGTGCGTCAAAAGCGTAAAGCTTACTTGACTTCGACCTGAGCGCCAGCGCCAGCGAGCTGTGCCTGGATCTTCGAAGCTTCGTCCTTGCTGACGCCTTCCTTGATCGCCTTCGGCGCGGATTCGACCAGCGCCTTGGCTTCGGTGAGGCCCAGGCCGGTGATGGCGCGGACTTCCTTAATGACAGCAATCTTGTTGCCGCCGTCACCGGTCAGGATGACGTCAAATTCGGTCTTTTCTTCAGCAGCCGGAGCAGCGGCAGCAGCCGGAGCAGCGACAGCGACAGCAGCAGCAGCCGAAACGCCCCACTTTTCTTCGAGAAGCTTGGCGAGTTCTGCCGCTTCCAGAACGGTCAGAGCCGAAAGGTCATCAACGATCTTGTTCAAATCAGCCATTTTAAGTCTCCATTATACGGGGCTTTTGCCCGCAAAAAGTTCAAGTCAGTGTCAAAATCAGGCGGCTTTGGCGCCGTATGCGCCAAAAACACGCGCCAGTTGCGCTCCCGGTTCTGCGACAATCTGAACCACCTTGGTCGCGGGTGCCTGAACAAGGCCCACGAGCTTGGCGCGCAGTTCATCAAGTGACGGAAGCGATGCCAGAGCCTTCACGCCGTCTGCATCCAGGACCTGTTCGCCCATTGCGCCGCCGACAACTTCGATCTTGTCGGTGGTTTTCGCAAATTCGACGATGACCTTGGCAGCCGCGACCGGATCGATCGAGGTGCCAAGTGCCGTCGGGCCGACCAGCATATCGCTGATGCCGGCATAGGCAGTGTCCACGGAAGCAAGCTTGGCGAGTCGGTTCTTGGCGACCTTGTAGCTCCCACCGGCGTCGCGCATCTTCGTGCGGAGTTCGGTCGACTGTGCGACCGAAAGCCCGAGGTTGCGGGTGACAACAACCACCCCAACCTCGTTGAAGATGCCCTTGAGCTCGGCGACAGCATCGGCCTTTTGAGCACGATCCATGCCATTCTCCTTCAACATTCGACCTGCGGCCCATCCGCAAGCCGTGTGATCCCGCGCCGCACACGGCGGCACGACATCGTCTGTCCGTGGGGAATGGCAGTCCCGCAAAGGGAGACTGTGAAAATCCATGTCCCCGTCTAGGCAGGACATTAAGAAGGGCAGATCCCTTCCCCTGCTGTCTCGGACGGTTGGGCCAGCCTTGCGGTTGGCCCGGTCTTACAGGGCCGCCCAAAGGCAGCCCTGCAAAATTCAAATTCAGGCAGCGCCGATATCAGCGACGTCCAGGCGGATGCCCGGGCCCATCGAGGAGCTGATGGCGGCCTTGCGCAGATACTTGCCCTTGGCGCCAGCCGGCTTTGCCTTGATCACGGCATCCACCAGCGCGTCAAAATTGGCGCGCAGGTCTTCGGCCGAGAAAGAAGCCTTGCCGATGCCCGAATGGATGATACCGGCCTTTTCGACGCGATATTCAACCTGGCCGCCCTTGGCGTCCTTCACGGCCTGGCCGACATTCGGCGTCACCGTGCCCAGCTTCGGGTTCGGCATCATGCCCTTGGGGCCCAGGATCTTGGCGACGCGGCCGACCATGCCCATCATGTCGGGCGTGGCGATGCAGCGGTCAAAATCAATCTTGCCGCCCGTGATCGCTTCGATCAGGTCTTCAGCGCCAACGATATCGGCACCTGCGGCGCGGGCTTCTTCTGCCTTGGCATCCTTGGCAAACACGGCGACACGCACCGTCTTACCCGTGCCCTTAGGCAGCGAAACAACACCGCGGACCATCTGGTCGGCGTGACGCGGATCAACGCCCAGGTTCAGCGCGACTTCGATCGTTTCGTCGAACTTGGCCGTTGCATGCTCCTTGATGAGCGCGATGGCATCGCTGACGGCGTACAGCTTGTCGCGGTCAACAGCCGCAGCGAGCTTCTTGGACTTTTTGCTCTGGAACGCCATGGATTAACCCTCCACCACTTCGAGGCCCATCGAACGGGCAGAGCCTTCGATGATGCGCGTTGCTGCGTCGATATTATTCGCGTTGAGGTCCTTCATCTTGGCCTCGGCGATTTCGGACAGCTTCGAACGGGCGATGGTGCCAATGACGGCCTTGCCCGGCTCTTTCGAGCCCTTGTCCAGCTTAGCCGCCTTCTTGATCAGATAGGTGGCCGGCGGCGTCTTCGTGACAAACGAAAAGCTGCGGTCTGCATAAACGGTGATGACGGTCGGAATGGGCATCCCCTTTTCCATGTCACCCGTTGCTGCGTTGAACGCCTTACAGAATTCCATGATGTTCACACCGCGCTGACCCAGAGCCGGGCCGATTGGCGGTGAGGGATTGGCGGCGCCCGCAGGCACCTGGAGCTTGATATAGCCCTCAATCTTCTTAGCCATTTTTCACTCACTCTCTTTCAAGTTTAGCGGTTCAGACGGGGTGGCCCCCTCCCGCAGGTTCAACGCCTGAACGGCGTTACTTCATGCGTTCGACCTGTTCGAACTCCAGTTCAACCGGGGTCGGACGCCCAAAGATGGATACAGACACCTTCACGCGGCCCTTGTCGAAGTCCAGTTCCTCGACCAGCCCGTTAAAGCTGGCGAACGGACCTTCAAGGACCTTAACCTGATCGCCGATTTCATAATCGACGCGGACCTGCTGCTTGGGTGCGGCGGCCGCTTCTTCCTTGGTGTTCAGGATGCGTGCGGCTTCGGCTTCGGTAATCGGCTGCGGCTTGCCGCTCGACCCCAGAAAACCCGTGACCTTGGGCTGGTTCTTGATGAGGTGATACACATCATCATTCATCTTCAGCTTGGCCAGAACATAGCCCGGAAAGAATTTGCGTTCCGACTGGACCTTCTTGCCGCGGCGGATTTCGGTGACGGTTTCGGTCGGAACCTCAACCGCATCCACCAGCGCTTCCAGGCCAAGGCGTTGCGCATCGGCGAGAATCGCATCGCGAACCTTGTTCTCAAAGCCCGAATAAGCGTGGATGATATACCAGCGTGACATGCCTGTTCTTTTCTGTCCGTCAGGAAGCGAGTGCGAGCAGCGATTTCACGATCCAGCTGAACACCGAATCGACACCCAGGAAGAACAAACCGAGGATCGACGTCAGGATGATCACCATCACGACGGTCATGCCGGTTTCACGGCTGGTCGGCCAAGCGACTTTCGCCGTCTCTGCCCGGACCTGCCGGATAAATTCGCCTGGGCTGGTCTTTGCCATGAACCCGTTTTCCATCCTTAAAGCGTTTTCCGCCAACAGGTCCGCCGCCGGAAAAACCGGCAAGATCGAAAGCCCTGATGTCGGGATAGGCCGCCCTTAGGCGGGTTTCCCCAGAAAAGCAAGCGTTGCTTGGCCAAAAACGGCGTCGCGGCCGGGCATCAGGCCAGGCGATCAACCCGCAGCGATTCGGGGACTGGCAGGAGTGGAGGGACTCGAACCCACGGCCCTCGGTTTTGGAGACCGATGCTCTACCAACTGAGCTACACTCCTATGGCCAGGCGGCGCGCATAGCGAAGCGGCTCGGGCCGCGCAAGCACGGCGTGTAGGCGCCGCCGGTTTTTTGCGGCGCAGGGCAGCGGTGCGGGCCGCCCGATCAGGCCACAGCCCGCGGCGCCCCATCCCCGCGCAGATGATCGCGCAGGTCCGCCACCGTCATGGGCCGCCCGAATAAAAATCCCTGCACATGGCGACACCCCAGCAGCTGCGCCATGCGCAACTGCGCCTCGGTTTCAATGCCCTGGACGGTCGGCGTGATGCCCAGATTTTCAGCCAGCGTCACAATCGCGCGCAGCCGCGCCGCGCTTTCCCGGTCCTCGCGGGTCGCCTTGCCAATCAGGTCGCGATGAATTTTGACGCCGGTGAAACGCGATTGGCTGAGATGCCCCAGCGCCGATGTGCCGGTGCCAAATTCCCCCAGCGACAATTGAACCCCCAGCGCATCAAGCTGATCCAGCACGGCCAGACCCGCCTGCCCGGTGCGCTGCAAAATATCTTCGGCAATGTCGATCGTCAGGCGATGCGCCGCCAAACCGCTTTGCGATAGCGCCTGCACCACCGCCGTCACAAAGCCGCTATCGCTCAGCTGTTCGGCCGCAATATTGACCGTCAGGCCGATGGTATCGGGCCAGTGCTGCGCCTGTTGGCACGCCGTGCGCACCACCCAATTGCCAATCGGGACAATCAGGCGCGTTTCGCGGGCAATGGGCAGAAATCGGTCGGTCGGGATCACGCCCAGATCGGCGCTGGTCCAACGCAACAGCGCCTCGACATTAACGATTTTGCCCGCGCTGACATCAATCACCGGTTGATAAACCAGGTGCATTTCTTCTTTTTCCAGCGCGTTTTGCAGCGCGATTTCGGCAAGGCGACGGGCCTCCGCCTCGGCGCGCAGCTGCGGTTCATAGGCGCAGACATGCCCGCCGCCCTCATGTTTTGCGCGGTACAGCGCCAAATCTGCCGAGCGCACCAGCATGTCCACCGTCCGGCCATCGCGGGGGGATGTTGCGGTGCCAACGCTGGCGCCGATCACCAGATGATGGCCGTCAATGTCATAGGGCTGGGACAGGCTGGCAACGACCCGTTGGGCAAAGCCCTGAATGCGTTCGGGATGATTGGCATCGCGGATGACGACGCCAAATTCATCCCCGCCCAGCCGCCCGCAGACTTCATGGGGGGAGGATAAGGCGCGCAGCCGATCCGCCACGTGCACCAGCAACCGATCCCCCACCGGATGGCCCAGGCTGTCATTCACGCCCTTAAACCGATCCAGATCGATCATCAAAAAGGCGCAGCGGCCCCGCTGGCTGCTCGCGGCCTTGATCGCCTTGTCCAGCGCCTCCATCAGATGCGCGCGATTGGGCAGGCTGGTCAGCGTGTCGAACCGGGCCATGCGGCTGATCCGGTCCACCGATCGATGCGCTTCGGTGACATCAGACCCAACGCCGCGAAAGCCAGAAAATGTGCCCGTTTCATCATAACGTGGTGTGGCCGATAGCTCCCACCAGCGGGTTTCCCCGCCCAGTTCAACCGGCAGCATCAGGCCGCTGAACCGTTCGCGTTTGCGCAGTTTTTCCGACAGATCGTGCAGGCTGGCGGACACTTGCCCGCTGTCCCAGGCGGGCCCCGCCAACAGCGGGAGGAGCGGCTGGCCGTCCAGCGCCTCGGGCGTCTGGCCAAGCGCTGCGGCAAAGCGCGCCGACACATGGCTCAGCGCCTTGGCCGAATCAATCTGCCACATCCAGTCGCCCCCGGTGTCATCAAATTCGCGCAGCAACAGGCTGACCATTTCCCGCTTTTCGGCAAGGGCGGCCTCGGCGGCATGCTGCAAGATGAAGCTGCGGCCATTGCTGAGACAGCTGAACAGCATCGCCCCCATAAAGGCCAATGCCACGCCGGACAAAAGGATGAAGCCATTGGCCCACATCATCAGCGCAAGGCCCAGGCCAGTCAGCGCGATGAAGCTGGCGGTGGCCAGCGGCAAGGCGGACAGGGTGACGGTCATCGCTGCCATCAGCGCCGTCAGGACCGACCAGATGCCGACGAGCGTGACTAAGGATCCATGCCAGCCGAACAAGGCGGGCACGGCCGCCCATAACAGCCCGTTCAGCCCGGTCAGCCGGGCTTCCCGGCCCAAAGCGCGGGGCAGCCGGGCCGGGCCGGGCCGCGTCTTGCCCAGATGCGGCACCGCCGTCGCAAAACTGGCCAGCACCGCAAGCACCAGCCAGATGTCGCGCGCGTGCGGATCCACTTCTCCGTGTAGAATGGGCAGCAGAATGACGGCTGCGGCAAGGGAGATCACCAGACGTGCTGCGGCAAAGCGGCGCACAATGTCGAGCTGCGCGCCACGGACAAGGGGCCAGCCGGCGCGGTCGCTTTCCGAAAAGCCAAGAAGAACGCGCCAGCCAAGGCGGTCACTGGCATCGCGAGGGGGGCGTCTGGTCTGCACAGCCCGCCATAACGGGCAAAAGGTTAGCGATCGGTAAGCCGATAACCCTTAATCTTTGCCTCAGGCCGCCAGCGCATAAGGTTGAATTTCGCCAGATAGATACAGGCGACGCGCCTTGGCCCGGCTCAGCTTGCCAGAGCTGGTCCGCGGCAGGGACCGTGGCGGTACAAGTTCAACCACGCAGTTCATGCCCGTAATGGCGCGGACCTTTTCGCGAATGGCATCGCGCAGCTTGGTGCGTTCATCCTCGTCAATCGTCCGGCAATGGACCAGCACGGCTGGGGCCTCTTCACCGCTTGGGGTGGTGACAGAAAAGGCGGCGATATCGCCCTGCTTAAACCCGGGCAGCTGTTCAACGGCCCATTCGATATCCTGCGGCCAATGGTTTTTGCCATTGATGATGATCATGTCTTTGGCGCGGCCAACGACATAGAGATAGCCGTCCGACAAATACCCCATATCGCCGGTGTTCAACCAGCCATTTTGCAGGCAGGCGGCGGTCGATTCCGGGTCGCGATAATAGCTGTGCATGATCGACGGGCCCGCGGCCCAGACCTGCCCGATCTGCCGTTCCGGCAAGGGCTGGCCATCATCACCGCGAATTTCCACGTCCATATCCCGGCAGGGCTTGCCGCAATTGACGATGGCGCGAAACCGTTGCGGCCGATCACCGGGCCAATCTTCGCCCGACAATTCCGATTCCTCAACCAGTTCCACGCGAATGCCTTCGCCCGGCGGCATGATTGTGACGGCCAGCGTTGCCTCTGCAAGGCCATAGCTGGGCAAAAAGGCATGGGCGTCAAAGCCGGCATCGTGGAAGGCATCGACAAAGGACTGCATGACATCCGGGCGGATCATGTCCGCGCCATTGCCTGCCAAACGCCAGCCCGACAGATCAAAGCGTTCAGAAACCTGGGTCTGGCTGGAGATGCGGCGGGCGCAAATGTCATAGCCAAAGGTTGGCGAATAGCTGATCGAAGTCGCGCCGGCGCGGGTGTTGCGCGTCACAAGGTCCAGCCAGGCCAGCGGACGGCGGGCAAAATCTTCGGTCTTCATATAATCGGCCGACACCTGATTGGCGACGACCGACAGGAAACAGCCAACCAGCCCCATGTCATGATACCAGGGCAGCCAGGACACGCAGCGATCCGTTTCAATCAGCTTCATGCCATGGCTGTGCGCGGCAAGATTGTTGAGCAGCGCATGATGCGTCACCGCCACACCATGCGGAAAACGTGTCGAACCGCTGGAATATTGCAGATAGGCAATATCGTCGGTCTTGGCTTCGGGCAGCGTCACGGGGTCGGCGGGGCGCGCGGCAAAGGCGTCCCAGCTGATCGGATCTGCCCCCACGCTTCGCGCCGCATCGGGCGCCATGGTTTCCAGGCTTTCCGGATAAAAAAGATAGGTTGGCTCGGCGCTTTGCATCTGGACCGATAATTGGTCGACATAGCTGTCCCGACCACCAAAGGATGTCGGCAGCGGCAATGGCACGGGCCAGGCGCCGACATAGACGGTGCCAAAAAACAGGGCCGCAAATTCTGGCGTGGTTTCTGCGATCAGGGCAATGCGGTCCCCGGGCTGTACGCCCATCGCCACCAGCCGATAGGCCATGTCGAGCGCATCGCGGCGCAATTCCGCAAATGAATAAGCGCGCGCCAGCGTGCCGCACGGATCGTGAAAATTCAGTCCACGCGCGCCGCGCGCGGCATAATCCAGCGCTTCGCCCAAGGTGGCAAAGTCTGAAAAGCGGCGTGGCAGTTCATCCCGCGTTGCGGTGGCGACAAGCGCCGGGGCGGGCCGGTCAAGACGATCCTGCACGGTGCATCCCCCAAAAACCAAGGCGTCGGCTAGGCCAAACGCGCGTTAAACCTGTGGGACAAGGCCATCAAAATGGTGGCAGCTTGTCGGCGAAAGTTTCCATTTACCGCTGACTATGGCACAATTTGGGCCGGATCAGCCAGATGAAACGACCAGATGAGACGAATCGTTCCGCGCACGCCGTTGACGGCAGAGGCCTTGCGGCAGCTTGCGCTGACCTATGTCGGGCGTTTTGCAACGTCTGAAGCCAAGCTGGCGGCCTATCTGACGCGCAAAGTGCGCGAACATGGCTGGGACGGCGCTGCCCCCCCTGCAACAGCAGTGGCAGATATTGTAGCGACCATGGCGCAGCAGCGGTTCGTCGATGATCGCGCATATGCCGATATGAAGGCGCAGGGCCTTGCCCGGCGGGGCTATGGGCCGCGGCGCGTGCGCCAGGCGCTGGGGGCGGCGGGGATCGAGGAAAATGTGATGCAGGCGGCGCTGGATGCTGTCGATACAGATGGCGATGCCGTGGCGCTTGCCTTTGCCCGGCGGCGGCGGCTGGGACCATTTTCGCAGAACCCGGAGGATCCCCGGCACAAGGCGCGTGCCTTTTCCGCGATGATGCGTGCAGGCCATGATTACGCAACAGTCAGACGGATTCTTGATTTGGACCCAGAAGTTGTTCACAATAGTTAAGCTTGGTCAGGCTTCTGAAACATGTCTTTATTTCATCAGAAGACGTCTCTGATACGGCAAGGGCAGTATCGCCGCTTTCATGGGTGAGGCCGAGTAATGGTTGTTTTTTGTTTTGAAACTGTGCGTGGGGTCTTTTGCGATGACAGATGAGTCGACGCAGCTTCCTGAGGCCAATGCAGCGGAACCCCGGCTGGTTGAAGGCCAGATCAAGTGGTTTGATGCCACACGCGGTTTCGGATTCATGGTTCCGGATGATGGCGATATTGGCGATGTTCTCGTCCATTTCAGCGTTCTGCGGGAACATGGCCGGCGCACCTTACCCGAAGGCGCCCGTATTGCGTGCCATGTGGAACTTGGCGCGCGCGGTTTGCAGGCGGTGCGGCTGATTTCTTTCGATCTTTCAACCGCCGTCGTCCAAGAGGCAGAGCAACGCGCCATGCCCAAGCGGACGCGCGAACTGGCCCCCGAACAGATTGAGGCGGCCGGGCCCTTTGAGGCGGTGCGCGTCAAATGGTTCAACCGGCCCAAAGGCTATGGTTTTCTTGTCCGTACCGAGGACGAAGCCGATGTCTTTGTTCATATGGAAACGCTGCGCCGCGCCGGCATCATAGATGTGCTGCCAGAGGATCCGCTGGAAGCGCGCCTTGTGAAAAGTGATCGCGGCTATCTCGCCATCGAAGTGCGCGGCCAATGAGGCTTTTGCCTGCCTTGGCTGCGCTGATGCTGGCGCTGCCTGTCGCGTGCCATGCCGCGGATCGGCCTGCCGTTTCCGTCCATGGATTGACGCTGGCGCCGCTCAGCATCGCTACCGCGACAGGCCAAGAGCATCGCTTTACAGTCGAAGTCGCCGCAACCGAGGCGCAGCAGCAGCGCGGCCTGATGTTCCGGACGGAATTGGCCCCGGATGCGGGCATGATCTTTCCGATGAAGCCGCCGCGTTTTGCCAGCTTTTGGATGAAGAACACGATCATCCCGCTCGACATTATCTTCATCCGCGCGGACGGGACGATCGCGCGGATTGCCGCGCAGACAACGCCATTTTCATTGTTTCCGGTGGATTCGGGTGAGCCGGTTGCCGCGGTTCTCGAACTGGCTGGAGGGCGTGCGGCGGCCTTGGGTATCCGCGAAGGTGACCGCGTCCGCTGGAAACCATAGCGCGAGCGTTGCATCGCGCCGCCTAAAGTCGTAACGGCGCTTTCCATGGGCGTCTTCAAAAACATCTTCACATGGTGGGAAGGGCAGACCTTCGGCACCTGGCTTCACACCCGGACCAGCGGCATTCGCATTGGCGAAGATGCCGAGGGCAATGTCTATTATCAGGCCCGCAAGCCTGAGCCGACCGGCTATTATCGGCGCTGGGTTGCCTATAACGGCAATAACGATGCCAGCCGCGTGCCGCCGGAATGGTTTGGCTGGCTGCATAATACGCATGAGGCCCCGCCGGCGGACGGTCTGCCGCCGCCGCGCGATTGGGAAGCGGAACCGCAGCCAAATCTGACAGGCACGCCGCTGGCCTATCGGCCCAAGGGCGCGCTGGAAGCAGGCGGCAAGCGCGCCGCGGCGACAGGCGATTATGACGCCTGGAGCCCGGACGCCGCGTGAAGCGGGCGCTCGCCTGGGCGGGTATCATGATGCTGGGGGGCGCTGCTGCATGGCAGGCCGCCCGTGCCTTGCAGGATGTCCCGGAGCCCACCAACAGCACCGCCAATACGCCGCCTGCCGCCACGGGCGCAGCATCGCCGGCAACGGCCCCTCGGGCGCCGGCTGTGCCCTTGCCGGGGAATAAGGCCCAAACGCCCATGGCAGAGCGTGTGGCGACGCTGGGTGTTCTCAACAAACGCAATGGCCTGTCCCGCGATCTGGTCATGAAACCGGGCCAGGCCGTGCGGCTGGGGGATTTGGTCGTGCGCCTGCGCGCCTGCGAAGAAACCGCGCCATGGGAACCGGAACGCTGGACCGGGGCCTTTGTGCAGGTCATCACCCGGCAAAGCGGGACGACATGGCGCAAGACGTTTTCGGGCTGGCTTTACAAGGAAAGCCCGTCGCTGAACGTCGTTGAGCACCCGATTTATGATGTCTGGATTAAGGCCTGCAAAATGCGGCACCCCGATATCGGGCCGGGCACCATTGTGGCGCGCGGGGATGACGGCGGCAGCAGCCGATCAAGCGCCCCCAAATCGGGCGCGCCAGAGGCTGTCGCAGCAGCGCCAGCATCTGAGAGTGCCGCCGCCAGCAGCACCGAATAATCCGCCCGGTCGATCTCTATCGCGCCCAATGACTCCAGATGGGGCGTCTGAAACTGGCAATCGAGCAGCGTGAAGCCGCCCATGCGCAATCGGGCAACAAGGTGCGCCAGCGCGACCTTTGAGGCATCGGTTGCCCGGCTGAACATGCTTTCACCAAAAAAGGCGCGGCCCAAGGAAATGCCATAAAGGCCACCGACAAGTTCCCCATCGCGCCAAGTTTCAATGGAATGGGCATGGCCGATGGCAAAGAGGCGCAGCACCGCGGCCTCGATCTGGTGGTTGATCCAAGTTTCCGGGCGATCCTTGGCCGGGGCTGCACAGGCGCGCAGAACATCCGGAAAGGCCCGGTTCCAGCTGGTTTCATAACGGCCTGACCGCAGCGTCTTGCGCAAAGAGCGGGACAGGTGAAAGCCATGGAGCGGCAAGACCGCCCGGCGTTTTGGTTCAACCCAGTAAATCTCATCGGCATCGCGATCATCCGCCATGGGAAAGACGCCGATCGCATAGGCCCGCAACAGCAGATCGGGATCAAGGCGCTCTGGAATCGGAGGCCTCCTGCGGGCGGACAACGGCCTCGTCCAGCCAGCGGCGGACATCCTGGGCCGTTTGGTCGGGGCTTTCTTCCATCGGAATATGGCCGATGCGTGGATAGATGATCAGGCGGGATCCGGGCAGCGCCTTATGAAACCAATGGGCCGAGGCAACGGGGATCAGCGTATCGGTTTCTCCCCATAGGATCAGGACCGGGGCCTTGATCGCAGACATCTGGTCGGCGCGGGCGCTTGACCGGCTGTGCGCCTGGGCAAAGCGGTTGATGGTCGCGGCACGATTGCCCGGATAGCGGTTTAATTCCCAATAACGGTCCACCATGGCGGGCGTTGCAAAGGCCGGGTCATAGACAGAGCTTTTGAGGCTGGCCTCAAAAACGCTGCGCGGTGTGATGATGCGCGCCGTTTCTCGCAAAACCGGCATGCGGGCAATGCGAAAGCCAATCGGGGGCTTGCGCGACACGCCGCCGGGCGCGCCCGCCGCATCAACCAGGATCAACCCTTCAACCTTGGTCGGATGCGCAAGCGCATAGGTCCAGGCAACGCCGCCGCCCATGGAATTGCCGCCAATCACGGCCTTGGAAACGCCCAGGGCCTGCATCACCTGATCCACGATGCCGGCATAAGCGGTATAGTCATAGCGCCCATCAGGGCTTGCGCCGGTCAGGCCGTGGCCGGGCAGGTCCATCGTCACGATGCGATACCGGTCCTGCAATCGCGTGACCCAGGGCTCCCAGGTGTGGAGCGAGGCATTGGAGCCATGGACCAGCACCAGGGCCGGGCCATTGCGCAGGCCTTGATCGCGGACATGGACGGTCAGGCCCGGGGCCAGCGTCAGATAGCGCGAGGCGCTGCTGCCATATTTGGCGCGCATCGCCACCGGGTCGGTATCAGGCGTGTAGCCAATCGCAAAACCAGCCCCAAGCACCGCCAAAAGAACGGCCAATGACCATTTCAGGATACGCATCAGATCCTCCCTGTCAGACAGGGACTATGCCCATGGCCGCGCCTTTGGGGCAAGGCTGTTTGGCGGTTACAGAATGTCGCGGACCACATCTTGCGGACGACATAGCCGGACCCCCTTGTCGGTGCGCACCAGTGGCCGCTCAATCAGGATGGGTTCGCGGGCCATGGCGTCGAGAATTGCATCGTCCGATGCATCCAGCAGGCCCAATTCTTCGGCAGGGGAGCCGCGGGTGCGCAGCCCCTGGCGGGCGGTGATGCCCGCTGCGCTATACAAAGCCGCCAGCGTCGCGCGGCTTGGCGGGGTTTTCAGATATTCGATGACCTCAACCTCCACACCGGGCGTGTCACGCAGGATCTCAAGCGTTTTGCGCGACGTGCCGCAATTGGGGTTGTGCCAGATGGTTGCTTTCATGCCGGGTCTCCTTGTCCTGCGCTTAGCCGATTTGGCGCCAGGTGAAAATTCTTCCTTCATTGCTTGCAATTGAGATTGATTATCAATAACGACCATCGACATGAGTGATTGAGAATCAGTCGCATTAATGTTCAAGGACCTGACATGACCCGCCTGCTGCTGGCTTCTACTGCTGTCGCGCTGCTGCTGACAGGCGCTGCCCAGGCGGAGGCATTGGACGAGGCCGATTATGGGCCGACGATTATCGTAACGGGCCAACTCGATGGTTATCGCGCGATTTCGACGACCAGCGGGACCAAGACCGATACGCCCTTGCTGGACGTGCCGCAGTCCATTTCGGTGATGACGCAAAGCCAGCTGCGCGATGAAGCCATTTTGAGCATGGCTGATCTTGTCCGCCATGTGCCGGGCGCAACAGCCGGGCAGGGTGAGGGCCATCGTGATCAGGTGACGCTGCGCGGCAATGCCTCAACCGCAGACTTTTTCGTCGATGGTCTGCGCGATGATGCGCAATATTATCGCAGCTTTTACAATATTGAACGGGTTGAGGTGCACAAAGGCCCCAATGCGATGATCTTTGGTCGCGGCGGCGGTGGCGGCATTATCAATCGCGTCACCAAGGGCGCGGATGCCGGCGAAACAAAGGGCAGTGGCGTCGCGTCGATCAACAGCTTTGGCAGCTGGTATGGCAGTGCGGATCAGAATGTTGCGCTGGGGGACCAGGCGGGCCTGCGCTTCAATGCCTATTATGAATCGCTCGACAATCATCGCGATGCATTTTCGGGCAAGCGTTATGCCGTCAATCCGGTGCTGGGCGCAGAGCTGGGCCGGACGCGCATTCAAATGGGCTATGAATATGTCCGCGACTCGCGCGTTGTCGATCGCGGGGTGCCGTCGCAAAATGGGGTGCCGTTCCAAAATGGGCGCGACATGTTCTTTGGCGTTCCGGGCGTCAATGAGGCCGATATCGAAGCCCATATCGTTCATCTTCGGGCCCAAACCGACCTGTCCGATGATCTGAAGGCCGATGTCAGCGCGCTTTATGCGGATTATGACAAGATTTATACCAACGCCTATCCGGCGACCGCGATCGTCAATGATCGTCTGGGGGTTGAGGCCTATCAGGATCCGACACAGCGGCAAAATTTCATCATTCAGGGCAATCTGCAATGGACGACCCGGACGGGGGGCATTGACCATTTGATCCTTGTTGGCGCGGAATTCACCGATCAGGACACCGCGACCCAGCGGATCAACGGCTTTTTCGACCCGGTTCTGACCAACGCCGCCAGTCGGCGTACGACGATCAACCTCACCCGCCCGCTGGCCATTCCGACGCCCTATTTCAAGGCGGGTCCGGCCGGCAATGGCAATCGCAAGGTTGCAAGTGCGCTGCGGCAAAGCTCTGTTTATCTGCAGGATCAGCTGAGCTTTGGCGACAGTGTCGATCTTGTTCTGGGCCTGCGTTATGATCGGTTTGATCTGCGCCTCACCAATGTCTTTTCAAATGACCGTTTTGCCCGGGTTGACGATCTGTGGTCGCCGCGCGCGGGCCTTGTCGTGAAGCCGGCGGCCAACGCATCGCTTTATGTCAGCTATACCAAGTCTTTCCTGCCGCAATCGGGGGATCAATTCATCTCGCTGGACGCCAGCACAGCAGCGCTCGAACCTGAAGCGTTCGACAATTATGAACTTGGCGCAAAATGGGACATCCGCCCGACGCTGAGCCTGACGGCGGCGGTCTACCAGCTGGATCGGACAAATACGCGCGCTGCCGGGCCCGTCGCAGGCACAATTGTGTTGACCGGGGCGCAGCGGTCAAAGGGTGTGGAAGTTGCGCTGGTGGGGCAGCTGACCAAATCCTGGCAGGCCTCGATGGGCTATGCCTATACCGAAGCGAATATTCGCTCGACAACCATTTCGGCCCCGGCCGGCAGCCGCGTGGCACAGGTGCCGCATCATCAGCTGAGCCTGTGGAACCGCTATGACCTCAACCCGAAATTGGGCTTTGGCCTGGGCCTTTATCACCAGTCGCGCACCTTCACGACGATCAGCAACGCCGTGACCTTGCCGGCCTATACCCGGATTGATGCCGCGCTGTTCTTTAAGATCAGCGACCGCCTCGATGCCCAGATCAATGTCGAAAATCTGACGAATAATCGTTACTTTCCGACCGCCCATACCGATAACAACATCACCACGGGTGCGCCGTTCAATGCCCGTTTTACGCTGATGGCGAAGTTCTGATCATCGCGCAAAAGGCCCCATTCAGCGTGAAGGGGTCGACTTTATCCACAGGATGATCCTATATTGGCGTCCATGGATAAGATCTTGGCTGCAAAGCTTGGCCGTCGCGAAATGCTGACGGGGACGATCGCAACCGCTGCTGTGTCGATGCTTCCGGCACAGGCCTTGGCGGCACCGGCTGATACGCGGCTGTTGCAGATTGCGCGGCGTGAGCTTGACCGCATGGACAATCATATCTGGGTCCGTGACGTGGTTGGCCTGGCTGATTTTTCGCTGCCGTCGTCGGAACCCCGCTTCTTTATCGTCAATATGTTGTCGGGCGATGTAAAGCGCTTCTACGTCACCCATGGCCGCGGGTCCGACCGCGAACATGATGGCTGGCTGAAGGAATTTTCGAACACCTATGGCTCAAACGCGACCTCGCGCGGGGCCTATCTCACCCGCAATTATTATGAGGGCAAGCATGGGCTTTCCATGCGCCTGACCGGGTTAGAGCGGGATAATAACAACGCCGAAGGCCGCGCGATTGTTGTCCATGGCGCTGATTACGCCAATCCTGACCTGATCCGCACCATGGGCAAGCTGGGCCGGAGCGAAGGCTGTTTTGCCTTTTCGCGCGACCGGCTTGTTGAAGTCATTGCTCGTATGGGCCCGGGCCGGATGATCTTTGCAGACCGTTTGGAAGGCCCGTTTGTCGCCTGATCCGGGCGCCGATCTGCGATCTTAATCGAACAGGCTTGAAACAGAGCTTTCGTCGGCGATCCGCTTGATCGCTTCACCCAGCAAGGGCGCGATCGTCAGATGACGGATTTTGGATGCGTTTTGCGCCGCCTGTGACGCGCCAATCGAATCTGTCACCACCAGTTCCAGAAGCTCGGACGCCTCGACCCGGGCAACGGCGCCGCCAGACAGGACGCCATGGGTGCAATATGCCACCACATCCTCGGCCCCTGCGGCTTTCAGCGCGCCTGCCGCATTGCACAGCGTCCCAGCCGAATCGACGATATCGTCGATCAGGATGCAGAACCGGCCTTCGACATCGCCGATGATGTTCATCACTTCGGATTCGCCCGCGCGTTCGCGGCGCTTGTCGACGATCGCCAGCGGCGCATTGTCGAGCCGCTTGGCCAGCGCACGGGCGCGCACCACGCCGCCAACATCAGGGGAGATCACCATGATGTTGCGATCACCAAAGCGCGCCAGAATATCGGCCGACATCACCGGTGCGCCGAACAAATTGTCGGTCGGGATGTCGAAAAAGCCCTGAATCTGGCCGGCGTGCAGATCCACCGAAAGAACGCGATTGGCGCCGGCAGTGGTGATCAGGTTGGCAACCAGCTTGGCCGAAATCGGGGTGCGCGGGCCGGGTTTGCGGTCTTGCCGGGCATAGCCAAAATAGGGCAGAACAGCGGTAATCCGTTTTGCTGAGGCGCGGCGCAGCGCGTCGCAGATGATCAGCAATTCCATCAGATTGTCATTGGCAGGATAGCTTGTCGATTGGATGACGAAGACATCTTCGCCGCGCACATTTTCCTGAATTTCAACGAAAACTTCCTCATCAGCGAAGCGGCGGACACTCGCCTTGGTCAATGGCAGTTCGCAATAATCGGCAATGGCCTGCGCCAATTGAGTGTTCGAATTGCCTGTGATGAGTTTCATGAATCAGCCCCTGCCCTCAAAGGATGCGCGCTCCTTAAAGTGCCGGATCGTTTGGGGAAAGTGGATTATTCCGACCTTTGCACAGCCGGCAGACATCTGGCCGGCCCCCTCTTTGCGTGTGGGGTGATTGCGAAGCGGCGTCCCGGCCAATAGAGAGGCGGGATGACGGACCGCCTTTCCATTGCCCTTGCGCAGCTGAGCCAGCGCGTCGGGGATCTTGCCGCCAATGCGGATGCCATGCTTGCGCGGCGGGCAGACGCCGCGGCGGCCGGGGCGGATCTGATTGCTTTTCCGGAGATGCAGCTGATCGGTTATCCCGCCGAAGACCTGTATGAAAAGCCGGCACTTGCCGAGCGCGCCGCGGCAGAGCTGGACCGTTTGGCCGCAGCCACCGCCGATGGTGGGCCAGCGATGCTGGTGGGCACCTTGCACAAGGCGGCCGATGGTGCGCTCTATAACGCGTATGTTCTGCTGGATGCGGGTGCAGTGGCCGCCATTCGGCTCAAGCATGAATTGCCCAATTATGGGACATTTGATGAAAAGCGCCATTTCCGGCCCGGGCCTTTGCCCGACCCCGTTGATTTTCGCGGGGTGAAGATTGGGCTGCCGATCTGCGAAGACGTCTGGTGGCCGCAGGTCTGCGCGCATCTGCGTGATCAGGGCGCAGACCTGCTGATCGTGCCCAATGGCAGCCCCTATGAGATTGATAAGGATGCCTATCGCGCGACGCAGGTTGTCGGCGCGCGCGTGGCGGAAACGGGATTGCCGATTGCCTATCTCAACCGGGTGGGCGGGCAGGATGAGCTGGTGTTTGACGGCGCGTCCTTTGTTCTGAACGGCGATGGCACGATGGCGCATCAGCTCGCTGATTGGGAGGAAGAGCTGCGCCTGACCACATGGACGCAGACGGCGCAGGGCTGGCGCTGCGCACCCGGCCTTGTGCGGACGCTGGAACCAAGCCCGGCGGATACATGGCATGCCATGATGATTGGCCTGCGCGATTATGTGAACACGAACCGCTTTCCGGGCGTTGTGCTGGGCATGTCGGGCGGGATCGACAGCGCAATTTGTGCGGCCATTGCGGTCGATGCGCTGGGGGCTGACCGGGTGTGGTGCGTCATGCTGCCCAGCCAATATACCAGCACCGAAAGCCTTGAGGACGCCGCTGAAGCCGCGCGCCTTTTGGGATGCCGGATGGATACTGTGCCGATTGCCCCGGCGGTTGCCGCCTTTGGCGATATGCTTGCGGATATCTTTGCGGATAAGCCTGTGGATATCACTGAGGAAAACCTGCAATCGCGCATCCGCGGCGTCACCTTGATGGCGCTGTCGAACAAATTTGGCCCGATGCTGATGACGACCGGCAATAAAAGCGAGATGTCGGTTGGTTATGCAACCATTTATGGCGACATGGCCGGGGGCTATAACCCGATCAAAGACGCTTATAAAATGACGGTGTTCGCGCTGGCGCGGTGGCGCAACGCGCACAAGCCGCGCCTGGGCCTTGGCCCGGATGGCCCGGTGATGCCAGATCGGATCATCACCAAACCGCCCAGCGCCGAATTGCGGCCCGACCAGAAAGATTCGGATTCCCTGCCCGATTATCCGGTGCTTGACCCGATTTTGATGGGGCTTGTCGAAGACGAAGCCTCGGTGGATGATCTGGTGGCGCGCGGCTTTGACCGGGCAGAGGTAGCGCGGATTGAACGCCTGCTGTGTCTGGCCGAATATAAACGGCGGCAGGCACCGCCCGGCGTCAAACTGGGCAAACGCAATTTCGGCCGTGACCGCCGCTACCCCATCACAAACGCCTTTAGAACGGCCTGATATCTATGACCATCGTGACCCGTTTTGCGCCGTCTCCGACCGGCCAGCTCCACATCGGCAATGTCCGCACGGCTCTGCACAACTGGCTATGGGCCAGAAAACATGGCGGGCGGTTTTTGCTGCGCATTGATGACACAGATCTGGAACGGTCGCGCGAGGCCTTTGTCGATGGCATTCGCGCCGATCTTGGCTGGCTGGGGCTGACCTGGGATAGCGAAGCCCGCCAATCGCAGCGATTTGACCTGTATGAACGGCATTTTGAAGCGTTGAAGGCGGCCGGCCGGGTCTATGCCTGTTATGAAACGCCAGAGGAACTGGACTTGCGGCGCAAGGTGTTGCTGGGCCGCGGTTTGCCGCCGGTTTATGAACGCAAGGATCCCGACGCCCCTGTGCCCGAAGGCCGGACGCCGCATTGGCGGTTCCGTCTGGACCATGATGCCCCGATTGAATGGGTCGATCTGATCCGCGGGCCGCAGCATTTTGACCCAAAGCTGATGTCAGATCCCGTTATCCGGCGCGCCGATGGCTCGTGGCTCTACATGCTGCCGTCCGCCATTGATGATATCGACATGGGGGTGACGCATGTCGTGCGCGGGGAAGACCATGTCACCAATACCGCAACCCAGATCCAGATGTTCGCTGCCTTGGGCGCCGCCATGCCGCATTTTGCGCATGAGGCGCTGTTGACGGGCACTGAAGGCAAATTGTCGAAGCGGCTGGGATCGCTTGGCATGGATGCGTTCCGCGAACAGGGGATCGAGCCGATGGCCATTATCGCCCTGTTGGCGCGGCTGGGCACCAGCCAGCCGGTTGAGCCGGTTGTCGATGTCGCCCCGCTGATCGCCACGATCGATTTTGCGCATTTTGGCCGCGCGCCTGCCCGCTTTGATGAGGCGGAACTGGCCCAGCTGAATGCCAAGATTTTGCACCAGACCGATTTTGCAGCCGTTGCCGCGCGTCTGCCGGCAGATATGGATGCAAACGCCTGGCAGGCCATTCGTCCCAATATCGAAACCCTGGCCGATGTCGCGGATTGGTGGGCGGTGGTAACTGGCGATGTCCATGCTGTCATCGCCGATGCCGATAAGGATTATCTGGCGCAGGCTGTGCTGCTTGCCGAACAGCTCGACTGGACAGCCGATGTCTGGCCGATGCTGACCGAGGCGCTCAAGGCGGCCACAGAGCGCAAGGGCAAGGCACTGTTCCTGCCATTGCGTCAGGCGCTGACCGGGCATGACCATGGCCCGGACATGAAGGCGCTGTTGCCGCTGATTGGCAAGGATCGGGCGGTGGCGCGGCTGCGGGCGGCGGCGCGATAGGCCATGTCGCGCCCTAGGCTGGCATAACGGACGCCAAGGCCCTATCTAGCCGCCATGCGTGTATTTCCTCGCCCCGTCAGCCCCAAGGCCGCGTGGAGGGACCTTCGGTCTTTTCTCGGCTCTCGCACACCGCACCAGCTTGGCTTTGCGGTGCTGTCGCTTGTGATCCCGTTCTTTTTCCTGGCGCTTTTCTATCTGGATCAGGTGCCGATGGAATATCGGCCGCCCAAGATCGTCTATGTGCAAAAGCTGGATCCCAATCGCAGCGATGCCGACATCATCGCCCAGCAGAAAATTGATGCCGAACGGCGCGATGCCGAGGAAAAGGAACGGCAACGGATTCTTGAGGAAAATCGGCGTCCGTTTAAGGAACTTGATAAGAAGCTGGATGAATGGGGTCTGTAACGTCCCTGTCTGATCAGCGGCTGATGGCCGCAGCGCTCGCCTTGTCAGATCGCGGGCGCGCCCGCACCGACACCAATCCCAATGTCGGTTGCCTGATTGTCAAAAATGGCCGGATCATCGGGCGCGGCTGGACCCAGGCCGGCGGCCGGCCGCATGCCGAGGCCATGGCCCTGGCCGAAGCAGGCGCCGCAGCACAGGGCGCCACCGCCTATGTCACGCTGGAACCCTGTGCGCATAACAGCCCGCGTGGCCCGGCCTGTGCCGATTCATTGATTGCCGCGGGCCTGACCCATGTCGTCGTGGCGCTGACGGACCCGGATCCGCGGACCAATGGCCAGGGCATTGCCCGGATGCGCGCCGCGGGTCTGGTCGTTGAAACGGGGTTGATGGCGGCCGAGGCCCGCCGGGCGATGGCCGGCTGGCTGATGCAGCAGCATCAGGGGCGGCCGCTCATCACGCTGAAGCTGGCGACATCGCTCGACGGCTGCATCGCGACCGCCACGGGCGAAAGCCGCTGGATCACGGGGGATGCCGCGCGCGCCCATGGCCATCTGGAACGGGCGCGCAGCACGATGATCCTGGTTGGCGGACAAACGCTGCGCACCGACGACCCGGCATTGACGGTGCGTCTGGCCGGGCTGGAGGCGCGATCCCCAGCCAGGGCGGTCCTGACGCGCGGGGCCGCGCCCGATGGCTGGCAGGCGCTGGCCACGCCGCAGGCAGTCCACGGGCTGGCAGGTGTGCCGTATCTGTTGATTGAAGGCGGCGCTGGCGCGGCCGCTGCCTTTGTGTCGGCGGGCCTGGTGGATCGGCTGCTTTTATACCGGGCGCCTGTGCTATTGGGCGGCGGGCAGCCCTGCCTTGGCGATATTGGCCTTGCGCATCTGGCGGCCGCGCATGACCAGTGGCACCTCATCGACACGCGGCTGCTTGGCAAGGATCGGCTAGAGCTTTACGAGCGAGCCTGAAAAGAGGCGTATTTATGTTTACAGGCATCATCACCGATATCGGCACCATCGTTCAGGCGGACCAGCGCGGCGACCTGCGGTTGGTCATTCGCTGCGGCTATGACATGGCCGGGGTTGATCTGGGCGCGTCCATTGCCTGTTCGGGCGTCTGCCTGACGGTTGTCGACAAGGGACCGGATTGGTTCGCCATTGATGCATCGGCGGAAACCCTTTCTAAAACCGCATCCGGAATGTGGGCAGAGGGGCGCCGGCTCAATCTGGAACGTGCGCTGAAAATCGGGGATGAACTGGGCGGCCATATCGTGACGGGCCATGTCGATGGCGTTGGCACGATTGCCGGCATCGCCCCGGAAGGCGATTCGCACCGTGTTCTTGTTACCATCGGCGCGGACATTGCCCCCTTTATCGCGGCCAAGGGCTCTGTCACCGTGGATGGCGTGTCGCTGACCGTGAACAGCGTCGCCGACAATGCCGATGGCACCGCGACCTTTGGGCTGAACATCATTCCGCACACCTGGGCGGTCACCGCGCTGGGGGATCTGGTGACGGGCCAGCACGTCAATATCGAGATTGATGTCCTTGCCCGCTATCTGGCCCGCATGCAGGATCGGATTGCCGCGACGCGGTGACCCTGCGGCATTGCATGGCGATGTGATCTTGCGGCCTTGACGATCACATTATGATGTGATCTACAGGCCTCATGTCGACTCAACTCATCGAAAAGCTGCGCAAGCTTGTGACCGAGGGCGGGCTGTCCCGCTCTGGTCTCGCCCGGGCCGCCGGTCTGCACGCCAATACGTTGCGCGATCTGGACCAACCCGACTGGAACCCCACGGCTGAAACGCTGCGCAAGCTGGAAGCCTTTTTGTTCGCGAATGACGATGGCCCCGCGCTGGTGCCGATTGAAGAGATCATCGAAGAAGCGCGCAATGGCCGCATGTTCATTCTGGTCGATGATGAAGACCGCGAAAATGAAGGTGATCTGGTTATTCCCGCGCAAATGGCCACGCCCGATGCGATCAATTTCATGGCCACCCATGGCCGCGGGCTGATCTGCCTGACATTGACCAAGAAGCGCGTCGATGAACTGGGGCTGGAATTGATGAGCCGAGCCAATGGCACGCGCCATGAAACCGCCTTCACCACATCGATTGAGGCGCGCGAAGGCGTGACCACCGGCATTTCCGCAGGTGACCGCGCACGCACCGTGTCTGTCGCCATTGATGCCGCCAAGGGCCGCGACGATATTGTGACGCCCGGCCACGTCTTTCCGCTGATTGCGCGCAATGGCGGCGTGCTGGTCCGTGCCGGACATACGGAGGCCGCGGTCGATATTTCGCGGCTCGCCGGCCTTAATCCATCGGGCGTGATCTGCGAGATCATGAAAGATGATGGCACCATGGCGCGCATGGATGACCTTATCTCCTTTGCGCGGATGCACAATCTGAAGATCGGCACGATCCGCGATCTGATCGAATATCGGCGCAAGCATGACCATTTGGTCGAATGCGTTGCCGAAGCCCCCTTTGTTTCAGACTATGGGGGGGAATGGACCGCCAAAACCTATCGCAACAAGGTGGACGGCTCGGTCAATGTGGTCCTGCAAAAGGGCAAGATCAGCCCGGATGAGCCGACATTGGTGCGGATGCACGGCATGTCGATTTTCTCTGATGTGCTGGGCGCCCCGGGGCCGCGCAAGCGCACCTTGCAGCGCGCGATGGTTGAAATTGGCAAGGTGGGCGCGGGCGTGATCGTCCTTTTGATGCCCAGCGAGCCGGACCAGCTGACGCGTGAAATTGGTGCAGCGACCGGCAAGCCCCCGGAAATGGACCTGCGCAACTATGGCATTGGCGCCCAAATCCTCGCCGATCTTGGCATTCACGACATGGTTTTGTTGACCAACGCGCATCGCAATGTGGTCGGCATTGAAGGCTATGGCATCAACATCGTGGGCGAACGCCCCATTCCGGAGGCGTAACCATGGCCAAATTTCTGATCGTCGAAGCCCGTTTTTATGACCATCTGAACGACATGCTGGTCGCCGGTGCCAAGGCGGCGCTGGAAGATGCCGGGCATAAGGCAGAGGTGATCACCGTCCCCGGTGCGCTTGAAATCCCCGGTGCCATCGCGCTGGCGGCGGAAAGTGGCCGTTATGACGGCTTTGTCGCCATTGGGGTCGTCATTCGCGGCGAAACCTATCATTTTGAGATTGTGGCGGGTGAAAGCGCGCGCGGCATCATGGCGCTGACCATGGATGGGCTGGCCATCGGCAACGGCATCCTGACGGTTGAGAATGAGGCGCAGGCCCTGGTGCGGGCGGATCCCAGCCAAAAGGACAAGGGCGGGGAAGCAGCCAAGGCCGCCATCGCCTTGCTTGACCTGAAGATGCAGTTCGACAGCTAAAACGCGGCCGCGACGGCTGTGTCTCCCCCGTCCACAATCGGGACGGGGGGAAAGATATGTCGCGGCGGCGCTATCCGGCGATCAGGCGGCGCTGGGATAGTCGGTATAACCTTCCGGTCCCGCCGAATACCATGTCCGCATGTCATTTTCAGTCCAGGCCTTGCCATCGCGGATGCGCGCGACAAGATCGGGGTTGGAAATGAATGGCCGGCCATAGCTGACAGCATCAGCCTGGCCTGAGGCGACCAGATCAGCCCCGCTTTGGGCGGTCAGATCTGAATTCAGCACCAGCGGATTGGTAAAGACGCGGCGAATGGCCGGTGATTGCTTGGGCACATCCGTTCGACCGAACGTACCATCGGGTCCGGGTTCACGCAGTTCCAGAAAGCCGATGCCAATGGCCTGCAAGGCCGCCGCCGCGGCGGTGAACAGCGCTTCGGGCTGACTGTCATCCACGCCTTGGGAATCGCCATTGGGCGACAGGCGCACCGACACGCGATCTGCACCCCAGACGCTGGCAACGGCGGCCGTCACCTCGGTTGTCAGGCGGATGCGATTTTCAATCGGCCCGCCATAGGCATCATCCCGCAGGTTGGAATTGTCGCGCAGGAACTGGTCCAGCAAATAGCCATTGGCGCTGTGGATCTGGACCCCGTCAAACCCGGCCTTTTTCGCGTTTTCAGCGGCCTTGACGTAATCCGCGATCACACGCGGCATTTCATCAAGCCGCAAGGCGCGGGCCTGTTCCAGCGGCTGTTTGCCGGTTGCGGTATAGGCGTGGCCGGGGCCTGTCGTGGCGGATGCAGATACGCCCGGCTGGCCATTGTTAAAGCTGGAATGGACCAGCCGGCCCATATGCCAAAGCTGCAGGATGATGCGCCCGCCCGCTTTGTGAACGGCTTCGGTCACGGGCTTCCAGCCTTCGGTCTGTGCGTCCGTCCAGATGCCGGGGGCCGACGGCCAGCCAAGACCTTCCTGGGAGATGCCTGTGGCTTCGGAAATGATCAGCCCAGCCGAGGCACGCTGTTCATAATATAGGCGCATCATATCATTGGGGATGTGTCCGGGGCTGGCGCGACCCCGTGTCAGGGGGGCCATAAGAATCCGGTTCGGACAATGGATGGCGCCCAGATCAATGGGATCGAAAAGATTTGGCATATGCTCCCCTGTTGCTTTGTCAGTCGCCGTCCCGGATATGGAGGCGATGGGCAACACGCAACAGCAACCTTTGCACGGGGCGCACGAAACAGGCGGGCGGCTGGCGGTTCTTGCCGCGCTTTTCCTTGGGAACTTCGCGCTTGCCTTTGGGCCTTGGCTGGTGCGGCTGGCCGATGTTGGCCCCAGCGCATCGGCCATGTGGCGCATGGCCCTGGCCGCGCCCTTTTTGTTTCTGATTGCTGGGGTGCGGCGCCAGCCGCTGCTGTTGCCGACGGCTGGCCTTTATTGGATCATGGCGTTGTCGGGCCTGTTCTTTGCGATTGACCTGGCGGCCTGGCATATTGGCATTCTTAAAACCAAGCTGGCGAATGCCACGCTGTTTGCCAATGCGGCCAGCCTGTTTTTCCCGATTTGGGGTTTTCTTGTGGCGCGCAGCCTGCCCAGCCGACGCGAGGGCATGGCCTTTGCCATTGCAGCGGCGGGCGCTGTGCTGTTGGTCGGGCGTTCGGCGGAGTTGAGCCGCGATAATCTTTTGGGCGATATGCTCTGTTTGGCAGCGGGGATTTTTTACACCGCCTATCTCGTCGTTATTGCCCAGGCGCGGCAGAGCCTGCCCAGCTGGACCTTGTTGGCCTCGTCCACGGTGGCGACAATCCCGCCCTTGCTTTTGATCGCGGTTCTGCTGGGCGAACAGATCATGCCAAGCAACTGGACGCCGGTGATCGCGCTGGCCGTTGTCAGCCAGTTGATCGGGCAGGGTATGATGGTGTTTGCGCTGGGCCGGGTGACCCCGCTGGTCTTTGGTCTGGCCCTGCTCACCCAACCGGTCGTCTCAGCAACCATGGGGTGGATCACATATGGCGAGACCTTGGCCGCGCCCGACCTTGTCGGGGCAGCGATGATCGGGCTGGCGCTGATCCTTGTGCGCCAGCCCGACCGATCAAAGGATCAATAGCCGCTTTCGGCAGCGATCATGCAATACAGCATGGCGATGGACAGCAGCGTGTTGGTGCGGCTGAACATCATGGCTGTTGAGGCTGCCTTGGCCTTGGTGGCGTCATCCGCCTCGACCAGGCCCAGCGCCTTTTTCTGGTTCGGCCAGATCACAAACCACACGTTAAAGCCCATGATCAGCGCCAGCCACATGCCGATGCCGATCGTGCGGAACGGCGGCTGCAGCGTAAAGGCCTGATGCGCATAGCCGGCCTGGATCGCAACGACGAAGCCGGTTGCGATGGTGGCCAAAGCGCCATAGCGGAACCAGAACAATGCGGCCGGTGCAATATGCTTTGACACGCCCGGTTTCAGTTCAGCCGGAATCTTCGGCATGGTCGGGATCTGGGTGAAGTTGAAATAATAAAGATGGCCGATCCACATGATGCCCGAAATCACGTGCGCCCAGCGCCACAAGAAATTGCCATCGACATTGCCCTGCACGCCGAACATGATTGCCAGCATGAGAACAAGGCCCGCAATCAGGACCGCGTTCAGGTTTCCGAAAAATTTCGCCATAGAGACGACCCCCAATAGAGTTGATGCAAAGATTGACGCAGCCTACCTATCACTCCATCTCATGGCTGTCACCTGATTGCGAGGAAGGCCTTTTGCCCGTGTCGATGGATTTCAAGGATATGACGCTGGATGAGCTGCGGGCCGCCTTGGCGGCTGAGCTGCCATCCGATGCAGCGTTTGACGGCTGGACGCCGACCGCGCTGCGCGCAACGGCGGCGCGCATGGGCGTTGATCCCGATGTGGCAGACCTCGCCTTTCCAGACGGCGCGGTGCAGATGATTGAGGCCTGGTTTGCCCATGTTGATGCGCAAATGGCCGCAGCGCTGCCGGCGGATCATCTGGCTGGCCTGAAAATCCGGGCGCGGATCACCGCCTTGGTGGAAGCGCGCCTTGCCGTCCTTGCCCCGCATCGCGAAGCGTTGCGTCGTGCGCAGGCGGTGCTGGCCCATCCGCGCCATGCCGCCGCCGCGGCCCGGCTGGGTTGGCATGCGGCGGACCAGATGTGGCGCGCCGCAGGCGACCAGGCAACGGACTATAACCACTATACCAAGCGCGCGATTTTGGGCTCTGTCTATGCCGCGACCCTGCTGGTTTTCGTCAATGATGACAGCGAAGATTGGGCCGATAGCCGCGCGTTTCTGGCACGGCGGATCGCCGGGATCATGCGGTTTGAACAGGCCAAAGCCAAATGGACCGCCGGGGGCAATCGGCATTTCAGCATGGCCCGGTTTTTGGGCCGCTTGCGCTACCCTGCCCATTAATTTGTCTGGCAATTCACCGGCGTAAATGATAATCAATTGCAACTAGATCAGGCAAAGATGGAGCCGAGGTGCAACTCGACAAACTGCCGCTGAACAAGATCGCGCGGATTACGCGGATCGATTGGGCTCTGCTTGGCGAAACCGAGGGGCATCGCCTGCGGTGTCTGGGCTTTGACGCAGGTGTGGAGGTTGAGCCGCTGCACCGCGGCTGGTTTCTGTTTAAGGATCCACTGTCGGTGCGGGTTGGCCGGCTGACCGTGGCCATTCGGGCCGCCCATGCCCGTGCGGTTCAGGTGGACCCGGCATGACCGCGCTGCCGCTGATTGCGCTGGTCGGCAATCCCAATGCCGGTAAAAGCGCCCTGTTCAACGCGCTGACCGGCGCACGCCAGAAAACCGGCAATTATCCCGGCGTGACGGTTGAACGGCATTCCGGCCGCTTTGCACTGGACGATGGTCGCCTGGTGGAACTGGTCGATCTGCCGGGAACCTACAGCCTGACGCCCACCAGTCCCGATGAAGTGGTGACGCGCGATGTTGTGCTGGGTCGCCAGACGGGGGAGCGGCGGCCGGATGCGCTGATCATCGTGGTGGATGCCGGTAACCTCGACAATCATCTGTGCTTTGCGCTGGAATTAATTGCGCTTGGCCTGCCCTGCATCGTTGCGCTCAACATGGTTGATCTGGCCGAACGCGATGGCCTTACGCTTGATGCCGCGCGGCTGGCGGCAGACCTTGGCGTTCCGGTGATCCCCACGGTTGCGGTGCGCAAACGGGGTCTGGAGGATCTGCGCCGGGCGGTCACGCAGGCCGTGCAGGCCGACCGGCCCGAACAGGGCGATGCAGCGCCAGCGGCAGACCCGGCGCGCCTGCGCGATGACGCGCGGCGGATTGCCGCACAGGCCATTCTGGCCGAACGCCCCGCCCGGCGCATGACGCGGCGGATTGATGGCGTTGTTCTGCATCCGATTTTCGGCCCGATCATCCTGTTTGCGACGCTGTTTGCGATGTTTCAGCTGGTCTATGCCGCGGCGGAGGCGCCGGTTGACCTGATTGAAGGCTGGCTTGGTCAGCTGTCAGATTTCGTCCGCGCGGCCTTGCCTGATACACTGCTGCGATCGGCGCTGATCGATGGTGTGATTGCCGGTGTGGGCGCAGTTATCGTGTTCCTGCCGCAAATCCTGGTGCTTTTTGCGTTCATCCTGATCCTTGAGGCATCGGGCTATATGGTCCGCGCCGCGTTCATCATGGATCGGCTGATGGCCAGTGTCGGCCTGTCCGGTCGGGCCTTCATCCCGCTTTTGTCGTCTTTTGCCTGCGCAGTGCCGGGGATCATGGCCACGCGCACGGTTGAGGATCCGCGCGACCGGTTGACGACCATCCTGATTGCCCCGTTGATGACCTGTTCGGCACGTTTGCCGGTTTATACCGTGATCATTGGCGCCTTCATTCCCAATCGCGCGGTTGTGCCGGGCGTTGGCCTGCAAGGTTTGGTGCTCTTTGGTCTTTACGTCAGCGGGATTGCCGGGGCGATGATCGCGGCACTGTTGATCCGTCGCACCATCCTGCCGGGGCGCAGCCTTGGGTTCATGATGGAAATGCCGCGCTATCAATTGCCCAATATCAAAGATGTGGCGCTTGGCCTGTGGCAGCGTGCCTTTGCCTTTCTGAAACGTGCCGGCTCTATCATCGCCGTGACGACACTGGTGCTGTGGGCGCTGTTGACCTTCCCGCAAGTGCCTTCTGATTCGGCGAAGAGCCAGATCGACTATTCGATTGCCGGCCGCATCGCCAATGGCCTTGAAACAGTGGTGGCCCCGATTGGCTTTAACCGCGACATGGCGTTGTCATTAATCCCCGCCATGGCCGCCCGCGAAGTCGCCGTGTCGGCGCTGGCCACGACCTATGCCATTGATGCCCAGGACGAAGCGGCCACCGAACAGACGTTGAGAGAGCGGCTGCGCGCGGGCTGGACGCTGCCGATGGCGCTCGCTTTCCTTGCCTGGTTCGTCTTTGCTCCCCAATGTATTTCCACAATTGCCGTGGTCCGGCGGGAAACAAATGGCTGGAAATGGCCGGGCATCATGGTCGGCTATCTGTTCGCGCTGGCATATGTAGCCGCAGGCGTTACATACTGGTCCGCAACAGCTTTGGGATTGTGAGGGAAAGAGAATGGCGGGCAGCGTCAACAAGGTGATTTTGGTCGGCAATCTGGGCAAGGACCCGGAAGCGCGCAGCATGAACAATGGCGGCGAAGTCGTCAGCTTCACGCTTGCGACGTCGGAAACATGGAATGATCGCGACGGCAACCGTCAGGAAAAGACAGAGTGGCACAATGTCGTGATCTTCAATGAAAATCTGGGCCGCGTGGCCAAGAATTATCTGCGCAAGGGCCAAAAGGCCTATATTGAGGGCCAGTTGCAGACGCGCAAATGGACCGATCAGAACGGCAACGATCGTTATACGACCGAAGTCGTTCTGCAACGCTTCCGCGGGGAACTTGTCCTTCTGTCGGGCCGCGAGGGCGGATCCGGCGGTGGTGGCATGGGCGGCGGCCAATTTGGCGGCAATGCCCCGGCTGGCAGCCTGGGCGGTGGCGGTCAGGGCGGCGGCGGCAGTGCCTTTGGCAGCAGCGCATCGCCGAGCCCGTTTGACAGCGATCTGGACGACGACGTTCCTTTTTGATCGGCCCTAGCGGCTAAGCCCGTGTCTTGAACGGCGTGAAATCTGTTCCTTCATCAAACAGATCCACGCCTTCATGGCGCTTCAACCGATTGACGACGATATAGGTCACGGGGGTCAACACGACTTCCCAGCTGACCTTCAGCAGCCAATTGGTGACGAGCACGGTCAGCACCTGTTCGGTTTCCCAGACGCCCCAAAAGGCGAGCGGGTAGAAAATCAGGCTATCCACGCCCTGACCGAAAATGGTCGAACCGATCGTCCGGCTCCACAGATGCTTGCCCTGCGTCCAGACTTTCATGCGCGCCAGCACATAAGAATTGACGAAATCCCCCGCCCAAAAGGCGATGATGGACGCAAAAACGATCCGGGGGACCTGCCCAAAGACGCTTTCATAGGCGGCCTGCCCGGTCCAGCCGGGTGCCGGTGGTAAAGACACGACCACCCAGCTCATAAACGCCATGAACAGCAGCGCGGAAAAGCCAACCCAGATGCAGCGCCGGGCGCGCGCATAGCCATAGACTTCGGTCAGCACATCGCCGATCACATAGCCCAGCGGGAAGAACAGGATGCCGGCCCCAAATTCCCAGCCGTCAAGCGTGGCCACTTTGGCGGCGCCGATGACATTTGACAGCAGCAGGATCGCGACAAAGGCCGCCATCACCACATCAAAGCTGCGGAACTGGTGAACGGTTTCCGCCTTGACGGCGCGCAGATCAGAAATGCTCATGCGCTTAGTTTAGCTGCGCATGGCGATTTGTCAATTGGCCCGGCGCGCTGCGCCTAATTGCGCTGCGGACCGCAGGCCAGCGTCCCGACCCAGGCCCCATGATCATGCACGCACGCGCGGCCTGGCCAAAGCGCCGGGGCAGGGCCGTGGCGCCGCGCCGCACTGTTGCGTGCCCGGTTATAGATCCAGATGATGCCGTCTTGTGGGGCGGCGGCCTGTTGCAGGCGCAGATTGCCATTATCGCTGGGGTTCAGGATGATGGGCCGCACAGGAACCGTCTGGCCCGCGCGATGCAGGAAAAACCCGCCCAGCTTTGCCAGCGATCCGTGATCCAGAATGTGCGATGCCGGATGATCCCAGACAAAAACCAGCCCGCTTATGCCCTGCGTGGCAAGCGCCACACTTGCGGTTTCAAATTCATAACTTGTCTTCATCACCAGCCGCTGTTTGAGCGCCATGGGTTGCAGTTGCAGCCCAAAAACAAGGATCAGCGCCGCCATGGTTACCCCCGGCCGCGCCATGCGCTGGGCGGCGAGGATCAGGCCCAGCAACAGGCCGGGGACAAGTGGGACAAGATACCGATCCGTCAGCATCGGGCGCAGGCTGCCCAGGATCAGTTCGATCGCCAGTCCGGCAAGGCTTGCCAGCACCAGCCAGCGTAAACCGGCGGATGGGGCGGGCCAAAGTTTCGCCGTCGCTGGGGATTGCCGCACCCGGGCGCGTGTCGCCAGCGCGGCAACGGCCAGAACGCCCGCCAAAAGTGCTGCGTGCAGCCCGCTTGTGCCCCCCAGCGCATAACGGACAAAGCTGCCCGCCAAGGCCGGGGTCATCGGTTCATACCAGGCAATGTCGGGCCGCGCATAATCGGCCAGCCGTGGGGCGTGCCAGGCCAGCCAGCCAAAAGCGGGCACAAAGGCCAGTGCGGCTGGCCAAAGCGCCACGGCCCTGGCCCGATGCTGCCACAACAGGGCCAGACCCTGCAGCCCGCCCACCAGCAATGCGTGATAATGTGTCAGCCCGGCCAGACTGGCGAGGATGGCCCAAAGGATGGCCGGCCCCAGATGCGGGGCGGCCATCATCCGCACAAAGGCCATGGCTTGCGCCACCGACAGCAGGAACAGCAGCGCATAGCCGCGCGCATCCACCGCCAATTCCATGCCGGGCCACCACAGGCAAATCAGCATTGCCCAGCCCAGCGCGGCCCGCCGGGGCAGGCCGGGCGTCTGGATGATCAGCGGCAAAAGCGCTGCACCCGTCATGAAGATCAGGCTCGGCAGGCGCAGGGCACCATCTGATGCACCCGCCAGCCCCGTCCAAAGCGCCATCAGCGCATAATAAAGTGGTGGATTGCAATCGAGCCAGACTTCCCGCCAAAAACGGGTCCAGCCCGGCTGGGTGGCGATCATCCCTGTCCAGCTTTCATCCAGCCAGAGCGGCAGGCCATGGGCCAGCCAAAGGCGCAGACCGATGATCCCGATCAGCACAGCCCCCGCCAAAGCGGCGATGGCCAGCCCGGCATGGCCATATCTGCCAGATGAAGATATTTGTGGCGCGGTCATGCTGGGCATGTGGCCTGAAAATGCCCGTGTGTCACGCCTTGCATGAAGTGGTTCCGCTGCGGCACTTTTCACGCTATCTGCACGCCATCGCGCGCCCGTAGCTCAGTTGGATAGAGCACGAGCCTTCTAAGCTTGGGGCCGCAGGTTCGAATCCTGCCGGGCGCGCCATTTTTCTCTCCGGCCAAAGACATGGGGCGCGCACGCCGCGCTTGATCCGTGCGCGGTGCCGGGCCAGTGTTGCCCCCGGGACTTTGGGAGAGGGCATCATGGCACGAGTTTGGGCATATGGAGCGGCCTTGCTGGCAATGGCGATCGCCCCGGGTGCGGCGGCCGCCGCCGGTTTTCCCATGCGCGAGACAGAGGAGGCCGCGCCGACCCTCCCCCCCATTTTGTCCGCGCGGGACCGGGCGGACATTGAAAACCGGATCTTGGCCGAACGGCTCGACACGCTTGTCCCCGCCCTGATGCGGGAACAGGGCATCGACCTGTGGCTGTTGATGGCGCGCGAATATTTTGAAGAGCCGGTCCTGGCCTCGATGCTGGATGCCCAAAGCATGCATGCCCGGCGCACAACCATTTTGATCTTTCATGATCCGGGCGACGGTAAGCCTGTCGAGCGCCTGACCGTCAGCCGCTATGGGCTGGGCGGATTGTTCGCCCCGGCCTGGGACCCTGCGCAACAGCCCGATCAATGGCGCGCCGTGGCAGAGATTATCGCCGCGCGCCAACCGGCCAAGATTGCGATCAACACGTCTGACCTGTCGGCCTTTGCGGACGGCATGACCTTAAGCCAATATCGCAAATTCAACCAAGGCTTGCCGCGCGGATTGCGCAAACGGGTGGTCAGTGGCGAAGCCCTTGCCCTGCGCTGGCTTGAAACGCGCACCCCGACTGAAATGGCGCTCTACCCCCAGATTGTGCGCACCGCCCATGCGCTGATCGGCGAGGCTTTTTCCCGTGCGGTGATCACGCCCGGCGTGACCACGGCTGAACAGGTGCAATGGTGGTATCGGGATCGGCTGAATCAGCTGGGCCTTGATCCCTGGTTCCACCCATCGGTCGCGATTCAGCGCCAAGGCGTGGCGGGCATCATCGAAGGGGCAGAGATCATCCGGCCGGGCGATCTGCTCTGGACCGATTTTGGCATAACCTATCTGCGGCTCAACACCGATACGCAGCATCTGGCCTATGTCTTAAAGCCGGGGGAAAACGCCGCACCGGCGGGGCTGCGCCAAGGGCTGGCGAACAGCAATCGCGTGCAGGATATTGTAAAGCGGCACTTTGCCGTGGGACGCACGGGCAATGAAGTGCTGGCGCTGGCGCGTGCCGAGGCTGTGGCGGCTGGGCTCGATCCATCGATCTATAGCCATCCGATCGGCCTGCATGGCCATGGTGCTGGCCCAGCCATCGGCTTTTGGGACAATCAGGCGGCTGATCCGCGCGGCGCCGGGACGATCCACGCCCAGACCGCCTGGTCGATTGAGCTGACAAACTATACCGCTGTGCCGGAATGGGGTGGCCAGCGCGTTGATTTTCGCACCGAAGAGAA
>JACCEC012357755.1_pt1 | contig 57209 bp, 53 predicted proteins | sample 7450121 | NCBI WGS metagenome assembly JACCEC01 (sample SAMN15323455, study PRJNA562643) | freshwater metagenome | isolation source: river surface water | place: USA:Blue River Watershed | collected 2017-08-18
CATTTAAAGTAGTAACAGTAGCATCAAATTTATCATCTAATTCTTTCGTTTTAATGTTAGTTGCATCTATTTTGTTGGTAGTTTCTTTTTTACTTTCGTCTATTTTGTTGGTAGTTTCTTTTTTACTTTCGTCTATTTTGTTGGTAGTATCTTTTTTAGTTTCGTCTATTTTTTTATTATTTTCTTTTTTATATTCTTCTAATAAATAATACATTATACCAAAAGTAATTGAAGAAAAAACTATGACTATTATTATTGTTGAAATCTCCATTATTAATTTAACTTATATATATATATTTTTTGAAAACAAATAATTAAAATTATCGAAAAATAAAAATTTTTTATTAGTATCAAATTTATATTTTAGTAATATAATTATAATTATATATAAAACTAAGATATTCCAATATTTTTTTGGATTTTTTGAAAAATATATAATTATGGAAATACCTAATATAGTAAGAATAATTATAAAAGTATATTTAACAAAGTTAGATCCTCCTGAAGCTATTTGGTTAAATTTATAGTTTTGTTCGTTATTATCATATATATCATTATCTAAATAACTTATTATATTGGAATTTTCGTTATTAATAGGTTTCTTATTTTTATATGGTATTTCTGGATTATTAATAATTTGTTCAAAAGAATTACTATCAATAATAATTGGTTTAATAGTAGATTTTTTTTTAGAATTAGAAATTTTAAAAGTTTCTATATTATTTAACAGGTGATCAAAACACATTATTTAATTTATATATATAAATATTTTGATTTATAAAAATACATATAAAGTTAAATTACATAATATATCTAAATAATGAATTCTGTATCATTAATAATAGATAATCGCGAAACAAAATTAATTGAATTATTTAAAAGTAATTATTCTAGTAATAACATAACTTATAAAAATTTAGATTATGGTGACTTTATTTTTGAATATAATAATGAAGTATTATTAATAATAGAAAGAAAAAGTATTACAGATTTAGCATCATCTGTAAAAGATACAAGGTATCATAATCAAAAAATTCATTTATTAAATACATTTGACAGAAATAAAATTTATTATATTATAGAGGGTTTAAACGACTTTAATGATAAAAATAACTATAATGATCCAAGAATATCAAAAGATTTGATAATTAGTTGTATTTTAAATACTTCTATAAGAGATGATATAAAAATATTTCAAACGAAAAATATTGAAGATACTTATAATTTATTAATAAATATATGGAATAGATTAGATAAAGATATAAATAAATATTTACAACCAAATAGTAAAGAATTACAAATAAAGAAAAGTGCAAATATTACAAAAGAAAATTGTTTTATGTATCAATTAATGCAAATACCAGGAATATCTTTAAAATCAGCAAAAGCAATAATAGAAATCTTTCCATCAATAAGAGAATTTTATTTAGAAATGTCAAGTAAAACTTTAGAAGAGCAAAGAAGTTTATTATTGAATATATATACTATAGATAATAAAAATAATAAACGAAAACTTTCATCTAAAGTAATAAATAATATAATAGAATATATCTTATAAAAAATATAATTAAATATAAAATGAATAATTCAGATAAAGTTAATAAATATTTAAATCCAAGTAATATTCAAGAATTAACTGATAAAAATATAGAAGATTGGTATTTATATAATAGAGTTGGAATGATAAAACATATGCCAGAAATATTAGGAAAATATGAAATAAAAGAGACAATAATATCTAGTGATGATATAAAATTAAAAAAACTGAATCTATTTGAACACCAAAAATTTGTTAGAGATTATCTACAAGCAAAGAGTCCGTATAGAGGACTCTTATTATATCATAGTTTAGGTTCAGGTAAGACCTTAACTGCGATAGCTACAACTGAACTTTTATTAAAAGATAAAGAAGTTATTGTAATACTTCCAGCATATTTAAAAAGTAATTTTATTGAAGAAGTTAAAAAATATGGGAATAAATTTTATACAAAAGAACAACATTGGGAATATATACCATTAAAAAATCTTAATATTGAAGAAATAGCTAATATAAAAAAAATATCAGAAGAAATATTAAAAAAAAATAAAGGAGTTTGGATATCAGATTATAAAAGTAAAAAAAAATCAAATTATTCTTCTCTAAATTTAGAAGAACAAAATCAAATTAATAGACAAATAAATAATATAATAGAGAATAGATATAATTTTATACATTTGGATGGTTTGAGAACAAGTCATATAAAGGAATTTAAAGAAAATCCTGAAAAATTTGAAAATAAAGTAATTATAATTGATGAGGTTCATAATTTTATATCACAAGTAATTGGTGGTGGAATAGCAAAAACATTATATGAAATATTATTAAAAAGAAATAATAGTAAATTTATATGTTTGTCAGGTAGTCCTATGGTAAATTATCCTGAAGAAATAGCTTATTTAGTAAATCTTTTAAAAGGTTACGAAAAGGTATTTGTTTTTAAAAAAATACCAAGATGTGTAATAAATGGTGATGATTTAAATACAGTTTTATCTGCTGAAAAAAAACTTGATTTTTACGAATATGATGATGTGAATGAACTATTAAAAATAAAATTATTGCCTATTGGATTTTCAAAAACTAAACATCAACGAATTAAATATGATAATAATTTACTTAGTGATGATAAAGTTATAAAAGATATTTTAGTAGAGTTAAAAAAAAATAAAATTTTATTTAATGGAAAATATACAACTACAAGATTTTTATCTTTACCATTAAATAGACCAGAATTTAACAATTTATTTATTGATGAGGGTAAATTAACTATTAAGAATCCGAATTTATTTAAAAAAAGAATATTAGGTTCTATATCTTATTATACAGCAGGTAATAGTGATGATATTTATCCAACATTAAATAAAACTAAAATAGAATTTTTAAATTTTAAAGATGAACAATTCAAAAGATATTTAGATGCAAGAATAAAAGAGAGAAAAAGTGAAAGTAGTAAACAAGGTTTATTTTCAAAAAATGAACAAGTTTATAAATCTTATTCAAGAGCCCTGTGTAATTTTATATTTCCTAAAGAAATTCAAAGACCCTATAAAAGTGAATTAAAATATTTAGATAATAATGAATTCAATATTTTAGAAGATGATAATAAAAAATCTAAATTAGATAAATTATTAAATGAGAGTTTAAATAAATTAATTAGTGGTAATTATTTGGATGAAGAAAATTTAATTAATTATTCGCCTAAATTTGATAAAATTTATAAAAATATATTAAAAACAAATGGAACTGCTTTAGTTTATTCCAGTTTTAGAACTGTTGAAGGTATATTTTTATTTACAAAAGTTTTAGATAAAAGAGGTTTTGCAGAATTTAAACTTAAAAAAGATAAAACAACCGGAAATTGGACTATAGATATTTCAGAAGAAGATAAATTAAAACCTAAATATATGATTTTTACATCAGATAAAGAACAAAATAATTTACTATTAAAGATTTTTAATTCAGAAATTAATGATATTCCTAGTAATATAAAAGATGAATTAACTAATTATGATACTCTCAATACTAATGAATATAATTTACATGGTTCTTTAATTAAAATAATTATGATTACTAGATCTGGTTCTGAAGGTATTTCACTTAAAAATGTAAGACAAGTACATCTTATAGAACCTTATTGGAATCAAGTTAGATTAGATCAAGTAATAGGAAGAGCAGTTCGTGCTAATTCACATAAAGATTTACCAAAATCAGAAAGATTCGTAGATGTTTATAAATATATTATGAAATTTACAGAAGAACAAATAAAAAATGATTTTACTATTAGAAAAAAGGATAATTCATTAACTACAGATCAAACAATAGATAATATATCTTATAAAAAAATGAAAATTATATCAAAATTATTACAATTAATGAAAGAATCTTCTGTTGATTGTTTAATTAATCGTAAAAATGAACCAGAGTTAGATTGTTTTACATTTCCTGTTAATTTAAAGGATGAAGATTTAATTATTAAACCAGATATAAAAGAAGAAGATATAAATACAAATGCAGAAAAGGTTCAACAAGTTAAAAAACTTAATTTAAAGAAGGTTTTTATCTTATCTAAACCATTTATGATAGATGTAGATTCTTCCGAACTTTTTGATTATAACTTATGGTCTAATAATCAAACAATAAAATTTGTAGGATTTTTAGAAAAAATAGATGAAAAAAATTACAGACTTACTGTAGTAAAAAAATATATTAAAAATATATTATAATTAAAAATTACCAGAATTAAATTCTTTGCAGAAAAGTTGTCTTAAAGTCTTCTAATTATTGAAAGACAACTAGACAATTAAAAAGATTAATAGGAAAAGATATTCATATAATATAAAGTATAATAATTTATTCAAATTTTCTCAAATAATCAAAATAAAAACTAAAAATTTCACTAATAATTAAGACTTTCTATAATTTTTTTTAAATTTTTATAAATATTCAAATTAGTATCTTCAAAGTTAAAATTTAAAGTTTCTAAATATTTATTACCAAAATCTTCGTTATTAATATTTAAATTAAAATTGCTATTAACTATATTTTTGTTACTACTAATATTTCCCAAATATTTAACATTAAATAAGTTATTTTTGTATTCAGGTTCATTATTATATAATACATATTTACTTGTATGAAATCCAATATCTCCTATACATTTATTATTTGATATTAAAATATTTGAAGGTTTAATTATAGAATCACTTTTAACTTTACAACCAATACCAAAACAACAATAACATTTAAAAATAATATTATTTTTAATAATACAGTTATTTGGTGTCCAATACCCATTTAGAGCAGGATTATTTTGTCCATTACAAATACATATTGCAATATTATTTATTAACATAGAATAAATATTAGTTATTAAATTAGATAAAACAATATGATTTTGTCCTATAATTCTTATTCCTCCAGAATCTTTTTTATTACATCCATCAATTTTATTTTTAATAATATAATTATTATTACCATGTCTTAAAGTTATAGTTGCCTTAGAATTAATTAATTCATTTCCAAAAATAATATTTTCTCCACTTTTAATTGATATTGCTTCTATTTCTCCATCACATTCGTTCAAACAATTATTTATTATCATTGTTTTTGAAGAAGATAATGATTTTTCGGAAGATCCAATTCTTATTATTTCTAATTCATTATCTATACCACTTACACTTTTTCTATAATTAAATTTATTATTATCTATTAAAATATAATTTTCATTATTATCAGGTCTATAAATATTTATACATAACCCAATAGAAGTTATATTTTGAAAAATACAGTTAGTTATTCTGTGATATTTTCCTTGTATATTAATTATATTATCTAATGGAAAATTATAATTAAAAAAAGCACAATTTATTATATAATTATTATTTCCCGATATTTCAATAGTAGTTTTATGTTTATTTAAATTATCAAAAGTTATACCAATTAAATTTATATAGGAACCTCTAATTTTAATATTAGGTATTCCGTCAAATATAACTTTATTATTGTTTTCTGCTTTAATAATAATTTTATTATTAATATCACCTTTAATTGCAATATCTAAATAGATATTATTATAAATTCCGTCTCTAAGAATAAAAGTTGTATTTTTATTTATTTTACTAAGATTTGATACTAATTCGGTTTTATTATTTATATAAATAATATTCATTTTATTTAAAATTATACATTAAAAACAAATATACTTAAATAGTTTTTATCTAAAATTCTTTAAAATATTAAATATAATGAGTGTAAATAATTCATTAATTGGTATTAATAAATACTTTGATAAAAATAAAATAGAAAATTTTAAAAATGCTAAAAAATGTGGATTAGCAAATATTGGTGCTACATGTTATATTAATACGATTATACAATTATTAGGACATTCATATCCTTTTTTAATTATGGTATTAACAAAACAAAATGAAAATCTAAGTAATTCTTTATTTATTGAATTACAAGAAATATTTAAATTAATGTGGATTGATCATCATTCATTGAGACCAATAAAATTTTTAAAATCATTACAAAGTAAATTTAACTTTATTAATATTAATAATCAACAAGATATTCATGAAATATTATTACTAATATTAAATAAATTAAATGAAGAATTAAAAGTTTCTGTTAAATATCAAGAATATAAGTATAGTAATGAAATTTCGAATATTATAGGTAATAAATGTGATAAAGAATGGTATAATTATCATAAAAAAGAATATTCAGAGATAATAGAATTATTTTTTGGACAATCAATGAATCAAATTAAATGTAGTAACGCTAAATGTCAAACTTTACATCATTCGTATGATTATTTTTCTATATTAGAAATTGCAATACCTAATAAAGAAAATTTAGATTTAAATGATTGTATTAAAGCACATTTTGCTCCTCATTATTTAAATTCCGATAGTAAAGATAAAGAATGGAAATGTGATAAATGTGATTCTTTTCATAAAAATAAAAAAGTTTTAAAGATTTGGAAAATGCCTCCAATATTGTTAATTTGTCTAAAAAGATTTGAATTTAATTTAAATAAAAAAGAAATGATTAAAAATGATATTGATATTAAAATTCCAGAAGAATTATTATTTGAGAAATATATTATAGCTCCTAAAACAAATGTTAAATACAAATATATAGGTAGTGCAATTCATTTAGGAAAATATAATTATGGGCACTATATAACATTAATTAAAAATACCGAAGATTTTGTGATAATTGATGATGAAACAATAAGAATTCTGGATAAAAATACTGGAAACAAATTATTAGAAAAAAGTTATATATTATTATATTCTATTATTTAAGTTGGGACTTCGCTTCTATTAACTTTGTTTATAAATTCATTCCAACCTCCATCTGTAAATTCTTTACTATCTTTTTTAATTTTATCGATAGTATCGAGTAATAATCCTTTAAAATTATCTTTAAATAATTTAGCTGGATGTTTATCATCATCGGTATCAGATCTGAAGTAATTTTGTTTAATTTTTTCGTTTATTTCTTTAAATTTATCAGACAAAATTTGTAAATCAACACCTTGATTTATGTTATTAATTTTCTGTAATATAACTATATATATACGATAATACGCATCGATAGTTGATGTAACATCAACTATATATTTTTGAGCTTTTCTATCATAATCTTTAAATGTTCCAAAATCTTTAATATAACCATCCATAAAAAGTCTTATTGGTTCTATTTTAATATTTTCCGATAGTTTATAAATATTTACACTACTTGCACCACCACTCATAGTACTAGGTTCTTGTGGTAAATTATTTACTGTAATAGGTGTAATAGATTTTAATTTTTTAAGATCTTCGTTGTATCGATTTCTTAGAGATTCAATTTCTGTCTCTTTTTCACGAAAATAATTTTCATCAACTGTTCTATAATCATTATTTAAGTCTCCAAGTATTTTTACAATACTATCATATATTGCTTGTTGATTATTTTCATGTTTATGTAAATTTAAAAATGTATTAATTGTTGCATCTAAGCGAAGAAGATTATCACGTATAGTAAAATTCAAAAATAGTATTTTAATTGTTAAATATAAAATACAATATTTATAAATTATTCGTTTTTTAACTAAAGCAGAAATTAAACTATTATATTTGTCTAAAATTGTTCTTGCTTCTGGTTTTAAACTTAATTTTGCATCTTTTTCCAATAAAATTTTATCTAAATTTAAAGATAAAGATTGTTGTGATTGATTTTGAGAAATAACAAAATTTTTAAAGGCATCTATTTTTTTTTTATAAGTAATTATATTATTCCAATCCAAAGATTTATTAAAAATATCTGAAGAAATTTTATTATCATTTTTATATTTTTCGAGTTTAGTCATATAATCTGATACTTTAGTATAGATATTATTTATCATATGTACTAATGATTCATTAGTTTCTAAATTATATTTATTAGATGAAAATAAGTTACCCATTTTATTACTTATATATTATATTATAATTATCAAAATAAAAAAATTTGACAATAAAATTATAAATATTTAATTATCATTTATTACTTTTTAATACAAAATATTCAAAAATTTATAATGGAAAAAAATAAAAATACACCAACAGAAATTGATTTATATAATTATGGTTATCATGGTTCAGATTATAATCATTCTTATAAGGGTATTTGGTCTTATATTTCAGAAACTACTAATACAAAAGATAAAAATATCTTTTTAAGAGGTATTTTTGATGGATTAGGTAATGGTAATATTTGTGAAGAGAATTATTTAATCAAACTTGTCTGTTGTTTTGGCGAATTAGTTGATTATATTCCTACAGCATTTTCAATTGAAGATAATATTATCATTATCCAAGGATTTAATGCTTATGAATTTTTACATACAATTTATGAAAATGCAAATTATTATAAAAAAGAAAATTACGAAACATATCTCAAATTATTTAATAAAAATTTAACTGAATCACCTAAATATTTTAAATATTTAAAAACTAATGAAAAAGCAATTACTCCTTCTAAAAGTAGAATTACTGATTCTGGTTTTGATTTATTTATTGTAGAAAAATTAAGTCAAAAAGGAAATTTATATATGTATGATACATGTATTATTGTACAACCTGATCCAGGAATTTATTTTGATCTTGTACCAAGATCCAGTATTATTAAAAAAGGTTATATTTTAGCAAATTCTATTGGAATTATTGATCAAACTTTTACTGGTAGTATTAAAGTTGCCTTAATCAAGATTGCTCAAGATGCAGAAGAACTAGAATTACCATTAAAATTAGTTCAAATTATTCCAAGACAAGTTATTCAGATGAATGGTATTGAAATTAAAACTAAAACAGATTTAATTTCTACAATTAGAGGTGAAGGAGAATATGGATCTACAGATAAAAAATAAAATTAGTATGATTATTTAGTATTAACTAAACGAAGACCCTTTCTTGTTACAATAACATGACTTATTAAAAGTAATGTTTGGCCAAGTAAAGAAGTAAGTAATACTGCCCAAGCATATATATTACATTTTCCTACTACTAAACAATTTATTTGATAAACTAATAAAGGGCCTACAATTACTAATGTTAATATAAATGGGAAAATTGCTAAATGTTTAGGTAATAATAACATACTTATTGCTGAATTAAGAATCATTATAACTGCTACCCACCAAGCCCATTTACCTTGACGAGATAAATTATTATAGATATTTTTAAGACTATTCATTTTAATATTAATATAACAAAAAAAAAATACTATAAAATATTAAATTAACAATAATGTAAATTATTTTTTCTAATATTTTTTAATTTTTCTATAAAATCAGTTTCTATATATGGATAACATAATTCAATATTATTTTCAATATTTTTACTATAAACTTCATATACAGGTATTCTATATATTTTTTTATTTTTTGAAATATCTAATATAAGTCTAATATCAATTTCGTAGAATTTCCAATTAGTTTTAATACTATCAATTTCCGATACTAAATTAAATTGATTTCTTATATATTCGCAAGATTTACAAGGTTCACCAGTATATAGAATAATTAAATTATCTAATTTATTTGAAGTAATTTTAATAAAATCCTTTTTTGATTTAATTTTTGTTAATGACATGGTAAATGCATTATTATAGTTAATTAATATTAGTAAAATTAAGATAAATTGTAGCATGATTATCAATATTTTAAAACATATAAATTTATTTTTAATCATAAAAATAAAAAAATTATTCAGAATAAAATTTTTTTATTTTATAGTAGCACATATTAAATATAAATTTTCCGAATATTCTACAATTTCTTCATAATTAATTATTAAGAGAGTTGTACCTTTTTTCATTTTTTTTTTTAAATTTTTAAAATAACCAAAACCATCTATTATAAAAATTATTTGAGGAAAAATATTTGGTAAAATTATTTTATTTGAATTTTTATTTATTTTAATATGTATTAATTGAAAATTTATAGGAGATATATATTTTAATAAATTTTTTTCGATTATAGGTTCAATTAGATCAATAGTAGTATTATATTCTATATTGGTATTTAAAGTTTTATTAATAATGTTTGTATCTTTAAATTTATTAGTTAATCCTAATCTAATTACATTATCTGATTCGTTCATTATTTCAATAATATCTCCTTTTAAATAGGAATGTAATGTATTTGCCTTTATAAAAATAGCTTGTCCTTTTTTAAGTACAATATGTTTCATATAAAAACTTACTAAAATTCCAATATCTTCATTATAGATAAAAATTAAATCCTTAATTAAATTTATAAATTTATTACCTAAATTATTTATTTCATTTAAATCCTTTTTAATAATATTAATTACATTAATAATATCTTTAGTTTCTAATATTTTTGTAAAATTGGGTATGTTATATTTACTATCCATTTTATCTTCTAAAAATATAAGAAGATTCGGAAAATAACTAAATTTTGTTCTAATATTTTCTATATCATCAAAACCATATAATAATTCAAAATAATCTGAAATAACTAAAGCCATTTCAGATTTTTCATTGGCATCTGGATATATTTTATAATTTATTTTATGTAATTTTTCTGCAAGTTTTTTCTCTGGATGTATTTGAATTGATAATGGGTGTCGAATAGTTAAAATCTTAACAAGAAAAGGTAATTTGTAATTATATTTATTAAAATAATTTTTATCCATATATTTAGAAATAATTGATTCTATAGAAATTTCGTTATTTATAATTTTTGATGTTCCGAATATATGAGTACCATACCATATTTCTGCTAAATATTCATATTCGATTTCATTATATTTTATTTTATCTGTAATAAATTCATTTATTAAACTATTATTATATAATTTTCCCCAATTATAATTTTTAACAATTCCTTCTAGTAAAAATGACATTTAAATTATAAATATAAATAATTTAAATTTATAAATAATTTCTATAAAAAATATATTTTAATTAATATAAAAATATTATTAGAAAAAATGTCTTTACCAGTAGCAGCTAATGATAGTAGTGATTTTGGATTACCTTTGGAAAATTTTTCTAATTCTACAAATACAAAAGAGTTAGAAAATAAAGATGATGAAAAAAAAAATAACGAAAAAAAAGAAGAATTTATAAGTGCAGAACCAGAATTTCTAAACGATGTTAATAATTTTAATTCTAATTTTGGTGATCAAAATATTATAGATAACGAAAAAGAAGAAAAGAAAGATGAAGAAAAGAAAGACGAAGAAAAGAAACAATTAGAAAAAAAACAAAAATATTATAAATGGTTACTCTGGTTTGTTTTATTCGTCTGTTTTTTGTTACTATTGTCTGTAACATATAATAAGTTTAAGTAAAAAATTTATGAAAAAATATGTAGTTTTTCTGATGGCGATAAATCATCTAATAAATTATTACAAATTTTTATAGAAATTTTTACATTTTTAATCATTTTACAATAAGCATGTCTTTTATCTATAGCATATGCAATTCTAATTTTTATAATTAGTTTTAATAATTTATTTAAAACTTTTAAATATTTACAATTATTATCTAATGCAATTGCTTCTTCTGTTAAACCTTCAATAAATAGTGTATGTTTAAGTATACAAGTTTTACAACGTAACTGTTTATCTGCTAAATGATCTAATAATAACAGTAATTGTTTATAAATTTCCAATACATTAAACATTGGTTCTAATAGAGGATGTAATTTATTTTTAGTTTTTCTATTAAATCCTCTTTCAGCACTTAATTTTAATTTTGAATTTTCAGAATATTGATCATATTTACAGTTTTCAAATTCTTTTCTATATTTTCTTAATTCTTGGCCAAATAATTGCATACCCTTTAAATTTTTATTATTAATGATTCTTCCCTTGAATAAAACACACATTAGTTTTTCCGCAATTTTATATAATTTTTGATTATTGGATGCACAATATTCTATTTTAATTTCTTTTAATAATGCTTCTAAAAATAACATTCTATCAATAGGTAAAATTCCTTTTGCTAATTCATTTTCAATTAAAATTAATAATTTAATAATTTTTATCGAATCATTACAATATTGTTTTTTATTCATTAAATATTTTAATATAATTAATATAAATTTTTTATAACTCTCTGTTTAGTATAATTTAACATTAATTTAATTATTTTTAGTAAATGAATGATTTAGAGCGAACTAATTTTTTTTTATTAACTTGTAAATTATTATCAATATTTACAAATGATTTATGTCTTTTATTTACAAGTAATTTATTATACCACAATTGATTTTCTTTATTATTTATACTATCATTATCGCTATCACTATCATTTAAATCATTTAAATCATTTAAATAAAAGTCTTTTGCATAAATGGGATTATTAATAGTATTAAGTATAAAATAAGTATTATTATTATATAATTTACAACCATAAGACGAAGTTCGTACCATATCAGCTTTTAATCTTTTATTTTCATAAATATTTTCATAATGAATATTTCTTTTTCTTTCATTTATTAATATTGTATTATCAAAATTTTTAATTGATTGTTTATTATTTTTTTCCAAATTTACATAATTTTGATTTTTTTTTCTTTCGTTTAAAAGACTTGTATTTGTATTTATTTTTAGGATGTGATCTGATACTAAATATTGATTTTCATATTTGTTATATTTCTCTCTATTTTTAAATAGTACAGTATCTTTATATATTATCAAAAGAGAATTATTAAATTTAAAAGGGTTTTCATAGTTATTATACTCATTTAATCTATTATAATAGTTTGTATGATAATTTTTTGAATTCATTGTTTTACAATATATATAATATTTTTTTAAATATTAAAAATTATTTAAAAATATTTAAATTTAATATTTATAGTTAATATTTAATTTGGTATGGAAATACTCCCTTTGAATATATCAAATAATATTCAATATTTAATACATTTATCAGATATTCATATTAGAACTGGTAATAAAATACAAAGTAGATTTATTGAATACAAAGAAGTCTTCGATAATTTAATTAAAAATTTAAAAGAATTGAACTGTATTAAAGAAAAAACAGCACTTATAATTTTATGTGGAGATATTTTTCATAATAAAAATAAAGTTGAATCACATGGGATTTATTTGTTTAATTTTTTTATTAATTCTTTATCAGATTTAGCACCTTTAATTATTATTCAAGGTAATCATGATTTTTTACAATCAGAAAAAGAACATGTAGATTTATTATCTGCATTTTTACATAATCCTAATAAAAATATATATTATTTAGAAAAAACAGGTTTATATACTGTCGGTAATATAGGGTTTGGTTTGATATCTATTAAAGATATTTTAATGTCAGGTTCTACATCAGGACAAGTAGAAATATTACCACAATTTCCAAATCCATCATTATTTCCATCAAATATTAATTTAAAAATTGCATTATTTCATGGAACACTAATTAATTCGAAATTAGACAATTATTCTATTTCTACACAAGGTGTTTCTTTCGATTGGTTCAATAATTATAATTATATATTATTAGGAGATATTCATTTACAATCTATATATCAACAAAAAAAAATAGTGGAAAGTTGTGATTTTATAAATATTAATAATTTACAAACTTTTGCTTATTCTGGATCATTAATACAACAAAACTTCGGAGAAAATCCAATAGATCACGGATATCTTTTATGGGATCTAAATAAATTTCAAATACATAGTCATAAAATATATAATCCATACAGATTTTTAAAATTAGAATTCAAAAATTTAGAATGGAAATTAATATATAAAAATATAAGTTTAGAAAATTTTTTAACAAATGAAAAGCCTAAATATTTAAAAATTAGAATTATTGGTAATTCTAATTTTTATTCTATTAATAAATTAAAAAATTTATTAGATTTATATAAAGTCAATTATGAATTTAGTAGTCAATTATTAAATTCTATTGATAATTATAATTATAAAATTAATAATGAGAATTTTAAACTTAATATAGAAGATATTACTGAGTTTAATTCTAAAGATACTTGGATACAATTTATTAAAGAAAAAAATATTTTTGAAAATAAAAATTTTAATTATAATTGGGAAAATTGGATAAATAATCCCGAATTATTAAAAATAACATTAGATAATAATATACTAGCTGATAATTTTTTAAGTAAAATTAACAAAAAAAATTTAGAAATTGATATAAATATTAATAAATTTAAAAAATCAATTGACAATCTTATAATTAAAAATAATATTTATCTCAATAATATCAATTTCTCATGGCTTTTGTGTTTTGGTAAAGACTGCTTCTTTAATTTTAATGATTTAAAATCAAATATTGGACTTATATCTGCAAATAATGGCTATGGTAAATCATCATTTTTAGAAATAATTTGTTTATCATTATTCGGACAATCAATACCTTCCAGATTTAATAAAACTTTCTCCGCAAGTATAATTTCTAAACAAAAACCAAAAAAAGAAATTAGTTTTACACAAATAGAATTTATAATTAATAATATAATATATATTTTATATAGATCATTTGATACTCAATCTAATGATAAAAATAAATTATTAATTAAAAATGTTAATTTATTTAAAATTAATAATGACAAACAAGAATTAATATATTCTGGTAATAATGCTGTTAATAATTGGATTAAACAGAACATTGGAAATATAAATAAATTTTTATTATCTTGTATGATAACACAAAATCAAGATCAAGATTTTTTTAATATTAAACAAGATGAACAAATAGAATTACTAGATAATTGTTTAAATTTTGATTCAGTTAATAGTTTGACTAATTTATTTAAAATTGTTAGTAATACATATAAATATGTTATTGATCATTTAGAAACATTATTTAATAATGCGTTTAAAAATAATAAATCAGATGTATCTATAGAAACTATACTTAATTTTAAAAATAATATTAAAAATTTAGAAAATAAAATTTGTCTTTACGAAGAACAATTAGATACTATTAAAGAATCATGGTTTAATCTAGAAATTAATGATTTAGAATTAGATGATAATGATATTAATGATAAATTAGATACTTATGATAAACAATTGACTGAATTATATAATTTATATAAGAATTTTTCCAAAGAATATTTAGAAGATTTATTAGAAAAAAAAGGCTCTATTAAAAATCAAATTAACTATGATTTAATTAAAGATACAGAATTAAATAAATTATCTTATAATATTATTTTAGAAACTTTGAAAAAAATAGAGTTAAGTCAACCATCTAAACCAAACAAAACAAAAGAAATAATTAAAAATGATGAAGAAATTTATAAGAAATGGAAAGAAAAAAATTTAATTTTATTCAAAAAAAAAATTTTGGAAAAAGATTTATATTTATATAAAAACAATATAAGCGAAATTAATACTAAAATTAAAAATTATTATAAAGATTTACAATTATTAGAAAAACCATGTACCAAACCTAATAAAAATAATTATGATTATAATAATTGGTTAAAAAATTATAATAAAAAAATTGAAACATATTCAAAAAAATATTTGGATATAAATGAATTAATTAAAATATGCGATAAAAATCCAATTGTTAAACCAAGTATATCAAAGGATGATTTAGAAAGAAGTAAATTTGATTTAACAAATGAAATTGATAATTCACTAATAACAGAAATTTCGAATATTAATATTACTTTAGATAGTATTATAAGTATCAAAAAAAAATTTATTATAGAGTACGACGAAATACTTAATAAAATCAAAATGAATAATGATCATATAGAAAATTATGAAACTTTTGAAAAAAATATTATAAATAAAATTACAGCTTTAAATAGATACGAAAAACCAGATATATTATTAGAAACTTGTTTAGATAAAATTGACTATATCAATAAAATTCATGTAAATTATTTCACAATCAAGAAATATATTGAAGTATATAATATGTATCAATCTATCGAATTATCTATAGAAGAAATGCCATATAATCCAAAATGTAAAGCTTGTAATAAAAATCCTATTAGAATTCAATACAGAAATATATGTCAAGAATTAGATGAAATAAGACTTCTTTTAAAAGAAAGTAATTGTAAATATGAAAATTTTGACTTATTAAAAAACAAATTTAAAGAAGATCAAAATGATTTAGAAAAAGAAATTTACTACAAAGATATTATTAATAAATGGAGTAAATATAATATATTTATTAAAGAATTTAATGAATTTTCTTCTAAATTAGATGATATTAAAAAAAAAATTAAAAATTATAAAGAACTAAAAGAGAAATTATTAAAAAAAAAAAAAAATTTAGAATTTAAAATAGAAAAAATAAATTATATTGAAAATAATTATTCAAGATGGAAAAATTCAGAGGAATTAATTAATTCACAAATTAATATATGGAATAACTATGAAAAACATATAGAAGACCATAATATATTAGAAAATTGGTTAAAACTAAATAATGAATATAATGAATGGAAATTATTAAACAAAAATATAGAATTATATAATAATTATTATAATAAAAGAAATCAAATTCAAATTGAAATAGATCAATTGGAAAAACATTTAGAAATTGAAAACAATTCCTATAATGAAATCTTATTATTTTTAAAAGAACATAATGATTGGAATAAAGTTAATCAAGAAAATAATCTATTTATAAAACAATGGGAAATATGGGATGCTTGGAATATCGAATATTATAGGTTTTTAAACTTTAAATTATATAATGATCTTCAATTAATTGATGAAGATGTTAAAAATATTAAAAATATATATGATTTAGAAAAGAAAAAAAAATATTGGGAATCTATCAAATATTCTAAAAAAAATTATAATTTAAAAAAAAAAATTAATATACTTTTAAAAGAAGCTAAAATTGAATTAACTAATCTTAAACATCAACTATTTATAAATCAAAATAATTATGATAGTTATATTAAAGAAAAAAATAGAAACGATATTATTTCTAAATTAATTGAAGAATATAGTAATAAATTAATTATGTTGAATTTATTATCCAATGCATTTAGTGAATATAGAATTTGGTTATATAAATTTAAAGTTATTCCCAAAATTTTATTTTATACTAATAATTTAGTTAGATCTGTTTGTTCTTATAATACTATAGAATTACAAGCTGAAATGAATAATAGTTTAATTAATTGGTTTTTAAAAGATGGTATTAATATTGTATCTATTGATAAAGCATCTGGATTTCAAAGGTTTATAATTGGTATTGCAATTAGAATTTCATTATCCTACCTAGGTGCTTCTACAGTTTTATGTAATCAGTTATTTATAGATGAAGGATTTACATCTTGTGATATTAATCATTTACAAAAAATCCCAGAATTTATTCATAGTTTATTAAATTTATATGATTCAGTATTATTAGTTAGTCATCTACATAATATTCAAGATTGTGTAGATATTTCTATTCCAATTTCTAGAGAAAATTCTTTAAGTAAAATTCAATTTGGACAAAAAAGTATGAGAGAAATAAAAAAACAAAGAACCAAAAAATAATATTAGAGTCTTTATAAAAATTAATATTAAAAGTAATTTTTACTAATCTAATTTATAAAAATTACAATATAAATAGTCATTTATTTTAGAACTTTTAGTTATACAATTATAATTATCTATTTGTAATGGTAAAATATTTGAGCGAGCATTTGTTATCTGATTTATAATTATTTTTGTACCTTTAAATATATTTGCTATATTTTTAATTAAATTTATAGGATTATCAATAGGAAAATTTGTTTCATAACTTATATAACTACAATTACTATTAGGAGTAATATGTATAGTGCAATAAAAATTATCAATCAAAGCATTTACACTTAAACCACAAGGTTCAAAATTATAACTATCTATTAAAATATTTTCACTAGGTAAAATATCTTTAATTATTTTTAATTTTAAATCTGATTTATTATTAGAATAGAATAAATTACCAATATTACTATCAATATTATAAATCATTATTTTAATTATATTATCTACAGTTTTAAGAATATTGTTCGATTTATTTTCATATATTAATAGATAATCACTATCAATATCTCCAATTATTCTATGATAATCATTATTAGAAATTTTTTTTATTTCTGTATTTTTCTCTAGATAATTTAATTCTTGTACTATAGATTGATGTGGAAATAATTGTTTTTCTTCGAATAGAAATTTATTTCTATAATATATTACAGATATAGGATTTAATGATAATTTATCTTTAACTAATTTTAAAATGATTTTTATAGCCTTTAATAAAGTTGTAGAACCACAAGACATTAAAATTATTTGAAATGGATATACAAATAAACTGGATTCACTTAAAATATATGAATCAAAATATTCATTTTTTAATGTAGAAATAATTGTACACTGTACTTGTTCACATATATAAGTTAAATCTTGATACAGTAAATTTCTACAACTATTGGAAGTTTCTTTATTTTCAAAATTAATTATAATATGTTTTTCTAATCCTTCAAAATCACTATTTGACATCGTAATTATTTTATTATATATAAAATTTTTAGATTAAATAAAATTTTTATTTTATATTAGAATCTAATAATATTTTATTGTTGAACCTATATAACCTAAATTTGGATTTCCTGATCTACCTACTAATTCTCTTTGACAGCTAAAACATTTAGTAGGATTTGAAGACCAAGCAATTTCATCAGATAATTGTGCTTCACAAGAAAAACATGATGATTTATGGTTTAAAGCTTGTTTATTAAATTTAGTTTCAATATCTTTTAGTTTTTTTTGAGTATTATTTTTAAAAATTAAAAACCCTATAATTAAAAATATAGAAATAATGAATAAATACAAATAAAATAATTTTTTATTCATCTTTTATTTATATTATAGAAATTTATTATTTTTACTCTAGTAATTTTTCATATTTATATCTATTAAATTTAAATAATTTATAATTATAAATACTACCTCCTGGAAAAAAATTAAAATAATTTAATTCTATTTGTCCTGGAGGAGAATATAATATACAATTAAAACAGTTTTGTTTTTTCAATTTAATAACATAACGTTTTGCTAAATATCGTCTTATAATTGCTTGTTGAATTATTACTAAATTTTTTCCATAAATAAATAATAATTGTAATATAGTCGAATTTCGAAAATTTTTTTTTTTATCTAAATAATTTAAAGGAATTAAATTATTATTATTTGGTATTTTTAAAATATGATTATCTAACTCTAAAAGTAAAATAAATAAAAAATATGTTAATTGATATATATAATTAAAGTTATTACATATCAATTTATTTTGTAGCAAAGTAAATTTTTTTTCATTCTTATATAATGTAATTGATTGATTTACATTAATATCAGTTCTATTATTTATATATATCAGTTTATTTATATTTAAATTTAATTTGATATTACAAATTTTATCTATTATAAAATGAATTATTGATTCATTATTATTGTTTATCATTAAATAATCTAAAGTTTCCCTATGATATAATTCTAAATTTATATTTTGAAATAGTTTTCTTAATGTATTTAGTAATTTACTAAAATCTTCACTTGAATTTTTACAGGAATTATTAATATCATAAATATTTTGGAAAAAATTATTTAAAATCTTATCTACAGAATTCATTTTACAATATATTTCAAAATAATTTTAAGTATAAAAAATATTTTCACCTTAAAAATTTAAATAATGAATTCACAATATCATTCAGCATCAATAAAAAAAAACTTATATAAAATTATATTACAAAGTACTATTTATAGAAGTCTCAATTATGAAGCATCAAATTATTTTAAAACATGTTCAAAAATGCTTAATTTAACCATTATATTATTAAGTTCTACATCTGGAAGTTTAAATTTTACAGAATTTAAATTAGGGTATTTAGCTGGTATTTTTTCGTTTGGTGTTACATTACTATCTGTAATGAAAACATTTTTCAAATATGATGAAAGATTTCAAATTCATTTTAATAGTTTTAAAGAATTTCGAGAAGTTATTTCACATGTTGAACTTTTAATGATGGATGATACTGTTAGTAATGAAGATTATAAACGTGTTGAATCAATGTATAATATTGTTTTAGATAGAATGCCGTCTTTTGATGAATCATTTTTAAAAAAATTTAAAAAAGACAACGAAGATTTTATTCATGAAGCTAGTAAAGCTGGATTAATACCTGATATTTTAACAGATTATGATGCTGTTGCTGAAGGAAGTTTATTTAATATATATGGACATTTAACAAATAAATATAATCCTAATGAAATGTCTATTAAAAAAAATACATTTAGAGATATAGTATTAGCTAGAATAAAACAAGTTAAAATTTTAGAAGAAAAAGAACAAAAATTATTAGAAGATCAAGATACAGAAAATATAGAAATAGAAAATAAATTATCTATGAATAGTAAACATTTTAGTATTAATATTCCTGAAAATAATTCTAATTTTATATCAAAAAAAAATGATTTAAAGGATTATGGTTCTATTATATAAAAACATTAAATTATAATGAATGACATAAATGAACACTCTATTAGTCAAGAAACAATGATTAATGATTTTTATAAAATGATTTTAGGTAGTATAATTTATTATAAATTTCATAGAGATAGAGCTTATCATCTTGAAACTATCGATAAACGTTTACATTTTACTATAATATTTTTAAGTTCTATTTTATCTGCAACGGGATTGAATGATGCATTAGAATTATTAAACACATACAAGAGTAATATTTCTGAAAAAATTATATCTTGGATAAATTTTGCAGGAGCACTTAGTATTAATTTTATTTCATTATATAGACGTATTCATAAATTAGGAAAAAAATCTGTAATACATAGTTCATTAGCAAATGATTTTAGAAGTGTTATTTTTGAATTACAATTTATTAAAGATTATCAACATTTAGAAGAAAAAGACTATAATACAATTAAATTATTATATAAAAATGTTATTAGGAAAAATATGATTGATTTTCATGATCATGCAACTGGAGAATTTATTAAAGACAATAAAGATATTATACAAAAAATTAATACTTTACATAATATATCTATTTTGCCATTGACTTTAATACCTGAAATTATTGATTATAAAACATTAATAAATACAGATGAATTGAAACAGTTTTTTGATCAAAATATTAACAAAATTTTAAATGATTCATATTCACAAAATAATTCTAATCAGATAGTAACTAATCAAAAGGCTAAAACTTATCCTAAAAATATTATCATAAATTTATACAAAAATTTTAAAAATATTATACATAACTTTACTTATTATTTTAAATCAAATAATAAATACGAAAAAATTCCTATTAATGATTCAATAATCATTGATACTACTAATTAATAAATACTCTTTCGTATTCATCAGAAATTTTAATATCTTTATTTTTAAATAATTCAGAATTTACCAAATAAGTAACCCAAGGACTTATTACCATTTTATTTTTCCCTCTTCTTATATTATCTAATAAAGTAAAATCTTCTGTATGAGAAGGTTCAAATTTATAACCTTGTTGATATAAAGATTTTTTTATTGCAAAACTAATACCTGTAAAACATTCGTAAAAATTATCGCTTTTAGGTTGTGGTAAAATTCCTAAATTCCCTTTTGTTGTATTTAACATTCTAAAAATAATTGTTGTTATATCTTTTGTCTCATTAATTTCTTCTATTAATCTATCAATATAATCTTTAGATAAAAAATCATCATCATCTACAAAACCAATCCAGTCTGTTTTAACTAACTCTAAACCTTTGTTACGAACATTGCCAGAATAATTTCTATAACCACTCTTATCAATTTTAATAACTTGAATTCTTTTATCATTACATTCAAAATTAATATCTATACCATCACATACTATTATTGCATTCCAATTAGGATTTGTTTGATTATATAATGATTCGATAGTATCTTTTATTGTTAGTCTTCCTATAGTTGGAATTATAAATGTTATAATAGGATTAACATTCATTTATTATCCATTATTACATTTAAAATATAAAGTCATAAACGCAAAAATATATATCACCCGGTTAAATTATCAATTATTTTATATTATCTTTTAATAACATTTAATAAAAAATGTCTTCAGAAAAACCTCATATATTTTTACCGATTATTGCATATAATCAACAAATTAATATATTTTATATGCTCAAAATTATAGAATTAATTATTCTATTCAAAAAAAATGATTTTAATATTACAGTAGAACCTATTAGTTTCGAATCATTAATACCTAGAGCTAGAAATGCTGCAGCTTCAAGATTTTTAGATAATAAATTAGCTACCCATTTATTATTTATAGATTGTGATATTACTTTTAATCCTAATGATGTTTTAAAACTTATTGAAGCAAATAAGGAAATTATTGCAGGTTCTTATCCTAAAAAATATTATAAATCTAAGGAATCTTTATATCCTGTTGATTTTACAATTAATGGACAAATAACTATTACAGATAATGAAAATATATTTAAAGCAGACTTATTACCTACTGGTTTTATGTTAATTAAAAAAAATGCTTTAGAAACAATCATTAGTTCTAATGATAATTTACATTATAAAAATAATATAGATGGTTATTCTACTGAATCAAATGATTTTTATAATTTTTTCCAAATTTTAATAGATAAAGATACAAATTTTCTACTATCTGAAGATTATGGATTTTGTAACTTAGCAAAAAAAAGTGGTCTAGAATTATTTTGTTATACAGATATAACTTTAACACATATTGGATTTACCAATTATACTGGAAATTTACAAGAATTTCTAAATGTAATTAAAGAAAATAATTAATATATTTCTTATAAATTAAAATGAAAAATAAAAAATCTAAAAAAAATTTTGGTGGATGTGCCAATTGTAATACTGTTGTAGGAGGTTGTAGTTGTAGAAAAGAACAAGCTGGAGGTAGTCTTACTTCATTTGTATTAGAAGTAAAAAAAAAAATTGAAACAATAAATAAAAATTTACTCAAAAATAATAAATCTAAAAAATCTATTAAAAATACTAAAAGAAAAAATATGTTTTAGATTAATCTTCTATAATTATAGAACTATTTTCTAATTTTATATATTGTAAATCAAATTTTTCTATATTTTTTTGACTAAATAAATATAAAAATTTATATGTTAAAAATATCATTGTTGTAAATGTAAATAAATCACTACAAAATAATATTAGATTCATATCTTAATTATCATTATATATTATATTTATAAACTTCCGGCTAATACTAGTAAGGTTAATAAACTACTTGATATTAGTTTGTTATTACCGCCTTGTTGATCTAAATTAGATTCTATAAAAAATATATTTTTTTTTTTCTTTTTAAATTTAATTTCTTTTATATATTTTGTAATATTAATTGAATTTTTTATGCAAAAATTATTTATTAATTTTATATTATTATCGTAAAATATATTATCAATATTGGATAAAGTTAATTTTTTTTTAGTTAACAATAAAATTTTTAAAAGATTAATTAACTCTAATAGAATTTTATCGTTACTTAAATCAAAATATTTATTTTCTTTAAAAATATTAAATTCTTTTATTGTTATACTATTATCTATATTCGATGAATTAAGTGTTATTTCTTGTAAATTATCTATTAATATAGTATTTGATTCATTGAAATTAGAGTAGATTTTTGGTATAGAATTACTATATGTTCTATCATTTCCGTACCATAATAAATTCAAATCTTTGAAATTACCATGTAATTCTTTTGCAATATTAGTTTGTTTTTCCCCTAATATATATTTTGGTATGCCATATTTAATTATATATTCATTAATTATATCTTCCATATAATCATGATTTTTATTACTCCATAAAGTTACTTCAAAATTTTTGAATATAAATTTTAAAAATTTTTCTAAATAAGGTCTAAATATTATTATATGATTATCTGTAAACACTTTTATATTACTTTTATATTTATTTTTCTCTATATCTGGTAAATTAGTCCATATTCTTTTTATATGCGGATTTGCGATAAAATATAATAATGTTTCATCTATATTTATAACTAAATTTAATTTTTTATTATATTTTGATAACATTATAACTTTATTATTTATATAAAATATTTTTATTTGAAACTCTGTAAAATTGAACTACATAATATAGTACCTGATAAAATTGTTATTAACAAAGAATTTAATATTGTATTAACTTTTGATTTATTTAAACTATTATTTCCTCCACCAGCCATTGTTATATTTTCAAATGCAGTTGAAATGACATTTCTTACTGCATCTTCTGAATATTCATCTGTAAAAAAGGATTCTGGTACTTCTACATGATTAAAACAAGTATGATAAGCTATATTACCACTTGTTTTTGATATATCTATATTATGTGGAATGACATCTGAACCAGTTGTTGCAATTATAAAATTTTTTAACTGTGTTTGATTCATATGTAAAATGATATTTCTAAATTTAGTTTTATCTTCTTCTGTAAATTCTAAGGGTCTTCCTAAATAAGTTGGAGTTATAAATCTTAAAATATTTACAACTTTATTCTTATCGATATCTTCATTATTTTTAAGTAAATGAACATACAATAATTTACTATTATTATTTAAAAATATAGGATGTCTAATATAATTTATATTAGTATCAAAATTAAGTAAATTATTACGATATAATAGTTCATCATATCGTAATATTGGATTAAACTCTTCCATTAGTTTCTTATATTTTTCTAAAAATTTATCAAATGCATTTTCTCCATTATTTGAATTATAATATAATTTAATACATTGTAAAAAATCTTCATTATCGCTTATTGTAAAATTAACATTATTTGTATTATATTTATAGTATTCTATCAAATGATCTTTTGTTGTATTTAATAAATATTTTACAATTTCATTCAAATAATCTTCTTTTGGTAAGTTTAAATATTCAGTGTAAAATAAATAAGCTATTAATTCTTTTTTATTTAGAAAATATTTATTAGTTTCTTCTTTTTTTAATTTTTTATACATAAATTCCAAAATACTTCCTTTATTATATGATTTATTAGAATCAAATGTATACTCTTCACCTAATATTAACTTTGAATATTTTTTAAATAAAGTTAAAAATCTATTTAAATTATCTAAACCTTCCTTTAAAATTTCTTCTCTACTTCCTATTATAATATAAATTAAATCTAACAATTCATCTGACAAATATAACCATCTACAATTTATATAACCCAAATCTAATATAAATTTTAAAATTGAATCTATTTTTCCATATTTCTTATGATTTGGTTTAACACGTAAAATATTATAAAATGTTTCAGAACATAAGAATTTAATTACTTCTTGCGAAGTATAATTTTTTCTAAACCAATCTTTATTTAATCCACCTACATTTTGACCTCTATTGTGTACAAATTTTAATGCTATTATAAAAGTATTATATACCGTATGTGTTAAAGAATATTTATAATCATTATATATATCTGTTATTGTAACATAATATGATTTTGAAGCAAATGTTTTATATATATTATAATTAAATACTGGTGCTTTTAATAATAATAAATTTTCCTTATAATTTATTTGTCTATCTGATAAAATATAACTTATAATGAGTTTAAGTGAATCATTTACTTTATATTTTTCAAAAAATCTTTCTTTAATTTGAAAGTTATTAATATAATTTACTGTATCAGTATATAAGTGTAATAAATTATTTTTTCTATTAACATAAAATAATAAATTATCTAAGTTTTTTTCAAAAATTTTTAGTTTGTCTTCTGTATATATATTATCTGAAAATTGTTTTTCTATTATAACTAGAATTGATGGTTTAACATCCTTTAATAATTCTTCGAATAATATATTACTTATATATATTGTATGTATGAACCAATATGGTATATTCTTTCTAATAGATGATGTTTTAAATGTATCTCTTAATATAAGTCTATTTAAGAAATTAAGTCCTATATCTAAAGAAAATTCATTTATTAAAAATATTAAAATTTTTTGATAGAATAAAATTACTTTCTTATTTATATATTTATTTACTATATCTTTATTGTTTCCTCTCCAATTTAAAGTATAAATTTCATCAGTTTTATCTTTTACCATAAATAAATCTTTTTTACTTATTAAATATTGTATTAAAATAAAAAGAAATTCCACTTCATATATTTTTTGTATATTAATAATGTTCTTAATATTTTCTAAAAATTCATTAATTAAAGTATCTATATCTGATAAATTATCATTAGAATTGTTTAATATATGATTTATTACATTAATAATATAAACTAAAGTTTCTATTTTATTAGAACCAATTAATGAATTTGAATTATTTATATTTTTATTAAATAAACTATCTTTGTTAAATGGATTATTTGTTAAAAATTTCTGATCAAAATTTTCAAAAAATTGATGATATTTACTAAATAATTCTAATTCATCTTTAAATATATTTAGTAATATAGATTCTAAATAAGCTAATTTATATAAACGATTCATTATAGTAGAATTTTTATGATTAATTATTGATATAGAACTTTTAGATCTAGTACTTATATTATATGCAGTGAAAATATCATTATCTTTTATTACTGGAGGATTCAACTCAAAACCAAATGGATAATGAAAAATATTATAAAATTTCGAAAATAATTCAGTTAAATGTTCTTTTAAATCTAAGATACATACATCATTTTTATCTAATTTAACATAAATATCATTAGGATCACATAAAATATATTTATATTCTTTTATAAATTTGAAGCTTTCTCCATTATTATATAAGTTTCTAATTTTATTTTTAAGATCTGTTATAGATTGACTATTAATAAAACATTGAACTTTATAACAAATTTCATTATGAACTTTATATACAGAATTATAGTATTTTGTTGTATTAAATGTTGATAAAAATTCATCTAATTCATAAAATATATTTTCTTGAATTATACATTTATTTATATTTTTTAAATAACCTTTATAAGTATATTTACCCCAAGTATTATATATTTTAGGAGCAATAATAGTAGGAAAAGTAGCCTTATCTACTAACCATTGTCTAGATGCTTCTTCTTTAATATCCTTGGCAGACAAATCTGGATAATAACTTTTTAATTCATTTTTTTTAGAATCCATATAAATTTTTTTTGTAAAATTATAATTTTCACTATCACTATTACTTTCACTATCAGAATTATGTTTTTCATTTTTTTCTGTTTTTTCTTGAATATTAATATTTGTTTCAGTTATTTTATTATTTATTATTTCTAAAATTGAATAATTTTTTTTTGGTTTAAATTTAATAGAATTTACTGTAAAAGTTTTACTAGAATTTTCTGATAAATTATCTAAATCTTTTATATTATAATTTTTAAAACATAAATTTTCATTATATAAGTGTTTATAATTAAATCTATAATTTTTCATAATTTTATCAAATTCTTCTTCAGATACAAATGGTTCTACAAAATATGTATCATTACCTTTTATTTTTTTTTGAAGATTTAAATTATCGTATTTTTCATTCAAAAAATTTATTACTAAATTATATTGTTTATTTATATCATTCCAATAATTATTACTTCTACATTTATATCCTGAATATGTTTTAAATAAATATTTAGGAATTATTCCATCTAAAGCTATTTCATTATTTTCATTACGCTTTATACTTGATTTATCTTTTTTACTACTAGTTTCTCTACTTCTACTACGACTTCTTCTACTAGTTTCTCTACTTCTACTACGACTTCTTCTACTAGTTTCTCTACTTCTACTACGACTTCTACTACTAGTTTCTCTACTTCTACTACGACTTCTTCTACTAGTTTCTCTACTTCTACTAGCTTCTTCTTTTTTAGTAGCTTCTTCTTGTTTTCTACTAGTTTCTTCTATTAATCTTATAATACTACTATCACTATTATCACTACTATTATCACTACTATTATAACTATAGTTATGTAAAATACCACCTACTTGTTTATTTTTGTTTGTGGATAAGAAAGATTTATTTAAATTATCTTCCATATTATTAATTAAATGGAATATAAAAATTATAAAGATTATATCAAAAATATATTAAATAAAAATAAAATTACTGAAAAACAAATTACATTTATAAATAAATATATTCAAGATTCTGAAGTAATTTTAAATATAACTAATAAAAACAACATTAATGAATTAATTTATTCAGATGTAAAAAAAATATTTACTTATATCTATAAAACTAATAAAATATCACAATTACAATTAAGTATAATTAAAAAATATCCTTTAGAACAAATTACTAAATTTTTAAAAAAAACTATTAAAAACTATAAGGATATTTCAATTTATGATTTTAATAAATTTATTAATAAAAATCCTAATTCAAATTTCAAAAATTCAATTAAAAATTGTAATTTAAAAAGAGATTGTAAAATTTTAGAATGGGATGATTATTATGAATATGGTATTCAAACTATTTCAAAATCTTTTGAAATGAAATATATTAAATCATATGATATTTTATGTATTGATTATGATTCTAATAATTTAGAAAATTTACTTAAATATTTAAATAGATGTATTAAAATATTAGCATATGATTCTTTAACACCATTATTTAGAATTTATAAAACATTTTCAGGGTATCACATATTTATAGTTAGTCAAATTATTCCATATAATTCTGATCTAGCTATTAAAATAGGACACATTTTACATAGTGATAAATGGTATATGTTATTTAGTTATAAACATGGATATTGTATTAGATTAACTCCAAAACAAAATAGAAATGAATTATATACACATAAATATTTAGGAGATTATGGTTTTGGAAAATATAATGAAATAGCTATCAAATTTATTACTAAATTTGATAATAAATTAAATGATTTAAGTTCTAATTATATATCAAATAAAACTGTATTTTATCAATCATTTATAGATAATGTAACTAATAATGAAGAACAAATTGAGCCTATTTATTTAGAAAAATATTTTGATAATTATTTATTTGAAACAAAAGGAATTTCTTTTGATACTATTAAAGAGGCTAGCTATAAATATTTAATTAATTTACGTAAACCACAAAGATGTATTAGTTCTCATAATAATTATTATATAGCAGTTGATATGTTAACTAATATATATTATCTTTGTATGAAAGATATTATGATGATCGATATTGATTTTTATAAAAATAACCATTTTAAAGATCAAATGGACGTGATTGATTTTTGCAATAGAATTCATACAGAAAAATCTTTAAATTTTTCAATATTCAAAAGTAATAATGGTATACATATATTTATAACTAATAAATTATTTAATTATAAAGATAAAGAATCAATAGATTTAATGATAGAAATGAAGTGTGATATTAAATATATAATTTTTGCTTATATTAGAGGGTGGTGTGTAAGAATAAATCCAAAAAAAAATGATACATATAAAAATTATATTCATATTAAAGATATTGGTGAAGCTAATAAAGAAAATAAATATTTAATTGATTTACATTTAAAATTATATGATAATTTCTCCAATTATGTTTCATATTTTTAATTTATTAGTTTAATTATATTTAAGACTGCGTTTGAGTTTAATTTTTATTGACAAAAATATATACTTAAGAAGATGTTATTTAGAATAAGTAGAAGTGTTAGAAAATGAAGTATATTTTAATATTTTTATTTTCTATACTTACCAACACTTTTGCTTATAATTTTGTAGGTGATGCTACATACTATGGAGGTGCTGGTAAAGGAGGATCTTGTACTAGCTCTTATGTACCCTCTGGTTTTACTACTGTAGCTATTAATAGTCCTCAATATGATAACGGATTAGCTTGTGGGAGTTGTTTAGAAGGTGTTATCACTATTAATTCCCAAAAAAAATACTTCAAAGCAATTGTTGATAATGTTTGTCCTGAATGTTTATTTGGTTCTTTAGATATTGGAGAACCTGGAGATGGTAGATGGAAAGTCGAATGGAGTTTTATTAATTGTCCTCCTGCTAATTTAATAATCTCAACACAGGGAAGTAATTCTTACTATGGTAAAATTAAAATTGAAGCAGGAGGTCGTATTAATTATGTTAATGTTAATAATATGTCCGCAAGTCCTTCTTATGATGGATTTTGGATTGTTAATGATTCGACTGGTTCATTAGGTTGTGGAGCTAATACCAATATTACTTTTCAAGATGGTACAAAAAAAAAAATTTGTATAAACGGAAAATTATTTGGTGGTTATTGTAATAAAACTAATATATGTAACACTACTATTAATAATCCTACTTCAACACCAACTACAGCTAAACCTACTACACCTAAACCAACATCAACTACAAATTGTCAAGCAAAATGGGATCAATGTGGTGGAATAAATTGGACTGGTAAAACCTGTTGTATTACAGGATCAAAGTGTACTTATGTTAATGATTGGTATAGTCAATGTCTATAAAATTATCTATTCACATCTTACACAACAATTATTATATCTATGTTTTTGTTTGGCAATTATATAGATTTTTTTATCTTTTTTAGAAAATAATGAAAGATCTGGTTTTAAATTATAGTTTTTAAATATAAACCAAAATATTTGATTTATTTCAGATAAATCAACAAATCTTATATATAAACTTTCGACTTTATATATATCCGAAAGTTTATATAAAAAATTTAAAAAATTTTTTTTATTATTAAATTTGGTTTCAAAAATTATTGTTCTCAAATTTGTATTAATATTATAAGAAGACTTTTTATATAAAATATCATTACTTTTTGCTAAATTTTTTATTATATTATCATAGTATTTAATATATTTTAATGTAAAACCACAATTATATGTAAATTCTATACCATAATCTAAAACTTGTTTCATATTTTTAGGAGGAATTTTTTTAGAACAAAAAAGACCCATAATTATTATAGTTTATAATATTTAATTTATATATCTTTTATTATTAAATGAAAATTTTTAGTATATTTTACTTTATAATATTAAGTTATGCTTATGATTTTATAGGAGATGGTACATATTATGGAGGAGCTGGTAAAGGGGGATCTTGTACTAGTTCATATGTTCCTTCTGATTTTACTACAGTTGCAATTAATCATGAACAATACAATAATGGTCTAGCTTGTGGAAGTTGTTTAGAAGGAATTATTATAATTAATTCGGAAAAAAAATATTTTAAAGCAATTGTCGATAACATTTGTCCCGAATGTCAATTTGGGTCTTTAGATTTTGGAGAAAAAGGCGATGGTAGATGGAAAGTTGAATGGAGTTTTATGGATTGTCCCTATAAAGATTTAATTATTTCAACACAAGGTAGTAATTCATATTATGGCAAAATTAAAATAGAAGCTGGAGGAGCTATTAAGTCTGTTTTAGTTAATAATAAAGTTGCACTATCTTCATTTGATGGTTATTGGATTATTAATGATGTAAATGGAACTTTAGGATGTGGTGCAAATTTACACATTACTTTTTTGAATAATAAAACTAAAGCTATATGTGTAGATGGAAAATTATTTGGAGGTATTTGTAATCAGGAATATTTATGTAATAATCAACCAACTATAACGCCTACAGAAAATCCAACACATAATGAATCTTGTCAAAAAATTTGGAAACAATGTGGTGGGAAAAATTGGACTGGTAAAACTTGTTGTTCTAAAGAACTTAAGTGTACTTTTATTAATAAATGGTATAGTCAATGTAAACCAAAAGCATATAATAAATGTCAAAAAATATGGCAACAATGCGGTGGAAAAAATTGGACCGGAAAAAAATGTTGTAATAAAGGACTAAGATGTAGTTTTATTAACGAATGGTATAGTCAATGTTTATTATAAACTCTATATCATAATTTTATCATAAATAAAAAATTATATAAAAATATAGATATTTAATATTTATAATGATTTATGCATCAGAATTTTTTTATATAATATATCCAGAACATTATGAAACTTTAAATTCTTCATATACACTCAAAGTAAATGAAATGTTTCAAGATAATATTAAAAAAAATGTTTATAAAAAAAATATCGAATTATTATTCAATAAATCACAGAGAAATATATTTTCTCAATACAATATCACTAATAATAATATAGTTAATTTATACATTATTAGAATGCTTATTAATAATTTCTCAGTAACTAATTATTTAGAACTATCTATTAAATATAATATTGGAGATTGGGTTATTTGTGGTAAAAATTTAAATATCGGAATTATTAGTACTATAATTTATAATAGCACTAATAATCAAGCTGAAATGTTTATAATTAGTAGACTAGATAATAATAATAATCTTATTTCTAAAAAATATTATTTAACAGAGATTTATTCTGTTGCAAAACCAAATTTAATTTCTAAATATTTTAATACTAATAAACAAATCAAGAATTTGTTTTATAATCAATTACTTTCAAAAATAGTAACTAATGTTATTGCACATAAAACAGATAAAATTATTTTCTGGTAAAATTATGTTTTAATTACTTCAGATGCTAATTTATCTGCTATATAATTTCCTTTCCATATCATATATTCACGATCATTTTTATTTTGTGGTTCTGGTCTATGAGAATTACAATGTTGAAATAATACTTGACTCATTAAAGTTTTATTATATATATATTTTATCAATTCTAAATTTAATATTGGCTTTTTATCTCTTTTAATCCAATTATTTTTTTTCCAATTGATAGCCCATTTTGTAAAAACATTTACACAATATTCACTATCTGTTACAATTCTTAAAGTTTCATTTGTATTTGCATATTTATCTATAGCATATTTTATAGCATATAATTCACATAAATTATTTGTTACTGGTTTATTAAATGTTCTATAGATTATTTTTTCAGAATTTTCTATATTATCTGTTTGATTATATACTCCTATACCACCAATCGCATTTTTTTTTCCATTATTTATTGTAGCGCCATCTGTAAATACTATTACTAATTTTTTATTTATATCAAATAAATTTGTTTTAATTGGATTATCTGATTTCACAATTTTAAAATATTTATCTATAGTCTGCATAATTTTATAAATATTTTTGTATTATATAATCAAATTTTATAAAAAAATTTGATTATTTATAAAAATAAATTTTATTTTATAGTAATATGAAAATTACTGCATTTATCACACCAATATATCTATTTTCTAAGAAATATAATAATGAACAAAATATATTTTGTAAATTAGATATAGATTGTATTTTACCTAAAACTTGCTATAAATTTATTTCAGATTATGGAGTATGTTTAGAAAATAAAACACTTATTCCAATTCCAATTCCAATTCCAGTACCTATAGATTAGACTTATTATTTTTTAGGTTTCTTAACTACGCGACCACGTCTGGTTGTTTGAACCTTTTTAGAACTATTATTCATTTCTATATATTCTTTCATAAAACTTGCTAAACTTGAATTATGTGAATTTGATGAATTTGATTTAGATCTTTTTTTATTAGCCTTTTTAGAAGATTCATTACTTGAAGATTTTGAAGAGGATTTGGAAGAAGATTTAGATGAAACTTTAGAAGAATTTTTTTCTTTTAATATATCATCTCTTTTTTTTAATTTTAATGTTGAAAAATGTTGTAAATGTTCTTTTACCAAATTTTGTGGAATACCTTTAGAATAATTAAGAGGATTTACATTTACAGACATTGATTTAGCATTAGAAACAGTACGTTGTAATGCAGGAGGATGTTCTAATAAATTATTCAATTCGTTTTTAGATTTTCTAACATAATCCATCATATTTATATTATTAAAAGCATATCTCTTAGTTCTTTTTTTTTCAGATTTTTTTAAAGGTGCGCTCATTTTACTTATTAGTTATATTTTTTTATTTTTATAAAATTAATAATGAAATTAATTTTTTCATTTCTATTATTTTTAAATATTATTTATGCTTTTACTAATATTGATTTAGTTATATTTACTGGTTCATTTATTAACAAAAATCAATATAGTAATTTAGCAAATAATATTAAAGATACGCTACAACATAAGAATATTAATTCAACAATTCATATTATTGATTCATTTGATAAAGTTAATACTCTTAATCATTTAATAAAAAAAAATAAAATCAAAAATAAAATACATCTAATAGGACATAGTGGAGGTTCTTGTGAAGCTACTATTTTTTGTAAAAAAAATGACTATAATAAAATTTCTAGTTTAATTCAATTATATGCTAATTTTAATTTAGAAGAACAACATCCATATTATAAAACTCAAATTGGAGATATTCATAATCCAAGTCTTACTATTTTAGCAGAATTTGATGATAGATTAGCATTTACAGATGCTATTCTTGATAAAAACTCTTTATCTGATAAACATAAATTAATTGTTATGAAAAACTGGAATCATTTTAGTGGTATTTCTACTAATTCACAAGAAGAAGATAAACTTGCTAATATTATTAGTGATTATATCGTTTCTATTGAAAATAAAGGAATTAATACTATTGCAAAAAAAAATATTGAAAAACTTGAAAAAGAAGTTGCTAATAAATATAGTAAATATTTAGAAGCAGTTAAAAATATTAATATTTATAATATAATTAATTATATTGAAAAGACTACATTTAATTTTACAAATTTTGATATTTATTCTAATTTATATTCTAAAAGTAGTAATATGTTTGAAACTATGTTTGAATTTCATAATAATATCCATAAACATTTACTATATGTATTCAAATATCTTCCTTCCTTTATTATATCACATCCTGAAATTAATGATACTGAAAATATTATTACTACTAGTATTTTTATCCCAATTAAAAATAATATATATAGTTTTCTTTTTCAAAAAAAAATTACAAATTCACCATTATGGTTAAAACTTAGGAAAAATGATACTATGATCGATAATATTGGATATAATATTACTAAAACTATTTTAGATAATACTATTAATTCATTAGATAAAGAACAGCAAAAAGAATATTTTAATAGTACTAAACCTATTATCATTGGAAAAGATATTAAAATTCCCCTTATCCCCCTCTGTAGTCTACTATGGTTATATCATCCCGTTATTTTAAAATATACTAAAGAAGCTTTAATTGTACACCCTATTGTCCTTCAAACTCCTCATAATGTTCCCTCTGTATTCGGAGGGAAAAGTGTCAGTAATTCATTAAATATTAAAACCATTAGTGAAGCACAAATTTTAGAATGGATACTTATTAAATCTAAACTATAAAGTGTCTTTTTAATATTTATTTATTAATAGGAATATAACCATATAAAATAAAATTTGATTATATTATTTTAAATAATATTTTTATATTTCAAAAAAAATGATACCATATACTTGTGTTAGATGTGGTTATAAAACAAAAAACAAAACTAATATACACAAACATTTATATCAAAGAAAAGTTTTTTGTCCTGCTAAAAATGATATAGAATTAACAGAGGAGATTAAAGATAAAATTATGAAGGACAGAATATATCATATTCCTAAAAAAACTAATAATAAAAATGATAACAAAACTGATAATAAAGAAGTAAAAATAGATAAAAATCCTATAGAAATTTTATCTAATACTAATGAATTTCATTATATTTATTTAATTCGTTGTAAAGAACATTTTCGTCATAATGAGAACATTTATAAAGTTGGTAAAACTATGATAAAAGAATTAACTATTAATTTAAAAAGGTTAATTGGATATGGTAAAGGAACAGAACTTTTACTAATAAAAAGATGTCTTAATAGTTCTATTATTGAAAATATGATATTAGAAGAGTTTAATAAAAAGTTTACTAAATATGAATTAGGTAGAGAATATTTTATAGGAAATGTTAATGAAATGGTAGAAACTATTGATAATATTATAAATACAGATTATAAAAACTATAAAAATTTATAAAATAAATTAATATTTATAAAAAAATTTTATAAATAAAAAAAAATTTTTTTTCTTCAGATTTTTAAAATTTTTTTTGAAACCAATATCATCTAAAAGTTGGTTTGTATTAAAAAATTTACTTCCGTCATTTTCATGTCAAAATATGATCTTTTTATGTCAAAATATGTATTTTTTTAGTCAATATATAGACATTTAGTAATATTATAATGCTTTTATAAAAGAGGACAAAACTATGTATTTTAGAAGTCATTTTTATGTCATTTATATGTCAAAAACTATTTAAAGATTAAATTAATATAATAATTAATTATAAAATGAAAATAATACCATATACTTGTATAAGATGTGATTATCAAACTATAGAAAAAAGAAATATGAGACGACACCTTTATAATAGATTAAAATCCTGTCAAAGTAAAAAAAATAAGATAGAACTAACTGATGAAATAAAAGAAGAAATTCTTAATAATAGAATATATCATATACCAAAAGAAGAGAAACCACCAACCTTTATTCAAAACATCCAATATAACAATACTATGAATAATTATATTAAAAACTTGGATACTATAGATAAATTAACAAAATTAATAGATTATAAGGATAAAGAACTAATAATGATAGAGGATTCTATAGAACAAAGTTTTAGCAGTAGGATAGATAAATTAAAGAGTGATAGTTTCAAATATGGTTATAATATTGATGAGAATAGACTATTTGATATAATAGATGAGATAAGTAGAATAAGAAGGGGAGAAATCCAAAATATGAATATAATTTATGATGACAAGTTAAAAGAACTAAATTTGTTTAAAAGCGGTTGTTGGGAGACTTTTATATTAGAAAGGGGGATAAAGGAGGTAATAGAGATATTAAAGGAATATTTTTTAGATCATTATGAGAAATACTTAATAAAAAGGATTTATATAAGTGAACCCAATTTTATGAATAAACAGAAATATAAGGAAGATCTAGAACGTCATTATAAATTTTTAGGATGTTTTGAATTAGTTCCTTATATAAAGGACAAAGATGATATGGATATATTGGGGGAAGATGATGGTGATTATGGAAAATATGAAATAGAAGAGAAATGGATGAAAAAATATAAAGATATAGTAGATAATACGAAAAGGTATGAAATAAATAAAATAAAGAAAAATATAGGAGAGATTTTGAAAAACAATACAAAAAGAAATTTGAAAGATTTAAATCAAAATATAATTGAATTACTTAATATAGATGAGGAATTTAAAAAAACTTTAGAAATGAAATAACCTATAAATATTAAAATATAACTTTATTATAAATGAAAAAAACAACAGGACGTTCAAGAGCAGCAAGTTTAAATTCATATCTAGATAAAACAAAAGGTTCTAATAAAAAGAAAACTTATAAAAATCCATTAGAACCAATAAAAGAATTAGAACCCAAATTTAAAACAAAAGTAAGTATTTTAACACCTAATTCTAGTATAATAGAAGAGGATTTAAGAAATAATAGAAGTAGTACATCTAAATTTTCAGCAGATAAAATAAAAAAAATTTCATTACCTAATAAGAAAACCTTTATAAATACATTAATTGAAACAAAACCTTTATATGTACGACAAACCCAATATCGCCGTAAAACAATTTTTTAGTTAAATAATTTTAATAGGATTTTCTTGTAATCTTCTGATAAGATATGGAATAGTATTTTCAATTTTTCCATATGGTAAATATTTATAAGTATTATAACCATTTTTAAGAATATAATGAGTATAATCATCAGCCATTCCTAATAATTGGGAGAAATAAATTCCATCATATGGTCCAATATTATTTTGTTTTAATAATTCGATAGCTTTATCAATACTATTTTTATTATGTGTAGCAATAGAGATTTCCATATTCATATTATTTAGTTTTTTTCTGTGAATAATGTTTCTAATAGCATTATCGAATTCATTATGTGTATCATTGATATTATAATGTAAAAGTTCTTTATTTTCTGAAGCTAAATATGCGCCTCTAACAATTTTAGCTCCAAATGCTTTATTATTTCTAATACTCCAATCAATATCTTCATCAATTTTATTTGAAATATCTTTAAGATAACATTGATATGTATTAGAAACAATTGGTACAAAATATGAGTTATATTCTTTTTGTAAATGAAATGTAATAAGATTAATATTAGATTGTATAGAAGAATGTTCAGCATCAATCATAATTCTAATACCATTTTCTCTAGCTCTTTCAACAATATTTTTAAGCATAACAAATGATTTAAGTTCATCATTAATAAGATGAATATCAATATAACCTTGATTTAAAAGTGATTCAAATGAGTTATTAATAAAATATGTATCTTTATTTGAAAGAACATCATTTTTAAAGAGTGATGATAGTTTAAGTGCAACATATGTAGGTAGTTGTTTATTATTTTTCCTAATTAAATCGAGCATATTAATGATATGTGTATAAACAATTTTAAAATCTTTAATATTATCTTTAGATTCGCATGAATAATCAATGATAGGTTGAATATTTTTATATCTAAGATCAGTAATAAGTTGATTTAATTCTTTAATATCTTCTCCAGCAATATATTGTTTGTAAAAAGTACTTTTAATAAATTTTCTGGTAAATTCATTTCCTAAAATCTTATTACTATAATTATATAAGATATGCATATTATTAAAAAATAACGGGAAATTTAGAATAGTTTTAAACATTTTTCTGAATATAATAAAAAATTATGTGTAACCCATAATAAAATTTTATAAAAACCCATTTTATAATAAAATAAAAATAATTAAAAGGATTTTTAATAGAAAAAAAATAATAAAAGAAAAACTATAAAATTGAGATAAAAATAGTGTATTAAACTCATAATAAAATATTTTAATATAATAAATGCTAAAATTATTATTAGGAGAAATACTAGGTACTTTTATTTTACTAAGTGCAGTTCTTATATGGGGTAAACCCATTCCTATTGCATTGGCTTTATTAATAGCACTGTTCTTATTTAGATATGTGTCAGGAACTCATTTTAATCCAGCTATCAGTTTATTAATGTTTATAAAGGGTTCTATAAATGTTAGAACATTTATATTATATATAGTAGCACAAATTATTGGAGTTTTTGGAGTATATTATTTATGGAATACTAATTTAGGTATAGAAATAAAAAATAGACTAAACTAAGTATTTGTAAAATATTGTTCCCAATATTTGTATACTTTATAATCAGTACTAGTACCCCAACATAAATAATCATCAACACAAAACATTTTAACTCTTAAACCTTGATTAATACATTCATTTAAAACAGTATCAACATAAAATTCTCCATTAATACGTACATTTTGACTTACACAAGTATCATTATTTTTAAAGAAAAATTCTCCTTTTCTAAAAAACATAGTTCCAATAATAGCATAATGATTTTTAGGTTCATCATTAAAAGGATAAAATTTGCAATAAACATGTTTAATAAATTCTTGTGAATCAATATCTAACCATGCATACATTTGAGGATTTGTTGTAGAACTATGATGATTTCTGAAAGCAAAAACAATAATATCAATAGACTTGTCATTTAATAATTCTTGATATTCGTTCTGATTAAAATAAATACCATTATCACAAGCAGATATTAATATAGGATTATCATATAAAAATTGTACGAAATTATTATTTTTTGATGTATGTAATACGGATGCAACAGTACATGCTTGACCTTCTGTAACATAATCAATAGTTTTAACCATACAATTATTATTTTGATAATCCAGATATTTACTAACTATATTTTTAATATCAAATAATTCATTATGTTTTTCTTGACAAATAAAAATCTTATTTTGTGTGTCAGGTAATTGTTTAACAGCTTCTATAAACATAGGTTTATTATTAATAGGTAAAAATGGTTTTGGAAGAAGAAAATCAGAGAATCTAGATCCTAAACCAGCCATTGGTAATAAAAGAGTAGTATTATTAAAATCAGTATATTGAATATTCTTATTTTTCTTATTTTTAAAATAGTCAAGCCAATATTCAAAATGTTGTAAATCTTTTGGTGTACCTAATTGAATCATTTTATCAATTTTAAATAATCCAACTTTTAAATTATCTTCAACTAACAAATTATATACTAAAGATACATAGTATTCTTCTTTACAAGTTATATGTTTATCTAGTAATTGTTGAAAATATTTTTTCATAATAAAACTATTTTTAAAATAATAACAACCATTTGATATTTTTTCATCAAATTTATTTTCTTTAAATCTATGTTTTTCTTTAATTTCTATAAGAATATCATTTTTATCTAACATTGTAGCATAATTATCAGTTCCTAATAAGCTAGGATGGAATCCAGTATAATAAGGAATACATCCATCAAAATCATTATCTGCTATATATTTTTTAAAAGCATTATAATTCCATACTGTACCATAATCACAATAAGAAATAATAATATCTTCATTATTATCATTAATTTTATCAAAAATTTGTCTAACTGCAAATACCGGACCATATTTATGTGGTTCTATTTCATAAATAGTTGCATTAGGAACTAATTTTAATAAAATATTTTTAATATTATTTTCTTGAATATGTTTTTTAGAACAAATAAAAGTGAACTGATCGTTTTTAGAAAATTGCTCTATAACATATTCAATCATAAATTTGTTTCCGATTTTAATTAAAGGTTTTGGTTGTAAATATCCTTCATTAATAAATCTAGATCCTGAACCAGATAATGGAATAATAATATGCATAATATAAAACTTTAATATAACAGATAATAATAAAATTAAATTTTATACGAATTATATTATAAAATATTTTCTAATTTTTCAATATTAATTCTATAAGGAGAATTTAGACCATTATCTAATTTAATAATGTCATTTTGTTTTACTGTTAATATTTTATATTCATTATCATTATTCCATCCTGTATTAGTACCATCACTACAGTTTATTTTTAAAAGCTCATCAGAAAAGTCTATAATTTCACCAATAAGATTAGTATTTTTAATTTTAACTCTCATATATTTTTTATAAGTCTCATTATTAACATGAGAACATTCGTTAAATAAAGTTAATTTAGTATTATTTAAAGAATATATAAATCGTTTATTAACATCAAGAAAGTATGGAGAAATAATAGCAATTAATTTACAGTCATTATTAGAGAATATAGAATTGGAAATACCACCTCCAATTGCACCGACAATATATTTAGCATTATAAAATAAGTTAATTTTTTGAATTGTATCTAGATTTTCAGTAAAAATTTCAGTAAATCCTTTAGATGTAAGTAATGCTACTAATTCATCTTCGTTAGTAAGTTTTCGTCTGGTAGTATAGTTTGTACCAATATTATCAAGTTTATTATGAATCCAAGTTCTTCTAGAAATATAAATTTTTGTAGGTAATTTAATAGAATTATTAGAATATAATTGTAATGCTTTTTTAATTAATAGTTGATAAAGTTCAAAAATTTCTTTTCTTGGTGGTAAATTAGAGTCAAAATCATGAGTATATGATGTAGTAATATAAATATTTTTGTAAATAGTATTTTCATCAAATATAATAATATCATCTATTTGAATATCCAATAATTCTAGAAATTCATATACAAATTTACAAAACTTTTTTTTTTGTTCTGGATAATATAAAATTATTTTTAATTCGGGTAAATGTTTTTTAAGAAATATATAAGAATATAGATTTGGTAAGGAATCATATAAAAAGTGATAATAATTATCGAGATTATAATTGAAGAAAAAAACTGGAGTGTAAAATGTTTTAATATTTTTATAAATAAGTTGATTTATATCAAAATTATATTTCATTCCTTTTTCTTCATAAATCGTAAATTTATTTAATGACATAGTTTTTTCTTTAATTGGTAAAAATAGTTGTTTATTAGAATGTAATAATATGTTAGGATATGAAAAGGAGCATCCAGTAGGTATTGTATAATTTAATTTATATAAAGATATAGTTCTATTATTTTCATCTGTGTTTAAAAATGTATATTTAGAATTAATAGATTCAGTAATAAAAGAATTTAAGTCAACTTTTTGTAAATTATTTAGATATAAGATATTCATTTTATTTATAGAGATGAATAAAATTAACTATATTGCACACAGAATAAATACAATTGAAGAATTAAAGAAGATTCCTAAAAATTATGGTGTTGAAGTAGATCTACGTAATAATAATAATGATATAATTTTATCACATGATCCATTTAATAGTAACTATGAATTATTTGAAAAGTATTTAGAATATTATAATCATAAATTTTTAATTTTAAATATTAAAACAGAAGGTATTGAGTTTAAAATATTAGAAATACTCAAAAAATTTAATATAGAAAACTATTTTTTTTTAGATTGTAGTTTTCCTATGATTTATAAATTAATAAATACGGAAGAATATAATATCGCTTTAAGATTATCGGAATTTGAATCAATAGAGACAATTTTAAATTTAAAAAAAATAAAATGGGTATGGGTAGATTGTTTTAGTAAATTTTCTCTAACTAAAACTGAATATAATATTTTAAAAAATAATAATTTAAAAATTTGTTATGTATCCCCAGAATTACAAAATCAAGAACCAAAAATATTAAATTATAAACAGAAAATGATTGAAGAAAATTTATATCCTGATTTTATATGTACAAAAATTTATAATATAAATAAATGGCTCGAATAAAAATAAATATAATAGATAAAATAATGGATTAATTATTAAGTTTATTAATAATATAGATAATATAATCATAAAAATTTTTATTAATAGTTTTGCAATAAGGTTTAATTTTTTCCATAATTTTTTCATCAAAAATATATTTTTTAAAATCAAGTACTATAAAATTTTCTTCTAATTTAACATCTAATGGTATATGATTAAATCTGAATAACTTTATAATTTCATTAATATTATGACCAAATTTTTTGGAGTTTTTAATTTTAACTTTTAAATAAATATTAAGATTATCAATTTCAAAAACATTATTAATTGTGACAACTTTATCAGTATAAAAATTAATGATAATATCGCATTGAGATTTCTGAGGTAATATATATTTTATATAATCATTTGTTCTTTTTTTCATTTGTTCTAGAACTGTTTCTAATTTATAGCCTCTATCTTTAACATCTCTATTAATTTTCCAATAAAATTTTAGATTATTATCAGTATCCATAAAAATTTTAATATTATATATATTATTACTATTATATAAAGTATGTAATCCACATACAATAAGATTATCTTTACTTTCAATATATTGTTGTGTTGTAAAGGAACCATTAGAATGATCATAATCTGCAGAATATATATTATTGCCAATTTTCAAATTAAACACATCTTCATTCATTTTAACAATATAATTAGCTTCAGGATTTAAATGACTAAATTGTTTCCAATTATTATTATTTCTTTCCCATTTATGATAACGATCACATTCTAATAAAAATGGATTATAGAAAAAATGTGTTAGTTTATTAGCTAATGTACTTTTACCAGATCCAGAATCCCCACATATAGCAATAATATTGCATTCTGATAAAATAATATCATATTTAATATCAATTTGTTTATATGGAATATTTTTAGTAGTTAAATGATTATAAAGTAAATTTTCAGATATATATCCATATTTATCAATATAATCTAATATATATTCATATAATGATAAATATTTATTCATATTTTCAGAAGTTCCATATGCAAAAATATCACATATATAATGGTCATTTGGTTTTATTAGTTTAGATTTATCAATTTTACTATCATATGGTATATAAATTAAATTTTTATTAAATTCGATATTATAACAATTAAATTTTTCATATAAATTAAGATCAGGTCTATATTTGATAACTAAATCATATTGTTGATTAGTAGTTTTTTCATTTAATGTTTTAATAGTATTAAGTTTATAATATTTAAACCATTGGTTTAAAACATTATTAATTTTTATATCATTATCGATAGTTAAATCTTCTTCAACTAATAAACATTTTGGTTTAAGTTCTTTATTAATTGAATTAATAATATCATCAATGTCAATTTTATTTAAATATCGTTTGTCATTTTCTACTTCATTTTTTGTTAAATGAATATAAATATCTATATTTTCATTTTCATTTAATAAATTATTTTGGAGAGATACTATATTAGAATTAAATGTTCTTAAATATCCAGATATTAATAAAGCAATTTTCATAATTATATGTATATCATTATAATATAAAATTTATATTAAAGGCTAAACAAAAATTTTAATATAAAAAAAAGAAAATATGAATATTCAAAGAAAAACTTTTAATTAGAAAACGCTAATCCTCCCATACCAGACATAATTCTTAATATGTTATAATTGACAGCATATATTTTACAAACACCTGTAAAATTATTACTAATAGATAATCTTAAATTAGCACTATCAATTCTAGAGAAATTACAAGTACCAGAAGGTTGGTGTTCTTCGGGTTTAAGAGCAAACGAATATACATTAATACCTTCAAAAGGAATATTAGTATGGTGTTGATAAGGTTGTACATAATTAAAATATTTACCATCTCTTTGGGAGAATCGTTCGTGTCCATTTAATAATATAGATGCATTGATAATGGGATTAATTTCTGTATCAGTAATAGATTCAATACTTTGTGTACCATTTGTAGTAAAATTAAACCAATTATTATATGTTTCTGCATCAGAACTTCTGCAAACCCAAATTAATTCTTTACAAGGATGATTTAATGATAATAATGAACTAAGAGAATTAGATGAAATTGTTTCATCTCCAGTGAATTGTAATTGGGTAATTAAATACTCGTGGGAAGATTGAGCAAAACGTCTTCTTTCGTCTGTGTCTAAGTATATATAATCAATATATAAATCTACATTTTCTAAAGATGGAATAGAACTATTTTTTTCTTCAAAAGTAACACAATTTTGAACCTCATTAAATTCTATATTAAGTTTTACTTCATGATATTGTAAACTAATTAATGGTAACGCTAAACCAGGATTATTATTAAACCAAAATTGTAAAGGTATATATAAAGTAGTTTTTGAAATTTGATTATATTTATTATTTTCTATTTCTAGTAAATAGTTATTATATAACACTTTATAACCATCATATATAACAGGTAATAAATTATCATTGAAATCTAAATAAGTATCATTCATATCTTCATATTCATTAAAATTTATGTTAAGACCCTCAATATCATTAGTCTGATACGCAATTTGTTTAAAATATAGTATTACATTATATATAGATTTATATATTTGATCTTGTTGATTGTTTTGAAATAAAATTTTATTAATTAAATTTTCAAAATTAGTATTAAAATTTATAATGCTATTATAACATTTATTACTAACTTGTGTGATAATCTCATTTTTAAAAGTAGTTCTTAAATTATCATATTCTAACCATATATTATTCATTAGATTATACCAATCAGTTATATTTTTACCATTTAGAATAACAGAAGAACTTTCTCGTAATAATAAATTATCATCATATAGATCTTTACACCAATTATATAAACCTGGGATAGTTGTATCAATAATATTATACAAATAATTATTTGAATTATTGTCATAATTAGGGTCATTTTCCTGTATATTTTTTTCAATAAAATTATATAAACCAGTAAAATCAGCTTCATCTTTACCGATAGATTGTATTTGTGAACCTATCATTTGTTTGTATCCATATTTTTTACCTTCACATTGAGTTAATTCATTCCAAATATGTAACCATTCTCCATATTGTCTATCTATCATTTGACCTCCAATTTCTATATCTATATTTTTTATTAATGCATGTCCAATATAGTCACACCAACCATTAGTTCCTGTTAAAGTTTGAGTATTCCATTCAGGCAATGTAACTTCCAAATACATCTTAGATATTAAATCACCATTACGAGATATAGTACAAGATACTTTTTTTCCAAAATCAGCTTGTCCATTAAAACTTTGAATAATTGATTCCATTGAAAAATTAGTATGTCTTCTATATACTACTTTAAAGAGGGTTATTTGAGGATTTCCTGTAAGATATATATCTTGTGCTCCATATGCAACTAATTGCATTAAACCACCGGCCATTTTAATTATCTAATTTAATATAATAAAATAATTAAATAATTAAACAATTAATTTAATTTGTTGATTTTCTAATAATCTATTTATAATATAATCTTTCATAGAAATATTTTCATGAATCATATATTTTAGATTTATATAATCATTTTCTATTTCTTTTTTCATTAAATGTGTTTTAGTTTTAGATAATCCAAAATCTATAATTCTAATATCAATATCATTCTTATTTTCTAAAACTAAAATATTATTACTCCATATATCAGAATGAATAATATTATGTTTATGTAATTTGTCCACTTTTTGTTTAATTTTTTTTAATATTGATTGTCTTTTTATCTCTGTTTTATTTTTATTTAGCCATTCTGTTAAAGTTTTTGTTCCTTTTTTTTGTAAATTTTCCATTAAAATAATATGAAAAAAACCATTATCATTTTTACATATTAAATGACTAAATACTTTTGGTCCTATCTCCAAATCGCCTGCTTTTTTAGAAATTAAATATTCTAATTTTATTTTTTCCATTAAATTTATCTTTTGATTAGACTCTTTTTCATAATGAATTTTTGAAATTTTAACAGCAGTTTTAGAATCAATTTCATATACTGTTCCAAAAGCTCCACTTCCTAAAATTTTTGATTTATTGGTAAGATTTGGAACACATTCTAAATTAATATTTTGGTATAATACTTGAGTATCCAAAATATTTTTTGGATTTTTATTAGATATGTCTTTATTAACAGTTTTCATTTGATATTCTAATAATATTTCATCAGTATATTGATTAATAATATTAAATAAACTATAAGTTAAAAATAAATTTCTAGCTTTTTCTAAATAGTCAAATTTAAGATTAATTTTATCATTATCCTTTATATTTTCAAATTCTTTAATATATTTTTTGATAAATGGTTTTATTTTATTAAGATTTAGCTCCATATTTTATTTAATAAAATATAAAAATTTAATTTATCTCTATTAATCCCTATTTTTGAAATAAATGAAAAACTAATTATCTAATTAATTTGTAAAAAATATCTAATAATTATGTAAAATATATAATTAAAAATATGGCAGGATTAAGAGAAAATTTTTTGTCTAATCCAGAAGTAACACCCGAAACTTTAACATTCGAAATAGACAAACCTATTGAGAACTTAGCATATAGAAAATATTATAAAACTTATATTAAAGCAAAACATATTTATCCTGATAGAGCTCCTGTGCCTATAACCCATGATCCATTACCTCCAATTCCGAATACATCATATGTATTAGGTGATAATGTATCTTCCACTAATATAGATAATATAAAATTAAAAATTAAAAAGTATAATAATACAACAGAAATTTCACCAATAAATATATATTCGAATAATATATTAGTTCAAGGTTATGATGAATCATTTATTAATAATAGGGAAAATATTACAGAATTACCAATTAATATAACAAATGAATATACGAGTTTTAGAGATATTCATTATTATTTTACACGGTTTCTTTACTATTATACTCCACAGATATATGATAAAATTTTTAGAATGGTAATTTCTAATAATTATAATTTTTCTAACTGTAATTATGAGTTTAGAGATGAGGATTTGAAAAAAAGAAATGTTTTTAGAAATGTTTTACTAAATATGTGCAAATATAAATATAGGCTTATACATGCAAACGAGTATATTAAAGGAAAATTTTCTATTGAAAATGCATCTTATATAGAAAATGATTATGTAGTATTTCCTTCAGAAGATGAAGCTAAAAAGCTGCCGTTAATTAAAGGAATATTATATGAAGGTGCTAAAGGAGAACAAGAACATTATAGAGAAAAGAGACTTAAAGGTCGTGGAATTTTAAGAGCTACTATTAATACAGCTAGATCATCCTTGAAGCCAGTTGTAAAAGGTTATGATATTTTAAATTCAACTCTATCAAGATTGGGATTAAAAGAAGAAACAAAAGGTTATAAAGAACATGAATATAAAACGAAAGAAGATATTGATAAATATATACATGTCTGGTATAGTGATTTATTAGAACATTATATAGTAATTTTTAAAGGAACATCAGATAATACAGATAAAGCAACTGATGCAAAAGCATTATTTACAAGTTTACATGAAGCTCATAGATTTACAAATGATAGATATATATATCTTACCTTTATTAATGAATATATAAAACGACAATCACAACAAACTACTCAAATAAATGAAACTTTAATTACTTTTGCAGGTCATTCATTAGGAGGATTAATTGCTAAATATATTAATAGATCTTTAATTGATTCAGAACTTCCGTATTTAGTAATAACATATAATTATTTTGCCATGGGATTTGCTAATTTAGAAAATACTAATAAAAGTTGTAATGAATTTGATATATTTACATTTAATTACGATATGGCTGGCTTTAACTATTATATAAATAATCCTGATTATCCAAATGATTTATATTTATTTAAAACTAATTCAATAATGTCTAAATCAGTCTCTAAAATGTATAACGAACATAGCCTTTTTAACATAGGAAAAAATTTATATAGAGATAATAAATTTGATGATTATGAAATAAAACAAGCATTAATTAACGAATATAGCCGTCTACTTTCAAGAACCGGTGGAGGTATAGTAAATAAATTTATAGATAAAGAATATAATAAGATAAAAAATAAGATAAAAAGACAATTAAATAAGAACGACAATAAAAATAATAATATAATACTAAATAATATAATATTATGTATGATTATATTAGTTAGTACTTTTTTACAAAAATAAAAGCTTTTATTTGTAAAGGTTAATCGAAAATTTTTAATTTATAAATTTCATTTTTCCCAAACAATATTGATAAAAAATATTGGTATTTATTAAATTGATTGGATATAATTACATAATTCACTCCTAAATTTTATAAATATATCAAATGTTTACTTTTTAGAAATTTATTTAGATGATAATATACTACTTATTAATATTAATCCAAATAAAGTAATATTTTCAAATAAATGATTCGTTTTTTTAATAATATTACCACCAACATGTTCTTGTCGTAAATATTCTTTAAAATATAGTTTTATATCAGTATTACCATATTTAACATGTTGATTATCATCTAATTCATTAATAATATAATGTAAATTATATGGGAAATTATTCTTAATTAACCATTGTAAAATTTCAAATTGTTCTGAAAAAGTTGCCTCAAAAATCAAATTATTATTATTAGTATCTTGAGGACAAATTCCAATATTTCTATTAGGTACTGCTTGTTGTCCACTATAATCCTTATTAATAAGCCATAATAAAATATCCAAATATCCTTTCTTTATAGCTGCATTGCATGTCTTATAATTCCAATCACAACTATTATCTTTAACCCACATTAAAATATCTAAATATCCATTACTTGCTGCTGCTGTACAAGTATTTTCATTCCAAGGACAAATATCATTCATATGAATTTCTTCATTACGACACCATTGTAAAATATCTAAACGTCCAATTCTAGCAGCTTCAGCACAAGAATTATATTCAGCATATATAGAACTAGTTGGTTCCCATGGACAACCATTTACTTTAGCCCATTTTAAAATTTCAAAATGTCCACCTTTAATTGCATAATAGCATGTTTTATAGCGCCATGGACAAATACCTGCATCATTTTCTCTATTTTGATCTAAAATTTGATCATCTTCTATTCTATTACGAAGCCATTTTAAAATATGTAAATGTCCTCCTTCAGCTGCTGCTGTACATGCAGATTCTTCATTAGACTGCCAAGGACAATTTCTTTCTCTAGCCCATTGTAATATATCTAAATATCCATTACGTGCTGCTTCTATACATGTTTCCGCGTTCCACTGACATCCTAATTCACGAACACGTTTTAAAATATTAAAATGTCCATTTTTAGCAGCATTAGCACATGTATGTACACCACCTATGTTAAAATTATGTTCATTTGCCCATTCAATAATATGTAAATGTCCTCCAAGGGCTGCACCTCGACAGATATCAGTAGTATTAGTACATATATCATTATTATGAATAGTTCTATCAAGACACCATTCTAAAATATGTAAATGTCCTCCTTTAGCAGCCTCAAACAAAGTAGAGCTACCCCAAGGATATAATCTATTATGTGTTTCTCTATCTTCATTTAAAATTTGATCTTGATCAGTTCTATTTCTTAACCATCGCAAAATATGTAAATGTCCTCCTTTAGCAGCTTCGGTGCAAGCATTAGTAAAATAGTTGCTAAACATATATTGTCTTCTTTGAGAAGCAAGCCAATAATAATTTTGATAGCCATAATCTATCCATTGGGAAAATGCCCATTTTAATATTTCAAGATGCCCATTTCGTGCAGCATTACTATATACATTAGGTTCAAAATGACAAACATCACCACGAGGAGTTAAAATTTGGTCTTCATCAGTTCTATTACATAACCAGCGTAAGATATTTAAATGACCAGCTTTAGCGGCAAAATCACAAGTATTTATAATAGAACAATGAAAATAACTAGCCCACGGACAAATATAATTACCATGAATTTCACGATTACGACACCATTTTAATATCTCAAAATGACCATTTTCTGCGGCGGCGGTACAAGTATATACATTCCAATTACAAAAATCATTATTTCTTTCTCTATTTAAATCTAATACTTGATCATGTTCATTTTTATTTCGTAACCATCGCAAAACTTTTAAATGCCCGGCCTTAGCAGCAATAGCACAAGTGTCATATCCCCATTTTAATGGTGGTTCTTGTTTTCTAGCCCATTCTAATATATCTACTCTGCCCATTTCAGCTGCTAAATTACATAAATGATATTTTAACTCATTTTTATTTTTATTGAAAATATTAATTATACTTTTAGGAGTATGTGTTCTTCTCATTGCATTTTTAACTTTTTCGAATAAATTATCATTTAATATAATATTAGAATATTTATTAGGAAATTCTTCTTCTAAATAATGAAGATCTCTTATAAATGCACCATGTGTTTCCAAAATGTTATTATATTTATCCTCAGATTTAGTAGTACGTGTAGATCTTATTTTACGGGATAAACTATTTAATGACTTTAATGGTTCTCCACTATTTGGATCGCTTCTTTTGTTAATTTCTTTGGCACGTAAATTATCATTTAATAAATCTTGCATTGTATATTTTTTTAGGTTATAATCATTACTATTTAATTTTAATTTAGAAAATTGTTCCAAATTAGCATTATTCATTTTGTTATAAAGTTTATTATAATAAAATAGAAAAAATCTGTAAAGATTGTACTTTTATTTTTTTTCTTTAAATATAAAAATATATTTAAGTGAAAATTGAGAATAATATATAATTAAGAATGAGATGAATTCAAGTTCTTCTATTTATGTTTCGCATAAATTGATAAAGGAGATTAAAGATGGATTGCCTGAAATACTAAATAATGATGAAGAATTAATTAATTCTGTAATGGATTATATAAAACTTAAACTTAGATACAACGAAAATAAGGGCAGTTACAATCGTGAATATTACGAGAAATATAAGAAAAAATATTATGAAGAGAATAAGGAGGTTTTGAATAAAAGGAAAGTTGAAAGAGCTCGTGAAAGACGTTTAGAGAAAAAAAATATATTAGAGAACTCTTTAAATGATTTGAAAATATAAATTTTACAAAATATAAATTACTTAAAGATATAATGTTATTATTATTATAACATTTATAATGTCAGAAAATTATATTACAGATGGAAATATTAAATGGATTAACGAAGAAATTAAAAACAAATATGATAATAGTCCTTGGAGAATTCCCTTAAGAAATAAATATGGAATTATTGTTGAATATTCATTAGTAGATGAAGATGATTATGAAAAAGTTATGAAATATAAGTGGCATTTATCGCATTTTGGTTATGCTGTAGGAACAATATTAAGAAAAGAAACTAGATTACATCATTATATTTTTAGAAAACCAAATGGTAAAAATATAATTGATCACTTAAATCAAGATAAATTAAATAATTGTAAAGATAATTTAAGAGAAATAAGCAAATCTGAAAATATTCATAATATTTCTAAAAATACTAAGATAAAAACACATTCTAAATATAAAGGTGTTAGTTATTCTTTTAATAAATATCGTGCTTCAATTACATATAATAAAAAAACAATACATTTAGGAAGTTTTACAAATGAAGAGGATGCAGCAATAATTTATGATAAATATTCATATAAATTATATGGTAAAAATGCTTGTAATAATAAATTAATAAATTATAATGATACTATTAATATAAATATTGAAGATTTGATAAAAAACAATAAAGAGTTACCTAGAAATGTTAAATATAATAAAAAAACAAAAGAATATTATTCTTATATGACTTATGAAAAGAAAATATATACATCTAATAATGATAATTCAAAAATATTCAGAAAAAATATTAAGGATGCTTTAGATGATTTAGAAATAATTAAAATTAAAATAAATTTTGTAAAAGTAATAAAAGAAATAAATTATTTACGAACACCAATTATTCGTAATAAAGACGGGATAGCAATTATTAAAATTAAAGATATAGATGTTTTTGTAGATGATAAATTATGGCATAAATTAAATCAAATAAAATGGAATTATTCTGAAGGTTATGCTATAAATTCTAAATATGGAAGTATGCATAGATATATACTCAAAGCAAAAGAAGGAGAACTAATAGATCATATTAATAAGAATAGAATAGATAACAGAGGAAATAATTTAAGAAAAGCTAGTATAAATCTAAATCAACATAATAGAAAAAAGACTGCAAATACAACTAGTATTTTTATGGGTGTACGTTATCATAAAAGAGATTTAAAATGGGAAGCAAATATTACACAAAATTATAAAAATTATTATTTAGGAATTTATTTAACTCAGAGAGAAGCAGCAGAAGCATATAATAAAAAAGCTATAGAATTATACGGAAATGATGCAAATTTAAATATAATTGATAGTAATTATGTAGAACCAATAATTTTAAGAGAAAAAAAAATAATTGAAAAAGTTAAGAGAAATAATTGTTCTACTAATTATTTAGGAGTAACTTATCACAAAAGAGATAATATATACGAAGCATATATTACAAAAGATAAAAAAAGATATTATTTAGGTCGTTTCGAAACAGATACAAGTGCCGCTATTGCATATAATATAAAAGCTACTGAATTATTTGGTGAAAATGCAAAATTAAATTTAATTGATAAAGAAGATAATATAATAGAACCTATAAAATACAAAAAAAAATATATAAAGAAAATAGGATCTTCTAGTAAATATTTAGGAGTAAATTTCCATAAAAGAACTAATAAATGGAGAGCAAGAATTATTAAGAGTAAAAAAGAATATTCTTTGGGTTATTTTATGACAGAGATAGAAGCAGCTAAAGCATATAATGACAAAGCTATAGAATTATATGGTAACGAAGCAAATTTAAATATTATTCCTATTTAAAAGAGCGAATTGACCAAAAATCCATTCCTAAATTAGGGTTAGCTATATAATCATAAGGAATATCAAAATAGCCTTCTTGACCTACATTTGTAGACCATGAATTTTTGACCTTTAGAAAACCAGTTTCATCATCATAAGCTACTATTAATAATGCGTGTCCCCCTGTAATAGGCTCAGTTACTTTAGGAATAGGAACAATTCCGGTTTTAAGAGTTTCTTCATAAAAAAAGGATTCAAATAAGGCAATTCCTATTATAACAGGATATCCATCAGCTAAAACTTGTTTAATTGATTTTAAATCAACTTTCACTGAGAAATATTCGAAATTATCTAAATGTTTTCGAGCACTTTTAATAGCATTCAATGATGGTTTTTCTTTGAATTTAGTAATATCATAAGGCCATTCTGTTTCAGGTGGAACACCAAAAGCAAAAATGGTTTTCATAACATCACCCAATTCAGCGCCAGCATCTTCATTAACAGTATCTTCTAAAAAGCGAGTAAAATAATATATAAATAATCTAGAAGGTTCAAAAGGATTTTCAAGACCTTCCTTATTCATAGCATATAATAGGGCACTACTTGTTGCTTGACTAGTGCATGAACCGAGATTTTTCTGGTCTAATATAGGAGGAACAAATCCAGTATCACGAAGATCAACTTTATTAGGTAAAATTAAATCTCTAGATTGAAAGTGTTGATGATATTGTTTTTCAGTACCATCTAATTTACTCTTTTTACATCCCATATAAAATTTGCGTGGTCCGTCGGTATAATTTAGTTTATCCATAATGTTTTTAAAGTATAAATAAGATAAATAATTTTTAACTATAATAAAATATTTAAGAAATAATAAAATATAAAAATAAAAGTTTGGTAAAAAAATGAATTTAAAAACAGAATTAGAAATATTAAAATCAAGGAAAAAATATAAATTATCGAAAAAATTAATAGAAATAATTCAGAATTCTAATGGATATATATTTGGTGGAGCAGTAAGAGATATGATATTGCATAATTACAATGCAGAAGAATTTTATTTAAAAATTTCCAAAGATTTTTTAGAAGACTTAAATAAAACAGATTTAAGTGAAATAGAGAAAGATAATAAAGTTTCAGAATGGGATTTAAACGATAAACAATTAAAATATAATAATCCAGAAATTTATCCAGAATATATTGATCGTTTTTTATATCCAAATGATATAGACTGTTTTATGTCATTAGAATCAAAGAAAATCTTTTTAATGATGTTAAGAATACATAGATTACGATTTAAAGAAATAACAAAAGAAGAACCATTAAAAATCTATATGGAACATATAAGTGATTTACATAGAAGATTAAAAATTCAGAAGTTTCAAGTAACATTAGATTTAGAAGATTTATTTATTTCTGTAATGAATTTTAATGTAAAAGAAATGCCAATTATTAATATAGATATAATAACTCAAGATAATAGTATTAAAGATTTATATCCACCATTTGGAGCAGTAGATTTTGAATGTAATTCTTTATTATTAACGCCAACAAATAATTATATGTTATCTCCTCATTTATTTTTAGATATTAATACTGCAAAACATAAATTATATAAAATTCAAGAAATAATAAAGGATATTGAAAATAAAACAGCAAAAGTCGTAGAACAAGTACCTTTATATAGAGTAGATAAAATGAAAAAAAATGGTTGGAAAATAATAGCAAAATTTAAAGAGAAAAGTTATATATTAGAACTAAAGGATAGCGAAGAAGAAGAAATTTGTCCATTATGTTGCGATAAATTTAAGAAGGGCGAATATTATCTTAAAAGATCTTGTTGTAAAAGTTCAATTTATCACCAAGATTGTTTTAGGGATTTAATAGATTTAAATATACGTAAATGTTGTCCTTTATGTTTAGATGATTTTGATAAAAGTGAAATAGACCCAGAAAGCGGTATTCATTTATATTGAAAAGTCATTATAGTAAAAAAAATTTGATAAAAACATATTTAAGAATATATTATATAATATAATAGAAAAAGAATGAACCATGTTGTATGTATCGCTTGAAATAAAAGACGATGAGTCTGAGAATAAAAGAATATATGCAAAAGAGTTTATTCCAAAAGATAAAGTTATATGGGAATTAGATAATGATTGTGATTTAATTGTATCATATGACAAATTATTAGGTTTAACCGAAATTTTTGGTAAAGTATTTTTTGAGAGATTTATTAAATTATCTTATTTTGATAAAGAATATAATAGATATATTCTTCATACAAATGGTTTACAATATATAAATCATAGTGAAACTCCAAATTTAGGAGCACCATCTTTTAATAATATTATAGATAATACAAAGCTAATAGCTTTATGTGATATAGAAGAGAATACAGAATTAACTAAATTTATTGATTTCCCAGAGAAATTAAATATTATAAATAAGAAATTGGTATAAAAATAAAATTTGATTAAATCTATATAAAAATAAAGTAATAATAATTAAATATTTTTATATATTTATATTTAGTCTATAAATGCTTGATCATGACATTATTAATTGTATATCTTATAAATTAATTAGTAATACATTTATTCAAAAGTATATTTTACGAAACCCTTTAATAATTGAGAAATTAAGCAAAAATATTAAAATATGGAATAGACTAATATTATTATTAATTATAACAGAAAATCTAAATTTATTAAAATTTTATAAAGAAAACTATAATAAATTAGTAGATGGTGTTCTATTAATACCAAATTCTATAAAATATAATAAAAAGAATATTTTAGAATGGGCATTAGAAGAATATAGTTATTTATTTAATAACAATAGATATAGACAATTACAATATGAATGTTGTGCTATTGCAGCTGAAAAAGGAAATATAGATCTATTAAAATTTTTAAAAGAAAATAAATTTAAATGGAATTCTAAAACAACAAACATGGCTGCAAAAAATGGTAATCCAATATTATTTTATTGGTTACTAAAAAATAATTGTCCATTAGGAGATAAAATAACTATAAATGCTTGTAGATATAATAATTTAAAACTATTAAAATGGTTTTATAAATATATTAATATAGTATATTCAGAAGATCTAAGTAAAAAAATACTTCGAGAATATTATAATGAAGAATTATACAATGAAGCACTAAATTTAAATAATACAGAAATTTTAGATTGGATAATAACTTTACCAATTATAAAGTAATTTTATTGAATTTATCTAAAATATCATCTACAGAATTATTTGTAAGTTGTTTGTTATTTTTTCCCAAATAAAAATTACAAGCATCTAAAATTTTAATAAATTCTGCATCATTTTGTTTTTTTATAATTTTTGAATAATTAATCCAATAATTATTAGAAGCTACTTGATGTGACACTTTACAATTCATTATATAATGAAATGATAAATACTCTTCTATTATATTTTCTTGTATAATTTTACTATGTTCTTCATCATTAATTTCTCTAATTTTGTTATTTTGCATATAGTAATTATGTAAATGTGTATATAAAAGATAAAATGTAGGAAATCTAATAGATGTAAGACTATATACTAAAA
>JACCEC010565851.1_pt1 | contig 56866 bp, 56 predicted proteins | sample 7450121 | NCBI WGS metagenome assembly JACCEC01 (sample SAMN15323455, study PRJNA562643) | freshwater metagenome | isolation source: river surface water | place: USA:Blue River Watershed | collected 2017-08-18
CATTACAGCAGCACTTGCAGGTGTTGCTACGATTGTTGCGGTAGTCATGGCTGCAACCATGGCTAGTGCGATTTTCTTAAATGAATTCATTTTTCTCCTTATATTCATTTTATTATAGTAAGTTGAACCTATCCAAATAATCTTTTACATCGTTTGGCATAGGTTTATATTGTATCACGTTCTCAGGTAGGCTGTCAACTTGCTTTGGCCTATCACGAAAAGTGTGAATCTCAACTTCAAGGTTTTGATCCCTAGGGGTATGAGATATTGCCCCAAAGACAGCGCCACAAACAGCATCTGCCAAGTCTTTAGATTTTTTACGTGGGTGGTCAACTCTATCATTTTTCATAATCTTTAATTCTGTTAATTCTTCAAATAACAGGTCGATGGCTGGAAGAATCAGTCTTTCTTCATATACTAACATTGCCATATCCTCATAATGTTTCTTTGCTACCGATACAGTATCTGTTCTCATTCCTACCGCTCTTAATTCATTTTGAATATCAAACGATTGCCAACGGTCAAATGATACTAATCCTATGTTGAATCCAAGCCTTCTTAAATTTTGAATCCACTGCTTAACTTCTGAAAGATTTACTGGCCCCTCAATTTTAGGCTCCCACCATGCGACGGCATCTACAACAACGATTGGGGACACCTGCTGGTAGTCTTTAATTACTTGAACATTTACCCACTTATCAACATGTGCAATTGCAACAGCACACTTGTCGTGTTTTTGTGCAAGGTCAGCATGCACATAATAAATTTTATCTGGGTCTGGCTTAAAGTTTTCTTCAAATCTTTTAAAATTATCAATTGGATTTCTAATGCTCATACAGGATCTTATCTTGTCTACCTGCTTGAAAAAAGCATCTGATGAATGTGTTGGAACACATGCAAATCTTTGCATTGCATCTCCAAGATCAGTCAAAAATGCGATCTTAAAATCATCTATCTTTCTTGTTGGGTTAACTTCCCATGTTGGTCTTTTTAAAGCAAATACGCCAGGATATTTGTATGACTTAATATAATCCTCTGACCACTCAATAGTAAATTTATTATCTGGATCATCCTCTGGCAATAATGGATTGATTACAAAAGTATGTGTTTTATCAACAACATCTTTTTCTACAACCACTTCATCATAGCGTGTTGATATAAAGTCTCCTTGATATCTTGGGAATGATAACAAAACAACCTTTCCTAAGTCTGGAAAACGTGAGTCTACTGATGCACGGAATGCTTTATAGATGTTGTCAGCAGTCTTTCCTTGATCATTTCCAGTTCCAATTTCCGTTGCAAATCCAGAAATCTCATCAAGCACTGCCATCATAAGGTTCAGACCTTCGTGTGATTCTCGTTCCGAGTGTCCAGAATAAACTGTTATTGATTTATCAAATTCAATCGAATCGGCCTTTGGGTTGTACTTTCCTGCAAACCATGGAGACTTTTCAATTTTTGTCTTAAAACCTTTAAAGAAAACGTTCTTAGCCTGTTGAGCGTTAATAGCAACGTTAATAATATCTATAGCGTCTCCAGGTGGCTTTCCGAAGTATCTTGCAGGCTCTTTAAGACAAAGTAGTTTGTAAACAACATAAGCACAAGCAACAGTGGAAGTATGATCTTTACCACTACCTTTGCCAAGTTGTAAGATAATTTCATTTTTAGTATATTTTTCATAATGTCTTGCTCCTGCTTCCTCACCCATAAGGCTAATCAAGTCTTCTTTTTTGTATATCTGACTCATGGCTTCAACTATGTCGTACTGAATAGTTGACAGCCTTGGTTGTCCAAGAAAATCTGGAGATTCCACAAAAGTCTTAACATCGACTGGTCTTTCTGCAAAGTAGTCGTCTTTTAAGGCTTCTAAAAAATCATCGAACATCGTGGACAATAGTTATAACCTCATTTTCTTTTGCAATATCTGAAAGCCTTCTCATAATTTCATCACGAATTTGAGGGTATTCAGATGCAATGTCACGCAAGATTCCCATTAAAACCTCTTGCCTTCTTTCAATTTGCAACATTTCTTCTGCTAATTCTTTATTCTCTAATAAACCAGCCTTTTGCAGCATATCAATTCTTTTAGACTCAATATCCATAACAAGTTTGATTGCTTGTGTTTTTGCCCCTAAATTATTAGTCATAGATGCTTCGTCAATAACCTCGTACGATCTAGAAATTAGTTTGCTATAGTGTGTGTCTGCTGCTGCTAATGCTTCTTTTGCCCTTGCACGAATGGCATCATTTGCAGAAGCCATAACCTTCCACTCGTTAATATATCCAACTACTGTTTGTCTTGGTATTGCAAGATCTTTTGATATCTGTGTTGGATCACTACCCTTTAAATATTCACCAACAACAAGATTAACTTGATCTAAATGTTTTACTAAATCTTCTTCAGCGCTCATAATGTCCCTCTAATCTTTTAATTTCATCTTGGATATAAAAGATAGCCTTCTGTAGGTCTTCTATTTGCTTTTTGTCATCTTTAAGTCCTGCTCTCCACAAATACTTAAAGGCATTACCAATATTAAAGTTGCGATGTCGTGTAATCTGTATGCACTCAACGCCAGATGGGTCGCTTGTGTAGTGTGATGGATGATTGACTTGATCTACTACAATGTTAAATTTTTCATTCATCGTTTTGATTTCCTTAGTCCAAATTTTGCAAGGTAAACATATATAGTTTCTACGCTTGCGCCACATTCCTTTGCTATATCTTGTGGAGACTTTTTATCCATAAGATATCTCTTACGAAGCCAAGCCTCATTAGTATACAGTTTAGCACTCATCTTATTATTTGTCAACCCCTATAGCCTTATTCCAATTATGCATAGCCCAGTGCCCAATTCCACAAGCGTCTGCGACATCATTGTCGTTTAGACTTCTATCATAGTTTATGTTAATAAAACTAATAGTCCTTTGTTTTCTAAAATTTCTTTCGTATGCCTTATACCAAGAAACAGACTTGCCTGGATTTTGCGACCTAATTACTAGTTGCTCTTCTTTTGTCAACTTCTTATTACCAATAAAATTTTGCCAAGTTATTGGCGAGACCTTGCCAATTACAGTGGTACCGCTTTGACCAGCAGCACCAAGAATTGCACCTTGAACCAATGCTAGATCAGCAGCAGTCTTTGGACTATTCATAAAAACAGTATGCTCAATTACAATTGCTTCAAATCCTCCATAGTAGTCAAAAAAGGCCTTTACCTTTTTGCCAGCATCCATAACCTTTTGATAAGTATCTTTACCTTCAAATGTTATTTTTCCAACAACACCTAATACTTTCTGTTGATTATCAAATAGAGCAAATGCAAGACTATTTGTACTTGCATCTATAGCACATATAGTTTTAGGACTAACCTTTTCCATTCATCCTACCTTTGATATCTTTTAATGCCTTATCAACTTCTTTTGGATTTACCTGACACAAATTGCATAACGATTCATCATTGTATATTGACAATATACGCTTACAGGATTTGCAGCGCCTATCTTTACCTTTGCGCTTCTGTCTTCTAGTAATCATATATCTTGTGGCAATCTTTTGTTTTGTTGCCTCGTCCCTACACTCAGTAGAGCAATATATTTGATACGATATTGTTGTTACAAACTCGTTGTCACACCAACTACAGTTCTTCATCTTGTAGCAACTCCAGAGGTTTAATTTTTATATCCCCTGTTCCTGCTTCAGCGCATGCTTTTTGGATTGGACATACTTTACAAATTTTAGAATTTGCTCTATATGTTTTCTGTGGCAAGGTTCTGTTTTCCCATGCTTGCCTTACAGTTCTCATCCAGTCAAACGTCTGGTCTACCCACCGACGATAATGATCATTTACTACTACAGGCAATGTTAATAATTCATGATTGTTTTTATTTTCATAAATTAAAACACCCTTGTCCATCTTTTTAATTTTCATATACATAAGAAGTTGCATCATGTGTCCAACCTTTGGTTTTCTACTTGCCTTCTTATACTCAAAACCCTCATTTGGCATTGTCTTAATTTCTCCGAGAATCTTATTCCCGTTAAAATCAAGCATAACGTCTCCGTATCCAGAGATCGGTGGGTCTTGATATGAAATCTTAAATTCCATTGCTGGATGTATTTGCTTCTTGTACTTATTTGGTTCTGGATCAAACTCCATAGATTCATCTAGTATTCCCGCAGCCAAGATAGCATCTTGAATACGATCATGGCTTAGCGTACCACTTGTTCTATTGGCAACTCCATAGGCATCAGCATTATCAAACCAGTTAGCGCCATCAAATGCTAAATACCAAAATCTTGCACATTCTCCAGCACCGTATGTCAATGTAGATGGACTAAACGCCTGCTTCTTTGTAAATTTTGGCTTTAGTTTAACTGTATACCCAGACTGAATTTTTTCAATTAGACCCTCAATAAATGTACCTTCTGGGTCTGGCATTGCTCCAGGCTTTGCTGTATCCCTAATCATAACTTGCTTAAGTAAATTTTTTGTCATATAATTCCCTTGTTTTATATAATTATACCATTACTCATCGAGTAATATATTTAAGAGCAGAAACAAGGTTGTTAATTGACTCTGCTGCAGTATAATAAAGATTTTTCTTTCCTCTGTCTGACTTATCCACATTGGCCATCCATGTTGCTTTAAATGACATTTTTGCAGCAATTGCCTGTAATCTAACTATTTCTAGTGTTGCCACATTCATGGGGATATCTGGCTTTATAATTATCTTAGCAATAAATGTCAGAGCGGAGGTAAGTTCTTCGTCTTGCATATAATCTGCAATCTCAGATAACCCATTTACCATCTCTAGCGTTGTCTTATTATTTTGATCGTTATTTTCCATTGTTTACCATTTCTTCTAGTATTGCAAATTCTATTATAGCAAGCCTAACCTTTTGATTTCCCTCGCCCATCACAACAACTATTGCTGGATCATTGTTATTTTTTATTGAGTCTGTAACTGCCTTTGCCCAAACATCCTTATTGACAGTAAAAGATTTGGAAACCTCTTTGAAGTCAACCGTGAAGTTTTTCCAAGTTGCATCGCCCTTTTTAGTATTTCTACCAGAATTTTTGTGCTGAGTAGCACCAATTCTTTTACTCTCCGCTTTTTCGCTCATTAGACTTTTTCTTATATCCAATCTTAGCAATAACAACTTCTGTTAGATGCTTTTTAGAACACATCCAAGATCCAACCCCTGTGTCTGGATACATTCTCATACTTCTTGCTTCTTCCTTACAGGTGTGACATGGAAACTTTCCAGAATAAACAGAGTACTTACCCATTGACTCTACTCTTAATCATATCCTGTAGATCTAGATCTTCTCTTACCCTGCTGACAAAACCGTCTCTTCCCTGAACCTTGCTTCCATCTGGAAGAACGTACCAAGCACCTGTGCGCTCGACAATCCCCATTAATTCTGCTGTATCAACAAGGTCGCCAATCCCGTCAATACCAACATTGTCTCCTCTAAAATAAAAATCATACTCGCCAGATTGAAAGGCTGGAGAAGTTTTAGAAAATTGTAGTTCCCATCTAACCTTTCTACCAATTTTTTCTTCAATAAGTTTATCTCCAACATTTATCTTTCCTTTAATCGCTTGATTGTCAGACTCTGATGAGAACAACTTAATTACTGTTGATGAGTAAAACTTTGTAGCCTGACCTCCAGTAGGTTGCTGACTTGTGTACATTGCGCTGATATTGTTACGAGACTGAGAAATAAGAACAAGCAAAGTTGGCTTAACCTTGTTGTTTGCATAATTAAGCATTTTCCACGCATTGCTAAAGTCTCTAGACTCTGCCCCAATTTGCTTCGTATTTTCAAGTTGCTTAAGTTCATCAGAATCTTTTTCAAAATAGATTGCTGGAAGTAGAGATGTAATTGAGTCAACCACAATCATGTCCACTCCCGCCTCCATTAATTGCACACCAACATCTACCATCTCATTGATAGTCCTAGCCTGTGAAACAATTAACTTAGATGTATCCACACCAAGTTTTTCTGCCCATGACTTATCATATGACATTTCAGCATCTATCCAAGCACAAACCTTTCCTTCTTGTTGTGCTAGACCAATCATCTGAAGACATAATGATGATTTGGCAGATGACTTGCTTCCCCAGATCAAAACCTGTCTTCCATACGGAAGTCCACCATTAAGTGCACGGTTTAAACCAAAACTAGGTGTTTGAGCATACTCGGTTTCAGCAACACTATCCCCAATCATAACGCTCTTACGCAACTTAGGATTAAGTTGTGCTAACACTTCTTCTACTGTAACTGTCACTGACTATCCTCCATAACTAAAGATTTTAACTTATCTAATTTAAATCCAGACCATGTTTCTTTTGGTGTAACAACAATTGGGGCAGTCCTAAACCCACTCTCGATAAATCCTTTTGTAGTTTCCACATCATCAGCAAGCATCTTAGACTCATAAGGTATTTTGTTATCATCTAAAAACTTTTTTGTTCTTTCACACTGGACACAGTTCTCATTTGACCATACTATAATCATTAGAATCTAACTCCATGCTTCTTTGGTCTGTGGGTATTCTTTTCCATCTTTTCTTTAATAGCATAATCAATTGACTTGGTTACATAGCCAGCCTCAACCATTCCTGCATAAAGGTCTAGTGTACGAATGATAATATCTGCAAATTCGTCAGAAATTTGATTTGGATCCATCTCCTTACGCACTGCTTCCATAGCCTCAGATACCTCTGAGACAATCATCATCATCTGTTTTGCTACAAATATAGGGTCTGCTGTTCTGTCCCAAAACCCCTTTTCCACAGCATTTTTATGAATTGCTTCTGCTAAATCATCAAACATTTATATCCTCCAATATAACCGTACCATCTTTTGTTTTTCCAAAAGTAAACTTATAAACATTTCCCTCTTCAATTTTCATATATGCTTTTGCAAATGCGGTTGGGAAAACTGTAACAGAATGAAGATCTCTAGATGCATCCGCCAATGTGAGGGATGCCATCTTTTTACCTGCCTTAGTCATTCTAGGCTTAAATGATACCACAAACATTTCGTCATCTTTATAGGGTAGCATCTTATAGTTTAAGAACTTCACCAAAGAACTATCTGATCCCTTTATTGAATCGACAGGGACAGCAGAAAGAATCCGATTATCATTAGCCAAAATGATATATGTGTTACCAGCCTCGATAGTTGTTTGTTCATCGTCAAATATTCCAACACTTCCTGTTTTATCTAATAGTTCTACTCTAGACCACCCTTTAGATCTTTTTATACCCTTGACCATGCCCATAAGAATAAAAGAACCTTTTTCTTCGTAATCTTCGGTTGGTGTAATAAAAGCATGATAGTGTGATGGCACTGTTAGGTTAAACTCTGGCAGATTCAAATATTCATAAAGATTATTTTTAATCTCTTCATCATTCCGTGGATTATCTTGGAAGGTTGCTGCTCCAATTATCCTAAGAGCCTGCAAAGCACGTGAGTTTACTCCATTTCCTTTTGTAAATGTAAACTCTTCAAGTTCTTTATACGAATTGAATGGTCGTGATTCAATATATCTTTGTGCAATTTTGTCAGATATGAACTTGATAGCACTGAGTCCAAACCTAATACCTTTACCCTCAATTTTAAAATCAATATCCGAATCGTTAATGTGAGGTAACTTGATGCTAATGCCCATTCTTTTTGCTTCAATAAGATATTCAGTTCTTGCATCTTTGTCCTTTTCATTCTTTAGCAATGAGTACATAAACTCTAGTGGATAATAGTATTTTAGCCATGCTGTCCAGTATGAGAGTGTGGAGTAAGCAACGGCATGGGATTTATTGAAGGAATATCCTGCGTGTGCTTCGAAATCGTGCCATAAGTCAAGAGCAGTGTTAGGAGAAACAAAACGACTAGCACCAGCAACAAAACGATCTTTGAATACATCAAACTCTTTAGCGTCTTTTTTCTTTCCAATGATTTTTCTAACTTTATCTGCTTCCGACATGGACATTCCGCCAAGGTGTACGCATGCCTGCATAACTTGTTCTTGGTAAAGAATACAACCATAGGTTTCCTCCGTAAATGATTTGATTACTTGATGCTTGTAGTCTGGATTTTGACGACCATGCTTAATTGCAATATAATCTTTTCCAATTGTATTCATTGCACCTGGTCTAACTAGAGCATTAGAAGCAGCAAGTTCTGCTAGATTTTTTACACCCATCTTAACAAGAAGATTTGTATATGGTGTTGCTTCACACTGAAAGACACCCTTTGTATACCCTTCAGAAAGCATCTGATAAACATTCTTATCATCCATGTCAATTTTTAGCAAGTCAATTTTCTTACCATCTCTTTGCTCAATAATATCTAGTGTATCTTTAAGAACTGATAGTGTCTTTAATCCAAGTGCATCGATCTTGATAAGGCCAATCTTTTCAGCCTCTTCCATGTCAACTGCAACTACTGGAATTCTGTCGTCAGAGCCAGTGGCAGAACGAGTTTCCATCGGAGCATATCTAAAGATTGGATCTTTACTAGTGACAACTCCAGCAGCGTGAATACCAGTACCTCTAATACGACCACGCAACTGTTCTCCATAAATTTCGACTTCTGGATATTTTTCACGAAACTCTAGAGTTGACTTTGATGTACAAAATTCTTCCCATGTATCAACTAACTTCAACACCTTATTAACATCTGCAAGTGGAATATTCAGCACTCGTGCAACATCTCGCACAACGCCCTTATCCTTAAATGATAAAAATGTTGCAATAGATGCTACATGTCGATATTGTCTAACCAAATAATCCTTTACCTCTTCACGACGAGAATCCTGAATGTCTGTATCAATATCTGGGAAGTCATTGCGCTCTGGGTTGATGAAGCGGAAGAATAATAGTCCATGCTTAATTGGATCAATATCTGTGATTTCTAAAGCATAACAAAGTAATGATCCTGCAGCAGATCCACGTCCTGGCCCCACCATGATTCCTTCTTTCTTTGCCCAAGAAATCATATTGCGTACAACCAAAAAGTAGGGACCAAACTTCTTATCCTTAATAACCTTAAGTTCTTCCTCTAATCTATCCCTATACTCCTGAGAGTCTACACCTCTATCAACTAATCCAGCAAATGCGAGGTCTCTTAATTCTTTGTCTGGATTTTTATATTGTACTGGAAGTAAGTCTAATCCCTCTTGAATTCCATAATCCTCAACTTTTTCTGAAATAGCAAGTGTATTTGCATATATATCTGGACGATCAATTCCTTGTGCTTCCATTGCTGACTTCATCTCTTCATACGAAAGCAAGTGAATGTCAAACTCGTTAAAGGTAATCTGACGATCATGCCCATACAAATAGTCTAAACGTTCCATCATGTTTGTGTACTTTTTAGACTTTTCAAAAGTATGCTCTTTATCAATCTTGACGTGTGTGTTAAGGAGCAACTTAAACTCTTGAATTTCTTTTTGATCCGTTGAACTGTGGTGGCAGTCAGGTGTCACAACAACCTGTACACCAAATTCATCAGCAAGTGCAATCAATTGCTTATTAATATCCGCAACATTGTGTGGCATTACTTCAATATAATAGTCATCCTTAAACACACGCTTGAACCACTCGATATGCTTCTTTGCAACTGCAAACTCGTTATTTTCTAATGCTTTAACGAGAACACTGCTTGGACATGCAGAAGTAACAATAATACCTTCTGCATATTTTTCAAGAATCTCAAAGTCAAATCTTGGCTTCTTAAAATATCCTTCTGTCCAAGCAATCTCATTAATCTTGTTTAGATTTTCTAAACCAATCTTGTTCTTGGCGAGAAGAACTATATGGTTGTAGACTAGATCAAGATCTCCGTCTCTTTCAGACTTATCTCTTGTATCAAATCTATCTTGACACATATAGCCTTCTACGCCAAGTATAGGCTTAATACCCTTCGCTTTTGCAATACGGTGCAGTTCCCTATGCCCAGATAAAGTACCGTGGTCAGTGATGGCAATCGCTGGCATCCCTAACTCAACTGCACGGTCAATGTATTCTTCTGGAGTAGCGATTCCGTCAAAGAGGGAATAGTGGGTGTGTACGTGTAAGCCTACGTAGTTCATTAATTACCAGTCAATGTTTGTGCTGGTAACTGATGGAGTATCAAAGCCAAAGTAAAATGCTTCTTGCTCTGGATATGGTACTTCACGAACAACCTTTTCTAGGTTGAAGTATTCCTTGCCATCCCAATTGAATGGCTCAGAATCTGGCTTTGTAGGAAGTAGTGTGTAATTGGTTTCAGTTCCCTGACCATTACGCTTTAACTTCCACTCTAGGTTTGAGATGCTACCAGTTTCTAATGCATACTCACGAATTGTATTAAATGCTGACTGCTTGCTAATTCCTTGTGACCATACGGCAATATATGGCTCTTCCAAACCGTCGTCTGCTAATACGTTGCAGTAGAAGCGTAGACGTGCTCTCCAGCCACTCTTAGGCTCCTTGCGAGCCATCTCACAACCAAAGCAGCGACCTTCTGTTTCCTGTGTACATGCAGCCTTACGCTTATAGTCTTTAGGATTTGTGTGTTCTGCTACCACAACAGATAGACCACGAGATTCATGATAATTTGCTGAATCCTGATCTAGTTCTTCTACAAATCTAATCTTTGCGGACTGTCCATCGGCTAACTTTACCCAACGAACCTTTTGTCCTGTTCCTTCATACTTTGGCTTTTCAAGCAGGGCATTGATATCTTTTAATCCCTTAATTACGCTCATTGTTTTTCTCCTTTTGTGTTTTTTCTATTTTAGCATAGATAGTATTGATTTGTCAAACTGATACTCTAAACTTATAATTGCATCATCTGTCATATCGCCTATATCTTTATATTGTTTATCTAGTTGTATTACGCTAACACGAGATCCTAATTTTTCAATAAGTCTTTCCTTCATGTTACCGCCTGCCTCATCATTATCTGCAATAATTATAATATTATTGAAGTACTTTTGAAGCAATTCTGTTTGTGTGTTTGATACATTAGCACCAAGGGTTGCTACTGCAGGAAAGCCAACTTGATCTAATCGTATTGCATCAAAAGATGACTCTACCACATAAACCCTATCTGCAGTCTTTACTCTGTTTAAATTAAACAAAGTTTTTGATTTTGGCAAACCAGGTGTATTCTTAAACTCTTTACCCTCAATTGATCTGCCAACAAAACCAATTGGAACTCCTTCTGGACTATGCACAGGAACAGTTACCATATCTTGTTTTTCAGAATACCCCAAATTAAATTTAGACCAAGAAGAACTATTAATCTTTCTATAAGAAAAATAGTTTTTTGCTCTTTCTGAATTTAGCAGGTTATTGCCAAGTCTTTTAAGTGTCAATTGATCAAACTCAATAAATTCTGGCTTGGATATTAACTTTTGATTAATATCTTTTTCAAGATCTGCTTCTGTTTCTTTACTCTTGATAAATCTTATTGACTCAAAATATGTTCTTCCAGAGGTGTGCATTACTAGTTCTATTAAATCTGCAACATGTTGGCAAGAAAAACAGAAAAACTTTCCAGTATTTTTATCTACTTCTCCAGCGGGAGTTCTACTATTAGAGTGAAACGGACAAAATATAATATAATCAGAGTCTACTTCTGACTCTACAGTTATTCCTGAACCTGCGAGTACTCGTTTGATTTGCTCTTTTGTATATATATCGGCTTTGTTTCGTCTATTCCTAGTATCCATTCGCTCTGTTTTCTCCCTGTATAAACTCCATGTACTGTTAATTCAAATTCAAAGTAGTTTTTTGCTTCATTATAATCAATCGTAAAGTCTGGCTCAATGTCAAATCTTGGAACATATCCAGAAAGTCGCATCTCTGAAACCAAAAGTCTGATATATTCACCCTTAAGTCTACCAATAGCAGATTCATCATGGATTACCCCATCTAAATTGAACTTCTTGATAGGCTTGTGATGATAATTTGCCATGGAATATATTATAATGAATTATATTAATTTTCATAATCCTTGTACCTGTAATATCCCTTATCAAAATCTACCTGCACTAGAAATTCACCCATAAAGCCATTTCTATTCTTGCGAAATACGCATTCAATAATATCACTATTTGGACCACGACCAAGAGCCAATACCCAGTCAGCATCATAAGCAATTTGTCTAGACCAAGCAGTTTGTCCAAGAGTTGGTACAGTATCAAGTTTTGTCACATCGTCTGGTGTTGCAGATGAGATTGCAATAATTGGAACTTCTTCTGCAATAGCCATCAACTTTAATTCTCTAGACAAATTCTTCATTCTAACTGTTTCATTGTCTGACTTTTGATTAGGACTCATTAATTGTAGATAATCAACAATTACAAAATCTGGCTTGTACTGATCAATCTTTCCACGCAAAACTGAAGGGGTAATATCTCCACCACTGTCATTTGAAATAATATGAAACTCTGGCTTACCTGCTAGATTTTTCCCATGCCATTGCTTAAGCATGTCCATTTCAACCTGACCAGAACTTAACTTTCTGTGCGACCATAGACCTTCACCCATAATAGCAAACACACGATTACGAACTTCTGTCTCACTCATTTCAAGGGAAATGATTAGTGGGGACTTACCTTGCTTCCAGGCTTGAACTGCAAAGTATAGAGATAGCCATGATTTACCGATACCTGGATAAGCAAGAAAGACTCCAAGTTGTCCTGGCATGATACCAGCAGGCAGATAATTATCAAAACCTGGCAAACCAGTTTTAATTCCAATAGATCCTAGTTCTTGCTGCTTTTTTACATTTTCGTAATATGCTATTGCAGAATCTAAATCTGTAACATCGATATCACGAATTGCTGCAGTATTCTTCTTCAACTCTGATGTTTTTGTAATTAATGACTCTAGCGCTTCTACGCCAAGTCCACCCTGCACATCTGTTGCTGCTGCCCTTAAAATATCTTTTAGGCTGTCATTTAGATATTCTGTCTGTAATTCATCTAGGTGATGCTTGGTGGCGCCAACACCATCTACTGGAGAAAAATCTCTAAACTTTTCTACTACAAGTGAAACTGGCGGTACAGTTCCATTTGACTCTGAATATCTGCGAATAAACTGCCAGATATCGTTATGCGTTCTAAGCAAATTTTCTACATTAGCCTGTAGAAGCACATGGATTTGTTTATCGCTAAGAACAGCAGAAATTAGTTTAGCCTCAGTATTATTCACTCAACCACTTCCTTGCCAATTGACGACGCTCTTCTCTTTCTTTTATGTCTTGCTGAACTTGCTTTCTTTTTTCAATTATAGCATCAGCATAGTTTGCAAAATACTTCCAAGTTGGATCTATTGCCACATCAAAATAGTATGCCAAAAGATCATAGCATGCTGATATACCGTATGACTCGATAAGCGCATCTGCAGCCCATTGCTCTACATTTAAATTAAGAGATGGCTTCTGCTCGTAGCGCTGAGTATGCAACTTGCTATAACGACTAAGCAAAGCCATTCGGTCTTTGCGTTCAGCCATTACTGCTCGTCTAACTCAGACTTTGCTTCTGCAATTTTTTCGGTAAGTTTATCTTCGACGAACTTATATACTCTTTCAAATGCCTGATCTGTATTTTCTCCATCACGCTTAGAGTCTGTTACGCCAAGGTCAATTCTAAGAGACTGAAAGTTTCCTAGATTTAGTGTATAGCCTAATGTTACATTTACTTTTGTAGAATCGTTTTCTGTCATTTGTTCCTCCTTATATAGAATACCAAACATATTGGTATCTGTCAACCCACTACTATTAAATTATATACTCTCTGACCAAATAGGTACAAAGCGCCCATCTTCTGTTCTTGCATATGTAATGATACCATCACCCATTCTTCTTGTCAACTCTGCCCTGCTTGGCGTAATATCATTAGTAACTAACTTATCTTTTCTTGGACGGCCAATGTGGTATGTGGCCAAAATATCCCTAATCTCAAAAACTTGTGATTCAGAGTAATATGATCTTACTTGCCATCCAGTCTGACCACCTTTCTGTGATCCTGTAGGATGTGGTATTATTCCTCTTCTCATTAATGATGGCATATATTTTTTATGCCTATTTACTAAATCTGCTGTTTGACCAACGGTATACGCTCTTTCTCTATTCTTTTTAAAATCAGAGATTAAACAACTTTCAATTCTATCTTTATTGATATTATAAACAGACATAATTCCATTAGACTTATTTAAGTGATGAATCCTAACCAAGTCCCCGTTTAAAAACCAAACCTTTTTATTTCCAGGTATTACAGGGGCGACATTGTACTCTTCGCTAGAGACTTTTCCTTTTCTAGTAGCCATTTTCCTTCTGCCGATTCACTAGGTGGATGAAAAAATTTTCTTGAACCGCAATATAAACAATAAGTCTCAAGGTGATCTGACTTACTGTATTGCCTGTCTACGAACATTCTTTTTTTGCATTTTGAACATATAATCATTAATTAGGAATACCAACAATTATTAAATTAACTGCAACAGAAACATCTCCTGTATTATTAAATCTAATAACTCCCTCTACCTTAGAAGTTGTTACAGTTTTTAAAACAACCGTAACATCTTTACCTGCATCTGTTCCACCTACGTTAATCGGTGTTGCAGTTACAATTGGTGTATACTTAAAATCTGTTGGAAAATCATAAGTAAATGGAGACTCTTGCCCCTTTGTTCTTGTTGAACTAATTACTACATCGACATATCCACCAATAATTCGGGCTTCTGAAGCCTTAACGTTTTGACGTCCAACTCCTGGAGCATCCACAGATACGTACTTATTTGTAGAAGAAGAGACCTGAGAAGAAACATCATTTACGGCATTTGCAAGTTCGTAAATATATGACACATCTAAAGGTTGTCCTCGTTCTGGTAGTGGTAATTTAGCCATGATTTATATATTATACCATTAAACGTTTATCTCTGCTGATTCAAACAAGGTGGCCCCAGTAAATCTCTCTTTTGGAAATGTTGGAACCTGAACAGCAAGTCTAAAATGGTTTGCTCCTGTCTTTATGATTGTAGAATAACTTGTGGTAAAAACTGTAGAAACAAATTGCCAAGGATCAGTATCCCATTTGATATAAATATCAAACTCGGACTTGGTGCCTTGGGCTGGTGTCCATACTGCATTAATCATTTCATGTGATTGCTCTACAGCAATTCTATAATCAATTGTAGAAACATTAGAGACTGGAAGTCTGTAATTTGGAGACCAATGAGAGGTTCTATTTTTATCTTCGGTTATAATTCTGTATTTAACAATATATTCTTGTTCAGATCCGTAAAACTGTGGCAGATCTTTTTTAGAAATAATAACCTTTTTAATATTTGGATCTGTCATCACTGCACATCCAAAGCAAACCTAAACTCAATATAGTTTGTAGTATTTGCTGCTTTAATAATTGTTTCAGCATTCGTATTTTTAATAACAGAATATCCAGTCATGCCGTAAAGCGGATTGGCCGTGCTATTATTTTCTAGTCTGATAGCATCAAAACAGACGTAAAAATCTTCTGTTGCTACTCCGCCATCTGTAACACAGGCATAAATTTTTACAACATCAACACTGCTCCAGGTAAATCCGTCGCTCATATATAGTTCCTGTAACTGCTTTGATGCAACAACATATCTATTTAATGAAAAATCGTGTTGTCCAGCAGAAGTTCCATTATCAATATCAACCTCAAATCTTGCCCACTCACCAGTGCCATGAACATCTGAGGATGCAAATTCAAGCAGGATCCTTACATTGTCTGGAACTGCAGTAGAGTTTCCTGTTTTATTGACAACGGTAAACGAAAATTTAATTTCATCTGTTGGAGCATTTTTATTAAAATCTAACAAAGCACCTGTTAGGTGAATATGCTCTGATCCAGCACCCACAGAAATATGATTGTCAATATCTGTGGTAAGTGTAGAAGAATCTCCACTCATAACAACAATGTTGTTAAAAAATCTACATCTTTCATATCTGGAAATTCTGTTAGAGTTTGTAAAGATTCTATTGTCTGCATTTGTTTGAAATACACTGTATGGCTGATTAATTATATTATTATCCAGATCCCCATCCAAAGGTGAATATACTACAGGTATTTCTGTTGCATTTCCAGAACCAGATGATGGAACGTGATGCTGCCAATTTTCATCCTGTGTAAAAGCATAGATAGATTTACTATCATATGCACCCGCCTGAGAATTTGCGCCTGCTGAAAACACACCAACTTCAGATATCTCATATCTTTCTTCACTTGGCAATTCTGCTGTTAAAACTATCTTAGAAATGCCATCTTCAGTTACATATCCACGAGAAGTAATTGGAACTCTAAACATCTCAAAATCTAATCTATTTTTAGCAGAATAGTCGCCTAGGGTGGCATCTGAAGCCAAAGGCTTAGCCCCGCAGCCTACAGCAATATAAGAGGCATACGCTGGTGCCTGACCAATTAGATATTTTGCTAGAACGTTTTTACCAGTATTAGTTATCATATTTATTCCGCCTCATATATTGTACCATTATAAATTTTCCCATTAATAAGGATCTGAATCTCTACCTGCTCATCGTCCTCTAAATTTACAACATTTACTACAAGGTTGCCAGTGCCCTCTTCTATATATACAGTCTTACAGTCTGGACCAGTGCCACAGTTTGGTATTTTATCTGAAAGTTTTATAGGAAACTTTTTAAAATACTCTTCTGAGGTATTCTGTAAAGCAAGTATATTTTGTGGATTATACTTAAAGTATATGCTGCTAAGATTTTTAATTGGCTGATATAAGACATTTTGACCATTGACAATATCTGTTCTAGCAATGTTTATTAATTCTTGACCGCCAATATTTTCAAATATTAGATCTGTCATTAACTCTATAGGGGTTGCTTCTTCTGTAGTAATAATGATATCTGGTCTTGCTGCCTTGATAGATTCAGAAGGAGTGCTAGAGACGGAGCCTTGTGATTGAGAACTAGAAACCCCTAGCAGGCTAGGAGAAACCGCATCAACACTTGATTCTGCAGCAGTTAAACTTTTCTCTCCAGTTTGAGTAAAAACAACATCTGGCGTTTTTGGATAATCACTATAATCAAAATTCATATTACACTACCTCACTAAGATATACTTTTGTCTCTGGCCCATTATCTTGTCTGCTGTATTCAATATTATAAACAACGAACCTAGATTCTGCGGGAGCAATTTCGCTATTACCTTCGCTATCCTTATAATCTATTGTAACAATATCTCCAAGTTGTAAGATTGGCACACCAAAAACTTGAACTCCAATCGATTTTCTAGGCTTCATTATTTTTGAAATAATCCAAGACATAATGCTTTGTGCATCGTCTTGTGTTTGAATATATGGTGCTTCGATAGAAAAATCTTTTTTACCATATGTCATCCTGCTTGTCTTAATGTCGTCGTATTGTTGCTTCACTATTAGTGGAGATCGTACCAAACTGTCTCCCTTGAACTGCGGATTAGAAAAATCGCTATTCTTTGCAAAATATTCATCAACTTTATAATCATGCTCTGATTCTTGAGTAAAGGTGATACCTTGAATTCTTAAATAGTTTCCACTGCTTGCATCTAAGTTTAATGCTGTGTCAGTTGCATTAAAGATTAAGAATTCTGCACCATACGACCCAGCCCTAAATCCAGATACAACGTATCCCTTCAATTTATTAAATGTTGGTGAGATTTTTGCATATAATGCAGGGTAGGCTTTGTCGTATCTAATATTAAAATAAGACGCTTCTCGCATAATAGTACCAAATTCTTCAAAGTACATATTATATTTTGGTGGATCGTTTGGACTAATGCCAGACAAGTATGTTGATTGAACTATACCGCTCATAGAATACTTTCTAAATGATTCGTTTACATCAATCTCAGAATCGTTGATGGCAGACATAATTGGAGTATCTAAAGCAAACACTGTATTCTGGCTATAGTTGTTCGTTAGTGCATAAATGTTCTCAAACATACATCTTGCAGAACCACGCACAAATGGTGCCATATTATTATAAACAGGCAGCGGATCTTTGTCATCTACGATAGCAACAATTTTGTTATTAATATACAAGAAAAATCTTCTAGTTGTTCCTATGTCCTGATACTCAACTGCCAAGTCGTATACCGTTGGATTTTCTTCTCCAGTCATTCTGTATTGACCAGTAAAGTTTCCATCATCTACAATAATATTTGACAGGCCTCCCCAAAGTTTGACAGGGATTGCATCACCTTGACTAATAGTTGTGCCCTCAACATTTGATGAACTTCTCATCATTTTATAAAAAACTATATTATGTAGATGTTCTGCAGAAGCGTTATAGTCGTTAATATTATTCTCAGTTAAAGCCATTATTTCAAAATAATAACCAACATTTGTTGCTGGATTAACCATTACCGCAAGTCCACCAGACCCACCGCTAACGTTGATGTTTTGATCTGGGGTGTTACCTGTAACAACAAAATACGTTGTAGATCCAATTGGTGTTTGGCCTCGATTTTCATTATTTTCAATTTTTCCAATAATTCTCATTCTTGTACCAAAATGCTTAAACCTGTTGTCTAGTGGCTTATTGACATAAGAAATAAAACCAATACCATTTTCAGTAGTAGTAAATGATGGTCCATTCATGACCAATGCAGAAGACTGAATTGTTCCAGACTGAATAGAAGATATTGCATTTGATGAAGTTTCATTTGGATAAGATAAAGCCAAAAAGTTTTTTATTGTTCCTGAACGAACTGTCTGTTTTGCTAATTCATTACTTACTCCAGCAGCCAAATTATCTAAAGATAAACTTGTTGCTTCTGACTGCAAGTCATCTGTTGGAGATAAAGAAAATAAGAATTCGGATCGCATCCTACATCCACGAACATTAGCATTATCTGACCAATAAGAGTTTAGTCCAGCATTATGAAAAACAACTTGGGTTCCAAACTGTCCACGACCATGTTTTTCTACTGCTCCATTCTTAAGTCTAGTTGTCCCATTAACAACCTCATAAAAAGGCTTTGTATATATTCTAACAAGTCCTGTAGGATAGATCTTTCCATTATGTCTCAATTTAGAAAAATAGTTTTGATAATCTTGGGTGCTAGTAATCCAAACATTGCCATAATCTGTAATGCTATATTGAACAGCGTCATACTTAATAATTTCTCCGTTAGCATAGAAATATCCGTTATACCTTGTAATCCAATAAACGCCCTCTCCTAAGTCCATTGTATTATTAGTTATTTGATTATTTGATACAGTTGGTATAGAGTTTGTTAAATTAGAATTAAGCGGAATCGCCCCAAGAACATAGTCTGACTGTTTTCCAGATTGATCATTTACAGACTTTGTGTTTTCTGTACCCTCTACCTCCCATAAAAGGACTGGCTTATAGATCCAAGTCTTTTCTTTATCTATTAAACTTGCTTGTCTAATAGATCCATAAGTTTTTTGAATATACCTTGTCTTATACCTGATAGAGCCATCATTAAAGACATCAGTATTTTGAGAAGAAATACCAATAATGTTTGCCAACTTATCTGAAGTTGTTTTATTCTTAATAACACCTTCATCTGTCATGTCTGCTGATCCAATTAGTTCCATATCTGTTGCACGTTGATCTACTGTTGGCATAATATAATCTTTGCTCATACAAACAAAATTATTATATTCATCAAAGAACATGGCGGTCTGTGTTGATCTTGCTATATCGTTTAAAACTTCAGCGACTGTTCTATCTGGTGAAACAAAAAAGAATGGAATTATGCTTTCTTTTTCTGATGACAATCTTTTATATGTATAGTTAGAAAATCCAATAGAGTCAAGTAGCATTGAAATTGCACTACTTACAGAAACATTTGTTAAAAGAAGTTGTGGTGCAACTAAAGATTCCATATAAAAGAACATGTCTCTCATTGATAATGAAACGGTTCTAGACCTACTATCTGTTACTGGGAACCCCTCTGTATACATTGTTTTAAGTGGTACAAAGTAATCGTAACCATCTACATCTATAATAATTTCATAAAATTTTATCTGTATATTTTTTGTAATGAATTCTTTTATAATGCTATTTGTATTATTTGGATTAAATGCTTGATCATAATCAAATAGGCTAAGAGATCCACTTGAAGCCAACAACTGTCCTACAGGCAAGCCAGAAACACCAATGTCAGACCCAATCTTATTCAAAGAAAAGTTGATTGTCTTATCTGATAAATCAACGCAGAGTCTTGGAGACAACTCTATAAGATCCAATGACGAGTCAAACTTATTCATGGTCTCTGCAATAAGTCTTAAACCATTAATGTACGCAAATTCACGGTATTTGATTGAATTATCCTGAGTATTTGTATATGATATAGGCGAGGTTAAGTCTGTAACAAAATTAGTAAGTCGATCAACTGTCTCTTCTTGCAAATACCAGCCATAAACTGGATTAAACTGCTCATACTCTGTACCGTTCCAAATATGGTAAGTTCCAACCGCTGTATCTGATTCCTTGACAAGATATGCATAACCACGTATGCTTTTGTCTGGCAATAATAACTCAGAGGCGAACTCTTCTGCCTTTATAAAAATATCTCTATATTTATCTGGAACTATTAAGCCGTATGCAAGTTCAACATATCCGTCAGCCTTAATGATAGGGGTTCCATCACGTCTTGTTGAAGCGCCATTAAAATTTATAATATCAATCCAGTTATTTTTATCATCTAAATACTGGATCTTCCATTTAACTGGTGTCTTCTTATTGGCATCTCCGTAAAATGGATCAATAAAAGTTTTACCCAAACTTGTAAAAGTTCCTAAGTCAACATTTCCAACATGAGTCTGCATCTTAACTACAACTCTGTTTGCGGGTACTTTTTCTTTATAAACAACATATGGAGAAGCATCTTTAATATAGTGTTGACCATTTACTGTTGTATTAGCAATTCCAAACTCTGATCCATTTTCAGTTCTATGTGATGTCCAGTACTTAAACGAATCATTTTTATCTGGCATATAATATCTTGGTCTATCAAACATACTTGAGTTTGAGTGATGGATATATCTTCCAGAAATGTATGATGCTTTATTTATGCCTGATCTTGGCCTAAATCTATTAAAACAATCTTCTAAAGAATATAAAAGTTTTTGTTTTTCTTTTTTAGAAATAAGAAAAAGTGGTGTAGCATTATCGTCTGGATCTAAGCCACCATCTATTTTTACATCTGCATCAGTTGCATTTGTATAAAATAATCCAGCATCATTAATATCAAAGGTTGCTGCTGGTAATCTATATTTTGCGTCTGCGTCAGAATCTAAAGCAAGTGGACGATATCTATAGTTTCCAATCTGTAAAATGTTATTAGGAATATTCATATTCCATTCTGCAATAACGGCAGACTGTGTTCGAATTACAGAAGATGTTTCAAGATGATTTTTTAATTCTTCATTCTGAAACACTTTATACCTCTTCCAGCGTTACAGAAACATTCCAAAAGTCATAGTTGCTTCCTCCACGCTTAACAACTGTATATTGAAAATCAGTGAAAAACATCTCTATCAATTCATTGTATTGCCCTAGATGTCCGAATGCTTCTTCATCTTTTCCAAAGTTAGCATAATTATCGTATGATAGGTAAACCCAAAAAGAACCAGCATGGTTTCTATACCAATCTAACAGTTCTACTCCGCCTGCTCCGCCATCTGTAGTATATTGCTCATCTAGCCCATTTGGTCTTCCATATCCACTAATAGCGGGTAGTCCAGTTGTAGCGTTAAAATCTGGGTTAGTATAAAAAGATCTTGATGGAAGGTTATTCCAAGAAACGTCAATCCCCATCTTATCTGCAATATGATAGGATCTCATACGACCATTAACCATTCTTTCCCGCTTTTCGATTCTAATGGGTCTAAAATCGATTGGACCACGGTTATCGTCTGAAAGTATCAAGAACTGGTCAAACAGGTCTGTATTGGTCTCTGAGCCATGATTTGAGCCTATTTCAAAGCCTGTTGGTACGTATAAACCATTAGACAGGGTGCCAGCATTTTCTGACCATAGCATAGCCTGTGGTCTCTGATATTTTTTACGTCCTGCTAAATATGTTGGCGTTGCCATTAGATTCTGTTACCCCTTATTCTTAGAGAGTCTACCTGTCTAATCTTAGCCATTACAGTATTTGCAATTTGGTCTGGATTAGCATCAGATCTTACATTGACACTCAGGTTATAATTATACACTGAGCCACCATCATAACTTCCGTTGTTTATTGCCTTCATATTATCAACACCAAATGAATCTACAGCATATCTACTCATAATAAACTCACCAGGAGTTAGCATTGCTGGAACTACATCTGTACCAAGAACATTTCCTCCCCATGCATAACGCTTAGGTATAATTCCACCATTGGCTCTGTTAAATCCCATTGATGAAAGAATACTATTTTGCTGAGCCTTACCTGCTTTAATTGCTGCTTGACGCTCTGCTTCTTTCTTGGCTGCTGCTGCCTTGGCAGCATTTTCTGCAGCAAGTAGTTGTGCTAGATGTGCAGATCCTGTTGTGCTAGATTTTGCAGCAGAAGCAACTGATGCCTTTTGTGCATTAGATAAAATTGGATTTTGATTTTGTAGATTCTTTTCTGCTGCCTGCAAACTCTTTTGTAGTTCTGTAACTTTATTTGCATTAGCATCATTTACCTGCTTGCTTAAATTATACAAATCCATGTAATGCGCTGCTGCTACTTGTCCAGATGCATCAGCAATCTTAGATGCTTGTAACTTGGCTTCGAAGTCTGCAGCATTTTTAGAAATGTTGTTTTGGATATTGCCAAGATCGTTTAAGTGATTTAAAACAACACCAGGAACAACTCCAGAAGGAAGCGCAACACCGTTAATTCTTCCATTTGGTGCTGTACCACTAACTGCACTTACAGAACCTGTAGAACCACCAGTTGATCCAGAAGAGCCTGGACCTGCACCAAGTTTAAGTCCAGACTTATTTGGCAAATCATCTGGCTCACCAGACTTAGGAGTATCTACAACAGATGGTGTTTGATCGCCTCCTGTGACTGAACCTGCACCACTTTCAAAGGTTGTAATAATCTTGTGATATGTTGTATATGTTTTATTATTAAGTTCATTCCAGTATCCAAGAATTTTACCAACAATGTCAAGAGCAGCCTGCATTGCAGCCTTATATTCATTGCTTCTAACTCTTGCTAAATCAATACCATTCTTTATTGCTTCCCACTCAAGTTTTGACTTTCCTAAAACTGTAAGATTTTGAATAGCCTCACGTTTTTCTACTTCAGCAAGTCTTACTCTTTCACGGGCTGGCTCTAGTGTTTTTTCTTCTATATCCAAGATCTGATCTTGAAGATCCTTAACCTTATTCTCAATTTCAATGCGGGTAAAGCCCTGCTTATTTCTAACACCAGCAATTGCATTTTCTTTTGCCTGCTCCATAGCAGTTTTTTGATCATCTAGTGCATTTGATGCTGCTTGTGCTCTTGCTTCTTGTACTGCTCTTGCTGCTGCAGCAATATCACCCTGAGATAACGCATCAGCGATGGTTAGTTGAGATTTTTGTTGTTGAACAATTCTGTCATTAATTTTTTGAATCTGATCGAGGGCCTTAAACTTAGCATCATAGGACTCATTGATCTTCTTTTCTTGTTCCTCAATATCCTTGAGCCCATACTCCCAGTCATCAATTTCATATTGAATTCCTGCAATCTGATCTTCTGCTGTCTCTATTAAATTTTGATCATCTTTAGTTTTAAACTGGAAATTAAGTTCGATAGCCTTTTCTTCGGCATCAAATGCTTCCATCGCCTTATTAAATCCATCATCAAATATCCCCTGCATAAAATCAAGAGTTCCCATTTGCTGTGCCAGTCTTTGTGCAAACTGAGCACTTCCCTGTTCTCCTGCCTGATATAGAGCCTTTAGAATAGGATCGCCGATTATTGCCTTTGCTTCTTCAAAACTAAATGTGCTTTTAACAGATTCTGTAAATGATTCTTCTTTTGCAGCATCTGCAATTGCCTGATTTGCATCTGCAATAGCACCACTAGATGCTTCTTCCTTAATAAACTTCTTATAAAGATCAATCATTGCCTTAAGTTCTTTCTTATTCTTTGTTGTAGCAATCATTGCTCTAAATGACTTATCAGCAATTAATTCGTAGGCCTTACCAACTGGAACACCTAACTGCGTTAACCTAGCATATGCTTTGTTTTGATCAACCAATTCCTGTCTTTGCTTTTGTATTCCAGATTGGAAGTCACCTGCAATAACAGAGTTTAGCGCTTCCTGAATATTTTTTGCATCACGCTTTAGTGCGACTATATTTCCCTTATTGTCAAACTTAAATAAAGAGTTCTTTCTTTTTTCATATTCTTTTGGATCCATACCGACAATAAGTTCAATTAGGTTTTGACCTGCACCAAGTTCTCTCATGTCTTGTTCGATACCGCTAAACGCAGTAATTGTCTTATTTCCACCAAATAATTTATCTAATGCCTTACGTGAAGCAGACCATCCTTCTGTAACTTTAATTTGATTTAGTCTAACATCTCTTAACTTTTTAACAATATCATCTAATGGAGAAGACTCTACCTTAGATCCTGCCCCAGGTGTTGCTCCAGGCTTTGTTGCTGTTGTTGTGTCCTTAGATGCAACAGTGACCTTATACGCTGATTCAGCATAGTAGTCTCCTTCAGTTTTTCCAGGATTTGCCTTAAGCCAATTTTGAATAGCCTCTTTATTATTACCCTCCATATTAACCATAGTTGTTAATGTTTGTAGGTATACCTTTTGTTGCTCAGGAGGTAACGAATTAAAGTATTCCTGGTTGGCACGAAGAATTTCCATCTCTTTTGCACCAAGAATTTTTGTTGCAACCTCTAAACTAATCTTTCCCTTTTGAGCATTAATATCATCAATGGTCTTTTGAAGTTCTGCTGCTTCTGCTGGGTTATTGTTATAGAATGTTAGAGCAACTCCTACATCAACAACCTGTCCAACTTTACTTACCTCAGAAAACAGTCTTAAGTATTTTTCTGCATCTGCAGGAGCCTTAGCACTAATATCTGCAAGGAACTTAGTCTGCTGTTGCTTTAATGGTTTGCCATTTTTATCAACAAACAAACTTGATATCGCAACAGCCTGATTAGCAAATGCACCACCAAACTTGGTTACAATATTCATAACCTTCTCTAAAGCCTGCTTATCACTGCCAAATGCCTCCATCAAATTAACAATTTGCATTGGATCCATCTGTCCAGAAGCCACTTGCATTTTTAATGTGTATTGTGCTTCTTTTGATAAAGCACTATCATTAATTAAGTCTTTAGCCATAGGAGCAATGTCTTCCATCGCAGTTCCCTTGTACCTTTTTGTAATAGCCTTATCTACACCTGTGTCTAAAGCACCCTTAACAGCACCAGAAGATTTGGCATAAGTATTTTGAATATCAGTAACCAATCTACCATTTTCAGCAAGTAGGCTGGCGTTTGCCTTTTCATACTCGCCCTGTAGCCTAATTGCTTCTGCAGTATCATTTGCTGCCTTTGCATTTTGAATTCGCTTTTCATATTCTAGTCTTAATGAGTCCTGCATTTCTTGGCTTTGTTCTAAAGCCATTTTTTGCATAGCAACATTTGCACCAGAGGCTCTTCCAAGTTTTTCTTGCTCACCCTTTTGAGAAAAATATAGAGCGCCTGCTGCGATTGTGGCACCAATTGCAGCACCAATTGCAGTTCCTACTACAGGCACTACTGATCCTACGGCTGCACCAGTTGCTGCAGATCCAAGAACTCCACCTGCAACAGCACCAGCGATACCATAACCAGCCATACCGACCTTAGTCTGTGTTTGCGTTAATGCTCCAGTTCCTGCTGTTCCAAGAATTTTTGCCTTTTCTTGTAAATCTTTTCTTGACTCTTCTACCAATTTTAGTCTAAGTTGTAATGGATCTTTCATTAAGTTTTCGCCATTTACACCAATTAATTCAATTAGTTTTGCATTAACTTGTATGCCGAATGAATAATCTCCTAATTCAGATGCTATGTTTGCTGCAATACTTCTTGCTTGTGCTGGATTAATTGCTCCAGATGCAATACCAGTTGCAAGTTGATTTAATAACTGACTTTGTGCAGCCTGCTTTCCACCAGTCTTCATGGTTTGAGCAACATTTGAAATTAATGCTTTTCCGCCTTCGGACTGTACATAACTTTCGCCAAAGGTTGTTTTTCCTGTTTGGATCTGGAATTGAGAAAGTGCTGATGCTCTTCTCTTATCCATGATTTCACCTGCACGAGCAGTTCCAGCAAACTCAGAAAGGTCCTGGATAGCCTTTTCGCCACTACCCATGGCTTCAGCCATCTTCATTGCAGTATCTTGTGCTTTATCAAATGCCATTCTTAGTGCTATTGTGGCTGCAACTACTGCTGTTAATCCTACAGCAAATGCTCCTAGTGGGCTTTGAATTAATGGTAACAGCATTGTCAATGTCATCAATGGCATCATTAACTTTTGAGCCACCTCGCCAACTTTGCCTGGAGCCATAGATGCAGCCATCATAACTCCAGAAGCAGCCATCATAGCGCCTCCTGCGCCCATCTTGCCCTTTTGATCTGGAACGCCGTCTCCATTTGAATCTCCAGGAGTTGGCTTCTTTACTCCTGCACCACCTGCAACAATTCCTGCAACAGAACTTTGCTGCAACATTATCTTTTGTTGAATTTGCTGTAACTTTTGTTGCTTCTCAATTTGTCTACGTAAAGACTTTTGCATTGGGTCAATAGGGCCAGTTCCATAAAGAGCAGTTCTAGATGCAACTGCTTTTTGCGACTGTGTTCTAGCACCATCAAGTAGTGCTGTGCCTAATTGCTTTCCAGTTACCTTTGCATCATCAATAAATTCTGTAGCACCAAGAACAAGTCCTCTTCCAGATTCTTGACCAATCTTTTTCATTCTTCTTGAAGGAGATCTTACTTCTAATGCTTGTTCTGCTGCTATAGGTAATGCCTGTGCAATTCTTTCAACCCCACGCTTTAATGCTTGCTCTGTACGTTTTGTTGCTGCAATAATTTCAGAAGTTTGTTTTGACATGACTTCTGTTCTTGCTGTTGCTGCTTCTGCTACTGCACCAGCGTAAAGTCTAAAGTTTTTAGAAACATCTTTTGCCTTAATAACACCTGTTGTCATGTCTCTGTCCATTGCAGAAAGAACTCTACCCTGAATCATCAACTCGTCTCCTACAAGTGCAGTTCCCTGTGTTACCTTTGTAGTAATAGCCTGAATTTGTGCTTCAGTTGCACCAGATTGAGACAAATACTGCAAATATAGTTCTCTATTCTTTTTAGAAGACTTTAATGAATTAGATAAGTTATTTTCTGCACCAGTTTGTGTAACCCAAACATCTGAGTTCCATGCAGCAAGAAGTCTCTTTTGTGAATTATTTAACTCAATGACGTGTGCTCTGTCTAACTGTGTTGCAGCAGTAATCTGCTTAGTTGTAGCACCAAGTGCTGTCATCTTCTTTTCAATTGCTTTTGCTGCTGCATTTGCTTGATCTAGTTCTGCCTGTGCAGCAGGTGCACCACGTTCTGCAACTAGTTGGTTTTGGATTGTTCTTCTTTCTCCAGCACCTCTAGCATTAAATGTTTTGTCTCTTCCAACCCAGTCAGACTTAGCAAATGCTGGACCCGCTATTTGTCCCTTACCTGCTGCTGCTAATCTAACTTGTTCCTTAAATTGTTCAAGATTAATCTTTGTTTCTGATCCAAGTTTTTGCAATGCAATCTGTAAAATATCATCAATTTGACCAACGGTACCATCAATGAGATTTTGAATCTTGATTACTGTTGATTGTTGTCTTGCTGCAATATTGAATGACTGACCTCCAACGTTTACAGAACCGTTTGCAAATTGAGATAGGCGTCCACCACCAATCATAAACTTGATTGCTGGCTTATTGGCTGGATCCTGCGCTGGACCTGCTGGAATAACCGCTTCTCCTGGAGTAAGCATAGATGGAACTGTATCTGTTCCCCTTGCATAATATCTAACTCCAACAGTTCCCTTATTAAACTTTTGTGGTCCTCTTCCTGGAACAAATCCAGTCATTGGTCTAAATGCTGCTTGTGCTGCAATGGCTCTTTGATATGCTGCTACCAAAGCAGATAAAGCATTTGCTTCTGATGTAAATGTTTGTGTTAACTTGTTGTGTACCTGATCAAGTGATGATGCTACAGCAGCAGCCTCTAACTGCTCTTGTGTCATGTACTGCGTTTGTGCACCAAGTGTCTGAGAAGATTGACCTACACGATTAAATAAAGATTTTACACTGGTAAATAATTTAATAATATTTGCAATACCGTTAGCAAGCAAACCGAATGTCATCAATGCTACTGGACCAATACCAGCCAAAACTGTTGTTAAGATAACTACAAAGTTCTTTGCACCATCACCAAGATTATTAAACTTATCAAGAATCTTGCTTACAAATTCAACAATTGGGGTTACTGCCTTTAAGAATGCCTCTCCTACTGGAGCCAACGTTACCTTAAGATCTTCTACAGCCTTCTTAAACTTATACATTGGTGATTCTTCAACACGCTTTAATTCTCGTTCTGCTAGGATTGCCAACTCTTCTGTTGTAGCCTGTGTCAGCGTCAATACACGGCTTGCCTGGTTGCCTTCAGCAATTACGTTTTGGAACAGTGTAGATAAACGAGAGAACTGAAACTTACCAAATAATTGCTCAATTGCACGAGCACGGTTTAATGGATCTAGTGTGTCAAGTGCTTTTGCAAAATCAACTACGACACCTTTTACATTTCCCTTGTTTGCCTCAACAATACCCTTGATGTTAATGCCCATACCGCCAAGCATCTTGCTTGCTTTTTCAGTTGGATTAATGAGTGAGGCTAAACCAGACTTAAGTGCGTTAGCACCCTCTGATGCATTGATTCCACCTTCCTTCATAGCAGTCAAGAAGAATGCTAAGTCTTCTACGTCACCGCCAAGTTGTTGAACAACTGGACCTGCTTTAGGAATAGCAATAGTCAAATCTTCAATAGATACAACTGTCTGGTTTTCAACTGCGTTAAGGAAGTTAATCTTCTTTGTTAAATCTTCTGCAGCCACTCCAAATGCATTTGTTAATGATATTGTTGTTTCAAGTGCCTGCTCTTGTTCAACTCCACCAAGCACTGCAAGTCTTGTTGCTTGATTTACTTGTGCTAGTAACTCTGCACCCATCTTACCGCTTGCAGCAGCGGTAGCAGCCATCTCCATGGTCTTTTCAACAGCAACACCATACTTGGTAAATTCCTTTGCAAGCAACTGAATTTCTTTAAGCATTTTGTCAGTCTCTTGACCTGTTGTAAACATTTCACCGTATACACGCTTAAATCTAATTGCTTGCTCTTCTAATTTCATAAATGTTTTTGATGCAGCAGTTCCAAGATACATAAGAGGAACTGTAAAACCAACCATTAACTGACGACCAGCCCACTGAGTATTCTTACCAAAGTTTAGAAGGTTGGTTGATCCCTGCTTAAGAAGTTGATTTAAAAGTTGTTGTCTTTGTGCTGCGATCTGAGTTTTGGTAGCAAGATTTTCCATATCAAGAGCAAGCGGTCTAACCGCAATTGCCTTCATTGCACCGTTAGCATCACGGCCCATCTTGATGTACTGTGTTTGTAATGTCTTTACTCGTTCACGAGCAACTTTTTCTATTGTGTCAAATTCGGACTTGAACAGTCTACCAAAAGTCTTTGTAGATCCTCCCGCATAACGGAAGTACTCACGCATTGTGAGTTTATTTTTTTCTAAAGCATTTGTAAAAGATTCGGTTGATGTGCGAACTGTACGCATATCTGCTGCGAACTTACCAGTTGCATTTAAAGAGTTAATTAAGTTTTGTTGTAGATTTGCGGATACTGCTGCAGCAGCAGCACCACTCTTTGCCATTGAGGTGTGAAAGGCTGATATTTGACGCTGAAGCGACTTGATACTTGCTAACGCTTCGGACGTATCAATATTTACTTGAATATTGGACTGAATATCAGCCATTCACTAACACCCCAATTAACTGTTTGTTACAAGACTGCCTACTAGCGATGCATCAGTTAATTTGATTCCAGATGCTTCTTCGACAATTTTGTATACTGTTGGAAGATCTAGGTTTTCTTCTAGAGCCTCCAGGTCTTCTGCGAGTTCTGGCTTGTACTGCTTCATTGCAATACCAACGCACTCCATGAGAAGATTCATTGACTTTTCGTTATCTTCCGCCACTGCAGCGATTCCCTCAAACTTAGCCATAAACTGACGAAGTAGAGAAATCTTTAAAGGGCGTACCTTTACTTTTGTTCCATCGATTAATGTTACCGTTTTTTCTTCATGTACGGTAGTAGCCATTTATTTCCTCCTTATAAGGTTGAATTAATTATACCATAGTGGCACTTTATTTTTTGGTAAGATCTTCGTAGTCTAAGCCCATACCAATACCAAAACCAGCCTTTTGAGCATTTATACCTTGTAATGCTAAAACGTCTTTTGCGTTCTCCGCCTTACCTTGACTAAACACTCTTGCCTTTAGTTCTTGCCAAGCATCTTGCTTTCCTGATTGCTTGTCCAAATCAACACCCTGAATTGCTGCTAAAAACTTTTTTTCAGAGTAGTCTAACTCTCTTTTTATTTCTAAAGTAGCAAGCATTTCTGGCATTGACAGGGATGTTTCTAGATCTTCATAATCTTTCCAAATCCCTAATAGAAATGTTTCAGATTCAAGTTTAGCAAGGTCTAATGTATCCCATGTAGATCCGCTGCTAGTGGCTTGTTTCTTAACTGATTCTTCTGACTTAGAGTTTACCTTAATACCCGCTGCTATGTCAAGTATCTCATAAATTGTTGGTAAATCTACATTATCTTCTAGTTCTTCTATTGTCTTTATACTAGGATAATATTGCTGCATTGTAATTCTTGCACATTCGGCAAGTCTAGATATTGCTTCAGCATCATCCTTTGCATCTTTTACTAAATCAAATGCAGACATGAACTCACGTAGGTACTTTATTTTTAGTGGGGTTATCCACAACTCTTGACCATCTACAAGTGATATTTTTGCTGTATCATATATTTTTGTTGCCATTACATATAAGTATACCAAAAGCAGAAAAGCCCAACCTTGTGGGCTGGGCTAATCTTTTTATTAAATTGTATTATAGGGAACGATCTACGATCTTTCCATATGACGCATTGTCGTTTGGAAGTAGACGGAATGAGACTTCAAACATTGTTGCCTCGTCACGCTTTGCTCCAACTGTAACACTCTCGATTGAGAGTGCACGATATGCGACATAAATTCTTTCAACGCCGTCAGAGTCTGTACAGTCACCTGTTCCAGGACCAACTGCAACAAGACCACGCTCTACTGGACATTCGCCAATATCGCCTGCTGACAAGTTGAGTGTTGGATTTCCAGACACTGTTGAAAGGTTTGAATCCTTGCTTGCAAGTGCAAACAAAAGATTTTCCAAAGTTGCTTCAGCGAATGTAGTGTTAAGATTAACCTGCATTCCCTGCTTGTACAACTTGGCAACGTCAAGAACCTGGTCTACCTGTACTTCACCGAAGTCTGGTTGAAACTGAAGTTCTAGGCCGTTCATAGTGTAACCTACGTTACGGAATCCTGCACCAAGTGTTGGATCTGAAAGAGTTTCCTTATAAGAAACTCCAGTCTCGTAACCTGGAAGGACACCTGTTTCTGGTAATACTCCATCTTCGTATGTGAACAGCGCTGCTGCACCTACGATGATTTGTGTACTATCACCACGTGTATATGCCATATATTTCACCTCTTTTTTTCTATAGAAATAAAAGGCGTGTTTCCTCGTCTACAATTATAACAGCCTTTTATTATATATTGGTATTGTTGTATTGGCTAGAATCTAGGGTGTCTAGGCTGCTTACTTTGTGCCCCATAGGATGGTAGTCATAGTCTATTATCAACTTGTTGCCAGCAAATGTTCTTGCTGTTCCAAAATCTATGATATCTCTTGTTTCTTCAAGTTGATATATCTTAATGTTATGAAAATATACTGGTAAAAACTCTTTACCCAAAACAGTAAAAATACCATCACTATTTAGTTTTGACTTTATCCAAGCATTTAGTTCTTGAGCAGATTCATCGGCACGGTCTAACAAATCTTGAACTCTTTGTGTATGCTCTATTAGGAGTTCTGGATCTCCGTCTACTTTATAAAAATAATACAGAAGTTGTTCAGATTTTATATGTGGAAAAGGTCCACGACGCATCTTGAACATTCTATCAAAAACTGCGAACATTCCGTCTGGAAAAGTTTCTGTTAAAGAATGAATGTCAGTTGGCATTGTTGGGAAAAATGGAAGTGGCTCCCTACCAGTCATGGGCAACTTTTCTTTTAGATATTCATTAATAAATACAGGTGGATATGATATTGCCATTATCTACCAACCCCTGCGTTTGCTATCCAACGATAGCCAGTCTCTATACCCTTAGATCTGCCAGCCTTTTTACCAGCAGGCAAATTCTTCTTGTATGCAACTGGATTTTCTAAATATTTGCCAATACCACTTACCTTTAAAAATGCTTGTGTAAAAAATCTTGTAAAAAATTCATCAAAAGTTCTCTCAAAAGATCCCTGAACATTTTCTCCTCCAGGATTAGAAACATTAACTGGCCCCTTTGTAAAAACCTCTTCTCCGTTTTCCTCAAATGCCAACACTTGCGCCTGCTTTGGTCTAATAGTCACTGGAATGCCCTGTTCCATAATTCTTGCCTTGTCATAAAAGGGAACTCTTGACCCATTTTTAATAGATGTTGATTGTGAAAATGTAGATCTAAAAGAAAGTCCTAGGCCACTGACTGTATAGTTGATGTCAAATAATCTAGCACTAGGACTTCCAGTCTGATTCCATTCATAAACATGATGTAACATGCTTGGGTTAACTCGTGCGCTTGAATCTATGTACTCTTTCATCAATTCAACTGTTTCTAATCCTATTGATCTTAAAAATACAGTTTTTCCATTTTTTATTCCGTCTAAAAATCCTACAGAGTAATCAATAATATTTTTCATATCTTTTTTAAACATTTTGTTATCAAATACTACCTTCATACATCTACCGCCTGGTTTTCTGAACGACGTATAATTAACTTATAATATTCAACGTTTCCAAATGGTCCTGCGAATGGATCCTGTGTTGCTATTTCAAAGATAGTAGATTTTCCAGATCTTGGCCCTGATGTTTCTAGATATATCTCATTACAGTTTTTATCTCTAATATTTGTAATAATAACATTTGTAATAGAATTTCTTGCATCTAAACTTGACATACGAATATCTGTTCTTGTTCTGCCAACTAAAAGTTTGTCTTGTGTTATATTAACATTTGGTATAACTTCTTCTTTTGAAGCGCTGCCTGCTGCATTAAATGAACAAGCAATAGTGCGATCCAAAACCCATGTTTTCTTTATGTTTCCGTATGCGCCCTGCTCAACAATTGGATGGTACACATCTGCAAGCATTGGAAAAGCGAAGTCTGTAGTTTCGCATGCTGCCATTACAACACCCCAAGATATTTGATAGACTTTTCATACTTAGAAAGTATCTTGTCTACAAGCAGATTCCCTGTACCGCTAAACATTGTCTTGTCAAACTGAATTCTAAACTGATCTGTATTATAAGCAGAAATATATCTCTTATAGTAATCTAACTTACCACATTCAATATCGTGAATAAGTAGTTCTGCTGCACGAGTAATATCTGATGGAAGTGATGGGTATCCTGTAGCAACAACTAGTTTGTAATCCCATCCCTTTGGAAATCCTCGTGGTGCGTAATTAAACTCTACGATATCAGTTGGTGATGCTGGAAAAATAATTCTTGTAGATTCATCACGGTTTACTGCTTCTGATGATGCCATTGTTATAGCAGTCTTATCATCAGTCAAAATATATTCTACAGAGTAATCATCTGGATTGTCAATATCCCAAACCAAAACATTGTTTTCATATACCTTCAAAACTTTATGTACTTCTTTCCAAACAGGTATGTAATCTAAGCCAAGACCTGTTGTCTCAATAATTTCTTTCTTATAGTAAAACTCTTCGCTATCGGCATCTATAATGGCTCTTGCCAATTCTTCATTTAGTTTATAAGCATTAATCTCAGATGCAGTTGTGCCATGATCTGATGGATTTGAATACGGCCTTCTTAGTTCAAAAAATTCTGACGTATCTCCAATAACAACTTCATAGTCATTATCATATTTTGATGGTAACTCTATCGATACTTTAGATGATGCATTTGAAGTTACCGTCCCAGTAATTTCTGAGGAGTCCACCATATCAATAATAGTATAGTCATACTCTGTTGATGCACTTGGCACAGAGATCAGTACTGTTACTGGATATGGTGGAACTCTCAAAATTTCCATTTTTTACTTACCAAATTCCTTTGCAACTTCTTCTGGTGTTGCAAGACGAACATGTGAACGGGTTAGCCATTGATCTGCAGCATCTTTTTCAACAATGTTGTAGCCACGATAAACCTTGCCAACGCCACTCCAGGTAACATTTTTTGTAGAGTATAGAGCAACTGTGTCAGCCTTCTTAGCAGCCTTCTTTGCTGCTGCCTTCTTTGGCTCTGGCTTTGACTGTGTTGATCCAATTACACCATTTTCTACGACACCCATTGCTGGAATTGATGAAGCAGGGAATGATGGAGCAGTGATTACATTATCTGCTGGCTTAGGCTCTTCAGCCTCAGTAACTGATGCAGTAACTTCTAATTCTGCTGCTAATTCTTCTACAAATGTTTCTTCCTTAGCAGGCTCTGATGCAATCTCTAACTCTACTTCTGGAGCAAGTTCTGGAGTAACATCTTCTACTAATGATTCATTATTTTCTTCTGACATTTACATACCTCCTAGGTGTCTATTATAACAGAATACTAAAGATAAGAGGGGGAGGAGAATTAACCCCTTCCCCCTCTCAAAAGGTACTGATTACAGATTATGCATCTGCTGCAGCATCTGCCCACGCAATTGCGTCTTCTTCTTCCCATTGAATACCGAAGCGGACGAATACTGTGTATTCAATTGTGTCCTTCTTCGCTACGTATTCACGGTTGACGACGATATCACGCTGGAAGCCCCATACACGGTTCTGTGGGAATGTCAAATCGACATATCCTTCAGGGTAGTAAGGAACTTCTTGTACATCAATTCCGAGTACACGAGTTGTACGTGCTCCACCGAATGTTTGTGCTCCACCATCAAGGTATGCTTGACGGTTAGCAGATGTACCAGCAACACGACCTGCGAATGCTTCTGCAACAGCATCTGCTAGAGTACCGTTGTTCTTAACGATACCTGCGAATGCGTCTGTACCTGCGTAGAACTTAAGATTGTTCTTAAGTGCACGGTACTTACGTGGCATTGCTAGGATAATGTTTTGCATTACTTCTGGAGTCCATGCATTGTCAGCAACTGTTACGACTGCTTCATGTGAATCTCCGTTGTCCTTGTGCTTCTTGACAAAACCTGTCATGATTGACAAGAAGTCACCTGTTGCACCATCGCCATTGATAGCGAGGTCTTCAAGGTCGTTAGCGAATGCATTTGTCATCAAGCGAACAAGATGATCTTCTAATGCAGCCCCCTCGACATTGTCTTCAAGTGCTTCTGCAGATACTTCCCAATCAAGACGAATCTTCTTGGTTGTAAGTTCTACCTTTGAGAATGTAGCACCAGTGTTTGTGTAGTTACCAACTGCCTGAGCAGCAGCACGAATAACACGCTCACCAACATTAATCTTCTCTAATTCCATGGTGTTTGCTCTCATGGTCACACGACGACCATCCTGAGCAAGAACTGTTGCGTCCCACACATAGTCAATAAAACGTTGTGCTTGTTCAGGGCGTAAAATTCCGCTTGCAGCATCACCCGAAGGGTTTACGGCATTTGGACCAGATGTAACACCAAAGTTAGCGTTCGGGATGTTTCCAAGTGTATCTGCACCTGGGGTTGTTACACCTCCGACACCACCTGAAGCGAATGCTCCTTGACCTTGGTAAAGACCAGGTGCTGTTCCGCCTAGTTCGCCAGATTCTCCTGGCTGGTTTTTCTTAATCTCTTCCGACATATTGTCACCTCCTAAGTGATTTTACTTATTTAAATAAGTCGGCTGTTTTGAGGAAACGTCCGCCCCATTGGGATTTATCAGATTTTTCTATCTGAAGTTCCTGTACGATCTCGCCTAGATCGCCAGACTTTCGGAAAGCGGTATCTGCTTCCACAGCATCGACTCTCTTTCCAAACTCGTTAAAACGCTCATTTGTTGCAGCAATGTCTTTGGCGACTGCATCGAATGAACTCTTGATTGTTTCTGTATCAACCTTTGCTGACTTAAGCATTTCTACTTCTGCCTGCAAAGACTTTACAGTTTCTACTAAATCGCTAAAGGCTGATGTAATAGTACTCTTGATTTCTGCAATTGACTCTGCAACTACATCATCTGATTTAGATACTTCTGAAGTTTCTTCTACTGATTCTGCTGCTGGTGTCTCTTCAGACTTAGCAACTTCTTCTGTTGCTTCGACTTCATCAGACTTAGCAACTTCTTCTGTTGCTGGTGCTTCTTCAGCATTTTCAGCAACTTCTTCAGCAGGAGTTTCAACTACGGCATCTGCCTCTGGAGCGATCTCTTCTGACTTTGTAACTTCTGTTGTTTCTTCAACAACTGTGTTTTCTTCTGTCATAGGATTTACCTCCTTGTTAATCTTAGAAGTATTAATGCCTTTAGCACTATCAACTAAGAATTTGACCATATCTGTTTTTTCGTTGTCATTTTTTTCAACGAAACCTATATTCTTCATCTGGTTTCCAGTTGTTGGACTAACTACAGATTCTTCTTCTGAAACCATAACTAGTCCAGATTCTTCATCATAAAAAACATTTTCTAGAGCAACATCTTGCCCCTTAACAACAGCAACTCCATCAACTTTTTCTACATGCATAATGTTTGCAAACTGATTGGCTGGTGAATCAACTAGTGACAACTCTACAAGATCATAATCCTTAATAATTCTGATTGTGGAATCTGACTTCTCATCATAACCATCATCCCACTTATTCATTCTTCCGCCGATTGAAAAGCCCGTGTAAGTTCCATCGATAACTTTTTCCCATGCATCTTGTGCACCCTTTGAAACATATGCAGAAACAAAAACTCCATTATAAAACTTTTTTGTTGTTGGATCAAAGTAGCGATCCTGCTTAAATGAAACCATCTTACCTACTGCAGATGGCTGATGCATTTCACGGATATTTCCACGGAAATTTGTAAAGGCTTTCATTGACGCTTCTGCTGTTACAATATCGCCTTGCTTATCTATGTTGTCTAGGGATGCAAAACCTGAGACGATACGTCTCTCTTTATCAACCTTCGCAAAAGGAAGGGAAAGGCGAACATTTTCACCCTCTGTATTCCAATGGGCCTTAGATATAGTCATACTAGAATATATTATATAACCTTTTTTACAATGTGTTGAAAATCACCTTATTCAGATGATCTTCCTTCGCCTTTAGGATTTCTCCCGCTAATAGTTGCTGCTCCGTCAGACTGATTGTTGGTCCTTTCGGTGTCTCTTTCTCTGCCCTGATTAAGTTCTACTGGAACATCTCCACCATCCATCATAGGTAGGTTAAGAACATCTCTAGCCTCATTTGGCACCATGATCTTTGTCTTGACAAGTCTTTCGAGAATTTGCGACTGAGCAATTTCATCTGTCAAAGTTAATTCATTAAACTTTAGTTCGAGGATGTCAGTCTTTTCTCTAATAATTTTGTTAATCATTTTTTCTAATTGTCTTTGTGCTGGTCTTGCTACCTGCTCTTTAAATGTACGATCCTGTGCAAGTGCTGCAGCAATGGCTCCTGAATCTCCGCCACCAATTTTTGATAGAGGAACCTGATGTGCAATCAAAATATCATCACGATTCTGCTTACGGTATCTTTCAAAAGAACCTTCTTGAACACCATTCTCAATAGGCTCCATCTTAAATTCAACCTTGTTTGTATCTGTGTCTCCAGGTAGAGGAATGTACAAGGTTCTGTGTGACTGCCCCTTTAATCCTGTTTGCAAAAATCTAAACATCTTGTCTTCTGCATCAGCAGATAGTTTTGCACCCTTTAACCAAACAACATATCTTGGAACTGCTTTATTTCCAAAATAGTCAATGTTGTATTGTGCTGCTAGTTGATCTCCCTGTAAAGATGTTATTGCAGACATGATGTCTGGAACACCATAGAATGTGTTAAGTGGAGAGTATTGCTTGAAATGAATAATCTCATTTGGACGTGCATCTGCTGTTACTGGATTTGGATTTTTTGCTCCAAAATTACGGAAGTAAACAACCTTGTTTCCAATAATCTGAAGATATCCATCTCTTAATCTGCGAACACGAATTGTCGTTGCTGGAATATGACCAACATATCCAATCTCTCCAGTCACTGTTCTTCCAATTTCTAGATATCCATTACCGATTGCTTGAACATCTGTAAAAACTTTTTCCATTGTGGTTGTAAAAGAATCATCATCATTAAGTGATTCTAGCCAGTCACGGATCTCGATCTTTGCTCTTTCAATTCTGTTTCTTGCACGACCAACTGCATCTTTATCTGGAGATGATTCCAACTTGAGCATTGTTCTTGGAGAAATCTGAAAGTCATATCCAAGTCCAACAATGTTCTCAACCTTTGCATCAATTGCAGCATGATTTGCAAAAGATGTATCGTAATAATTTGCTAACTCATAAACATTCCAAGGTGGGGTAATAACATCAAATAGGCCGTAACCATTTCTGTATACAGTACCAGGATTAATTTCTTTTGATTGAGCACCACTAATTCCAACTTGATTTGTTCTAGCACTATCCATATATGGCTGCGTTGGCTCATTGGCCTTTGAAATTCTTGCTGCCCTGCGCTTAAAATTATTATCTAAACCAGATAAAGACTTTAGATCTTCCCAGTTTTGATTGAATGGATCAGCCTTTTTAAAAGTATCATCCTGCTGTACTGGATTGTCAATACGTGCACCAATCACATATTCATTTTCTTCAGACATTAGTCTTGTGCTCCATATTTCTTGATAGTCTGTTGTGCAGCATGGACGGCACCAAGATCATTTAGGTTTGGAATAAGGCCTTGTTTCATGCGCTCTACCTGCTCACTATATTCTTCGTCTGTAACACGTGCTAAGCCAGGAAAGAAGTGTGGTTGTCCATCAGGCTCTCCGTAATGTGCTGCTGCTTTCTTTAATTCGGCAATCTTACTAATATCACCCTTCATAGAAGGTATGTTTAAGATGTTTCCGTTACCATCAGTGAACCATTTACCGTTAGCCTTTTTCCAAACATAAAGGCCCCAGTCATAGTTCTTTTCAATCATAGTGACCTTAGTATCACCAATTTGACCAGGCATGCGTGGTTTGCCGTCTTTACCAAAAGGCACTTGATCTTTGTTTTTCATAACCATCAGTATACCATACTATACAGCATTTTGAATGTTAGACTGCCACAATACATCTGTATAAACCTTATACTCGTATTCTTTTAACCTAAATTCTCTTGTATCGTCAATAATAATCTTATTTGTTCCTGTATAACTCTTGTAAATATCAGAAGGTTTTACTCCATAATAAGAAGTCGTAGAGAGGACTAGAACACCTTGCCAAATATATGCAGACTCCCAGTACTGCCAATCAAACTCTAGACCTCCATCATACTTTACTCTAAACCATGGTCTTTCTGTGACACTCTGAACTTCCTGAAGATTTGTAGACTTATAGTGAGATACCAAGTTAACTAAAAGTGGCCCATTAATTTTAATTGATCCAACATAATTGCCAAAATCTAGCAAACTTGAAAAAGAAATACCAAGCATTGACCATTCCTTGATTGTAATTGTTGGATCCTTTACAATATTGCCATTTAAATAAAATCCAATACCCTCTTCTACCTGACCAGTTTTAGCATTTACAGCATAAATTCTTGCACGTTTTCCATCTGGATGTGACGCCACCATAAAGAATTTAATTAATGAATCCTTTGACTCAACTTCAAAAATTTGAGTTGGTGCATAAGGGAAAAAATCTTCATCAAACCTTAATGCTGCTTGCATAGCCATAACCTTATAATCAGATGCTGATTCTGAATTAATTGGAATAAAAATACCACGGTTTACAAGAGGGTCAAACTGCCCTCTTACCTGAATGCCAGAGTATCTAGTCAAATATAAATAGGGAGAACTTCCCTTATAAATTGTGTATGGATTTTTATTTTTATAGTCATAGTATAGTCCAGTTTTCCTATATGGATAAATTGAAACTCCAAACCTAGTTCCAATTGGATTTGGCAAAACATCATTAAATGCTTGAGATGCTAGTTGTAACTTTCGAACTTTTACTTTATTTTTTAATATATTTTTAATTTTAAAGTTTAACTCAACAACTAACGCTAAATCATTGAAATTAGTATTTTTAGGAGGATAGATAACCATGTTATCTACAACCTCGTACTTGGTTTGTATCCAGTCTGCACCTGGATCAACAATACCGTCTTTTGGTGCTAACTCTCTGTTAATAAAAAATGATTCTGGAGCGTTTGCCCCTGTTTCAAGGTATTGAAATGTAATATATGACTTAATCAAAGAGTTTTGTGTATCATACTTGTATGTTTTTTGAGATTTATTTGCTAAATCGCTGTAATCTAAATATCCAGTAAATAGGTGGTTGTCTAAAGATTCATATGTTCTAAGTACTGGGTTTGAGTATTCCGCATGCAATTCTCCGTATGTCCATTCACCAGTAGTCTCTTCTTCTATAAAAACAGATGGTGCTGGATAGTTAAGATTAAATTGAACAAAATCTAAGTCGTAATATGAATCACCACGGCTGTCTGTAACATATTGAGCAAAATAAGATAAAGGAATCTGATCTTCCCATGTCCCCTGCACATCAATGCCTAAAGAAAAGTTATCAAAATCTATAGATGGAGAAAGCGTGTAACTCGCTGTGTGCATATCTAACGTGTTACTTGCAAAAGAACTAGGTGATCCGCCATCTAAAATATATAGCCAGAAATACTGGCTAGTTCCATAATACTGACCAGCATCATAATCAATTTGTGATTCATACAAATCAAATATATTTTCAAAATCTACTGGAACACCAAGAGTTGAGTTAAATACATGAGAAATTGATAAAAAGTTTTTTGTAGAAGAAAAACCAATATGATATATATTTCCATCAAAAGTCTTTATCAGTTCCTTACATCCTCCAACATAAAGTTTTGCAGCGGATAAGTTTCCAAAAAACGAAGTAAGCCTTCCACCAAAATAACTAACAAAAGTTTCTAAGTCTAATCCAGCAATGAATGTTTCTCCAGAATAAATTGGAACTGACTCATAAACAACATCAATCTTTTCAACAGCAGATCCATTTTCTATCTCTTCGTATTTAATCAAATATTTAATTACATTATTTACAAGTTCAATACTAAAATATTCTTTTGTTGACTGATTGTCTATTCTAAATAATACCTTTTCTCCAGTTAACGAAGAAACCTTGAATATTCCATAAAAAGCCTTAGATGACGTAATCAAATTAATGTCATTAAACAACAAATATCCGTTTGTGCTCAGCCATTCTGAGTTAGGCCTTAACTTAAAATATAAACTATCCTCTGTTGGTAGGAGTTTACATGCATCATATAATTCTTGTTCTGTTTTATTGCTTAAAAATATTTCTGGCAACTCATAGTCTTTTGTTGTCAAAAAGTTTTCAGAGACATTTAAATTATCTATCGATGCCTGTGACCAAGACCCTAAATCTGGATACATATAATTGTTTGTATAATCAGCAAAAGGATAATCTATAAACATTGAGGTTCCGCTATAAGAAGCATTGATATTTTCTGGAACTTCTACTCCCTGCCCATAAACAAATCTTCTCTTTGCAACAATTGATGGCACTGGATAGGAATAAATGGAAATAGAGTCTACCTCTACTGGAGAAACATCCTCATATGAGTAAAAACCTAGCCAGTCTTGGCTTTTACCCTCTGCCGATAATGTGTTTGGAAAGTTTAGTTCTGATGTTAAAATATTTAAAGAAATAACGTCTTCTCCATTGATCATCAGTGAAGCAGCGTTATTGCTATATTTTATATGAACAAGCATTGGTCTTGTCCACTCACCTATATAATGAGAACCAAAATTATTTCCAACCTTTAAAACTATAAAAGGACCATCAACGTATAGTCCATCAGTAGAAGATATTGGACCAAAGAATCTTTTTCTTGTGTATGAATCTGAATTTACTCTAAGCCACATCTCTATCGTATATTCTTTATACTTTCCTGCGTTATTTAAGAATCCATAACCAGGAATAATTAATGATGGCTTATTATTATTTGGAGATAGCATGGTTGTATTAGTTGAACCATAAACAATTGGAATACCAGAATTTTTTGCTACCAAAGCATTTTCTTCTACAAAGTAATAGCCTGGAGTATTTTGTAATCCATAGGCTCTGGCCTCAATTCCAAAACTTGGGTCTATTGCGATTGTTGTTGGAATTGATATCTTAGATGATCCAAGGGAACTTGAATTAAATTCTTCTGACCACTGACCAGCAGTAAAGCCATTAATGAAAAACTTGTAATCATTTACAGATTCTCCGCCACCAATATAATTTATTTTTAAAACTAATTGAACCGAAGCGGTTTCGGCTGGAATGGCAAATGTTTCAGAAACAAACATCCATCTTTGATATACAGAAGTTCCATAATTTTTTAATTCTTGAACAGTAGATCCAGTTGTCTCATCATAATATTGATATCCAATTTCTATTCCAGAAATATAAGAACTATCTGAATAAACATAAGAGCCTATTGAAAAAGTTGCCATATATGTATTTAAATCTTCAAGGTTAAACACCTCGTTGCTTATACATACAATCTGACCAAATTCTCCAGACGGAACATTACCTAATATCTTAGTTACAGCAGATTCTGGAAATGGCTCTTCTGAAACACTTGCGTCAGAGGAAGCAGTTCCTCCAGTTACCGTCCAATTATAGACTTGCCTGTCTGTCTCAGATATCAGAGATATGTAGTCTGCCTTATCATCCAAAGCCCACAGAGCAGTTGGATGTTCTGCAAATATTTTTTCTGCATAGAGATTAGAAGGACTAGACATAGTAAGTCTATTTTATCACACTAAGATATTTTTATTTCGCATACATCTGTAGTGCAATACATTTCGCCTTGAGCCTCTAGATTTTCAGCACCGTCATAAATAGCAGACCAATCAATTTTTTTAATTTGTCCAATATATGAGTTATAGTCTTCTTCTGTGATCTGAGTATACGGCTGCTGTGGATAAACAGTGTTTCCCATTGGCAAGAATGACACTGCCTTCAACTGCCCCTCATACATATGAAGCGCTGGGGCGACATGCTTTGATTCAGTCTCCTTGTCAAATGAGAGCGTTACGGAAACACCATTATCTGACCAATACTTTTGAGCAGTTGCTGCAAGTGCAATCTTTTCAAATAATGTTACATCCTTTTCAGAACGAGGATGTCCAGATTTTACAGGGAAGTATACTACCTGAGTGTTTGCTGACACTAGATCTTTTTCAATCTTATATCCTGCTGCTTTAAATAAGTGAAGCATTGGATCAGTATCACCAAAACGAATTGCACGAAGGAAGAAGTTTCCTCCAGGTCCCCAGTGAACTCCAGGAGTTGCACCAGAAAGAATTGATACAGAACCTGATGGCTTAACTGTTGTTACACGAATTGATTCACGAACACACAGCCATTCTGAATACTGCTTGTCATATTTACGAATAGTATTATATCCTTCATCCATCCAATCACGTACTGCTGGAAGTCCCTTTTGATCTGCGAATGATGCAATGCCTGTAAGAGATGTTCCAATACGACGATTACGTTGCATAATGCCGTTTGTTTGCTGCCAGTGTGTTGGAAGCAATGTAACAGTCTTACCATATAGATAAGCAAACTTCAATGTCTTGAGGAAGTCCTCCTTGGATTCATGTCGATTTAAATGAACCTCTACAAGAGTACAAAGTTCATATGACTCCAATGGCTGCTCCGCACAAGGATTGAAGCCCATAACACGATAGTCTTTTCCATCTGCAGGATCTGCTAGACGACCATAGTTACGAGCAACATCAAGCCAAATAAATCCTGGCTCTCCGTTATTAACAATCAGATCAGTGTACTTTTCATAGTCCATTCCGACTGTTGCAGAAATTGAGTTATTTGACATCCATGCCCATCCTGGGTTTTCTGGATCAAATGAGTTTCGCTCTGGAAACACTTCAGCATTTTTTAGATTAATGAAGTCTTCATCGCCTGCTGCACCCAAAGCAAGTGTTGCAGAACGACGAACATTTCCTGATACCACGCATGTACCAATAAGATTGATAATGTCTGTAATAGCACGAGAATCAAGGCTCTGGCCTGCTCTACCGCCGATTATCTTGTCGATCTGTGCATGTAGTTGAATAAGTGGCGCTGGACCGCTGGCAACCCCTCCAAAGCCTTTAATCGGTGCTCCTAGAGGACGGATAAGGTCATAGTTAAACTTTTGAATAGGTTGATTTGGTCTTAGGTAAGAGTTTAGCAAAATGCGAACTGACTCTACCCAACCTTCTCTAGTGTCTGGAATATCGTAGGTCACTGCTGGTTCTGTAGGGGTATAGATTTGAAAATTCTTTTCCTGTCCTACAGTGTCAAACCCCACACCAATGCCAAGCATAAGTGCATCCATTACCCAAGCAAACAGGGCTCCAGGATCATTTTTGTCTAAGTCTTTTGTTGAAACCATTGCACAATTCTGAAGTGCTGCAGAGTTTCGCTTTTCCATTGTCATGGCTGTACCGAATGTCCACATTCCACGTCCTGGTGGTGTCCACTTAAGTTCAAACATTCTCTGGAAAGCCTCTTGTGCTGATTTTTGAGCCTTATAATCATTCCATGGAAGGCGATTTTCTTTTGCATGATTCTTTTGTACTGAATACATTCCTTCAATTACACGACGACAAACTTCATGCCAACGCTCTTTAGTACCGTCCTCCTTAACACGAGAATATGTTCTTATGAACGTAATTTCTCCAAGCGAATTACCTCCAGCATCTACAAAACCAAAAGGTGTTTCCTTTGTTTTGTACTCTGAAATAAATTCGTCTGATAGACGAAAACTAAAAAAATCTGACATGTGTTTCTCCTTTTCAAAAACTGTGATTGACCAAGTATAGCAGAGTTTTTAAAATTACAAAACTCTCACTGTATTGTTTATAGTTAGAATTAAGATTTAATACCCTTTACACCACAACGAGTGCAAGTCTGATAAGTTCTCATTGTATATGGACAAGAAGATTCTTCAACCTTATGTCCAAAAATAATGCATTTAACTTTATTCATTTTCAATTATCTCAAATAGTATTGCTCGGTTTGGGCAGTGTGTTTGTGCAGTCTTAATCTTATCTAACAAACTATCTTCTGCAACGTACTTCCAAGTTTTTCGATCACTATCAACTAGATCAAAAACTTCTGGAGCATCAAAAACACACTGACCCCAAGCCTGACAGTCTTTGGTTATTTGTACCTTAATTGCCATAAGACTCTATTTCCTTTAGTGCTGACAACAAATCCTCTTTTAAATTTTCATGAGTAGAAAAGTCTGTATCTAGCAGATCGTCATGCAATCTTTTTACGCTTTGCTTGATGTTTAAATATGCTAGGTTATTTTGCTGTGCACTTGTTTCTTTAACCATCTTTCTTTCCTTATCCATGCCCTTCATAAAGTTCCACAGGCTATTTCTATAGGTATCTCTATCGACACGCAATTCTTTGATCGTCAAACTGGTATCGATTTTATACTTATAGAATACCAAAGACTCTATTAAGATAAAAACAACTAAAGCAATAGTTAAAGATAAAACTTCCACAAATGTTATTCCTCTACGAGTTTAACTTTTTCTGGAAACTCTTGAAGCAGAATTTCTGCAATTTCTTTAGAAAGTGTCATTTCATACATGTTAGAAATGATGATCTTTTTCTCTTCCATTTCAGCCTCCTATACCATTGGAATCCAGTGTTGTTCCCACTCTTTTGGAATAAATCTTAGTGGAATAACATCATATGCAATTGTAATTCTTGGACCTTCCCAGTCCCAGTTGCCCATAGCGTGAGGGTGTCCAGTTTCTGACAAAATTGCACGATTATTCTTATTATGATTATCTATCTCTTTTTCAAATACACGGTAGTGAGTTACTGATGGCTCTGCCTTTACACAATAGTACCCGTGGAAATGTGGAGCACCTTCACCGCCATGTTCATGCCAATCTAATTTACCAACATGGCTGTAGTTAATATTAAACCACCCTTGCACCATGAACTGCTCCTTAACAAAGTCTAGATCATAGTGTTCACATGCGTCCTTGGTCATGTCACGAACTGCTCTAAAAAGAGTATGAATGTTTGTGTCATAGAATTGGAAAACATTATACTTGTTCCAGTTCATAGTTGTTACGCTTCCAGAGTTATCCCAAGGTGTGTTCTTGTTCAGACCACCCTTAACCAACTCTCCCTTTTTAATTCTTTCATACTGAACTTGAAGCATTTGTTCTAGTGCAACTAAATCATTCATATCAATTTGTCGCTCAAAAAACTTATGCTCTTGCTTTGACTTGCTGCTGCTTGGTTGTGCAGCATCTCCATATTCATAGTGCTGTTCCATATTTTATCCTATCTGTATTTCTTTCTAATCCATCTATGCTTTTTATAAAAACCATAAAGATAATTTCTTTTTCTTTCTAGATCCCAGAGACCTTCGGACTGTAGGCTATGATCAATTTCCATTTCCCAATTAGCACGTTTAATAGGAATAATTGACATAATCGGAGTTCCTCTTTTAATAGTACCCTCGAAATCTTTTCTTAAAAAGAAGGTTACAACGTTTCCAGTATACCACCTATCGGAATCTTGTATTGCTGTCATTGTAAAAAATGGCAAATCATATCTATCGATTGGGTGGGTAATCATCGCTGACCAACCATCAGGCATTTTTGTTCCCCATCTCATATCCCATACAAAGTGAATTGGATAACATCCTGATGGAACTGGCAACTCTAAGTGCCCTCTCATTTCAATTGGCCTTGCTGCATCCTCATCCCACCAAATATCTGGCTTATCTGGATCATCTGTCTTTTTTACATGAACATCTGTTGGAAGTAAATAGTGATATCCACAAGTTATTGCATCAAAGAATGGCATGCAATGCTTAACGCTAATAGATGCTGCATCTGCACCCCTGTTATTCATAACAGAAAGCCTATCGATCTGATCATTTTTTTGATAGATTGGTCTATCCTTCCACCAGTCAGGCAGATTATTAATCGCTGGTTCTGGGCCTGGTGTTGTATTTATATATGCAGTAGATGTATAAAACTGAACCTTCAGATCCTCTAGTGGCTCTGGATTCTTGTATCTATCTTCAAACTTATCCATTAATTAAACACCTTCTTTTCCCACATTAGTTTTTTATATGCTCCACCAAACTTATGTCGAAGTTTCCATGGTATAGAGTTTAAAACCTTTAGATCTGGTTTTTCTAAAACATTTGCTTCCCATTCTTCTCTTCTATATGGAATACATTGTACTAGAGGTGTGCCTGCTTCAATAATTCCTTTATATCCTCTTTTTATTCTCATAGAGAATGGGCCGTCGGATGGGTACATGTCTGTATCTATGATTGCTGGAACTATTTCAAAAGGTAGGCTAGTGTGAAAAGATGGCTGAACAAATAGTGTGCTATAGCCTTTTGGTGTTGTTACAACCCACATTGGATGAATTCTAAAAATGTCCTCCATCCAATCATTTTTATCAAAATCCCAACCCTCAACCTGTTCTTGTGAGTGAACAGTTACAGACTCTTTATGTGCCTCGTGAACTTGCCATGTTAGTTTTGGTCCAGTTGCATCGATATATATATCGCAAGGGGTTTTAAGAAGATATCCAGTAGAAAGTAAATCCAATATTCCTGGACACTTTTTAACAGTTTCATTATATTGTCCTCGTGTAACGATTTTCTCGCCACCTACATAAGGATGTACTTTTCTCCACCAGGCTGGCAAATTTTTAACCATTGGCTCTGGCTTATCTGTATATTCTATTACAAACTCATTTTTTGGAATAAAGTTTATTTTATTTTTTCTACTCATAAAAATCTACTTTCATATATAGTATCGTTGTGTCGTGCTTAATGTAGTGTATTGCTTTTTTAATACCCTTTTTAAATACGACTGGAATATCTATTACTCCCTCTGCATCCTCTGGAATATCTTTTGTGTCAATTATTGTTTCTGGTGTTTTCCAGTATAGCATATCCTCATTTGTAAAAAATGTTAACTTAGCATTTTTTTGAGGCAGCCATCTAATTTTCCAAACATAAATTTGAGGACACCAATCTTTATCTAATTCTTCTTCTGGAACAAAGTTATCTGTAATATCAACATATCTATACAAAGTTCTTGTAATAAATCTATATCTCATATCTTCTATCACTGTGCCAGACTCATATTTATGCATAAAGCCTTCTTTGTGTGGATAAACATCTGCCGATACATTTATTTTGTATAAACTATCTTCTATATGAATTGGTGGCTCTACAACCTCATGCGTCCATCTATTTTGAGGAACAAATAAGTGCTTGCCTTCACGATATTCTTTTTGCCAGTCAATTTCGTATTGTTTATATAGCATTGCGTCAAAGTCTGGACTATTTTGAACCTTTTCACTAAACTTTCTTGTAAAGGTAGCAATTTGAGGGCTGATGCCATATGGAGTTGCCTTGCCAAGTCTTTCCTGGTTTAATGCAATAATTTCATCAGGTATGACAAAGGGTTCATTTTCCCATTCGCTAGAATAATAATTATGATTTGGGAGTCTTGACACTTTTACTGATTTTCTACTATGTCATATACCAACATTGAGTTAGTAAAGAACATATCGTAAGGTTCACAGTTAATACTGTAAACTCTATCGATATAAGAAATAACTTCAGCACTTGTTACTGGAGCCCAGTCTAGTGTTTGATAGTTATAAACCTCATAAGTAGTATCAATATTTGAAGAGTTTACGAACTGAACAGTTCCGTCTTTTCTTGCAAGAATCCAGTGGTTTGTAGAGTAAATGTCACCATTAACAACCACAGCCTGATCAGACACTCTTGCAGAAATATTAACAACTGTTGTCTCTACAACACCGTTTCCAGACAATGTAGGTGATGTCCACTGCGCTGGATTAAAGTTTTGCATATCAATTTCTGAAATATCTAATGCAAGTAGTTTGTCTCCAACCTTAATGTTTTCTGCAGCGACTACTCCTGTTGGAGTAAGAAGTCCTGTCTCTCCACCAATTGAATACCAGAAGAATCCAAATCCAGCAAATCCTCCGTAGTGGCTAAAGCCTGCATATCCATGGCTAAATCCATGATAGAATCCTCCATATCCATGTGAGAAGGATGTGTAGAATCCGTGATAGAAACCACCGTATCCATGACCAAATGATCCATAGTGACCAAATGCAGCATAGTGTCCAAAGCCATGGTAGAAGCCATGATAAAATCCTGCATAGTGAGCAAATGATGAATAATGTGTAAATGAAGAATAGTGACCAAATGCTGAGTAGTGTGTAAATCCAGCATAGTGTGTAAATCCATGGTAGAAGCCATGATAGAAACCAGCATAATGGCTAAAACCAGGATAAACGTACACATAATAATTAATACCAATAGTTGTACCAAACGGAACAACTGTACCAGGAGCAATGTTCTGTGACTGCCATCTTTGATCTTGACCGCTGTCGGATGTATTTGTTGAATTTTCTGAATAGAACAATCCAAGAGAAGATAACTGTGACTGATAAGATGTTCTTGAGTAAGATCCATCGAATGCTGGTACAGACGCCTTTCTTACTGTTCTACCTCTGCTTCTTTGTAGTGCCATCTAGATCATTCTCCTTAATTTTTTAAATTATACTACTAAATTACGCTGATAAGTCACCCATTACCACGAAGGTATTGGCTGATCTCTTCAAGATGGTTGCTGAAGACCATTGTGTACGGAGTTTTAGTCCTGGTGTAGCGTTTACTGTTACACCTGATCCTCCAGCAATAGTTACCTGAGATGAACCAGTTTGAAGAACATCTACTGTACCGCCGACTGGCCAGAAAGAGTTATCTGATGGAATTGTAAATGTTCCACCACCACTCATTTCACGAACATTTCCAAGATCTGCAGAAACTGCAGTATGTGAACCGCTCATTGTATTAATAGTTGCAGACTTATCTGCCTTATCTGCTAATGTTGCTGATAGTGCAGTTCCATCAAGTGTTACAGATGATGCTGCTGGTAGAGCAACTGTTCCTGTAAATGTTGGAGAAGCCAATGGTGCCTTAAGAGCAAGTTCTGATGTAACTGTAGCAGCATATGATGCGTCATCATTTATTGCTGCTGCAAGTTCATTAAGTGTATCAAGTGCTGCAGGTGCTGCTCCAATAACTGCCTCAATAGCGTCCTGTACGAATGCTGTTGTAGCAAGTTGTGTTGTGTCTGTGCCAACTGATGCTGTTGGAGCAGTTGGTGTTCCAGTAAGCGCTGGAGATGCCAAGTCTGCCTTTAATGCTAACTCTGTATCAACATAATTTTCAGTGTTGCCGATAGCGCTATCAACATATGATGTTGTTGCTAGTGCTGCTGTATCTGCAATACCGTGAACATTTGTTGTTGCTGATGCATGTCCAGTTGCTGTATTTGCATCTGATTGCAAGGAAACAATGTCTGCTTCTGCTGCTGTCACTCTTGTATCAAGATCTTCTACGTCTCCACTAATAGTTGTAGTGTTTGTTTGAAGAGTTGTAATATCTGTGTGAATTGATGTTAAGTCGTTTGCTGTTGTATTTGCATCTGCCTGTAGTGTGCTAATATCACTAGCAACATCAGTCAATGTTGCATCAATTTGAGTGATATCTGACTCTGTTACAACAACTCTTGCGTCTAACGCAGTTAAGTCTGTCTCAATTGCTCCAGTTGTTGTCTGCAGTGTAGAAATTGATGATGAATTTGCAGTAATAGTAGCCTCTGCAGCATCAAGACGTGAATCTAATCCGTCAATGCTTGAAGAAAGAGATCCATCATTTGTTTGAAGTGCTTCAATGTCTGATTCAACTACTGAAATAGTTGAGTTAATTGTTTCTACGCTTGCCTGAAGTGTAGTAATATCTGATCCAACTGTATCAAGGTTTCCTGAAAGTACTGCCACCTTGCCCTGAACAAATGCTGTTGTTGCAACCTTAGTAGAATTATCTGTTGAATCTGCTGTTGGTGCGCTAACTGTTCCAGTAAATGTTGGAGACTCTAAGGATGCCTTTAAAGAAAGTGCAGCAGTCATAGTGTCTGCATAATCTGCATTATTTCCAATTGCCTCTGCTAACTCGTTTAAAGTGTTTAGTGTTTCTGGAGCAGCACCAACTAAGTAAGCGATTCTTTCATCGATTGTATCTGAAATATGATAGTTTGGAAGTTGGTTTACTGGAATCATAGCATTTGAGTCAAGCGATGCTACGCCGTTTGCAATACCCTTGTTGTCATCCTTAATAAAACCATCTACGTTGATGTCTAATTCTTCAAGTAGCGCCTCATCTAGGGTATAGAAGTACTTAAGGAGAGACCATGTGTTAGTACCGTCACCAATTTTAAACTTATTGGTATCGGTTTCAAAACCTATTTCTCCTGATGCCAAAATTGGATTTGCTGCAGTCCATTGCGCTGCAGTTCCTCTACGTTGTTGCATTCTTGTTGCCATTTACATCTCTCCTTATGGGGTGCTACCCCTTAATTTCTATCCTATTATAACATCAATTTTTAATTGAAATTATCTACAGGTGAGCCACCATCGAATACTTGATCCCATGATGTCTGTGATGGTGATCCACCATCTAATGCTGTGCCTTGTGGACTATTGAAACTACCACCCTCACGGAATGTAGTTACAATAAATCCTGTTCCATCGATTGCTGTGTCGTGAATGTGTTGTGGAATATTTAATGTATCATCAATTGTTGCTGCTGTGTACCAGTTTCCATCATAAAAGAAGTTTACTCTTTTTGTTAATGTGTCTAGCCATTGCTGCCCATTTAATGGTGAAGAGGGAGCGGTAGATCCAACAGACATAGTAGAACTTCCAATTGCATTATCTACATATTGCTTAGTGGCTGCATGTGAGTCACTTGTTGGTTCTCCAACTGTAACTGACCCTCCAAAACTACCACCGTTTGCTACGGATAGTCCGTTTTTTACTTTAAAATCTTTGTCTACTGTAGCCAAGATTCACCACTCCCTCTTCTTTTTATTTTTACTTCAAAAGTGTTCCAACAACAGCAACTGTTGATGTGTTGTTAGATGTTGTAACACGTAGACGAACATCGTCACCAGATACATCTGCTGAAACTGATCCAAGTGAACCGTTTGTTCCAACCATTGCATATTCTGTAATTGCGATATTGTCTGAAGAATCAAGTGTTAGTATAACCTTTGAAACTTCTGTATGTGTTCCATTAGCAATCTTAACAAGGAACTCAGCAGAACGATAGTTTGCCTTTGCCCATGAGACTGCTGTATTTGTGCTTGCTGTTGCAACAGATGCTTCTGCTGCTACCTGCTTTGCAATTGAAGAAATCTCTACTGCAGGGAAGTCTGGAGTAACTGCTTCAAGAGCAGAAACTGCACGAGCATCTGTGAAGTATAGATTTGATGTACCTTCGATAAGATCATCTGTATCAGAATCGGCTACACCGTTTTCTGCAGTAATTGTAAGACCATTCTCATCACCTGTGATAACAATGTTTGTCTTTGTTGCGCTAGTAATAAGGCTTGCTGCTGCTACCTTTGCACGAGTTGATGTAAAGTACTGGTTTGTACCTTCTTCGATATCATCAGTATCTAGTGCATTAATCTCAGTGGCGATTGCCTCATTACGATTAAATACCTCTTGTGAAATTGCAGTTTCGATGTCAGTCTGAACATCAGAATTTAGGTTCTGGATTGCTGTGCTGATTGCTGCATCTCTATCAATAACTTCTGTTGCAATAGCAGAGTTAATTGCTGTATTGCGATCAGAAATCTCTGTGTTAATTGCAGAAGAAATTGCAGAGTTACGATCTGAAACCTCTTGAGTAATTGCAGAGTTTGTATATGATTCTGCTGCAGATTGTGCTGCTGATGCAGACCCTACCAAATCATATGCCTGTGCTGTCGCATCAAGCGCTCTCTGATTTGTGAAATATAGGTTTGTGCCTTCTGATACATCGTCTGTATCAAGACCAGTTACAGAAACCTGATTGTTTGTAATATCAATGTTAGTTCCTGCTGTATATGTTGTTGTCTGAATTGCATCTGCAATTTCTTGATCAACATATGTTGTATCAGCCTTTGTTGCAACTAAATTAGCAACATCAGTTGCGTAATTTGGATTGTCAGCAATTGCTGCAGCCAATTCATTAAGTGTGTCTAGAAGTGCTGGTGCACCATCTACAAGATTAGCAACTGCTGTATCTGTATAATCCTCTGCTGCTGAAATTGCTTGTTGTTTTGCTGTAGCAATATCGCTTGTTACAGTTCCATACAGTGTTGTATCTGCTGCTGTAGCAAATGACTCAGCGTCTGCTTGAGCCTGATCTGCATAATCTTCTAGATTAGAAACTGCAGAAGAAAGAGCGTTAGATGCTGTTAATTCTGCTGCTGCCTGTGCAGCATTAGCCTTTGTAGTTGCATCTGCTGAAGCGGTTGATACTGCATCTGCTTCTGCTTGATCTGCATAAGCCTTTAATGAAAGATCAAGTGCTGAAATTTCATCATCTGTGTATGAGTTTGCTGCTGCTTCTGCTGCGTTTGCCTTGTTTGTTGCATCTAATGCTGCTGTTGCAACTGCGTCTGCTTCTGCCTGATCTGCATATGACTGATAGGCAGATGTGATCGCTGTTTCACGAGCATCTGTATAATCTTCTGCATCTGCAATTGCTTCAGACTTTGCTGTAGCAACTTCTGCATCTGTTGCAAAGGATCCGTTTAGGCTTGTTGAAATTTGTACGTTTGCTGTACCATCAAAAGATACAGATCCTGTTACATCTCCTGTTAATTCAATAGTGCGAGCAGTTTCAAGTGCTGTTGCTGTATCTGCGTTACCTGTTACGTCACCTGTAATATCAGATGTAATCATGTTTGCAGAGAAATTTGCATTTTCATCACGAAGAACTACTGTTTCTGGAGTAGCATCTGGGGTTGCAGATCCTCCAATAAGACCAATAATATAGTTTTGATCATCTGGCTTCTTTGTAAGAATGTCGTGATTATTGATGGTACCTGTTGTGCCTTCAACAATAAGACCACTCTTGATTTTGAAGTCTTTGTTTACTGTTGCCATTTTTTATATCTCCTTTATTTATGCCTTAAGTCCCATACGTGCATAACGTACAGTGACTGGCTTAATTGCAGGATCTGGAGTCACTGTTAAAGCGACGGTATTTCCAGTCCGTGAGACGCTAATGGTGCCAATATTCCCATCATTGTCTATTGTGCCATATTCAGAAACGTTTACATTTGTACCGTCTACCAAAATGGTCAATTCTGTTGCGTAGAACTTATTATCTCCATTTGTTGTTTTTGCAATAGAGACTAAGTATTTAACCATACGCCACTCTGTGGCATCAAAGTTATCAATTACTGTTACGTTCTCGATACCAGTAATTGTATTTTCATTATTACCCGCTGATCCTAGGTCATTACCAGCACCAGAGAGGGTGTCAATCAGGTCTTCATAATCTTCCTGTGTAGGACGATCACCTGTTCTAAATTTTGCTTTAACGGCAGGGATTGATATTTTTGCCATGGCTATATTATAACCTCCATTTTTATATTATTAAAGAATATAGTTATTGAAACCAACTACTGCGATTCCAATACCTGCTGGGTTTGACCTGCTATATCCTTCAATTCCAATGTTTGTAAATTTAATTCTAAAAGGAAGAGTCTCATTAATTTTAACAGTTCTTGTATCATTAGCAACATTGATTATTGCATAAGATATTGCATTTATTGCTTTAAGTTTATTATTGTTTTTATCTAATATTTTTGCTGATGCCATTAATCAGTTACATCTTCAAGAATAATCATCTTTCCCTGGGCAACAGTCCAAACATATGCTGAGTTAGATAACTGTATATCGAAGATATCCCCTGTCTCAAGAATTTGTGATTCTGATGACAACAAAGAAACAGTAAACTCACCAGCAGCATCATCGGCATCTGCTGCAGGATTTAAAGACATGACTACTGATGCATTGTCTGTAATAACTCCAAGATCTGACGAATTATTTGGACGCTTAATCTTCATATCGATTGTCCAGTCTGGAATATTTAAAGGTTGTTTTTCATCGTCAGTTACGTATACTCTAAAAGATGCTGTGTCTCCACGAACAACGGTCCAATTAATTGTTGGAGGTTTATTTCCTACATCATAAGAAGAAGCGGATCCACGTAGAGTTGCCATAATATTAGATTATACCACAATTAGGCTAAGCCGTTCTTGAGTGCTCCCCAAGTTCCGTTTCCTTTTGCCTCAACAATAATAATGCCTGTTACGGAAGCATGTGCAACAATCCCTACAGCACCTGATCCAGTTTCTGGTCTTACATTTGTTAAACCACCAGATGTTCCAACATATAAAACATCTCCATTTAGGAATGATGAGGTATTAACATTTTCCATAACCCCTGCAACTACAACAATTCCAGTTTCGTTATTTTCTAATTCTTCTTTTAATAATCCCAAAATAGGCTGTGTTGTACTTGCAATAGCCTTATTAACAGTTGTTGCCGTTGTGTATCCCGTTGCATAAACTGGTGTACCAACTGGTAATGTGATACCACTCACATTCTTAACGCTCATTTGAAATGCAGAAATTCCAAGTGGAGGTAAAACAACACGCAATCTGTCTGCTAGTTGCTCAATATCTCCATGTACATTTACTGGATCTTCTGCTATTGGAAAGGGTAAATTAAATACCCCATCATTTGTATTTCCTGTTGCCATATGAATTTATTATACCACTTTTAGATATTTGACATATGGGGCAAAAACATGTTATACTTGGAAGTAATATGGCACCCTTTAACAAGGTGTCATTATGTTTCTAAGGAGGAAACTATGATTAACTTTATGAATAATAATAGGCAAATCATTGGTACACTCAGCATATTGGCAATGTTTGGTGTTTGGTCAAACGCTGCCAATGCTTCTGAAAACCGATCAAACGATAGTAAACCTGTCGTGCTAGAAGAAACAATAGAGGCCACGCAAGTGGCCAAAAGTGTTTCTGAGGCTAAAGAAGATCAGTTAGAAAAATACAAAAACGCTGTAAATCTATCTGACAAAGACCTTAAAAACTTGCTACATTTAGTTGGTTTTGAAGGTCAAAAACTAAGGGAGGCGTGGGCTATTGCCAAAAAAGAATCTGGCGGTAGACCAATGGCACTAAACCTTAGTAAAAGAACTGGAGATAGTTCTTATGGCTTATTTCAAATAAATATGATTGGAATGCTTGGTCCAGATCGTCGTAATAAGTATGATTTAGATCACAA
>JACCEC012805397.1_pt1 | contig 56758 bp, 36 predicted proteins | sample 7450121 | NCBI WGS metagenome assembly JACCEC01 (sample SAMN15323455, study PRJNA562643) | freshwater metagenome | isolation source: river surface water | place: USA:Blue River Watershed | collected 2017-08-18
GGGGGGGGGGGGGGGGGGGGGAGAGTGACGCCGGGCAGCGCGAGGGCTCAGGCGGAAGGGCCGCCGGCGCCGGCGGCGGGCTGGAGGGCGGCGTCGAGCGCGACGCGTTCGTCGAAGACCCAGCAGGTGCCGTCGTAGTGGGCGCTGCCGCACGTCTCGAGATACTTCAGGATGCCGCCCTCGAGTTGATAGACCTCGGTGAAACCTTCGCGCTGCAGGAACGGGGCGGCCTTTTCGCAGCGGATGCCGCCCGGGCAGAACGTGACGACCGGCTGGTGTTTCAACTCGCCCGGCAGCGTGCGCACGGCGGCGGGGAAATCGCGGAAGCGGCGGATGCCCGGCACGACGGCGCCGCGGAAAGTGCCGGCGGCGATCTCGTAGTCGTTGCGGGTGTCGAGCAGCGTGATGGGCCGGCCGGCGTCGAGCCAGGCCTTCAAGGTGAGCGGATCGAGGCGTGGGGCGGGCGCGCGGGCGGGGTCGATGCCCTCGACGCCGAAGGCGATGATCTCGCGCTTGATCTTCACGAGCATGCGGCCGAACGGCTGTCCGGCGCTGAGGCTTTCCTTGGCGGTGAGAGCGGCGAGGCCGGGCAGGAGGCGCAGGGTCGCCAGGAGGGCATCGGTGGCGGCGCGCGATCCGGCGACGAACAGATTGATGCCCTCGGGGCTGAGGAGGATCGTGCCTTTCAAGCCGTGCGTGGTGCAGAAGGTGCGCAGGCGATCGCGGTGCGCGGGCAGGTCGTCGAGCGGCGTGAACTGGTAGGCGGAAAGATTGATGACCGACATCGCGCGACCAGTGACGGGCGATGGGCGGCGACTGACAAGCCTCCGGGTGGGGCGGCACGGATGGACCGGGACGGCAGATTGGAGGAGGCGGAAGGCAGGCGGCGGATTCGGCGTTGCCGCGGGAGCGGGGTTCGGTTGCTTCGGCGCGATGAAACCCCTGCTTTCCGCCGCGCGCGCGGCGCTCCTTGGTGGCCTCGGTCTGGTGGCGGCGTTTGGACAGGCGGCGACGCCGGCGCGAGAATTCCACGTGTTTTTCGGCACCTATACGAAGGGCAAGAGCAAGGGCATCTACCGGGCGCCGTTCGATGCGGGCACGGGGAAACTCGGTGCGGTCGAGCTCGCCGCGGAGGCGGGAGATCCCTCGTTTCTCGCGGTGCATCCCAACGGCCGCGTGCTCTACGCGATCGACGAGCGGAGCGATCCGGCGAAGACGCCGGGACGCGGCGTGACGGCGTTTGCGATCGATGCGCAGGGCAGGCTCACGCGGCTGAACGACCAGGAAGTCGGCGGTCCGGGGCCGTGTCATCTCTCGGTCGATCGCGCGGGCAAGGTGCTCGTGGTCGCGAACTATTCCGGCGGCAGCGTGGCGGCGATCGCGTTGCAGCCCGACGGACGCCTCGGGGCGGTGGGCTCGGTGATGAAGCATGCCGGATCGAGTGTGCATCCGACGCGGCAGAAGGCGCCGCATGCGCACGCGGCGACGCTCGCGCCGGACGATCGTTTCGTGCTGGTGCCGGATCTCGGCATCGACCGGGTGCAGGTTTACCGGCTGGAGGCGGCGAAGGCGCAACTCACGGCCGCGACTCCGCCGGGAGCGACGCTCGCACCGGGCGCGGGACCGCGGCACGTGGCGTTTCGACCGGACGGAAAATTCGTCTACGCGATCAACGAGCTGCACTGCACGATGACGGTTTTCCGCTACGAGGCGGCGACGGGTGCGCTCGGCGAAGTGCAGACGATCTCGACGCTGCCGGCGGGCGTGGCGGTGCAGCCCGGGTTCAGCACGGCGGAAGTGCAGGCGCATCCGAACGGGAAATTTCTCTACGGTTCGAATCGCGGCCACGACTCGATCGCGGTGTATGCGATCGACGGAGCGTCGGGGAAGCTGACGCTGGTCGAGCACGAGCCGACGCAGGGCAAGACGCCGCGGCACTTCACGCTCGATCCGACGGGGCGGTGGCTGTTCGCCGAGAACCAGGGCTCGGATACGGTGGTGGTTTTCCGCGTCGATGCGGCGACCGGAAAACTGGAGCCGACGGGGCAGAGCGTCGACGTGCCGGTGCCGGTGTGCGCGGTGTTTGTGGCGGCAAAGTAAGGGCCGTCCGGCGGGCAGGACGGGACGGCCGACGGCTCGCGGCGGCGCGGAGGCGGATCGGCGCGAGGCGCGGACGACCGGGAGATTCGGCGTTGCCGCGCGGGAGGCGGCGACATGGTCTGGCGGGGATGAAAACTTCCGGCCCCGAAGGCTTCACCCGGCGTTCGTTTCTCAAGTCCACCGCGCTCGCGTCGGCGGCAGGCGTGGCGTTTCCGCACGTGCTGCGGAGCCAAGGCGGCGGGTCGCCGAATTCGAAGTTGAACGTCGCGTGCGTGGGTGTCGGCGGGCGCGGCGGCGCGGCGGTCGGAGCGCTGAAAGGGGAGAATCTGGTGGCGTTCTGCGACGTGGACGACGCGCGGGCGGCGGGGACATTCAGGGCGCATGCGCAGGTGCCGCGTTTCAAGGACTACCGGCGGATGTTTGACCAGTTGGAGAAGTCGATCGATGCGGTGACGGTCTCGACGCCGGACCACATGCATTACCCGATCGCGATGGTGGCGATGGCGCTGGGGAAACACGTGTTTGTCGAAAAGCCGATGGCGCACACGGTGGCGGAGGCGCGGACGTTGGCGAAGGTGGCGCGCGAGAAGCGGGTCGCCACGCAGATGGGCAATCAGGGCCACGCGGCGGAAGGCACGCGGCTGCTCAAGGAGTGGTATGACGCCGGCGTGCTGGGCGACGTGCTCGAAGTGCACAGTTGGACGAACCGGCCGATCTGGCCGCAGGGCGTCGGCGCGCCGGACCACCGCAAGCTCGTGCCCGTGGTGCCGCCGACGCTCGACTGGAATCTCTGGCTCGGGGTGGCGGCGGAGCGGCCGTATGATCCGGCGTATCTGCCCTTCAACTGGCGCGGCTATTGGGATTTCGGCACGGGAGCGTTGGGGGACATGGGGTGTCACCAGATGGACGGCGGATTTTATGCGCTGGGGTTGGAGGCGCCGGTGAGCGTCGAAGCGTCGGCGGCGAAGGCGACCGAGGTGAGCGCGCCGGTGGCCTCGGTTGTGACGTATCAGTTTGCGGCCCGCGGGAAGCGTCCCGCGATGAAATGGGTGTGGTATGACGGCAGCATGCGGCCGCCGCTCGGGCCGTGGTTCGAGGAAGGGCGGACGATGCCGGACAACGCGACGTTTGTGCTCGGCACGAAGGCGGCGGTGTTGGCCGATGCGAATTACTTCACGGTGCGACTGCTGCCCGAGGCGAAGATGCAGGAACTGGGGCCGACGCTGCCGCCGAAGACGATCCCGCGGATCCCGGGCGGAAACCATTTCCTCGAGTGGGTGAATGCCTGCAAGGGCGGCGCGCCGGCCGGCGCGAACTTCGAATACTCGGCCCGGCTCACGGAGATGGTGCTGCTGAGCAACGTGGCGATCCGTGCGCAGCGGAAGATCGAGTGGGATGCCGCGGCGATGAAAGTGACCAACGTGGCGTCGGCGAATCAGTTTCTCACCAAGCAATACCGCCCGGGCTGGGGCGTGTGAGCGGAGCCGGCGGGAACGGCCCGGTGGCGTGATGCGCGCCGCGGCGCGGCGGTCGGGTGGTGCGATGGCACACGCGCGGGATCCTTGTGCGACGGCTGCCGCGCGCGGGAGAATCAGGCCGGAGGCGGGCCGCCGTGGTGCGCTTTGTGGACGGCGTAGGCGGCGGTGTCGCCCAGCATGGTCTCGATCGTGGCGACGAGCGGTTCGAGGCGGACGAGGCCGGAGAAGACGGCTTTGTCGCCGATGGCGTCGGTGAGCACGAACGCGGGGCGCTGGTTGATCTGGTAGGAGAAAAATTCCCGGGTGCTGGCCTCGACGCGGGCGCGGACGGCGGCGGACTCGGCAGCGGCGCGGAGGGTGGTGGCGGCGAGACGACCGCCGCCGGCTTGCACGGCGACGTCCACGGCGAGGGCAAGGTCGCCGATCTTGCGCCCCTCGCGCACGCCGGCGTGGGCGAGAGCGAGGCGAATTTCGTCACCGGAGAAACCGAAGTCGCGCGCGGCTTCCGCGACCAGGTTGGGCGCCTCGTAATGGCCCTGGCGCGAGGCTTCGAACCAGCCCGAGTTGAGCATGAACGGGGAGCGCATCACGGTGCCGCCGCTGCGGCGGTAGAACCAATCGCACTGTTCGCGCGACTTGGGGAAGTCGGCCGGGTTCATGAGCGCGATCTTCCATTCGAATTCCGCGCGGCCGGCGTAACGCGATTTCAGTTCGGACCAGGTCGGCTCCACCCAGGTGCACCACGAAGAGAGGACCTCGAGGTAATACGTGATCTTCATGTGGCCGGCAGCGGAATGTCCGCGGCGGGCGGCGTCAACGGGCGAAAGCATCCGCGGCGGCACAGCGCGGGGCGCGGACGGGCGGAACAGGCCGCGCGGACGGGCGGCCGGCGTGGGGCGCGCCGGGGGTTATTTGACGATGATCGGCGTGGCCTTGGGCGCGTTGACGCTGGCGTCGCGTTCCTGCTTCGCCTTGGGCAGGGCGTCCATGAGCGCGACGATGCGTTCGGGGTGGCTCGGATGGGTCGAGAGAAACGCGGGCGGCACGGGGTCGTTGGCGGATTCGGCCTCGAGTCGTTCCATGACGGTGATCGCGGCCTGCGGGTCGTAGCCGGCGCGGGCGAGATACATGAGGCCGATGTGGTCGGCTTCCATTTCCTTTTTCCGGTCGAAGGCGAGGGCGCCGACGCCGGTGCCGAGGCCGTAGGCTTGTTCGAGGGCGAGGGCGGTGAGGGCGGGGGTGCCGGCGACGCCCATGCCGATCGCGCCGACAACGCCGACGGTGCTTACGGCGAGGGCCTGGGAGAGTTTTTCGTGGACGTGCTTGGCGGTCACGTGGGCGATCTCGTGTGCGATCACGGAGGCCACCTCGTCGTCGGTCTTGGCGATTCGGAAGAGGCCGGTAAACACGCCGACTTTGCCGCCGGCCATGGCGAAGGCGTTGATCTGTTTATTTTCGAAAACGACGAACTCCCATTCGGCGTCGGGCATGTCCCAGAAGACGACCTTCGAGATACGGTCGCCGACGCGCTGCAGTTGGGCGATGCGGTCGCGGTCGCGCGAGATGCGCTGCTTGCGCTTCATGTCGTCGAACATCGCGATGCTCATCTTGGTCACTTCCTTGTCATCGACGAGATTCACGGCGCGACGGCCGGTGACGGGGACTTCGTAACAGCCGGCGAACAGCGCGGCGACGAGGGTGTAGACGAGGAGTCGAGAGGAGCGGTTCATGGAGAGCGCCAGGGCTTGATCGACGGGCGGAACGGATACTTCCGAAGGGCGGAATGGCAAGTTCACCGAGGGCACGAATCTGCGACCGACCTGTTACCAAAAAGGTCCGTCGCCGGGCACAATGCCCTTTGCATTTTGGCACGGGACTCGCACTGTTGCGCATCCAGTGAGCCCCCGCTGAACGAACCACGATCACGTTCGTCTAACTTTCGCGTTTTCGAAACGTCAGCCGACAGTCATCCCACCCATGGCAGAGGAACTCGATAACACCCAAGGCAGGAAGCGTCGCGTCATCCATTGGAATCCGGACGCCGGGCGAGAGCAGGTAACGCGGCGGTGGACGTGGAAGCGCATCGTGCTGTGGGGCGTGGGAGGCTTCTTCGGCGTATTGTTTGCCGCCGGTCTCGTGATTCGGGGCCTCAAGCTGGCGCTGGGGCCGGATGTATTTTCGCCGAAGGCCGCGGCGGTCGCGGGCAGCCCGACGGTCGCGGATGCGAATTCGGCGTTCATCAGTCAGGCGAAGGCGGAGCAGTCGCACGAGATCACGTCCAAAGCGCTCGAGGAGCTGAAGAAGCTGCCGATGGATCACCCGGTGCAGTTCCAGCAGATGGTGCTGATGCAGAAAGCGTATGGGGAGGCCGAGTCGCTGCTGGCGGCGCACGAGTTTGCCCGGGCGTTTGTGGTGTTCGAAGGGCTGCAGAAGGAAATCGCGGCGTTCAGCAGCAACGTGAAGATCAAGGGCGAGGTCAAAGCGGCCTACGACTCGATTCTCCTGCGCATCAAGGATCTCGAGCTGGCGCGTTCGCTGGCTCCCGGCTCGCTGGAAGCGGCGTTTGAGTCGGCGAGCGCCGGACGGCAGTTGCTCAACGATGGGAATTTCACCGGTGCGAAGGGCGTGTTTGACCGTGGCTTTGCCGAGTTGAAGAAGGCCGAGAATGCGCTCGCGGATCACGTGAAGGAGAGCCTGCTGCGGGGCCAGAAGGCACTGTCCGTGGGCGAAAAGGAGGATGCGAGGAAGGCGTTCCAGGCTGCGCTCGAGAAGTCGCCCGGCAACGAGGTCGCCCTGCAGGGGCTCAAGCGGGCGGAGAACATCGACCGCGTTTATGCGCTGCTGCAGCAGGGCGCAAAACTGGAGAAGGACGCGCAGTTTGCGCAGGCGGCGGAGTCCTACGCGAAGGCGTTTGCCTTGGATAAGTTTTCGGCCGCGGCGCAGGAAGGGCAGGCCCGCGCGGCGCGGTTGGAGAAGGAGACGAAATTTGCCGCTGCCAGGACGGCGGCCGAGGCGGCGATCGGCGCCAAGGACTGGGCGAAGGCGATCGCGGAGTTGGAGAATGCGCTGAAAGTTTACCCGAAACGGCCGGACGTGACCGCGCAGTTGAAGTCGGTGCGCGAGAGTGCGCACAAGGAATCGGTCCAGAAGGCGCTCGCGCGGGCGTTTGAGTTCGAGAAGGCGTATCAGTGGACGGAGGCGCGCAACGCCTTCAACGAGACGCTTCAGCTCGAGCCCGATCAGCAGGAAGCCAAGGAGGGCTATACCCGCGCCGGCACGGTTATCCGCGCGCTCCTGCAGTATGAGCGCTACGTCGAGGCGGCGGAACAGCAGGCCAACAACGCGCAGTTCCAAAGCGCGATCAAGAGCTTCAATCAGGCCATGGCGGTGAAGCCCTCCTATCTCGTGAACAGCGAGCGGGTGAACCAACTGCACAATTTGCTGATGGCGCAGAACAAGCCGGTCGACGTGACGTTCAAGTCCGACGGCGATACCTGGGTCTCCATCACGAACTCTCGGCAGCCGGAGAAGTTCGATACCAAGGTGATCAAGATTCTGCCGGGCGATTACGAAGTGATCGGACGTCGGCGTGGTTATCGCGATGTGATCATGACGCTCCAGGTCCGCAACGGCACGCCCCCGCCCACGGTGACGGTGATCTGCACGGTTTCCTCCGACCGCAGCTGAGTTTATCGCATGAGCTCCGGATCTTCGCGCCGTCACGGCATCTTCTGCCTTCTCTGCGTTCTCGCTACGAGCGGGGCGCTGTTGGCCCAGTCCGCGGGTGCCAGCGGGAAAGCGGCATCGCCATCGCAAAAGTCCACCTCGGCAGCCCGTGGGGGCAGCGCGCGCGGGCCGTTGCCGGATCCGGCATTGTTGGATGGTTCGTCCCATCCGGCGGAAAAGCGGTCGGAATACGGCATGGTCGGAGATTTCGAGCTGCCGGGAGATGAAAACGCGCGCACGGATCGCGTCGGCGGTCAGCAGCAGCCGGGCGGTGGCCAGCAGAAGCAGCCGGGAAATGGAGTGAGCATGCCGTTGCCGATCCCCGCCGCGGGTTTGCCGATGCCCTCAGGGCAGCAGCAGGGTGGAGGGGGCGTGCAGATTCCGCAGTTGCCGGATCCTTTGGCGAAGCAAGGAGCGGGCGGCGGCGGGCCGGAAAATCCAAATGCCGCGGGTCAGAAGGTCGACGGCGCTGGCCAGCAAGGCGGGCAGCCGCAAGGGGCGCAGGTGGGCAAAATCACGGGTGAGGGAGGCGGCCCGGAGCAAGGTCAGATCAATGAGCGCCCGCCGTCGGTTTCGATCGGAGATCAGGCGATGCAGATCAAGACGATCCCCAATCCGGCCTCGGTCGTGGGCGGCGGTCAGCAGACGGCTGGAAATACGCAGCAGCACGAGAAAACTCCCGGCACCGGCGGCAAAGGGTCGGCGGGCAGCAATGCGAACAAGGGTGTCGAGCGCGGCCGGGCGATCCCGGCTGGCTTGTAGTTCCTGCTTTTCCCCGTGAAATCCCTGCGTGTTTGTTTGCTGCTCGTCTGGCTGGGAGGCGCGATTACGGCGCGGGCCGTGACGATGATTTATCCGGTCGATGCGATCGAGGACCTCTGGAATCTGCCCGCCGAGGAGTTTCGCCAGAAGTATGCCGGCATCAACATCACCGGCATGGGGCCGAGCGACGAAGGATGGTATGTGCGCTATCGGCATGAGAACCTCACGTGTTTGTTTGGCCCGCTCGCGGATCGGGAGGAGGCGAGAAAGCGTAAGTGGGACATGGAGGCCGTGCGCGATGCCGCGATTCGGAATCGGCAGGCACTTTCGACCAGCCAGGTGGACTTTGTGCGGTTCACGTTTTCCGGAGTATTTGGTCGGCGCGGCGGAGGAGATGGCGGCGGCGGGGAGCGTGGCGACGGATCCGGCGGGACTCAGCGCGTATCCGCGGATGGACGCAACGGGCCGGACGGCGACCTCGATGGCGATGGTATCCCCAATGCGAAAGATGACGATATGGACGGCGATGGGATTCCCAATCGCGACGATCCGGATGTCGACGGAGACGGCGTTCCCAACAGCGAAGACGGCTACATGTATGGCACGGGCACGGGACGCGAAGGCGACGACGGTCGCAACGGACCCCAAGGCGATCTCGACCGCGATGGCATCGCCAATATGTCCGACCCGGACATGGATGGAGACGGCATTCCGAACGCGCAGGATCCTGACGAGGACGGCGATGGCATTCCCAACGCGCAGGATACCGACCGCTATGGCAACGGTGGCCAGCAGGGCGGCGCGATGGCGGGCAAGTCCGGCAATCGTTCCGGCGGCCAAGGTCAAAGTGGAAGCGAGACGGGCGAGTCGGGGAACGACCAGCAGGCGGGCTCATCGCAGCAAGGCGGCCAGCGCCAAGTCGCTTCCAATCAGCGCGGAAACCGACCGGGGCAGCAGGGAAGCCAGCAGGGGCAACAAGGCCAACAAAGCGGCCAGCAAGGCCAGCAGGGGCAGCAAGGTCAGCAGTCGAGCTCCTCCTCGTCGTCGTCATCGTCCTCCTCTTCCTCGAGTTCGGCCGGCGGCCCCCCGAGCGGCCAGAGCGGCGGTGGTGGCAACCCGTTGGATCTGGTTACGCTGTTGTTGCGCAAAATTCTCGGTCTCTGAACCGGGTGGAGCGTGGTTGGCGATAGCGCGTGATCGCTAAGCGAAAAAGGCAGCCGGAAGCTGCGCCCGTGGGATGTGCGTGTTCTCGGCGAAGATAGTTTCTATCGCCCGTCAGCGGAGCACCTAGGCGCGCCCTGTCTTGCAGATCGAGCAATCGAGGTGTGATAGGAACACGTATCACAAAATCTGAATGCGTTGATATTTGGCTTGCGGGCGGGGGCTGCCCGCGTGTTTTGTCTGCGCCTCATCTCACTCCAAAATGGGTAAATCATTCGTTTTCTCCTCCGAGTCCGTTGGCGAAGGTCATCCGGACAAAGTTGCCGACTTGATTTCGGACAGCGTGCTCGATGCCTGCTTGGCCATCGACAAATCCAGCCGTGTGGCCTGCGAGACGTTCGTTAAGTCGAATATCGTCGTTGTCGGCGGCGAGATCACGATCCCGAAGCTGCAGGACAAGAAGACGGGCAAGACCCAGGCGCTCGAGGAGGCGATCAATCTCGGCAAAGTGATTCGCGATGCGATCCGCGATATCGGCTACACGAACAACGACGACGTGTTTCACGCCGACTCCGTTTTCATCAACAACTACCTTACCGCGCAGTCGGCCGACATCGCGCAGGGCGTCGACGCCCGCAAGGTCGAGGGCAAGAAGACCGCCGAGCAGGGCGCCGGCGACCAAGGCATCATGTTCGGCTACGCGTGCAACGAGACGCCCGAGCTGATGCCGACGCCGATCATGTTTGCGCACCGCCTCGGCCGCGAGCTCACGAAGATCCGCAAATCCGGCAAGGTCGCCTGGCTCCGCCCCGACGCGAAGTCCCAGGTCTCGGTCCGCTACGAGAACGACAAGCCCGTCGAGGTCGTGAACGTGGTGATCTCCACGCAGCACACCGCCGACGTCGCCCACGCGACGATCGAAAAGTATCTCATCGAAAACGTCATCCGGAAGGTCATCCCGGCCGCGATGCTGACGAAGAACACCGAGTATCTGATCAACCCGACCGGCCGCTTCGTCATCGGCGGCCCGCAGGGCGATTCCGGTCTCACCGGTCGTAAGATCATTGTGGATACCTACGGCGGCTGGGGCCGTCACGGCGGCGGCGCTTTCTCGGGCAAGGATCCGTCGAAGGTCGACCGTTCGGCCGCCTACATGGGCCGCTGGGTCGCCAAGAACATCGTTGCGGCCGGGCTCGCGACGCACGCCGAGATCCAGTTCGCCTACGCCATCGGTCATCCGCGTCCGGTTTCGGTGCGCGTCGAGACCTTCGGCACGGGTATTCTCGGCATCTCCGACGAGGATATCACCGAGGCGGTGAACAAGGTTTTCAGCTTCAAGCCTGCCGACATCGTCGCGCAGCTCAACCTGCTGCGCCCGATCTACCGCCAGACGACCAACTACGGTCACTTCGGCAAGGCCGGCCTCCCGTGGGAATCCACCACGAAGGCCGCTGCGCTCAAGGCCGCTCTGAAGGTAAAGTGAGCCAGCGCGCTCGCCGCCGCATCCAACCGTAACGTCCGTCCAATTTCCGTCACCGCATGTCAACCGTCGCCACCGCTGCCCCCGGGCAGGATTATCACGTCAAGGACATCTCACTCGCCGAGTGGGGTCGCAAGGAGATCGCCATCGCCGAGCATGAAATGCCCGGCCTGATGGCGGTGCGGAAGAAGTTCGGCGCCCAGAAACCGCTCAACGGTGTGCGGATCACGGGCTCGCTGCACATGACGATCCAGACCGCGGTCCTGATCGAGACGTTGAAGGAGCTCGGCGCCGACGTGCGCTGGGCCTCCTGCAACATCTTCTCGACGCAGGATCACGCCGCCGCGGCCATCGCGAAGGCCGGCACGCCGGTCTTCGCCTGGAAGGGCGAGACGCTCGAGGAATACTGGGATCTGACCCTCAAGGCCATTTCGTTCCCGGGCGGCAAGGGGCCGGAGCTCGTGGTCGACGATGGCGGCGACGTCACGCTGCTCATCCACAAGGGCTGCGAACTCGAAGAGGGCAGCGACTGGGTCAACTCGCCCTCCGGCTCGCACGAGGAGCAGGTGATCAAAAACCTGCTCAAGCGCGTGCATAAGCAGGACCCGCTCAAGTGGACGACGATCGCGAAGGCATGGCGTGGCGTCTCCGAGGAGACGACGACGGGCGTGCACCGCCTCTACCAGATGCTTGAGAAGGGCAAACTGCGCGTGCCGGCGATCAACGTGAACGACTCCGTCACCAAGTCGAAGTTCGACAACCTTTACGGCTGCCGTGAGTCGCTCGCCGACGGTCTCAAGCGCGCGACGGACGTCATGATCGCGGGCAAGGTCGCCTGCGTGTGCGGCTATGGCGATGTCGGCAAGGGATCCGCGCACTCGCTGCGTGGCTTCGGCGCCCGTGTCGTCGTGACCGAAATCGATCCGATCAACGCGCTGCAGGCCGCGATGGAGGGCTTCGAGGTCAACACGATCGAGTCGACGCTCGGCACCGCGGACATCTACGTCACGACCACCGGCAACCGGGACATCATCACGCTCGAGCACATGCGCGCGATGAAGGACCAGGCGATCGTCTGCAACATCGGCCACTTCGACAACGAGATCCAGGTCGACCGCCTGAACGCGTCGGATGCGAAGCGCACGAACATCAAGCCGCAATACGACATGTATACGTTCCCGAAGGGGAACAGCATCTACATGCTCGCCGAAGGTCGGCTGGTGAATCTCGGCTGCGCTACCGGCCATCCGTCCTTCGTCATGTCGAACAGCTTCACCAACCAGACGTTGGCGCAGATCGACCTCTGGAAAAACAAGGACACCTACGCCGTCGGCGTCTACCGGCTGCCGAAGCATCTCGATGAAGAGGTCGCCCGCCTGCACCTCGAGAAGATCGGTGCCAAGCTGACGAAGCTCACGGCCGATCAGGCCTCCTATCTCGGCGTGCCGGTCGAAGGGCCGTATAAGCCCGAGCACTACCGTTACTGAGTCCGCCGGCTCCGGCCGGTGCGGACAGACAAGCCGAGGTCTCCGGACCTCGGCTTTCTTTTTTCCCTTTCGCGGCCGGTGACGCGAGGCGCCGCGTGGGGGTCAGCGGCGAACCGGCACGCCGCGCGACGCAAGGTGATCCTTCACCTGGGAAATCTTGAAGGTGCCAAAGTGAAACAGGCTCGCGGCGAGCACCGCGCTGGCATGGCCCCGATCGAGGACCTCGGCGAAGTGGTCCAGGGTGCCCGCCCCGCCGCTGGCGATCACCGGCACCGAGACGGCGTCGCTCACCGCGCGGGTGAGCGGGCAGTCGTAGCCGGCCTGCGTGCCGTCCGCGTCCATACTGGTCAGCAGGATCTCACCGGCGCCCAGTTCGACGGCGCGTTTCGCCCATGCGACGGCGTCCAGCTCGGTCGGATTGCGCCCACCGTGGGTGTAGACGCGCCACGCGTTGCCGCCGGGTTCGCGCTTCGCGTCGATCGCGACGACGATGCATTGGGCTCCGAAACGGTCCGAGGCCGCGCGGACCAACTCGGGATTCTTGATCGCCGCGGTGTTGAGCGAGACCTTGTCGGCGCCGCTTTTCAGCATGGCTTCGATGTCGGACACGGTGCGCAGTCCGCCACCGACGGTGAGGGGCATGAAGCATTGCTCGGCCGTTGCGGCCACGACGTCGTGCATGATCCCGCGATTGTCGCTCGAGGCGGTGATATCGAGAAACACCAGCTCATCGGCGCCCTGGGCATCGTAAGCCTTGGCGGCTTCAACCGGATCGCCGGCGTCGCGGAGTTGCTGGAACTTCACGCCCTTGACGACGCGGCCAGCGTTGACGTCGAGACACGGAATGATGCGGCGGGAGAGCACGGGCGGGAGGGCGGAAATGTAGCGGGTAGCGAGCGACGACTAGCGAGTAGAAAAACAAACTGCCGCGAAAGCTTCGCGGCAGTGAAGGGGAGAGTTGCGGGAGCGAAATGCTTCTTACCCGCCAATTGCTGCGCCCGGTCAGGCGTCCATGTGGGCGACGTCCGGCTCGAAATTCACCGCGAGGCGATACACGTGCCCCGGGCGCATGATCAGCGGATGGTCGCGCACGAGATTCTGCAGGTAGTGGACCTTGCCGTAATTGGTGCGATACGTCGGATCGGCGCTCACGACTTCCGTCTCCTGCCACGTCGCCTGGAAGTCATCCTTGGCCACGCTGCAGCGATGGCCCTGCTGGCCGAGCGTGAGGGCGCCGGTGACGTGGTATCTCGAGTGCGGCGCGGCAATCGCGAGGGTGTAGCGGAATTTATCGAGCGTGACTTGCTGCTTCACCGTGTAGGCGAATTCCACGCCGATCTTGTTGCCCGAGAAGTTCCACTGCACCTTCACGCTGCCAAGGCCCTTCACGAACTCCTCCTTGAGGTTGATGAGTTCGGGCTGCTCGTAGCGGAAGTAGAAACTGTTGCGCAGGCCGAGGCCGGTGACGCAGTTCTTGCCGTAGAATGCGGGCAACGTGACGTGTTCGCCGAAGGTGAGCTCCGGCAGCATGACCGGCACGTAGACATTGTTGGGCCAGTCGAAGATTCCCGGGCAGTGCGGGAACGCGAGGGAATCGCTCGTGAGCGTCGAGCCGGAGCTGACGAGCGGGATCTGCAGATGCAGGCCGCTCTCCGCATCGCGATAAAGGAAGAGGCCCTGCTCCTTGCGGTTGGACTTGTCGAAGATGACGAAGCGTCCGCTGGTCCGCGGCGGCTCGGTCTTGGGCGCGCCGGACGGCATCTGGACGGTCTTGGCCAGACGCGACCACTGGCACAGGTAACGGGCGGCGTCGAAGTTCGACATGCGCGTCGTATGGTGGTTATACGCGGTGCGCTCGTCGTCGCGGAGGTCGAGGAAGCCGTGTTCCTGATCGAGATACGTCTCGTAGAAGAACATGAACAGCCGGCGCAGAATGTCGTAGTATTTGACCTTCTGGTCGTCGGGAATCCAGCCGTCGCGCAGGCCCTGCAGGATGAGACTGATGCAGTGCATCTGGCCGTAGGCGCCGGCAGCGCGGCCAAAGGCCCAGCCGAGGCCGTCCTGCCGGACGAGGTCCGGCATCATCTTGATGTATTTCTCGGCGTAGGTGCGGAGGGTGGGGAGCTTGCGGTCGCGGACGCCGCTGTTGGCGTGCAGCTGCAGCGCCGAGCGGACGAACACGAACGACATGACGCCGTAGAGATTGAAGTTGCCGCCGAGTCCGGTCGTGGAGTCGTCGAAAAACCCTGCCGAGCTGGTCTGATTGATGCGGTCGACCATGCGCTCAATCAGGCGCGACGTTTCATCCTTCTTGGAGAGGCCGAGCGAGAAGCGGGCGACCGCCTTGGCGATGTTGAAGGCCTGCCAGTGGTTGTCGTAGTCGCTGCGGTGGAGCAGGGACTTGTCGATCCGCTGCTGGGTCTCCTCGACGAGACGTTCCCAGACCGGGTTGCGCTCTTTGGAGGGGCCGAAGGCGAGAAGGCCGAGCGCCGCGTAGGCGAGACCGTTTTCTGCCGCCGGCTCGGTGAACATCTGCGCGGTGATGCAGCGGGCCGCGAGATCGATGAGGTCGTGACCCTTGAGGGTGGTTTCGCCCGTGGCGCGGTAGAATTCTCCGAGAGCAAATGCGACGTGGCCCGGTTCGTCGGGGCGGGACTGTTCGCCGTTCGCGGGCAGGATCGTCCCGTCGGCTTGAATGGAATCCAGATTGTGGCCCAACATCGAGCGGGCCATGTCGAGACATTGCTCGGAGAAACTATGCATGAAGTGGTTTGCTGGTGACTGAGCGAGACGCAGGAAGAGCCGAAAAGAAACGGCCGACTCTCAAGGATTTCGAAAGGGTATCAAGGGGAAACACGCTGAGGAGGTTTCCCCGTTATCCGCGGTGGAGCGGGACGGGCGGTCAGCGGCGGGTTGGGTATCGCCGCTCCGCCCGGTGCGGCGTCAGCGGGCGATCAGCTTCAGGAACTCGGCGTTGGTTTTGGTCTTCGAGAGACGGGCGATCATCGTCTCGGTGGCCTCCTCGATCTTCTGCTGCACGAGCGCACGGCGGAAGAAGTGGATCCCCTCGAGGGTTTTGGCGTCGATGAGCAGCTCCTCTTTGCGGGTGCCGCTGGCCGCGATATTGATCGCGGGCCAGAGCCGCATCTCGGCGCTCTTGCGGTCGAGGACGAGCTCCATGTTGCCGGTGCCTTTGAACTCCTGGAAGATCACGTCGTCCATGCGGCTGCCCGTCTCGACGAGCACGCTGGCGATGATCGTGAGCGAGCCGGCCTCCTCGGTTTTGCGGGCGGTGGCGAAGAGCTGGCGGGGCTTCTCGAGCGCGCGGACATCCAGGCCGCCGGAACCGGTGCGGCCGGAGTTCTTGGCGGTGTTGTGCGCGCGGGAGAGGCGGGTGATCGAGTCGACGAAAAGCACGACGTCGCGGCCGATCTCGACGAGGCGTTTCGCGCGCTCGATGCAGAGGTCGGCGATGCGGATGTGGTTTTCGACCTGCTCGTCGTTGGACGACGCCCAGATCTCCGCGGCGGAAACGCTCCGCTTGAAGTCGGTGACTTCCTCGGGGCGTTCGTCGATCAGGAGAACGATGAGCACGACCTCGGGATGGTTGCGGGTCACGGAGTTGGCGATCTTCTGGAGCAGCACCGTCTTGCCGGTCCGCGGCGGAGCGACGATCAGTCCGCGCGTGCCCTTGCCGATCGGGCAGAAGAGGTCGACGGCGCGCGTGGTCATGCGTCCGTCTTTCATCTCCATCTTCAGGTGCTGATTCGGCGAGATGGTCGTGAGCGTCGTGAATTCAAATTTCGCGCGCCGCTCGTCGAGCTGCACACTGTCGACCGTCTCGATGAACCGCATCTTCGGGTTCGGGAAACGGCCGTCGGGCGGAAAAGCGGTGCCGCCGATCATCGAGCCGCTCCGGAGTTTGAAGCGGCGAATGAGTTCTTTCGGGACGAAAGGATCCGTCGGGCGGCGTTTGCCGCCGCGGCCGATGTCGATCAGCTGGCCGTTACCTCCGCGCTGGAGGTCGATGTCGAGCACGCCTTCGACGCGGATGGTATTTTCAACCGGGGCAGGCGCGGGAGCGGAGACTTCGGCAGAGGGGTTGGGAGCGGTCGCAGCGACGGGGGCTGCAGCCGTTGAGTCCGCCGGAGCGGACGCGGGTTTCTTTTCCATAACGATGATGAGAGCAGGGCACGTCCCGCTTGACGCTTGAAACTCGGATCGGGATAAGAGCCGCGAATTTGCGTCCTTTAACCCTAAAATCCGACACCCACGTGCCAGATCAGACGATTACCTCAGTATCCCGGGAGTCCCGGAAGTTCAGGCCTTCGGCCGAGTTCAAAGCCCAAGCTAATCTTGGGAGCGATGCGGCTTACAAAAGGCTCTACGCTGAGTCTGTCAACTCCCCAGAAAAATTCTGGGACCGCCAAGCGAAGGAGCAGTTGGTGTGGCGCAAACCTTTCAAAAAGGTCCTCGATTGGAAGCCGCCGCACGCGAAGTGGTTCATCGGCGGCAAGCTCAACATCTGCGAAAACTGCATCGACCGGCACCTCGGCACCGCGCGCGAAAACAAGGCCGCACTGATCTTCGAGGGCGAGCCGGGCGATGTCCGCACCATCACCTACAAACAGCTGCATTTCCACGTCTGCCGCTGGGCGAATTATTTCCAGAACATCGGAATCGACGAGGGCGATCGCGTCGCGATCTACATGCCGATGATTCCGGAGGCGGTGATTGCCATGCTCGCTTGCGCGCGGGTCGGCGCGATCCACACGGTAGTGTTCGGCGGCTTCAGCCCCGAGGCGCTGAAGGACCGCATCAACGACTGCAAAGCCAAACTCGTGATCACCGCCGACGGCGGCTGGCGCCGGGGCAAGGTCATCGAGCTGAAGGCCAACGTCGACAAGGCCGTCGAGAACACGCCGACCGTCCAGCAGGTGCTGGTCGTGAAGCGTTGCGGCAATCCGGTGAACATGGTCGAGGGTCGCGACGTCTGGTGGAAGGAAGCCTGGGAAGGCGCGCCGAACGTGCACAAGGCAAAGGCCTTCGATTCCGAGCACCCGCTGTTCATTCTCTACACCTCGGGCTCGACGGGAAAACCGAAGGGCGTGCTGCACACCAGCGCGGGTTACCTGCTCGGCGCCAAGCTGAGCTCGCACTACGTTTTCGATCTCAAGGAAAACGACCGCTACTTCTGCTCCGCCGACATCGGCTGGATCACCGGCCACTCCTATGTCGTCTACGGTCTGCTCGCGAATGGCGCGACGGTCTTCATCTACGAGGGCGCACCGAACCAGCCGGAACCGGATCGCTTCTGGCAGATGATCGACCGGCACGGCATCACGATTCTCTACACCGCGCCGACCGCCATCCGGGCGTTCATGCGCTGGGGCGACAACTACGTGCTGCGCCATCGTCTCGACTCGCTGCGCCTGCTCGGCTCCGTCGGCGAGCCGATCAATCCGGAGGCGTGGATGTGGTATCACACGATGATCGGCAAGAAACGCTGCCCGATCGTCGACACCTGGTGGCAGACCGAGACCGGCGCCATCATGATCTCGCCGCTCCCTGGCGTGACGCCGACCAAACCCGGCTCCGGCACGCGGCCCTTCTTCGGCGTGGTGCCCAAGGTCGTGGACGAGAAGTGCAACGAGGTCCCGCGCAACGCGGGCGGCAAACTCGTCATCACCCAGCCCTGGCCCTCGATGCTCCGCACGCTCTGGGGCGACGACGACCGCTACGTCCGCCAGTATTTCTCGGAGTTTCCCGGTCGCCCGGATGTTTACTTCACGGGTGATGGCGCCCGCCAGGACAAGGACGGCTACTTCTGGATCGTCGGTCGTATCGACGACGTGCTCAACGTCTCCGGTCACCGCATCGGCACCGCCGAGGTCGAGAGCGCGCTCGTCTCGCATCCCTCCGTCGCCGAAGCGGCGGCCGTCGGGCGGCCCGACGAACTCAAGGGTCAGGCGCTGTGCGTCTTCGTCACGCTCAAATCCGGTATCCAGGCCACCGACGAACTCAAGGAGCAGCTCCGCAACCACGTGGGCAAGGAGATCGGCTCGCTTGCCAAGCCCGACACGATCCGTTTCGCCGCCGGCCTGCCCAAGACCCGCAGCGGAAAAATCATGCGCCGCATCCTCAAGGAGATCGCGGCCGGCGGTGAGGTGAAGGGCGACACGACCACGCTGGAGGATTTCAGCGTCGTCGCCGCCCTCCAGTCGGAGGAGTAAGCGGCGGTCGCGCCGTTCGAGGCCTGCGGTTCGCCCGGAGTTTCCGGGTTTTACTTCCGGGCGCGTGGTCACTCACGCGCCCGGTTGTTTTCCGTTTGCTGGCGCCGTAACGTTACCCCTTCACTGGCGTCCTCCTGTCCATGTCGCGTCCTGCCAAGACGGAAGTGTCTGCGCTGACCGTGAGCGAGGCCTTGTCGCCTCGCCCGGGCTCGGCTGCGGTCTCCGTGGCGATGCACCAGCTCCGCGGTAGATCCGTGGGATTTACCCTGCTCGAACTCCTCGTGGTCATCGGGGTCCTCGGCATTCTCACGGCCATCGCCGTGCCGATGATCCAGAGCAGCCAGACCCGCGCGGCGATCGCCCGGTCCCGCGGTGAACTCGCCGCGCTTTCGCAGGCCTTGGAGTCGTATCGCCAGTATTACGGCGACTACCCGCAGACGGGCAACGCCGCCCAGGCCACGCCGATCGTGAGCGCCGACATCGGGGTCACGCAGGCGCAGGCGTTGCTTTTCAACGCGCTCCTCGGCGTTTACAGCCCCACGGATTTCACCACCTCGCGCAATGGTCCGATGCTGATCGAGCTGTCGAAGTTTCGCGTCGAGGAAACGCGCGACTACACCACGCGCGTCTCGCAGAACTCGGTGGGCGTCGCCACCGGCTCGCCGCCGATCAAGCAACGGATCGCGAGCAGCTTTCTCGATCCGTGGGGCAACCGTTACCTCTACTACTACAAGCAGGCCCCGCAGGCCGGTCGCCCCCCGGCCAACACCTGGCGCCCAGCGGGATTCGTGCTCTATTCCTCCGGTCCCGATGGCCAGCACACCGCGCCCAACATCGCTTCGGGTCTCTTCACCGGCACCACCCAGACCACCGGCACCAATGCCGACAACCTTTACGCCAATCCCTGACGCCCCATGAACGATGCCCGCCCGCGTGCTTTCACGCTGATCGAGTTGCTGACGGTGATCGCGATCATCGGGATCCTCGCTGCGATCCTGATCCCCACGATCCGCGGGGCGCAGAACTCCGCCAACAAGGCCAAGACCCGCGCGCAGTTCGGCGGCTGGGCGTCCGGCTTCGAGGCGTTTCGCCAGGAATACGGCTCCTATCCGCAGCTTTTCCCGAGCGGCGCCCAGAAGCTCGTGAACCAAGGCGCGACGACGACGCTGCAGGGCAATCATCTCTTCCATGACACCCTCGCCGGCGTGCGCCGCGACGGCCAGCGGCTCACCGGTGCCACCACCGGCAACCCCACGCCCGCTTTCGGCCAAAACCCACGCGGCATCCGCTTCGTGTCTTTCTCCGAGGCAGACTTCGTCTCCCAGGCCGACGTTACGGCCGGACGCGCACTCACCAACCAGCTCAACCTGATCCGCGACGCCTTCTACGGCACGTCGATCGCGGTCATCACCGACACCAATCTCGACGGTTTCATCAACGGCCGCGACACGACCGGCGGCTACCCGGGCGTCGTCCCGCCCGGCACCACGACGCCGACGATCCGCCCGACGGGCACCGGCACAAGCACCACGAATACCGGCCTGACCACCGCGACGACCGGTGGCGTCCGTGCCGGCGTGATCTTCTACTCCGCGCCGCCGGGCGCCACGGTTGAGACCGATCTGATCATGAGTTGGCGATGAGCGACGCTCGGCGCTCCAGTCATTTTCGGGCGGCGTTGGCCCGCTATCGCGCTCCCTCTGGTTCGCGCCTGCGCGCGTTCACCTTGGTCGAACTGCTCGTCGTTGTCGGCCTGATCGCCCTGATGGTCGGCGTGATCGGCCTCGCGCTCGGCGACCCGGGCGGCAACTCGCTCGCCTCGGCGCAGAAATCCATCGCGTCGATGGTCGGCGCCGCGCGCGCCCGCGCGGCCGTCGGACAAACCGAGACGATCCTCGCGATCTACGGGACGCGTCCGCCGCAGGGTGATCGGGAGAAAATCCTGCGCCAGCTGCAGATCTTTGAGAACGCCAACCCGGGTTCGACCAGCCCCACCTGGGTCCCGGTGGGCAACCCCGTGACGCTGCCGCCCGGAGTTTACGTGGTGCCGCAGACGACGACCGGGTTTCTCGCGCAGGGCACCATCTGGCCTTCCAATCCGCCGCTGCTCTCCAGCCTCCGCGGTCCGATCAATCTTTCCCAACCCGCCGGCACGCCCTTCGGCACGCCGGCGACCGCCTACGTGATGGACTTTCTGCCTGACGGCACGATCACGCAGGTCGGCGCGCAGGCGCACGCCCGGCTCGTGGTCGCCACTGCGACGCTCGCGAACAATGTCCCTGCCTTCAACAACGCCCAGGCCGTGCGCGGCGTGCTGATCCGGCCCACGGGCGCGGTCACGTTTGTGAACGACGCGCTTGGTTTCTGACATGCCGCACTCCGACGCCCAGTCGCGTTTCCGCCGTCGCGTGCGTCCCGCCGCGGGTTTCTCGCTGCTCGAGGTCGTGGTCGCGGTCGGGATTTTCGCGATCGGGATGCTGGCGGTCGTCGGGCTGTTTTCGCCCGTCGCGCGCTCGGTGAGCGTGTCGTCGGACCTTGAGAGCGCCGCGCGGGTGGCGGACGCGTTGCGCACGAAACTGCAGGCCATGCCGGTCGCGAACGTGATCGCCCTGCTGAAAAACAACACCGATACGGGCCACGAAATCACCGTCGGGGATGCGCGCCCCGACTACAATCCGGTCGCGGATACCAAGATCCTCTTTGCCAACCGCGACGGCTCCATCATCGCCGGCTACAGCGACGCCATCTGGGGACCGCGCACCGGCACGCTGAATCCCGACCGCGAGAAATACTACGAGATCGCGCTGATCCGAAACGAGTCGCTCACGCCGCGCACCGCCGCGCCGGCAGGGGGCTCGACCGAGCCGGCCGCGGATCCGGATGCGACGGCTTACCTCATCGCCTACACGGCCCGTATCCGCTGGCCGATGTTTGCCCGCGTCGGCGCCACCGGCGCGGTGCAGGTCGGCGCCAATCCCACGACCGGGGTGCGCTTCGACCACAGCGTGAAACAGGTATTCTTTGTCACGGGAGCCGTCACGCGATGAGCCGCGCGCCCTCCGATCTTGCACCGCGTTTCGCGCGGCGCCGCTGCAGCCGGGAGCGGACGCGCCGTGGTTTCACGATCCTCGAGGTGCTCGTCGCCGCCGGCATCACCGCGATTCTGGCGGGCTTCATGGTGGCCACGCTCAGCAACGTCACGGGCTTCTGGTCGCGCACCTCGGGCAAGCTGTCCGCCGAGGCGCAGGGGCGATTGATTCTCGATCAGGTCGCGCTCGATCTGCAGTCCGCGCTCTACCGCGACGACGGCAACACCTGGCTCGCCGCCACGATTCCCGCGAACACCAACAATACGATCTCGCTTTGGGACAACACCGGCGTGGTCGGCAACGCCGTGAAGCCGGCCAACAATGCCGGTTCCCTCCAGGGCATCGCCGCCGGCAGTTTCGCCGAGGCGCGCTTCGGCGTGGCGGGCACCTGGCTGCGGTTCTTCACCGTCAAGCGCGGCAGCAATCCCGCGGCGAGCAACGCGACCACCACCGCCACGAGCACTTCGGCGCCCGTCGCGGTCGCGTATCAGATCGTGCGCCGCCGCACGACGGCCAACACGGTGAACACCGATCGGCGCTATCTGTTGCACCGTGCCGAGGTCCGGCCCGCGGCGCTCAGCGCGACCCAGAGCGGCACGCTGCAGAGCGGCTTCGATATCGTCGCCGCCGCCTACCAGCCGACCGGCGTGTCCACGCAGGTCGGCGCGCCCGCGGAAATCCGTTTTCCCACGATCAACAGCGTGCTCGCGGAAAACGTGATCGATTTCGGCGTGCGCCTGTATGTCTACGAGCCCAACACCGCCACCGGCGGCCTCGACCTGCGGCAGATCTTTCCCGAGACGGCCTCCGACCTCACGCACACCGCGACGCTGCCGCCGCGCATCAGGAACTCCGACAGCAAATTCGTGAACTGCTTTCCGGAAGTCGTCGACGTGATGGTCCGCGTCCTGACCGACGACGGGGCGCGCACGCTCGCGCAGTTCGAGGCCGGCCGGATCACCGCGCCGCCGGGCACCTCGCAGCAGCAATACTGGTGGGAACTCGCCCGCGCCAACTCGCAGGTCTTCACGCGGCGCGTCATCCTCAACGCCCGCCCGCTCTGACATGGCGAAGCCGCTGAAAGTCCTTTCCCAACCCGGCGGCGGCGTGGCGCGCCGCCGGGGTTTCGCGTTGCTGATCACGCTGACGATGCTGGCGTTCGTCGTCCTCCTGCTGGTCGGGCTTGCCAGCTACACGCGCGTCGAGACGGCCGTGGCGGGCAACATGCAGCGGCAGGCCCAGGCGCGCGAAAACGCGCTGCTCGCGCTGAACGTCGCGCTCGATCAGCTGCAGAAGCACGCCGGGCTCGACACGCGCGTCACGGCGACCGCGGAGGCGATGGCCAACGTCGATCCGCAGAAGCGCCGCTACACCGGGGTGTGGAGCAGTGCGGATCCGGTGACGACGACGGCCGACGATGGCACGATCACCTCCACCGGCAACACGCCGCGCGCGTGGCTTGCGAGCGGGGCGGAGACGTCGTCCGGAGTCGATGTGACGACGGCGATTCCGACGGCCCGGCGGGTGACTTTGCTCGGTGCGCGCACCGACGGCTCCACGACCGCGCAGGCGGTGACGGCGGAGCTGCAGGACATCGCGGCGCCGGGCGTGCCGGGCGTCAGCGGCACGCCGGTCATCGGCCGCTATGCCTACTGGGTGGGAGACGAGGGCGTGAAGGCGCCCGTGGCCGTCGGCGGTAATCTCACCGCGATCAGTTACGCGCCGTTTGTCGACGGCACCGCGACGGACCCGCGGGCCCGGATCGCGCAGCAGATCGGCCTTGGCGCGGGCGCGGCGACAAGCGCGGGCGAGCCGGCGTTCGAGGTGCGCGACGCCAACAATTCCCCGTTGGTGCAGGCCGGCCGGGTCGTGACCAACAACCAGCTCGCGTTTCTGCGCAACGAGAGCAACGCCGCGATCGGGATGGCGGCGCTGCGGCAGAACTATCACGCGTGGTCGCCCAATAATTTGGCCGTGATCGCCGACACCCGTCGCGGCGGCCTGCGGCAGGATCTTTCGCTCAAGCCGGAACTGCTCGGAACCTCGTTTGTGCGCTGGGCCAACTACACCGATTACATGGAGCCCTACCGTGAATCCGCGGGCGGCACGGATTCCGGCACCGGGTCGACGACCACGACGCCCGTCTCGACCGTCCCGATCCTGCCGGCTTACGGCGACGATCCGCTGCGGCGCCGCTATTTCATGACGCCGCACGTCCGCAGCGTGAACGGCTCCCATCAGGTCGCGCCCGTGCTCACGTATTTCATGGTGTCGTTCAACGTCCGGGCGCAGCCGACCTCGGGCAACAACCCGACGCAGTCGGTCGCGCCGCTCGAGGTGCGCGCGCGTTGGGCGGTTTCGTTGTGGAATCCCTACACCGGTGCGCTCGTCCCCGAGAATCTCCGCATCGAAGTCAGCAATCTGCCGCGCGTCGTGCAGGTGGTGAACGACTCCACGACGACGCCGGGGGTGGTCGGGGCGTTCTCGCTCAACAGCGACGCCACGTTCGGCGCGCCCTTGTCGATCAGCCTGCCGTGGGACATCGGTGACGGTTCGCAGCCGGACCGGCAGTCGTGGCTGCCCGGCCGGATCTACACGTGGCGCGCGAGGGAGCTGGCCAAGACGGAGTCGATTCCCGCCAGCGGCCTCGACAGCGAATTCTACTCGCGGGACATCAACGATGCCGGTGCCGGCGTCGTGCGCGCCCTCCCGCTGCCCAGCGTCGATGGCGACGATCCGTGTCATCTCGAAGTCAGCGGTTCCGAGTCGCTGCGCATCACGCTGTATGCGGTGCGCGAGGGTGGGGATGTGGTGCTGGCGCGCTACACGTCGCCGGCGTTTCTCGATTCGTTCACCACCGACTCGAAGCCGATCGGCGAGTTCGGCTGGCAGTTCAGCTACGTTTTCCGGCTGCAGGACAGCTTCGATGTGCCGGCCGCGCCGGGCACGTGGCTCACGGCGCCCGGCCGCGATCCGCGCCGGCCCAATCTCGGATCGGAGTTCTTTGTCGTGCCGAACGACAACAACCCTGCCTCCTATCTGAACTACGACACCGTCGGGCAGGCCGAGCGGTTGCTCGACCGGGGCGGCTTCAACGCGGGTTCCTTGGCCCACGACGTGCCGCTCTTCGAGCTGCCGCGCGGTCCGATTCTCTCGCTGGGCGCGTTGCAGCACTTCCGGATCTGGGGCTCGCGGCCGTTCATGATCGGCAATCCGTGGGGCGTGAACGCCTCGCTCAACGGCATCGGCCTCGGACAACTCTTCGACCGGTTCTTCTTCTCCGGGCTGACCCCGGGCGTGACCCCCGGCACCAACGCGACCGGCGACCTCGTGTTGCCCAATCCGCTCATGCGACCGCTGCGCAAGGCGGACGGCGCCAAGCCCACGCTCGAGGAGATCCGCGCACTCGCGGTGGATATCGTGCCCGAGACGCCGACCGATGGGACGACGGACGGAACGACGACCGACGGGACCACGACGGACGGCAGCGCCGGCAGCGGCGAGACCGGCGAGACGACGACGCCGGCCGGCAACCCCACGCCGATTCCGGGCACCGCACGCTCCTCGAAGTTTTTCCTGCAGGCGGGAGCCTTCAATCTGAACTCGGTGAATGCCTCGGCGTGGGCCGCGATGCTGCGCAGCGTGCGTTTTCCCGTCGCTTCCGCTCCCTTCACGTTTCTCGATGCTTCGACCGCGACCGGCACGGCGTCGGATGGAGCGCGTGAGAACGTGACGTCAGGCGACGCGCAGTTCTTCCGTTTTTCCCATTCCGCGCAGGAGACGTATCAGATCGACGAGGCCAATGACGACTCCCTCGCCCGCACGCGCAACTTCCGCCAGGGCATGCGCACGCTCTCGGCGTCGCAGGTGAGCGCGCTCGCCGCGAAGATCGCCGAGTTGGTGCGGCTGAAGATCGGTTCGACCGATCCGCTGCTCGGCGGACCGTTCCGCTCGCTGGAGGAGTTTCTGTCGCCGTCGGCGCTCTTCGCGGGCCTCGATACCGAGGGCAACCCCAGCGCGCCGCGGAGTCTGCTGGAAGCGGCGATCGCGGATGCTTCCATCAACACCGACGCGAACGGCGCGGCGCTCGAGTTCAGCAGCCAGTTTCTCACCCAGGCGGACATCATGACGGCGCTCGCGCCCGTGCTCTTCCCGCGCTCCGACACCTTTGTGATCCGCACCCACGGGCAGGCGGTGAATCCGATCACAGGTGCTGTCGAAGGCCGCGCGTGGTGCGAGGCGACGGTGCAACGCCTGCCGGACTATGTGGAGCCGCCGCAGATCGTGAATGGGGTCCAGAGGGGCGACGCCGCGGACGTGCTGCCGGCGGACCTCACGAGCGAGGTGAACAAGGTGCACGGCCGGCGCTTCAAGATCGTGGCATTCCGATGGCTCACGCTCTCGGATATCTGAGGCGTGCGCTCGCGTGGGCGCTGGCGCTGGTCCTGGCCGGCAGCGCGTGGGCGCAGAGTGCGGGTGCGGCGCCGACGGTGCGTTTCGCGGTGTTTGCACCGAAGCCGGTGCGCGAAGTGGGTTTCATTCCGCGGACCGGCGGGCCGCTGCAGACGCTCACGTTTCAGCCGACCGCGCGTTCCCCGCGCTACGAATATCGGGGCGCGATGCCGCTGCGTTTCATCGACACCGCTTCCGGGGCGATCGTCGCCGAGGCGAACATCCCGCCCGGCATCCGCGATGCGCTGCTGCTCTTCACTCCGCTCGAGCCGGCGCCCGCGGCCGGAGGCAAACCGGGCCTGCGCTATCAGGTCGCGGTGCTCGACGACGGCTTCGAGCGCCACGGCCCGGGTGGGCTGGCGATCATCAATCTCAGCGGGCTCGCGCTCGCCGGAACGGTGAACAAGGAGAACGTGACCCTGAAGGCGGGCCTCAACCCGACGCTCGAGGTCGGGCGGCGCGCGACGATCGCGCTGCGCACGCCGGTGAATCAGCGCAGTTACCCGGCGTTCTCCGCCCAGCTCAGTCTCGCGCCGAAGCAGCGTGCGCTGCTGCTGCTCTTTCCTCCCTTCAACAAAGGGTCCGTCGAGGTGCAGTCGCGCGTGCTGGTGGATGAGCCCGCGGGTGCGGCGCGCCCGCGCTGACAAGCAGGCCGCGACGGGCGGAATTTCCCGGGAGGGCTCGGGTGGATGCCGCGTCGGCCTAGAACTCTCGTGGGCACGGGGCTGCCCCGAGCATGATGGGAATCGGTTTGCCCGAGCCCCGGTGGTCGCTTGAGGTGAGCTATGCCCCTGTTTCCCCGTATTCTTCGCTGGCTGGCCGCGTGTTCGTTGGGTGCGGCGGCCGCCGCCGCGGCCGACTCCCGGCCGAATATCCTCTGGTTTATCGTCGACGACATGTCGGCGAACTTCGGCTCCTACGGCGAGACCGCGATCCGCACGCCCCATGTCGACCGGCTGGCCCGCGAGGGAACGCGCTTTTCCCACGCCTACACGACGGCGCCCGTGTGTTCGCCGTGCCGTTCGGCGTTCATCACCGGGATGTATCAGACGACGATCGGCTCGCACCACCACCGCAGCGGCCGCGGCGTGGAGAAAATCCGCCTGCCCGACGGCATCGTGCCGGTGCCGTTGCTGTTTCAGCGTGCCGGCTACTACACCTGCATCGGGAGCGGGCTCCCCGCGGTGAGCCGGACGGGCAAGGCCAAGAATGCGAAAAAAGGCGGCGAGGGTGGCGAGGGCGCGCGCGGACTCGGGAAGACGGATTACAATTTCGAGTGGGATCCGCAGATGTATGACTCCGCCGACTGGGCGGGGCGGAAGCCGGGGCAGCCGTTTTTCATGCAGGTGCAGCTGGCGGGCGGGAAACTGCGCGGGGGCACGGACGAGTCGGCGCGGCGGCTGCTCGAGCGCGCGCAGTCGGAGCTGGGTGGGGCGACCGATCCCAATGCCGTGTCGCTGCCGCCGTATTACCCGCGCGATCCGGTGCAGTTGCGCGACTGGGCGGCGTATCTCGACTCGGTGCGTTTCACGGACAAGCACGTGGGCGACGTCCTCGCGCGCCTGGAGCAGGAAGGAATTCTGGAGAACACGCTCGTGATCTTCACGACCGACCACGGCATCAGCCATGCGCGCGGGAAGCAGTTTCTCTACGACGAAGGCACCCATGTGCCGTTCGTGGTGCGCGGCCCGGGGATCGAGCGCGGGAAGGTGCGCGACGATCTGATCGAGCTGATCGATCTCGCCGCCATCTCGCTCGCGAAGGCGGGCATCGGCGTGCCGGCGTATATGCAGGCGAAGGATGTCTTTGCCCGCGATTACCGGCCGCGGGCGGCGGTGTATGCGGCCCGCGATCGTTGCGACGAGACCGTCGAGTGGATCCGCAGTGTGCGGACCGGGCAGTTCCTCTACATCCGGAACTTCCACCCGCAGCGTCCGCATCTGCAGCCCAACGCCTACAAGGACGGCAAGTCGATCGTGCAGAACCTGCGGGAACTGCATGCGGCGCGGAAACTCGATCCGCTGCAGGAGCAGCTGCTGTTCAGCCCGACGCGGCCCGCGGAGGAACTCTACGAATGGACGAAGGATCGCTGGCAGGTGAAGAACCTCGCGGCCGATCCGGCCTATCGGGCGCAGCTGGATAACAGCCGCCGGATGTTGGATCGCTGGATCGCGGAGACGAAGGACAAGGGGCCGGAGGCGGAGAAAATGTATGACAGCGACATGGACGTCTACACGGGCGGCCGCGCGAACCGGAAGGGTGAGTCGATCACGGAGAAGAACATCGCCCTCATGAAGCAGTGGGCGAAGGAAGGGAAGTAGGCCGCGGCGCGGCGCGGACCGGGTGCGGGCGCCGGCGGCTGCGGACGGCGGAAAGGCGTTACCGCACCACGACGGTGCTCGCCACGCGGTCTTCGACGGCCTGGCGATTCGGGTCCCAGAGGAGTTTCAGAAAGCCGGTGAAGCCCATCGCGATACCGGCAACGTAGCCGCCGTGGCGGATGAAGGCATCGAAGAAGGTGAAGGGCTGGCCGTTGATCTTCACGGCGCGGATGCCGAAGAGGAGCTTGCCGAGCGTGCGGCCGCTGAAGAAGCCGGCGAGCAGGGTGAAGTAGGCGCCGGACCAACCGAAGGACACGCCGAGCGCGTTGGTGAACGCGCGCGCCTGGTGGAGCCATGAGCCGCTGGCCTGCTCGCGGTCGCGCACCTCCTGTTTCAGCGCCTCGACCTGACGCTGGAGTTTGTCGGCCAGCGTGCGGACTTCACCGGTGGAAGCGTCGGGGGCGAGGAAGTGACTCTCCTGCATGGCGGGGCTCGGCGGGCGGCCGGTGAAGGCATCGAGGTGAACGGCGTTGTCCCGGAGCAGGGAAACGTGTCCGAGCGCGAGCACGGAGAGGAGCGCGATGCCGCCGCCGAGGACGCGGCAGACCGAGCGGATGATTTTGAGCGGCAGCGGTGCGGTGGCGGAGTTGCCGAAGAGGACGATGAGCATCGCGCCGGTGGCGAGGCCGAGCCACGGGCCGGAAAGGATCGAGAGGAGGGCCACGGCGAGCAGATCGACGCTCATGGCGCCGAGTCGGCGCCACGGTTCCGCGAGCGGCAGCGAGAGCACCTCGGGCGCGACCGCGAGCGTCTCCTGGCGGACGACGCGGTGGGCGGGCAGTTTCGTGGGAGCGGCGGAGTCGGACACGGACGGATCCAAGGTCACCGGCCGCCGCCGGGCGAGGCCGAAGCGGCGGGTGGGGCGGCGGCCGAGTTGGCCGGTGGCTCCCGGTCGCGACGACGAGGGCGGCGGCCCCGGCGACGCGTCAGAACCGGCCGCTTACGCCGAAGGTCAGGGTCGTGCCGGGGATGATCGCGCTCTGGATGCGGTCGGAGAAGCCGCGGTAGAAGGCCTGCCGTTCGTTGAAGATGTTGGCGACATCGAGCGAGAGGCTGACGGAGGGGCGGAGCTGGTAGGCGAACCCCGCGTTGACGATCGTGCGCTCGACGCGGTGCAGGTTGAGCGCGGGGTTGGCGACGTTGGCCGAGTCGAGATATCCACCGGTGTAGGTGGCGTTCACGCGGGCGCTGAATCCGCGGTGGCGCCAGCTGAGGCCGAGGTTGCCGGTCCGGGGGATGAAGCCGGGGACGCGGTTGGTGCTGAGGGAGACGCCGCCGCCCCAGTTGCCGTGGGTGGTGAGGTAGGTGTAGTTGGCGAAGACGCCGAGGCCGCGGAGCAGGCCGGGCAGGGCGGTGAGCTGTTGCTGGTAGCTGAGTTCCCAGCCTTGGATCACGGCCTGGCCGAGGTTGCCGCGGCCCTGGAGGCTGAAGCCCTCGTATTCGCCGTTGAAGCCGTTGTTGGCGCCGACGCCGACGGTGCCGAACGGAACGTTATTCTGGAAGAAGTCCTCGATCGTCTTGTGAAACCAGCCGACGGAGACGCTGCCGACCGGTTCGAAGTAGTATTCGAGGGACGCATCCCAGTTCTCGGCGGTCTGCGGCTTCAGGTCGGGATTGTTGATCGTCACGGTGCGCTCGGTCTCGTTGATGGTTTCGCTCGGCATGAGGTTGCTGAGCGGCGGGCGGCCGAAGCTGTTGGACCAGCTGAGGCGGCCCTTGAGGCGTGCGTTGAAATCGTGCGTGAGGTGCACGCTGGGGAAGGCCTTGGTGTAGCTGCCCGAGGTGACGCGGAAGGTGTTGGCGTAATCGCGCTGCGCGGAGCCGACCGGGTCGGCGGCCTGCTGTGCGGCGGTGCTGCCGAAGCGCTGGCGCACCCAGCCCCAGGTGTCGTCCTCGGTCTTCTCGAAGCGCACGCCGGCGAGGAAGCCGGTCTGTTTGATGCGGCCCTGCGTCATGAGGTAGGCCGCGCTGACGGTCTCCGTGACGCCGCGGGTGCCGGTGAAGCGGGACGACTCGCGGAAATAGACGTCCTCGCGCCAGAGCGTGGAGTCGAGCGGCGTGCGGCCGCGGGCGAGGGCGTTGGTGTGCCACTGCGGGAGGCGGAGGCCGAGGGTCTCCGTGGCGGTCGTGCGGATGGTGGGATCGGTGGGCAGCTGGGCGGCGGAGGTGCCGGAGAACGTGTAGCGGCGGTTCTTCGAAATCTGCTCGATGACCTCCTCGCGCCAGCGGACGCCGCCTTTGAGGAACGCGGAGAAATCGAGCGGGAGCTGGTAGCGGGCATTGAGGCGATACTCGCGGATCTCGTGGGCGGTGTAGCCGTCGTTGAAGATGAAATTCTGGGGGCGGTAGCTGGCGGGGTCGGCGAGCGAAGGGCCGCCGGTCTGGACGAAGCTCGGGTGGATGTCGGAGCGGGAGCGATCGAGCGTCCAGCCGATGCCGGTGGCGCGGAAGGTGAGGTCGCCGCCGTCGCCGCTGCCGCCGTTGATGCGGTCGATGCTGACGACGCCGTTGTAGTCGACCTCGAGGGGGCCCCATTTGTGCTCGAAGCCGAGGTCGGCGTGGCGCTGGCGGTGGAAGAAATTGGACATCTGGGACTGGATATCGAACGTCGACGCGGCGATCGGGCGGACCTGCGTGACGAGGTTGGTGAAGCCGGGAATCACGCCCGAGGTGGCGCTCGGCACAGTGTTCTGGTTGCCGGTGAACGCGCGCGTGTAGTAGCGGAGCCGGAAGCGCTCCATGGCGTCGTTGTAGATCAGGTTGAGCGAGACCTTGGTGTTGGGGGACCAGCGGTAGTCGAACTTGGTGTTCACGCTGGATTGCTTGCGGTTGTTGTAATTGTCCTGGGTGCGGAAATCCCAGACGTAGGCGGGATCGGTGAGCGTGTTCTGCCAGTCGGTGGTGGCGCGGTAGAAGCCGACGGCCTGCTCGCTGTAAAAGAGGTTCACGGACACGGCGAAATTCTCCTCGGAGCTGCGGAAGGCGGAGAATTTCTCCTGGTAGGCGACGTTGAGCAGCGGGTGGATGCGGTGGTCCTCGCGCAGCGGGATGTGCTCGGTGAACGGCGCGGCCCAGCGCGCGGAGAAATTGTAGGTGACGCGGCGCTTTTCCTTCATGCTGAGCGGGGAGCGGCTGCGGAGGTTGAGCGTGCCGCCGAGGGAGTCGGCGCCTTTGTCGGGCGTGTGGCCCTTGATCAGTTCGAGCGAGTCGAACATCGAGCCGGTGATGGTGTGCATGCGCGTCTGCCGCGCGGGGCCGCCCTGGCTGCCCATGAGGGCGCCGTCGATGGTGATGGTGTTGGAGCCCGGGCCCATGCCGCGGATGGTGAAGCCGACGATGTTGCCCTCGTCGCTGATTTCGCCGGCGACGCCGGGGAGGAGCACGGCGAGTTCGCTGGCGTTCATGTTGGGCAGGTTGCCGTAGGCGTCGATGGCGACGACGTTCTTCACGTTGGGGGCGTTGCGCTGGGCGGTGAGGGCGGCGGCGTTGCCCTCGCGTTCGCCGGTGACCTTGAACTCGGCGAGTTTGTAGATCGCGGTGGTGAGATCGAAGTTGGCGGAGGCGCGTTGGCCGGCGGTGACGGCGACGGTCTGTTTCGCCGGATCGAGGCCGATGTAGGTGGCCGTGAGTTCGTAGGTGCCGGCTGGGACGCCCTGAAACTGGTAGCGGCCGGTGGAGTCGGTGAAGGCCGTCAGCCCAAGCGGCGCGAGGGAGACCTGGGCGCCCTCGAGGAGATTGCCGGTGGCGGCGTTGCTGACGTTGCCGGCGAGGATCGCTTCGGCGGCGTTGGCACGGCCGCCCGCCAAGCCGAGGGCGCAGGCGACGACGCAGGCCGGGATTACCAGGCGGAACAAGACGCGGAGGGTAGACGCGAGGAGCATGGGTGGGGAAAGGGGGAGTGCGGTCGAGGGGAGGACCGCACCGCGAGAAAACAGTGCAACGCAGAGTAAGAGTCAGGTGTGGGCAATCGGGAAGCCCTTTTCTGGGCGAGGTGACCAGGCCGCGCTGCCACGATCGCGGATCCGGGAGCAGCAGAAGCGAAGGCGGGTGTGGTGGGTAGCGCTTCTAGCCGAAGGCGGCGTGTCACCGTCGGGCGGGTGAAGCGTCATGCTGGATTCGGCATGAAATCCTCCTGCTTTCTTTTCCTCGTCGCCGGGGCGTGGTGGTGTGCGTCGACTGCGTTGGGCGCGCTGCCCCTGGAGCAGCGTCCCGCCAAGCCCGACGAGTGGGGCTATCGGCCTGCGGACGGCGCGGACTCGCGGATGAATCCGCCCTCCCTGACGTGGGTCCACGACGCGCGGGCGGCGAGCTACACGGTGCAGTGGTCGACGCAGCGCGAGTTTCCCGCGGCGGCGACGACGACGGTCGAGAGGGTCGCGTGGCCGACCTACACGCATCGCGCGGCGTGGCAGCCGGGGGCGTATTTCTGGCGGTATCGCTATGTGAACAAGGAGGGGCAGGCGTCGGAATGGAGCGTGGCGCGGCGCGTCGTGGTGGCGGCGGAAGCGACCGTGCTGCCGATGCCGAACCGGGAGGATCAGCGGGCGGCGGTGCCGGCGCAGCATCCGCGGCTCTTTCTCCGGCCGGAAGATCTGCCGCGGCTGCGGGAGCTGGCGGCCGGACGCGAGGCGGCGGCGTTTGCGGCGCTGCGGAAGGCGGCGGATGCGATCATCAAGGCGGGGCCGACGCCGGAGCCGGCGCACAAGGGCTCGGCACGCGACAAGGACAACGCGGAGCTGGTGAAATACTGGTGGCCGAACCGCGAGCAGACGGAGAAGGCGTGCGGCGAGGCGGAGACGCTGGCGTTTGTGTATCTGGTTTCCGGCGACAAGCGCTACGGCGAGGCGGCGCGGCGGTGGGTGCTGCATCTGGCGGCGTGGGATCCGAAGGGGAACACGAACTTCGCGCTGAACTGCGAGGCGGGGAAGCCGCTGCTCTACCGGCCGGCGCGGGCGTATGACTGGGCGTGGGACATGTTCACGGCCGAGGAGCGGACGAAGATCCAGGCGGCGATGCGGGAGCGCGTGCTCGATGCCTGGAACAGCGGCGAGGTGGCGCGCGGGGTGGGGCACCTGCAGCGGCCGTTCAACAGCCACGGCAACCGCGTGTGGCACAAGATCGCGGAGGCGGGCATCGCGTTTCTCGACGAGATCCCGGAGGCGCCGCAGTGGGTCGACTACGCGGTGAACAAATTCTTTTCCTGCTATCCCGTGTGGTCGGACGACGATGGTGGCTGGCACGAAGGCGTGAGCTACTGGAGCGGCTACCAGAGCAAGGCGGTGTGGTGGCTGCAGGTGGCGCAGGCGGCGCTGAAAATCGACGGGCTGAAGAAGCCCTTCTTTGCGCAGGTGGGCGACTATCCGCTCTACATCGCGCCGCCGAACTCACCCAACGCGGGCTTCGGCGATCTCTCGTGGCGCCCGCTCACCGCGCCCGGTTTTCTGGAGTATCATCTGCGGGCGCGCAGCCGCAGTGGCGACGGCGGCAACGCGGCCTACTGGCACTGGTGGGCGAAGGCGAAGCAGATCCCCGCGACCCCGGGCGTGCTCGGCTTCCTCTATCGGGCCAACCTGCCGGCGCTGCCCGCGGCGAAGGCGCCGACGGATCTGCCGCCGTCGAAGGTGTTTCGCGGCATCGGCATCGCGAGCCTGCACACGACGCTGACCGACAGCCGCGACGACGTGCACTTCCTGTTCAAATCGAGTCCGTTCGGCTCCCAGAGCCACGGGCACAATCCGCAGAATTCGTTTCAGCTGAATGCCTATGGCGAGGCGCTGCTGGTGGCGAACGGCTACCGCGATCTGCACGGCAGCAAATTCCACTACCACTACGTGCACGCGACGCGGTCGCACAATGCGGTGCTCGTGAACGGCGAGGGGCAGATCCCGCACTCGGTGGCCGCGAAAGGCGTGATCGCGCGGGAACAGCTCTCGCCGCGCTACGATTACATCGCGGGCGACGCGACCGAGGCGTATGGCAAGCGGCTGCAGAAGGCGTGGCGGCACACCGTGTTTGTGAAGGGCCCGCAGCCGTTCGTGGTCGTCTACGACGAGCTGGTGGCGCCGCAGCCGGCGACGTTTCAGTTCATGCTGCACGGCTTGCAGGCCTTCACGGTGGACGAGGCGCGCGGGCGGGCGCGGGTGGAGCAGCCCCGCGCCGCGGTCGATATCGCGTATCTCGCGCCGGTGCCGGTCGTGTTCAAGCAGACCGACGGCTTTACGCCGAAACCCACGCGCGACTTTCCGAATCACTGGCACCTCGAGGCGGGCACGAGCGAACTGCGGAAGGAGATCGGCGTGGCCACGGTGCTGGTGCCGCAGCGGGCGGGGGCGACACCGCAGTGGGAGGCGCGGCGGAGCGAGCGCGAGGGCGCGGTGGTGATCGAGGTCGCGATCGACGGCCGGAAGCACGCGATCCGTTTCCCGCAGCCGGGGACAACCACGCCGGTGGCGGTCGAGCTGCCCGCGGGCCAGTGAGGCTCGGCCGGGTTATTTCCGGCCGTTGCCGAAGGCGTGGGTGAGGGCGGTGGCGACGTTGGGCGGCACGAAGTGCGTGACGTTGCCGCCGAACTTGGCGACCTGTTTCACGAGCGTGGAGCTGGTGTAGCTGAACTGCTCGTTGGGCATGACGAAGAGCGTCTCGAGCTTCGGCTCGAGGTGCCGGTTCATCAGGGCCATATTGAACTCGAACTCGAAGTCGGAGAGGGCGCGGAGGCCGCGGATGATCGCATCGGCTTTCTGGGCCATGCAGAACTCGACGAGCAGGCCGCTGAACGTCGTGACGGAAACATGGGGCAGGTGCGCGACGTTGGGCTGCACCATCGCGAGGCGCTCCGCCGCGGAAAAAAGCGGCGCCTTGCCGGCACCCGCGTTCTCGGCGATCGCCACCGTCACATGGTCGAAGAGCCGCGCGGCGCGCGAAAGCACGTCGAGGTGACCGTAGGTGATGGGATCGAAGGTCCCGGGGTAGATGCAGTGACGCGAGGGCACGGTGCGCGGAAGGAAAAGCAGGTCCGCGCGGCTGGCGACAGGTTTTTGGCGGCGACCCGCGGGCGCGCGGACCGCCGTGGCCGGCGCGTATCCTGCTCCGCGCTTGCGTTCACTGGAACGGCACGCGATTTCTCCCGTCTTTCAGGTAAACATGAACCTACCGAACATCCTCACCATCTCGCGCGTGCCGCTGATGTTCATCGTGGTGGGCTTGATGTATGCGGAGTTCAACTTGGCGTCGACGTTGGCGTTCTGGCTGTTCATCGCGGCGGCGTTGACCGACTGGCTCGATGGCAAGCTCGCCCGCTCCTGGGGCATCGTGTCGCCGTTCGGTCGGTTCATGGACACGGTCATCGACAAGGTGCTGGTGATCGGCGTGATGGCCGGGCTGGTGAACGGCGATTATTTCGCGGGCTACAACATCGGGGCGATGATGCTGCTGCTCTGCATCCTGTGCCGCGAGTTCGCGATCTCCGGCCTGCGGGCGGCGGCGGCGGCCAAGGGACATGTCGTCGAGGCGGACACGGGGGGGAAGCTGAAGACGTTTGTGCAGTTGAACGCGATCGGGTGGCTGATGGGCGCACGGATGCTGCGGGAGGACAGTGCGGGCATCGATTTGGCGGTGGTGCTCACGGTGCAGGGGATCGGGATGGGGCTGTTTGTGCTTTCGGCGGTGCTGACCATCACCTCGGGGGTGTCGTATCTGCGCCGGCACGGGCACGTGCTGATGTCCTGACATGCTGCGGCAACCCGTTTGGTCCCGATGGTTGCCGACGGCCTTGGTGGTCGGCGTGGCGACCTTGGGTCCGCTCGGCACACGGCTGCCGGCGCCCGGCACCTGGGGTTCGCTGGCGGGGCTGCTCCTGTTCTGTGTGTTCCTGCCGACGGCCAGCGCGGGAGAGGTGCTGGTCGTGAGCGTGGTCGCGGCCTATCTCGCCGTCGGACTCTGCGGTGAGGCGGAGGTGCGGCTGCGGGAGAAGGATCCGGGCAAGATCATTCTCGATGAGGTGATCGCGATCCCGCTGTGTTTCCTCGGCTGGCGCAATTTGGTCGGGGCGGCGCCGGAGTGGGCGCTGCTGCTGGCGGGTTTCCTGTTGTTCCGGCTCTTCGATATCGCGAAGCCGCTCGGCATCCGGCGGCTGCAGGCGCTGCCGGGAGGATGGGGCGTGGTCGGTGACGATGTCGCGGCGGGCCTCGCTGCGTGCGCGACGCTGCACATCGGCGTGTGGGCGTGGACGACCTTCGGCTGACGCGGCGCCGGCGGAGCGGCGCGAGCGGGGCGGTGCGCGGTCAGCGCACGATCATCAGACCGAAGCGCAGCTGATCGCGGCGGCGGACATCGTAGTCGAGCAGGCTCTCGCCGTAGCCGTTGAAATACTGGATCTGGGCGTAGCCGCCGAGGGACGGGGCGAAATCGCGGAGAAGCAGCGTGCGGTTGGCGGGCCAGGTGAGATTGAATTCGACGCTGCCGTGGCGACCGGGGCGGCCGCGGAGGTGCAGCGCGAGTTGCAGGCCGCGGTCCTGACCGCCGCGCACGGTGAGCTCGACGTTGCCGCGGTAGGATTCGATGTCGTCGTTTTCGTCGTGCTGGAAATAGCCGCTCAGGCGGGCGCCGACCTCGACGAAGTTGCGGTCGCTGTCCGCCCAGCGCACGCGCGGCAGGACGTAGAGGGTGTTGAGGCTGCGGGTGTCGAGGGGGTGCTTGGTGCGATTCGTGGTGGAAATCAGACCGCCGGCGGGAAACGTGGGCGCCGAGCCGCCGCCCTTGCCGTTCGACTCGTGCTGGCCGCCGGCCTGGAGTGAAAGATCGAGGCCGAGGGGTGTCTGCTTCAGCCGATGGAGGAGGAAGAGCGTGGGCTTGTAGCTCGAATCGTAGAAAGGCTTGGAGAAGCTCTCGAGGTCCCAGATCGACGTCTGCGTGTAGGCGAAGTGCAGTTCGCGGAGACGTTTTTTCCAGAACGGTTCCTGGGGCAGGTCGTCGCGCTCCTCGAAGAGGCGGAATTTGAAACTGAATTGGAAGCGGGCGTTGAGGCGTTCGCGGGAGCCGACGGCGAAGTAGATGGGGTCGTAGCTGGAGATGTGCCGGCGCATTTTCTCGAGGTCGCTGGTCAGATCGAGCGGCGGCGCGGCGGGACGAGTCGAAGTCCGGGCGATGTCGCCCGAAGTGACGGAGCGATCCGTCGAGGCGGCGGATGGCGACGGTGCGGCGGCGATGACGGCTGCCGGGCGCGACGGGGAGACATCGGCGCGGCGAAACAGGATGACGTTGCTCGCGGGATGGGTGAGGCGCAGGGAGACGACGGCGCCACCGCCCTGCAGGGGCTCGGTCAGCCGCAACGTGATCACGGCAAAGTCGGCGGCGCCGATCGTGTAGGTGTGGGAGTTGTCCGGCGGTGGATCGACGAGGGTGAAGAACGCGCGACCGTGATGATCGCCGCAGGCGTAGGTGGCCTCGATCAGCGCCGGGAGTTTGATGCGAGCGGCTTCGCTGCCGGGATTGTTGAGATGGAGTTTGAGCGGAAGTCCGGCGGTGGCGGCGACGGCGCCGTCGCCCGGTGGCACGAGAAGGACATCGATGCGCGCCTCGAGCGCGGCGGAGACCAGGCCGAGAACGACGAGCATGGAGCGCAACGCACGGCCGAGGCGGGCTGGGTGGGAGAACGTCATCGCGCCCCAGTGCAGGAGGGAGCGGCGGGTGGGGCGACTGAAAATCGTCAGCGGGGCGCTGCGGCCGGCGACGCTGCGGCGGGAGCGGTCGCGGCCGGGCGGTGGAACCGCAGCATGAGCTCGCGCACGCGGTCGTGCGGGAGGGCGTCGACGTGGTGTCCGTCGCGGCCGGTCATCGGGGTGGCGGCGACGAGGGCATTGGCGATCGCCTCCTCGGTCGCGGCGACGGTCGCCTCGAAGAGCGGGTTCATGGCGTGATGGGTGAGGGCCTGCAGCGCGGACGGCGCAAAAGCGGCCGGCGAGTCGTCGTGGCCGGAGTCCCGCGCGGTGGCGGCGGCGTTGGCGGTGGAGAAGGCGAGAAACAGGTCGCCGGAGCCGTTGCCGGAGATCGCTCCGGTGCGGGCGAGGCCGAGGGCGGCGCGACGGGCGAGGCGTTTGAGCTGATGCGGCATGAGCGGCGCATCGGTCGCGACGACGATCAGGATCGAGCCGGTCTCGCCGACGGAGAGGCCGGCGAGGTCGTGGGGATCGGAGCCGGCGAAGCGGCGCCGGCCGCCGCCGATTTCGCGTCCGACCGGCACGCCCGCGAGCGTGAGTTGGCGGCGCACGCCGTGATTGGCCTGCACGAGGACGCCGACGGTGTATCCGCCGAGGTCGGACGCGAGGAGGCGCGACGCGGTGCCGATGCCGCCCTTGTATTCGTAGGCGACCATGCCGGTGCCGCCGCCGACGTTGCCCTCGGGGACCGGGCCGGTGGCGGCGGTCTCGAGGGCGTGGAAGACGTGTTCGGGCTTCACGTGGAAGCCATCGATGTCGTTGAGCCAGCCGTCCCACGTCTCGGCGACGACCGGCAGCGACCACGACGTGCTGCCCTGGGCGCCGCTGCGGCGGGATTTCCAGGCGATCACGGCGTCGCGGACCACGCCGACGCTGTGGGTGTTGGTGAGCAGGACCGGACCCTCGAGCAGGCCGGACTCCTCGATCCAGGCGGTGCCGGTCATCTCGCCGTTGCCGTTGAGGGCGAAGGTGCCGGCGAAAACGGCCGGGGCGTCGGGCGCCGGGCCGCGGGGGAGGATCGCGGTGACACCGGTGCGGACGGGGCCGCGGCCGACGGTGAGTTTTCCTTCGCCGGAGATGAGGGTGGTGTGGCCCACGGTGACGCCGGCGACATCGGTGATGGCGTTGAACGGGCCGGGTTTTCCCTCGAAAGGAATACCGAGGTCACGGGCGCGCGGGCGGACCGAGGACGGGGCGGCACCGCTGCTGACGCTGGCGAGCGCGAGCCAGATGGCGGTTGCGCGGGCGAAGGCGCGGAAGTGGGACATGCGGGTAGCGTGCAGGCCGGACGGGGCGTCGCAATCGCCGGCAGGTGCGGCGGCGAAGGGGGCAAGAAAAAGGCGCGCCCGCGAAACGGGCGCGCCTTGAGAAAGGAAACGCGTCGAACGGATCAGGAACCGAGCTGATAGCGGACGAACCGGCGGACCTGGATGTTCTCACCGATCTTGGCGATCTTCTCGGTGATCATCTCCTTCACGGTCTTCTCCGGCTGCTTCACGAACGGCTGATCGACGAGGCACACGGTCGAGTAATACTTCTCGAGTTTGCCTTCGACGATCTTCTGCGCGGCGGCGGGCGGCTTGCCGACGACCTGGGCCGCGGCGATGTCGCGCTCCTGCTGGAGATCGGACTCGAGGACCTGCTCACGGGAGACGTAGAGCGGGCTCGCGGCGGCGATCTGCAGGCAGAGGTCCTTCACGAAGACGCGGAAGTCTTCGTTGCGCGCGACGAAGTCGGTCTCGCAGTTGACCTCGATCAGCACGCCGACTTTGCCGCCGACGTGGATGTAGCTCTCGATCACACCTTCCTTGGTGACGCGCTCGGCCTTCTTGGCGGCGGACGCGGCACCCTTCTTGCGGAGGATGGTGATCGCTTCCTCGACGTTGCCGTTGGCCTCGGTGAGGGCCTTCTTGCAATCGAGCAGGCCGGCGCCGGTCTTTTCGCGGAGGTCCGCGACGGCTTGGGCGGAGATGGTGGTGGTGCTCATGAAACGAATGCTGAGGATTGGCTGGGCGGCGGCGCGTTACTCGGCCTTGACGGCAGGGCGCTTGGCGCGGACCGGCTTCTTCTTGGCCGCGGGAGAGGCGGCGCCTTCGGTCTCACCCTCGACCACGGCGGCGACGTCCGCCGGGAGATCGACGACCTTGGCGAGCACATCTTCTTCGCCCGCGGCGGCCGCAGGAGCGGCGGCGGCAGTCTCGACACCGGCGGTGACGCCCTTGAGGTCGGCAGCGCCACGCTGGGCGCGGCGGGTCTCGCGCAGGGCGAGGCCGCTCTGGATCGCGCCCGTGACGGTCTCGACGATGATGCGGATCGACTTCACGGCGTCATCGTTGCCCGGGATCGGGTGCGAGACGGTGCCGGGATCGGAATTGGTGTCGACGATCGCGACGCAGGGAATGCCGGCGCGGGCGGCTTCGGCGACGGCGATCTTGTGGTGATTCACGTCGACGACGAACATCGCGGTGGGCAGGCCGCCCATCTCGGAGATGCCGCTGAAGTTCTTCTGCATGCGGGTCATCTCGCGCTTGATGGCGGACTCTTCCTTGCGGGGGAGCTTGGAGAGCTCGCCGGACGTCTCCATCGCCTGATACTTCTTAAACTTCGCGACGGACTTCTTGACGGTCTCGTAATTCGTGAGCGTGCCGCCGAGCCAGCGATCGACGCACATCGGCATATTCACGGAAGCGGCGGCCTCGCGGACGATGTCCTTGGCCTGGCGCTTGGTGCCGACGAAGAGGACATTGCCGCCGTTGGCGACGGTGTCCTCGAGGAACGTGCAGGCCTTGGCGAGGGCATCGTGGGTCTTGCCCAGATCGATGATCGTCACGCCTTGGCGGTGATCGAAGATGAAGGGCTTGGAACGGGGGTTCCAGCGCTTGGTCTGGTGGCCGAAGTGGACGCCGGCGTCGAGGAGGTCCTTGGGAGTTACGCTGATGCTCATGGTTGATCTGATGTATCGAGCGATACACAGGTCGGCCGGAGGGCCGCCTTGCGATCGATGGATGTCGGTTGGTTCTAGTTGATGGTTATTCCTGACAAAGAGCCGGCCAACAGACCGGGCGCGGCGGCGGGAGGCAAGTGCGAATTCCGGTCGGCGCGCGGGTGGCTGGCGTCTCGGGCGTGCGGGCGCGAAAGAATTCCGGGAATCTGCGAAAAAGGTCGTTGACAGTGGCAGGGACGGTGAGGACTTTCCGCCTCCCATTTGTTGCAGGGTGGAGCAGCCTGGTAGCTCGTCAGGCTCATAACCTGAAGGTCGTTGGTTCAAATCCAACCCCTGCACCCAATTTAACCCCCGTAACCGCAAGGTTACGGGGGTTTTGTTTTCTACCGCGGATGCAGCGGAATGCAGGGTAAATGAAGCTGAATGGACGATTTGGGCATCGAGGATGGTGTGTGCGGCAGGGGTTAAACTCACGGGGGAGTGGCCCGGCCGGGGTCGGCAGTAAAATCGCGGGGCGGCATCGTCGGACTTGCTGAGCGGCCGGCTTCCCGGAGAGTTGGCGGAAGATGCCATCTTTCCCGGTCAGATGGTTGACGTGGGTTGGGGCGCTGCTCGCCGCGGCTGCCGGCGCGTGGGCGCAGGCTGCAGATGCGCCGATGGAAGCGCGGCCGACGGCGCGGGCACGGATCGAGGCGCTGGAGAAACAGCTCGAGTCGGCGGCGCCGGCAGAGCGGTTCGAACTGCGGATGAAACTGGCGCGGGCGGTGAGCAACGCCGACAAGGCGCTGGCCCATGCGGCGGCGGCCGCCGCGGTCGCGGGTTCGCCGCACGAGAAGCTCACCGCGGAGTTGGAGCTGGCGCGCATCGAGCGGCGCAAGGGACTCGACGATGACGCGATCCGCCGGGCCGCGGCCGGCGAGGCGGAGGCGGCGAGGTGGAACGACGACGGGCTGCGGCTGCGTTTCCTCACCTTCATGGCGCACACGGAGCTGCGGGCGGGGCGGCGGCCGGCGGCGCTCGAGGCGGTGCAGCGGGCGCTTGGGTTGCTCGCGCGATTGCCGGAGTCGGAGGCGCACGCGGCGGTCTACAATGCGGCGGGTCTGGTGTCGGCCCGGGCGGAGCAATGGGAGGAGTCGAAAGCCTATTTCGAACGCGCGATCGAGAGTGCGCGGCGGCACGGCGACCACGAGATGGTGGCCACGGCGGCAATCAATCTCGGAAACAGTCTGAGCGACCATGGCCGCAACGCGGAGGCGATGGCGGCCTACGATGTGGCGCAGGCGGCGTGCGAGGCGGCGGGCGGGTGGCCGGCGGCCGAGGCCAACACGAAGCTCAACCGCGCGATGATCCACGCCGACGAAGGGCGCGCGGAGGAGGCGCTGGCGCTGGCCCGGGAGGCGTTGGAGATCCATCTGCGGCTGGGGTTGCGGCCCAACATCGCGAACGCGCGGCGCACGATCGCCGCAGCCCTGCGGCTGCTGGGCAGGCCGGCGGAAGCGAAACGCGAACTCGAGCGTGGACTGTCGGTCGTGGAAGCGGTCGGCACGCCGGTGGCGCTGGCCAGCTACTACGGCGAGTTTGCCCTCGTGCAGGAAGCGCTCGGTGATTTCCGCGCGGCGCTCGATTACACGCGGCGGGCGACGGCGCTGCGGGAGAAGATGGTGAACGAGGCCAGCCGGAAGCGGCTGGCGGAGCTGCGGGAGAGTTACGACGCGGTGCGGCGGGATCAGGCGCTGGTCGAGCTGCAGCGCAAACAGGCCGCCCACGAAACGGAGCTGGCGCGCGCGCGCTGGGAAAAGCTGGCCCTGGGCGGCGCGGCGACCGTCGCGGTGCTGCTCACGGCGGCAGTGATCGTGTTTCAGCGGCAGCGGCTGAAAGCGCGCAATGCGGTGCTGGCGGAAGCGCTCCGGGCGCGGGCGGCGGCGGAGGACGCGGATCGGATGAAGACGCGGCTGCTCGGAGTGGCGGCGCACGATATCCGCGCACCGCTCGCCTCGGTGAGCCACGCGGTGGGGCACCTGCGCGCGACGCTCCAGCTGGGCGCAGTGGACGATCTGCTGGCGAGCATCCAGGGGCAGTTGAACCGCGTGATCGGGCATGCGCGCGACTTTCTCGACATCGCGGCCCTGGAGTCCGGCAAGCTGGTCTTGAACTGCGATCGCGTCGATCTGGCCGACCTCGTGCGCGCCGTGGCGGAAGAGCAGCAGTGGCTGGCGCGTTCCAACGGGCAATGGCTGGTGACGGCGATTCCGGACGGCCTGGCGGCGTGGGCCGAGGTGGACACGAACCGGTTCCGGCAGGTGCTGAACAATCTCGTCGACAATGCCCTCAAGTTCAGCCCGCAGGGCAGCCGCGTGACGCTTGCGATCGAACCTGCGGGCGGGTGGTGGCGGTTGAACGTGCGCGACCAGGGACCGGGGCTCTCGGTGGAGGATGTGAAGCGGCTCTACGAACCGTTCGAAAGAGCGTCGGCCCGGCCGACCAACGGGCAGACCTCGCACGGCTACGGGCTTTCGATCGCGTTTGAGATCGTGCGGCTCCACGGCGGCAGGATCACCGTCGAATCGCCGTCGGACGGCGGCGCCATTTTTTCCGTCGAACTCGCGGTGGCGCAGCCGGACGCAACCGTCCCGCGCGGCGCCGAGTCGGCGGCGATCTGAGCGGAGTGCGCCGGCAGCCGCGCGCGGGACGCGGCCAGGAAAAAGGCCGGCGGAGCGCATGCGCCCGGCCGGCCTCGGAGGTGATGCGTCGGCTCAGATCACTGCGTCCGCAGGTAGGCGGCGATGTCGGCGACGTCCTGCGCGGAGAGGCCGAGCTGTTCGGCGCTGAGCATCAGGGAGCGGCCGAGCGGCTGCGGGCGGCCGCGGGTCTTGGCGGCGGGGATCATCTGGGTGAGGCCGCCGGTGGAGATCACGATGAGCGGATCGCCGCTGCTGAGGACGATGCCGTGGACCTTGCCGCCGTCGCGAAGCACGACCTCGGAGCCGTCGAAACCGTGGGCGATGTCGGCGGACGGGTTGATAATCGAGTTGATCACGACTTCGGCGGACTGGCCGCGCGCCCAGCCGGTGAGCGAGGGACCGTAGTCCATGCCCTTGTCGCCGATGCGGTGGCAGAGGAGGCAGGCCTGGGCGGTGGTGGCGCCCTTGGCGGCGTTGCCGGTGAGGCGGACGATCTGCGCCGCGGGCGGGAGCTTGGTCTCGGTCGGCTCGGGCACGACGGACGGGGCGACGCTGGCGGTATCGGGGTTGTAGATACCGCGCTGCTTGAGCTGGGCGTCGACGCCGACGGTGGCCCAGTTGAGGTCCTTGTAGTTCAGCAGCCACCACATCGCGTGGCTCTTCACCATGCCGGAGGCTTTCTCCGCGAGATCGAGCAGGCCTTGGGCGGCCTCCTTGGTGCGGATGAAGCCGAGGGCGGTGACGGCGGCGACGCGGTCGCGTTCCGGCAGCGCGGCGGCCTGGGCGCGGGCGGTGAAGTCGCGTTCGGCGCCGACGGGGGTGAGGCGCCAGATGAGGTTGGCGTAGCTGGCGGGCCACTTGGCGGCGTCGGCGCCCGGGGCGGAGGCCTTGAGGGCGGCGTAGACGTCGGCCTCCTTGTGTTTCGCGCCGATGCCCCAGGCTTCGAGGTAGGCGCGGTCCTTGCCGTCGTAGCCCTTGGCGAGCGTGAGGAGGATGTCTTTCGCCTGCGCGAAGGGCACGTCGCGGAGGTAGAGGGCGACCTCGCGGCGCACGGCGGCGGAGCTGTCGATCGCGAGGTTGCGGGCGTGGGCGAGGATCTTGCCGGGGAGGACGGAGTCGGAGGCGCGGGGATCGTGCGCGCGGCGCAGGGCGCGGAAGGCGGCGATGCGCGTCATCTCATCGGGCGAGCGCAGCTGTTCCTCGACCTTGGCGAGGCCGGGGGCGCCGAGCTGGGCGAGGAGGAAGATCGCGCGGCCGCGGATGTAGGGATTCTTGTCGCCGAGCAGCGCGGCGACCGGGGCGACGGAGGCGGTGCCGGCGGCCTTGAGTTTGTTGAAGCCGACGGCGCGGACGTTGACCGCGGGGCTCTTGAGCGCGGCGATCTGGCCTTCGACGGTGTCGAGATTGAGCTTCGGGGCGGTGAGTTTTTTGCCCTTGGGCGTGATGCGGTAGATCGTGCCGCTGAAGCTGCTGTCGAGGGCGGCGTGGCCGCCGGTGCGCGGATCGAACCAGTCGGCGACGAGGATGGAGCCGTCGGGCATGACGGTGACGTCGGACGGGCGGAACCAGGTTTTGAGCATCTCGGCGGCGAGCTTGCCGCGCATGCCGTCGATGCCGGCGAGTTCCTGCTCCTTGTTGGACGTGAGCCACTGGAAGCGCTCGAGCTTGTAGCCGGCGCCGTCGTGCACGGGCTTGTAGCCCCAGACGACGTTGCGCGAGGTCTCGCAGGAGAGGAGCAGGCCGCGCCACTGGTCGCCGAAGGCATCGCCCTCGTAGAACGCGATGCCGGTGGGGGCGCCGTTGCCGTAGATGTCGCCGGCGGGAATGACGCCGGGGTCGTCCTGCCGCCACTCGGCGACGGCGGTGGACTGACCGGGGCGCTGGTCGGCGCGCCACTGGCGTTTGCCGTCGCGGGAGGTGAAGCCGACGTTGCCGTATTCCATGAGGAAGCCGGTGCGGGCGGCGGGCGGGTCGTCGTTGTCGTTATTGAAGACGTCGCCGAAGGAGGTGACGGTCTGTTCGTAGGAGTTGCGGAAGTTGTAGCCGATCGGCTCGACCATCGTGCCGTCGGAATTCATGCGGAAGGCGGTGCCGCCGACGTAGACGTGGCCGTCGTCGCTTTTCTCGCCGGAGTAGTCGGGCGGGGCGACGTCGAAGAGTTTGGCGCCGCCGCCGCTCTTGGTGGGATCGTAGAACGAGCCGTTGCGGAAGGTGCGGCCGGATTTGTCGGTGAACTTCGCGCCGGCGTTGCCGTGGTTGAAGTAGAGTTTGCCGTCGGGGCCCTGCGTGACGGAGTGGAGCGAGTGGTCGTGGTTGCGGCCGTCGAAGCCGGTGAGGAGCACCTCGCGTTTGTCGATGGCGGGATCGAACTTCAGGTTCCGGTCGACGTCGGTGTAGACGATGATGTCGGGCGCGCAGGAGACGTAGATTTTGTTGTCGATGACGGCGATGCCGAGCGGGGCGAGGAGGGCGGGCTCCTGCACGAAGACGGTGCTCTTGTCGGCCTTGCCGTCGCCGTCGGTATCCTCGAGGACGACGACGCGGTCGCCGGCGGGATCTTTGCCCTGATGGCGGCGATAGTTGTAGGCCTCGGTGACCCAGACGCGGCCGGCGGCGTCGACGTCCAGATTGGACGGCTGGCGGAACATCGGGGTGCGTGACCAGACGGAGACTTCGAAGCCTTCCGGCGCGGCGAGCATCTCGGTGGGGACGAACGCCTGCGGCGGCTCCTGGAGCGTCGCGGGGGCCGGGGTCTTGGTCGGCTGTTTGGCCGGTTGGGCGGGCGCGGAGGAAACGAGCGCGGCGGCGAAGGCGGCGGCGGCGCTCGCGAGCACGAGCGACCTGCGCCGGGCAGGGTGGGTCGGGGATTCCATGTGGGGACGGAAGAGAAAATTGGCGCGGCGGCGGGAAGCAATCGCGCGTTTGCGGAATGACGCGCGACCGGCCGCCGGGATGCGCGGGAAGGTGCGATGCGGCGCGGGCACCCGAAAACAGAAAACGCGGCCGGGCGGGCCGCGTTTTCCTTTTCCGGACGATCCGGAGGGGTCAGGTGCGCGTGGGCGGCACGAGGGCGGGATCGAGGCCGAGGGTGCCGACGAGCGACGACGGGTAGATCGACGCGCGGGCAGCGGCGGCGTGGTCGCGGGCTTCGGCGAGGCGGCGCTCGAGGCTGAGATGCTCGGCGACGTCGGCGTAGTTCTCGCGGCGCAGGAGTTTTTCGAGGTAGGCCACGCGCAGGTCCCACGCGACGATGTCGTGCTGCTGCTGGGCGGCGAGGCGGGCGGCATACCAGTCGCTTTGCAGCAGCGTCTCGCGCGAGAAGAGCGCGCGGAAGGCCGGCGAGGCGGCATCGTGTCCCTGCCAGGTGCCGTCGCGCATGACGTGAAGGAGCGCCTGGAGCGGCGGCACGGCGTGCGCGATCGAGCCGTCGGAGAAATAATTCTGCGCGGCGGTGCGCATGGCCTGGACGATATTCTCCATGCCGTCGGCGAAGACGGCGCGGTCCTGCAACTCGGGGCGGAGCTGCTCTTCGCTGAAGAGCGTGCTGGGGTTGCTGAGCACGCGGCCGCAGAAGGTCTGCACGAAGCGCGATGTGATGCGGTAGCCGAGGCGGCTGGCGAGGACGCGTTTGCCGTCGAGGTCCCAATCCTCACAGCGCTCGAGGTAGCCGTGCGCGATGAGGAATTGCGGCGTGCGCTCCTCGGGGCTCATGCGGGCCCAGATCTCGGGCACGAGGAGGCTGATGTCGTGATCGACGCGGTATTTCGGCCCGAGCCAGCCGGCGGCGGACGAAAACACGGCGAGGTCGGTGAGGATATACGAGACGAGGGCGGCGTTGAGATCGTGGATCGGCGGGAGGGCGTTGAAGGGGGCCTTGGTAAGCGCGCCTTCGGAGCCGGCGCCGGTGGTCGAAGGGGACTTGCCGGTGAGGCTGGCGATGAAGTCCATGAACGCCTCGGGCAGTTCCTGATAGTGGACCGGGCCGAAGACGGCCATTGGGCGGATGCCGGGCTCGGGCGGATTGAGGCGGCGGCCCGCGAGGACGGCGCCGACGGGGAAGAGCGCGGGGCCGCCGACCGGGATGCGGCGGTAAAGCTGGGCACCGACCTGCGCGAGATACGACGTGCGGGGATCCTCGAGGTCGGGGCGGCGCTGGAGGTAGCGCGGATTCTTGGTGGGCTTGCCGTCGACGATGCGCGGATGCGCCGGCGAGGCGAGGAATGAGGGGCCCTCGGTCAGGGCGAAATCGGTGAACAGCTGGCGGATCGGGTCGGTGAAGGTGTCGAAGCCGATGGCGTCTTCGACGATCGCGCGGCCCTGCTCGCGGGTGAGCGGCTCGTAGTTGGAGAAGAAGTTTCCGGGGCGGGAGAAGTCGCGTTCGGTGTGCTTGTCGTAGCCGCGGTGGATGGCGTCGTCGGGGCGCTGGAAGAGGGCGTTCTCGCAGTTCTGGACGAACTTGAGCGCCGGGGCGGCGGACTCGGCGGCCCACGCGGGCAGGCCGGAGAGGTCGCGCCGCGGGACCACGACGGAGGCGGTGATATCGTCCTCGGCCTGGATCTTGATCTCGGGGAAGAAGTCCTTGCGGAGGCTGAAGGTGCGCCAGCCGCCGTCGGGCGTGAAGCCTACGCGGAGGTAGTGCGTGAGCACCTTCTGGCGGTGATATTTCACCTCGTTACCCGGGCGGCCGTTGATCGTGTCGACCGAGAAATGCCGGCGCCAATCGTCGCCCCACTCGGGTTTGTAGTAGCGCTTGATGAGGAGGACGACGTCGTGGATGTAGCGCGGGATGCTGCCGAGCCAGGTGTTGAACTCGTCGGTGTAGTCGGGGCTGGGGCTGAGGAGTTTGACGACGGAGCCGAGCGAGCGCTCGGGGCTGAGGAGCGGGCGGCCCCGGGGTTTGTTGCGCGCCGGATCGCGGAAGCGCATGCCGTATTCCTTGCGCAGGATCTGGTCGACGAGTTCGAAGTCCGCGGCGAGGTCGCTGACGAAGTTGGGGCCGATGAACGTGGCGTCGGCGATGGATTTGCTGATCTCGGATTTGCCGCCGCCGGAGACGGTGCAGGGTTTGTGGCAGAGGACGCCCTCGGCGGTGGTGCCGCGGAGGCGCCAGCGGCGGCCCTCGTCGGGTTTGCACATCTCGACTTTGTAGCCGGAGGGCAGGACGTAGGTGTGGTTGGGCAGGAGTTTGATCGAGCGTTTCCCCGGCTTGCCCGGCCAGGTGATGGTCTGGGCGCGGAGATCGAAGAACGAATCCTCGGGCACGTAGCAGATATTGGCATACGTGCGGTCGCGAGCCCAGCCGTCGGGCTGGAGGTCGGCGCGGTCGCCGAGCTGCGCGAGGGCTTCGGAGAAGGTGTGATCGACGATCGCGAGGTGCTTGCTGAGCTGGAAGTCCTCGCCGAGGTCGTAGCTGGGAAACACGATCGCGCCGCCGGCGTGTTCCTCTTCGCACTGGCCGAGGAGATTGGCGGAGAAGCTGATCTGGGCCTTCACGTCCTTCTTGCAGTAGCCGAAATAGTTGTCGGCGATGAGGGTGACCATGACGCCGGTGGCGTCGCGGGCGGTGACCTTGAAGGCGACGCCGTCGTTGTAGCGTTCGTCGGCCTTCTTCCAGCACATGCCGTCGCGGCGTTGCTGCGGCGTGGCGTCGTCCCACTTGGGGAGGCCGAGTTCCTTCTTGGTGAGGCGCGTGAGATGGGTGGCGAGGATGACGCAGCCGGTGTGGCCGGTCCAATGCGCGGGATTGAGGGCGGCGTCGTTTTGCGGGAGGTGCGGGTCGCCGGCGTTGCCGAAGATGCGCTCGATGAAGTCGAGGTTGGCGACGAGGGAGCCGGGGACGAAGAAACGCGTCTCCATCCGACGTTCGGGCGTGAAGCCGGCGACGGCAGGGCAGACGAGGGGCCGGATGTGCAGGGAGACGAAGCACTCGGCGGGCGCGGGGGCGTTGGCGGTGAACGGCAGGCGGAGCAGTTCGCGGGGCGGGTTGAGGGCGTGGCGGAGCAGGCGGGCGAAGACGTCGGTGGAGACGGTCTTCTTGTCGTCGGGCACGGGCAGGCCGAAGCCGGCGATATGGAAGATGCCCTGCGTGGTGCGGCGGTCGCTTTTCGGGTTGTGCAGGACGCCCTGGCGCACGCGGGTGGAGGTCAGGATGTCGTTGGCGTAGGTATCGGCGTCGGGCGGAATCGACAGCACGCGGGCGAGGCCGGGGCGGTCGAGGACGAGGGTGGTGGCGGGGAGGCGGGGAACATCGCCGGCGCCGGCGTCCTCGAGGTTGTCGTAGAGGAAATTCTGCAGGCGCTGGTCGACCGGACAGAGGTGGCGGGCGAGGGCGCGATCCTTCTCGCGGCTGAGGGCGAGGAAGTGGTCGACGAGCGGGGCGAGGCCGTGGGTGGCGGTGGCGGCCTGCGCGACGCCGGGCTGGCCGATTTCCCGCAGCTTGAGGTTGAGATAGGCGATGAGCTCATCGTCGGACTTCGGGGCGGTAGGCGAGACGGCGGCGGAGGAGGAGGACGAGAACGGTGCCATGGTTTTTAAAACGCGGTTGGTTGCGCGAAAATCGAGTCAGCAAGGCACCTGCCAAATGACCGGGCAATGGCGATTCGGCGGCAGGGCGGCGGATGCAGCGTTTATGACAAAGGCTGCACAGTGGGTGCGCCGGCGGCGCCGGTAAGGAGGTCCGAAGCCGGGGCGTCGGCGGGCGCCGTGGGCGTCCGGACGGACGGGATCAGTCAGTGATCGGCTCGCGGCGGAGGGCCTGGGTGACGCAGCGGAACAGCAGGTGTCCCTCGATCGGCTTGTCGAGGAGCTTGGCGATGCCGGCGGCCTGCACTGCGTCGCGTTGCAGGGACTGGGCATAGCCGGACATCATCAGGATGGGCGCGGAGGGGGAAAGGGCGTGGATGGCGGCGGCGAGTTCGAGGCCGTTCATCTGGGGCATCGAGAAATCGGTGAGCACCAGATCGTAGCGCTGCGGTTCCTTTTGGAACGCGGCCAGCGCGTCGATCGGTTTGTGAAAGGTGACGACCTCATTGCCGTCGCGACGCAGCAGCAAGGCGAGCGAGAGGGTGATGGCGGGCTCATCGTCGACCAGCATGATGCGGTGTGTGGAGCCCCGGGCGGGAGTGGGCTCGGGGAGAGCAGGCTTGGCCGGGCGCGGTTCCGGCGCGGCGGGGATGATGACGGTGAAGGTCGAGCCGGTGCCGGGCTGCGACTGGACGGAGATGGTGCCGCCGGATGACTTCACGATGCCGTGGGCGACGGAGAGGCCTAGGCCGCTGCCTTGGCCGACGGATTTGGTGGTGAAAAACGGATCGAAGATCCGCGGCAGGATCTCGCCGGGGATGCCGCAACCGTTGTCCGTGACGACCATGCGGATGACCGGTCCGGCCGGCGCGCCGGAGGGCTTGTCGCGCTCCGTCTCCACGCGGTCGATGCGCACGGTGACCGTGCCGGAGGCGTTGCCGATTGCCTGCACGGCGTTGGTGCCGAGGTTGAGCAGGACCTGGTGCAGCTCGGTGGGATCGATGTTGGCGGGCGGGAGGCCGGCCGGGGCGGAGACGTCGATCTCGACCCGGCGGGGGGCGGAGGCGCGGAGCAGTTTGCCCACGCCATCGGCGACCTCGGCGACGTCGGCCGAGCGGAGCTTGGTCTCCTGCGTGCGGGAAAATGCGAGGATCTGCCGCACGAGGTCGCGGGCGCGGAGGCTGGAGCGCTCGATGTTGTCGAGGCACTCCTTCACGGGGGAGCCGGGCAGGACGGAGGGACGGGCGACGCCGAGCCAGCCGATGATGCCGGCAAGGATGTTGTTGAAATCGTGGGCGATGCCGCCGGCGAGGGTGCCGATGGATTCCAACTTCTGGGAACGCCGGAGATGTTCTTCGTGGGAGCGGAGCTGTTCCTCGGCCTGGAGGCGGGCGAGGGCGGCGACGCATTGGGAGGCGACCATCTCGAGTTGGGCGAGGTCCGCGGGGCGGTAGCGGCCGGCCTCGCTGCTCTGGACTGCCAGGACGCCGACGACCTGGCCGCCCTGGGCGATCGGCACGTAAACCGCCGCGCGGCGCGGCTCGCGGCCGACGCGGCAGGGCACGTCGGCACGGTCGGAAATGAGCAGTGGTTGGCCGCCGAGCACGTCGCCGAGTTCCGGGGCGATCCGCGTCTCGATCGCCTGCGCTTCGGGACTCGTGGCATCGATGGCGCCGCGCTCGTCCTCGGCGTGGTAGAGCTGCACGAGTTCGCGTCCGCCGCTGCGCACGGTGGCGAGGAAGAAACCGTCGTGGCGAAACAGGCTGCGGCAGGCGACGGCGACGGCGCGGCCGAGTTGGACGGCGCTGGCGGCGGCGCTGAGATGGGTGGCGAGCGTGCGCAGCGTCTCCTGGACTTCGGCGTGGCGTTTGGTGGCGGAGATGTCGCGGGCGATCATCGACACGAACTCGACGCCGCCGTGCGCATCGCGGTGGGCGACGAAGAGCGCCGAGACGGGGAGATCCTCGCCGCGGCGGGCGAGCGCGAGTTCCCCGGACCAGTTGCCGGTGCTCAGAGCGCTCGGCAGGGCGTGGCTGCGGTGGATCGTCTCGGCCCACGGCGGAAACAGGGCCGCGAGTTTCAGCTCCTCACGACCGGCGCCGATGCCGAGGAGGGCGCGGCCGGCCTGGTTCAAATACACCGGAGCGCCCGAGGGCTCGAAGAACGCGACGACATCGCTGGTATTTTCCAGCACGTGGGCCAGACGGGCCTGGGCGTGGGCGAGGGTGCGTTCCTGCTCGAGTTTCCGCTGCGTCTCGCGTGTCCGGCGATCGCCCAGATACCAGACCGCGCCGGCGACGAGCGAGGCGCCCAGCAGGCCGGCGCCGATCCGGAACCAGGCGGTCTGCCAGTAGTGCGGTGTGACCTCGAAGCGCAGTCGCGAGCCTTCGCGGTTCCACATGCCGTCGCTGCCGGAAGCCTGGACGTGAAAGGTGTGGAGACCGGGCCTGAGTTCGAGGTAGGTGGCGGTCGTGTCGTTGCGCATGTCCTGGCGCACGCCGTTGAGCGAAATCAGGAAGCGCTGCTTGCGCGGCGAGGCGAAATCGAGCGCGGCGTAATCGATGTGGATGGAGCGGCTGCCGGCGGGGAGGCGCACGATGGCATCGGGATCGGTGAGCGGCAGGAAAATCCGCTCTCCGCGCTCCGCCGGCACGTAGCTGAGGCTCTCGATCACCACGGGCGGTGGCACGTCCTTGACGCGGATGCGGGTGGGATCGACGACGGCGACGCCGCGGATCATGGCAAACCACAGCCGGCCCTGAGCGTCCTTCAGGGCGTTGGGTTGGGTGCCGTAGGTGAAGTCGAGGTGGCGGAGGCCGTCGTCGCGATTGAGGGTGAGCAGCCGGGCCTCGCGGCCGGGATTCTCGGTGGCGGCGAGGAGTTCGTCGGGCTGGGCGCGGACGACATTTCGCCCCGAGCCAAACCAGAGCCGGCCCTCGTTGTCCTGGATGAACGCGCCGATCGCCTGACCCGGGAGACCGACGGAGGGCGGGATTTTTACCAGGCGCTGTCCGACGAGCACGTGCAGGCCGTGCTGGGAGGTGGCGATCCAGACGCGGTCTTTGGCGTCGACAGCGAGGCTGGAGATGCGGGCGTCGGTCGCGAGTCGCGCGAGGAGGGCCGGGGCTGCCGGATCGCCATTGCGGGCGACGCCGTAGAGTTCGCCGTGTTGCCCGACGAGCACGGTGCCATCGCGGCGCTCGGCGAAGACCGTGGGCCGGCGCCCGGGCGGCACGCCGACGCGCACAAAGCCGGAAGCATCGCCGCGCACGATGGCGCGATCGCCGCCGGCCCAGAGTCGGCCCTGAGAGTCCTCGAAGAGCGTGTGGTAAGTTTCGTGGCCGTCGGGCGGAGAAAACTCCCGTGCCACGCGCGTGGAGGTCAGGTCGGCGAGCGAGACGCGGTGGAGGCCGACGCCGTTGGAGCCGACCCACAGGGTGTTGTCGCGACCGCGCAGCAGGGCGCGGCAGAACAGCGGAAGATTCAGCCCGGTGCGGAAAGGCTGCACACCCGCGCCGTCGAGCACGTGCAGGCCGGCGCCATAAGGGGCGAAGAGGATGCGGCCGTCGGGCAGGCTCGTGAGGGTGACGACCTCGCGGTCGGGCAGACCCTCTTCGGTGCCGAGGTAGCGGAAGCGGGCGGGTTTGAAACGCGTGAGGCCGCCGACGGGGCTGCCGACCCATACGCTGCCGTTCTCACCGACCTGCACGGCGCGGGTGCCGCCGCCGAAGGGGAGACCGTCGCCCTTCTGAAAACGTTTCACGCTGCCGTCGGGGCGGATGCGGTAGACGCCTTCCTCCACGGCGGACAGCCAGAGCGTGCCGTCGGATTCCTCGGAGGACTGCCAGAAGGTGCCGATCGGGCGCGAGAGCGGCACGCGCTGCACGATCTCTCCGCCTCGCACGCGCAGCATCTCCTCGGCGCAGAGCACGACGACATCGCCGCTTTGGGTCTGGGTCGCGCCGACCGTCCGTGCGGTGATGGCAAGATCCTCCCATTTCTCCCCGTTGCGCCAACCGGCGCGGCCGGAGCGCGCGTAGTGCAGCCGGCCCTCGCCATCGAGGGCGACAAAGGTGCCGCCGGTGCCCGCCGGCTCCGGCAGTTCCGTGAAGCGCTCGCCATCGAAACGCAGCACCTTGCCGCTGGCGCGGGCGATGAACATCTCGCCTCGCGGGCTCTCCGCCACGGAGCGCACCTGATCCATCGAATCCTTCCAGCCTTCGGCGGGCGTCCAGCGCCGCCAACGGCCCTGCTCGAACGTCACCAGACCCTCCATGGTGCTGATCCAGATGCGGCCGCGGAGATCCTGGTGCATCCGCATGATGGCCGCGGTGCGGAGCATCGGCATCTCCGCCGGCGCCCACGGGCGAAACGTCTGTCCGTTGAAACGCACGAGGCCGCGGAACGTGCCGAGCCACATGTAACCGTCCGGCGCGAAGACGATGCCGGAGCAGGAATTCTCGGGGAAGCCCTCGTCGAGGCCCCAGTTTTCCGCCAGGTAATCGTCGGCGAACGACGGGATGGAGGTGACCGAGGCAAACATCAGCGCCGGGAGAATCAGCAGCCCGAGGAGCAGGCGGCGGATCCGGCGAGGAAGGCATGCGGCGGGCAAAACCATTCCGGCGACCAAACCGCGGGGCGGTGCGGCGGGCAAAGCAAAAGCCGGTTCCGCCGGGCGAGGTGCGCCGGCCCGCGGCGTGACGCGCCGATTGGACAATTGAAGCGCAGGTTTTGACACGCGATGCGCGGCGGAGCGGAAAAATTTCTGCCATAGTCATCCTCGTTAGCTACCCCAAAAACATAGTCGGCCGCGGTGCGTTGTGGGACGCATCCGCGGCCGGCGCCTTTTCCGGGGTCGCCGGTCGCCGGTAGGCGGTCACGGCGGGGTGAGGAGGAGTCGCGGAAAGCGCGGGTGCGGCGGGTGCGCGCCGGGCGCGGCGCCGAAATGGCGGCGGCAAGGGCGCGCAACGACGCGCGGCGCGGCACGCACGAAAAATCCCGCCGGCGACGGGCGCGCGGCGGGATTTTTACGGTGGGCGGATGCCCGGCAACTCAGGCGAGGTCGAAGCGGTCCGCGTTCATCACCTTGTTCCACGCGGCGACGAAATCGCCCACGAACTTCGGCTGCGCACCGTCCTCGGCATAGACCTCGGCGAGGGCGCGGAGCTGGGAGTTCGAGCCGAACACGAGGTCGACGCGCGTGGCGGTCCACTTCACGTCGCCGGTCGCACGGTCGCGGATCTCGAAGAGATCCTCGGCGGGCGAGCTGGCGTGCACGGTGTTGGCCATGTCGAGCAGGTTGACGAAGAAGTCGTTCGTCAGTGTCTCGGCCCGGGCGGTGAACACGCCGTGCTGCGCCTTGCCGTAGTTGGCGTTGAGCACGCGCAGGCCGCCGACGAGCACGGTCATCTCCGGGGCGGTGAGGCCGAGGAGCTGGGCCTTGTCGACGAGGAGCTGCTCGGCGGGGAGCGTGTAGCGGCCCTTCTGGTAATTGCGGAAGCCATCCGCGATCGGCTCGAGCACGGCGAACGACGCGGCGTCGGTGTGCGCGGCCGCGGCGTCGGTGCGGCCCGGCGTGAACGGCACCTCGATCTTGTGGCCGGCCTTGGCGGCGGCGGCCTCGATCGCGGCGGCGCCGCCGAGCACGATGAGATCGGCGAGGGACACCTTCTTGCCGCCGGCAGCGGAGGCGTTGAACGTCTGCTGGATGACCTCAAGGGCCTTGAGCACCTTGGCGAGGCGCGCGGGCTGGTTGACCTCCCAGTCCTTCTGCGGCGCGAGGCGGATGCGGGCGCCGTTGGCGCCGCCGCGCTTGTCGGAGCCGCGGAACGTGGACGCGGAGGCCCACGCGGTGGCGACGAGCTCGGCGATCGAGAGACCGGAGGCGAGGATCCTGGCCTTGAGGGCGGCGATATCGGCGGCCTCGACGAGCGGGTGATTCACGGCGGGAATCGGGTCCTGCCAGATCAGATCTTCCTGCGGCACTTCGGCGCCGAGGTAGAGGCACTTCGGGCCCATGTCGCGGTGCGTGAGCTTGAACCAGGCGCGGGCAAACGCATCGGCGAACTGCTCGGGCTTTTCGAGGAAGCGGCGCGAGACCTTCTCGTAGGCCGGGTCGAAGCGCAGCGCGAGGTCCGTCGTGAGCATCGTGGGCCGGCGCTTCTTCGCGGGGTCGAACGGATCGGGGATGAAGGCGTTTGCGCCTTTCGCGACCCACTGGTTGGCGCCGGCGGGGCTCTTCTCGAGTTCCCAGTCGAAGGCGAAGAGGTTCTCGAAAAAGTTGTTGCTCCACTTCGTCGGCGTCGCGGTCCAGATGACCTCGAGTCCGCTCGTGATGGTGTCGGCGCCCTTGCCGCTGCGGTAGCTGCTGGTCCAGCCGAGGCCCTGCTCGCCGATGCCGGCGGCTTCGGGTTCGCGGCCGACGTGCGTGGCGGGGCCGGCGCCGTGGGTCTTGCCGAAGGTGTGGCCGCCGGCGATGAGTGCGACGGTCTCCTCGTCGTTCATCGCCATGCGCGCGAATGTCTCGCGGATGTAGCGGGCGGCGGCGAC